>Ga0070733_10000269_pt1 | contig 44436 bp, 34 predicted proteins | sample Coa_R1_9_FD_66450 | JGI IMG/M metagenome (GOLD analysis project Ga0070733, IMG submission 66450) | Surface soil microbial communities from Centralia Pennsylvania, which are recovering from an underground coalmine fire - Coalmine... | ecosystem: Environmental > Terrestrial > Soil > Unclassified ... | reverse complement strand
CTCGCCTGCAGCATGATCAGAGTCGGCGTGGGGATCTTCATGCGGCTCTCGTCGAAAACGCTCGCGAAACGGGGAACCACGAAATACAGCATGATGAAGATCGATACCAGCCCCACCGAAGCCAGGAGGATGGGATAGATCATCGCCGAAACGATGTAGCTGCGCAGCTCATCGCGCGAATGCTCGAAGTCCGAGAGCCGCTCGAAGATCTGCCCCAGGCTGCCCGAAGCCTCGCCGGCCCTCACCATGTTGATGTAGAGCTCGGAAAAGTAAGCGGGATGCAGGGCGAGCGAATCGGCGAGCGACTTGCCGCCCTTGATCGAGCGCAGAATGTCGAGCACAATCACGCGGAATTGCGGCCGGGTGGTCAGTTCGCTGGTAATCGAGAGGGCGCGATCGAGCGGCACCCCGGAATTCAGCAGCGTGGAGAGTTCCTGCGTGAAAAAGAGAATGTCGCGCCGCCGCCCGCCGCCGAACGAAGGCAGCTTGAGAGCGAGGGACTTCTTCTCTTCGAATCCAACATAAACCGGCGTCAGGCCCTGCCGGATCAGTTCGCGCGCGACTGTCTTGCCGCTCTCGGCGGTGATGACGCCGGAGCGGAGTTTTCCGTCGGCGGCGACAGCGCGGTAGTGGAAGGCAGCGGAAGCCATCAGACGAGCTCACGCTCCGACGCCGAGCGGAAGCTCGGCGGCAGGGCAGAAGCCCCGCCCCACATAGCACTAGAACTCCTGCGTGACACGAGTCACCTCTTCGGCGGTCGTAACGCCCTGCGCCACTTTCATCCATCCGTCTTCCCGTAGATTCTTCATGCCGTTGCGGCGCGCCGCCTCCGTGAGACGGCTGGCATCGGCGTTGCCCATGATCAGATGGCGCAGTTCGTCGTTCAGTTCCATCAACTCGAAGATCCCGGCGCGGCCTTTATACCCGGATCCGTTGCACGCTTCGCAGCCGCTCCCGCGGAAGGTTTCGATCTCATCTCCGAAGGGCGTCAGTGCCTTTCCGGCACTATCCCCGCAGCCGGCGCAGATCAGGCGCACCAGTCGCTGGGCGAGAATCGCCACCACGGACGAAGTCACCAGGTAGTTCTCCACGCCCATATCCATCAGGCGGGTCACCGCGCTGGGCGCGTCGTTGGTATGCAGGGTGGAGAAAACGAAGTGGCCGGTGAGCGCGGCGCGAATGGCGATATCCGCCGTCTCGCGGTCGCGAATTTCGCCCACCATGATTACATCCGGGTCCTGTCTGACGATGTGCCGCAAGCCCGCCGCGAACGTGAGCCCGATCTGCGGATTCACGTGGATCTGGTTGATCCCGTCCATCTGATATTCCACCGGGTCTTCGATCGTGATGATCTTCTTGTCGGGCAAATTGATCCGCTTCAGCGCCGAGTAGAGCGTGGTCGATTTACCACTGCCGGTTGGTCCGGTCACGAGAAAAATACCGTGCGGCAGCGACGTGAAATGCTCCATGCGGTTGAGCATATAGTCGTCGAATCCCAGACGCCGCAGGTCGTAGAAATCTCCTGTCGACCGGTCGAGCAGGCGCATGACGACGCTTTCGCCGAAGAGGGTCGGCAAAGTTGAAACGCGCAGATCGACTTCGCGCCCGAGGATGCGGATCTTGATGCGACCGTCCTGCGGCAGGCGGCGCTCGGCGATATTGAGCTTCGCCATCAGTTTCAACCGTGAGGTAATGGCGGCCTTGAGTTCCCGCGGCGGCTGCTCCTGGTTGAAGAGCACGCCATCCACGCGGAACCGGATGCGGAATTCCTTGTCGAATGGCTCGATGTGAATGTCGCTGGCCCGCTTTTCAATGGCCTGGGCGATCATCGCGTTGACGAGCCGGATGACCGGAGCCTCGCTGGCCATATCGCGCAGGTGTTCGAGGTCCTCTTCGTCGCCGGTGCCGAATTCGGCCGCGGCGGTCTGGCGATCGCCTTCGCTGTAATAGCGGTCGATGGCGTCCAGAATTTCCTGCTCGTTCGCCAGCTGCGGATTGACTTCCAGCCGCGAAAAGCTGTGCACCGCATTGATGGTCTCGAAATCGAGCGGGTCGGCCATCGCCAGCGTGAGCGAGCCTTCCTCGATGGCGACGGGGAAAATGCAGGACTGGTGGAGAAAACGGAACGACAATCCCTCGAGCTCCGGCGCGGACACGGGCGGGGAACCCAGCTGCGCGATGGGCAATCCGAGCTGTAGGGAAAGCGTGGAAAGCAGGTCGCGCTGGGCGAGATAACCCATGTCCACGAGGATCTTGCCGAGCTTCTCGCCTCTGCGCTCCCGCTGCAGTTCGAGCGCGCGATCCAGATCTTCCGCGGCGATCAGGCCGCGGTCGATAAGAAGTTGTCCAAGTGGCGTGGCGACTGCTGCGGAACTCATTTATTGAATTTGTGAGGCTGGCCTGCCGCTCATCGTTCCTGTACTTCAATCACTGCAGCCAACTCCGCCGGCCCGGGATGGGCCGCCTTAGCGTCCAGCAGCTTCTGTTTTTCCGCGCTCATGAAAACCCGCCGTGGAAGTCCCTTCGAATCCTCCCAGCGGAAATTAAACAGAATCGCTTCCATCGCGATGCGTTCATTCGGCGCCAGCTCTTCCATGGTCGCGCTCGCATTCACCAGAATGTTGCGCATGGTTTCCTCCAACACGGGAACCTTCTTTAATTTGCGTTCGCGTATACCAGCAAGTTCGGCTGGCGACATGACAGGTCTGAAAGGACTCATGTCGAGCGGCCCGGCGTTCACCAGATCGAGTTCTATCGTGAACAGCGTGCCGTAACCCTCCAGATACGTGCCCCGCGCCGCACCCAGCACATCGTAAGAATCCGGCCCGCGCGGAGAAAACGTTTGATTGATGGTGCCTTCGACGGCCGTCAGGGTGGCCCTCGAGACACGCGGTTCCACAGCCGCGAAACAGAGCGCGGCGGCGGCGGCGATCACCAGGATTTTCATTGCCCAACTCCGGAGCGCGATTCTGAAGCGCCGGCATCGTTCGAGGCCAGACCCGCGTAATTCAGGCTGAGCCTCTTCTGCAGCACCATGAAATTCTCCCCGATCGCGACCATCTGATTGCGATATTCGGCGTCATGTTTCCGCTCGGAGTTCTGAACGGCGGTCCGGATGACCTGTGCGTCGTTTTCCGCGATCTGCGTCCTGACCTGGGCAACCGCTTTGGCGACCGCCGTATCGATCTGCTGCTGGGAAACGGAGGCCGTCCGAACGGCTGGATGTGTCTCACTCGGGCGATAGACCGCCGAGACATGCCAAGCTGATACAACCAGCGCAGCAGCCAGCACACAGGCCGATGCAAACCCGGCGTTCCACAATCGCCGGAACAGCGACGGTTCGAACACGCGGTCCGAAACGAAAGCAATGCGTTGCGGGACCTCGCGCTCCGGCAGCGTGCGCAGCGCGGCAGTGGTCAGGCGCAACTGATCGAGGGCAAGCGCGCAGTCGGCGCAAGTGACGAGGTGCCGCTCCATGGCTTGGCGCTCTTCGAGCGGGAACTGGTCGTCGAACGCGTAATCACGCAAAGCTTCGGCACGCGCGCAGGGGGGAGTGGGGGAAGTCGAATCGCTACGCAACATTAGTTACCTCTTGGGACGCTCCTTGTTGGGACGGTCCTTGCGCTCACGGGCGCCAGTTCCGCTTTGAGCAGATCGAGGGCGGTATATAGCCGCGATTTGACGGTCGAAACCGGGCATCCCAGAACCTCCGCCATCTCGTCGAATTTGAAGCCCTCGTATACCTTCAGCACCACCGCTTCGCGTTGCTCCGGGTTGAGCCGGTCGAGAGCGGCTGTGACTGCCAGAGAGAGATCCATGGAAAAACCCGGCGCGGGATTACGCTCCGAAGCCACATCGCTTTCAGATAAAGTCCGAAGCGCCGTTTCGGGCCGGCGTTTGCGGAAGAGCGAATAGGCTTCGTTGTGCGCAATCCGGTACAGCCAGGGGCCGAATCGCGCCGGGTCGTCCAGCTTGCGGATGTTCTGATAAGCCTTCAAGAAAGCATCCTGACTCAGGTCCAGAGCGTCGTCCGGACTCGCCGTCAGACGAAGAAGGTAATTGAAGACACGCTTCTCCCATCGCGACACGAGAAGGTTGTAGGCCTCCACGTCGCCATGGCGAACGCGTGAAATCAGGTCCGCGTCTTCGACGGCCCGAAAGATCAAACTCCGGCTCCTGGTGACAAGACGCACGCACCGTCCAAAAAGTCGATAAGAATATCTTCAGTCTAATGTAGTTTGCGTGCGGCAACCGACAGACGACACAAAACGAATCGTCTGTCCCACCTCATGGATTTACGTGCGGACGGTGCGGAAGAATGCTCGCAGGTCTTCCACAAACAGACGCGGCTGCTCCAGACAGGCGAAGTGGCCTCCGCGCGGCATCTGCGTGTAATGGACCAGGTTGAAGTCGCGCTCGAGGAAGCGCCGGGGCGGCAGAAAGAGCGGCATCTCTTTCGGAAAGGCCGCAAAGCCCACTGGGACTGTGATCCTGTTTCGCGGGGCGGCCGGTTCGTCCGCGTTGCCGCGGTATATCCAGACCGCTGAGCCCGCCGTGCCGCTGACCAGATACCACATGACGTTGGAGAGGAGTTGATCCTTTGTAAAGGCGTGTTCGATACCGGCTTCGGAATCGCTCCAAACCTTGAATTTCTCAACAATCCACGCGGCGGTGCCGAGCGGACTATCCGAGAGCGCGAAAGCCACCGTCTGCGGCTTGCGGGACTGCTCCCCGAAGTAGTCGAGTTCGGTCTGCCGATACGCGTTCGAGGTGCGGATCCAGGCCTTCTCTTCTTCCGTCTGGTCGGCTTCGGGCAGAGGGCGCGCGGTGGTGCCGTTGACGTGAATTCCTGCAAGCGATTCCGGGAACTGCGCCGCCAGTTGAAGGGTGACTGCCTGGCCCCAGTCTCCACCCTGCGCGCCGAATCGGGAATACCCGGCGATGTCCTTCATGAGCTTGTGCCAGAGGCGCGCGATGGTCACGGGACCAACCGGCTTCGGCGGCTTGGAGGAAAATCCGAACCCGGGCAGGGAAGGGATCACTACATCGAATGCGTCTTCCGCTGATGCCCCGAATGCGGCGGGGTCGGTCAGTGGGCCGATGGCGTCCTGAAACTCGACAACCGAACCAGGCCAGCCGTGCGTGAGCACGATCGGAAACGGTCGCGGGCCTTTGCCCCGGACATGGAAATAGTGAATATCGAAGCCGTCGACCTGCGCGATGAACTGTGGGTGAGCGTTCAGTTTAGCTTCCGCCTTGCGCCAATCGAACTTCGTGGTCCAGTAGCCGGCGAGCTCTTGCATGTAATCCCAGTTCGCGCCATACTGCCACGCGCTGCCGTCGAGCCGGTCCGGCCACTGGGCATCGCGGACTCTTCGCAGGATTCTATCGACGTTGCGCTGCGGAACAGCTACGCGAAACGGGCGCGGGGCGGCGGTTTCAGCCAAGGCAAGAAGCGGCGTGGAAGCAAGACCCAGCAACGCGCGCCGCCGCGAGAGGTTCGATTCGTCCGGCATGCAGGGATTGTATCGTTGATTGTCTCGATTCGGAGGCTAAGAAGCGGAGGAGGTCCGGCCCCACAATCTTTCAGTGGCGATCCTGGCGCCCTCGGCCTGGGCCTTCAGTTTCGCCCATTGGACGGTCGGATGTACTCGACGCGTGAATGGGCCCTGCGCAAAACCGCAGTCCGAGCCCGCCATTACACGTTCCCGGCCGACGATACTTGCGTAACGGATCAGGCGGTCCGCGACCAGCTCCGGGTGTTCCACGACGTTGGTCACGTGGCTGATGACGCCGGGAATCAGGACGCGATCCTCCGGAACTTTGACACCCTGCCACACCTTCCATTCGTGTTCATGGCGTACGTTCGCGGCTTCGAATTGATAGCCGCCCACGCGAAGCTTCAGAAGCAGATCGACGATGTCCTGCAGCGGCACGTCGAAGATATGCGGCGCGTTCCAACTGCCCCAGCAGATGTGATAGCGGATTCGTTCCTGCGGAAGGCCTTCGAGCGCATGATTGAGGGCATCGATACGCAGTTCAGCCCACTTGCGGTACTGCGCCAGCGTCATTGGCGGAACGATCCGTTCGAAGGTCCAGGGCAGAAAAGCGTCGTCGATCTGGATTCGCAGGCCGGCGTCCAATACAGCTTTGTATTCTTCGCGCAGAGCTTCAGCCAACGTGAAAAGAAGCGATTCCTCGTCTTTGTAGTATTCGTTTTTATAGAACGGGAATGCACTGGCGGGAGCGACTACCGGGAGAAAAGCATCTTCCACTTTGACCTGGGAGGCGGCGGCTTTGAGATTGGCGATGTCGCGCTGAACCTGGGCGTGCCCGATGTATCGAATGGGGCCGGTGCAGGCGTTCGTGAAGTTGCCGGGCCGCATGCGGAACCCCTGCGTGGGAAAGTATTCGGCGTAAAATTCCGGGAAGGCCGCAAAGTCGCGCCCCATGCTCATGGTCGTCAGAGGATCGCCGGCCTCTTCCGGCGTCGCTGGCCGTTCGGTAAAACCTGCGATGCGTTGGTGGACGTACCACGCCCAGTTACCCGTTTTGCCGAACTCTCCATCGCTGACGATGTCGACGCCGGCTTCCGCTTGTTGCCGCACCACCTCGGCGATGGATTCACGCAGGCAGGCGTCGTACGCGTCTTGATCATAGGGACGTCCCGCTTCGATTTCTTCGAGGAAGGAGAGCAGCTTGGGCGGCCTGACCAGGCTTCCGACGTGCGTGGTGAGAATGCGGTGCCGATTGGTTGGCATTGTTCAGTAGAAACTATACTTGAAAATTTTGTCGCGCAGTTGCCGGAATCGAGGGTCGGCGCGCAGCGGGTCCATTTTTGGATCCACATCGAGCATGTAGAGGGTGGGAGAATTTTCATCGAGAGCCCGATCCAATTCGTCGAGGGCTTCGTCGCGGCGGCCCAAAGCATCGAGGAGCAGGGCCATATAATACGCATCGACATATTCGCTCAGACGGGTGCGCTCCAATTCTTCGAGAATGGCTACGGCCTCCGGTGTCCCGCCGTTGTTCGCCAGGCATCTGGCTTCGAGAGCCCTGAACCAGAACATTGCCGGCGAGATCACGTTGGCCAACCGGTATTGCGCCAGCGCTTCCTCAGGCCGACCGCAGAATTCCAGGGCCTGCGCGTAATAGGCTCTTCCGAGATGGAGATACGGGTGAAGGTCGAGACCTTTCCTGCCGCAGGCGACGGCGGCGTCGAACTCACGACGGCAGAAGCGGACGAAAATTTCGGTTGCGGGCAGTGTGGGATAAAGAGGATCGGCCGCGTATGCCAGGGCCAGGTTCTCCGCCGCCGCTTCGAAACGCTTCAAAGATGCGTGGAGCATCGCCAGATACATGTAGACGGCCGGGCTTTCGGGTTTTTCCCGAACCGCAAGCTCCAACTCCCGCTCCGCTTCTTCAAAGTTCAGTTCGAACAAATATAAGAAGCGGGCGCGTTCGCCGCGTAGCTTGGGTGTCCAACCCCGCAATGCCACGGCGCGTTCCTGGGCTTCCCGAAACGGCTCGTACACGTCGGCCGCGGGGCGCATGCCGAAGGTCCCCATAACCATGTAGCAACTGGACATTCCGTTAAAGGCGGCGGGATCGGCGGGGTTCAGCAATGCGGCCTGTTCGAAACTCCGCAAAGCCATTTCGACTCCCTCCCTCGTACGACGGTTCCAATGATGCCAACCCGTGCGGATCAGGTCCGCGGTGGCGGGGATTTCGAGGCGATAGCCCAATTTGGGGCGCCAGGTGATCCAGGCTCCGTACTCATTCAGCGCTTTTCGGGTGGCTCCGATCGTGGTTGCTACCGTGTGGCGCGAGACGACGTTGCCCTCCCATGCATCGCGAATCATCTGCTCGTAATCGACGTATGTGCCGGTTCGCTGAATCAGGACCTGAAGGGCGCGGAACGCCTGGTGTCTCAATCCCAGATCGGCGCCGTCACGCCAGACGCGGCAGTTTTTCAGGTCGAGGCGGAAAGGCCCGAACGAGAGTTGGTCCGTGGGGGTCATCTGGGTTTTAAGCGTATTCATTTTAGCCGCTGATTCGCCGCTGATGGGGGTTTTTGCCCGCGCATTTCGCTGTAGACTTCATATGTGCGGGGTTGGAGAGTATTCGTTTACGTCCTGACCGCAGGCGTGCTTACCGCCGCGGAGCCCGACCGGGTCGACTTTAACTGGCAGGTGCGGCCGATTCTTTCGGAGAATTGTTTCCGCTGCCATGGTCCGGATTCCAACAGCCGCCGGGCGGGGCTGCGGCTCGACCAGAAGGACGCCGCTTATGCGCAGGCGATCGCGCCGGGAAAGCCGGATCAAAGTGAACTGGTCCACCGGATTACGTCGCAGGATCCGTCCTACCGGATGCCACCTCCCGCTGCCAGCGCCAAGCCGCTGACGGCCGCTGAGATCGCAACGCTGACGGAGTGGATCCGACAGGGCGCGGAGTACAAGCCGCATTGGGCGTTTATTCCTCCGGTCAAGGCGAAAGCGCCGCAGACAATCGACGGGTTTATCCGTTCCCGTCTCGATAAGGAAGGATTGAAGCCCTCGCTCGAGGCGGATAAGGCGACTTTGATTAATCGCGTGACGCTGACGCTGACGGGCCTGCCTCCGACACTTCAGGAGGTAGATGCTTTTCTCGGGGACGCCAGCCCCAACGCGTATGAAAAGCTGGTGGACCGGCTTCTCGCTTCGCCGGCTTATGGCGAAAACATGGCCGCGTATTGGATGAACATCGCGCGCTACTCCGACAGTGATGGATTCCTCGACGATCACCACGACCGGCTGTTCTGGCCCTACCGCGATTGGGTGATCGGCGCGTTCAACCGGAACCTGCCGTTCGATCGGTTTTCGACCTGGCAGCTGGCGGGGGATTTGCTGCCGAACGCGAATAAAGAACAAAGGCTCGCCACCGCGTTTCTTCGCGTGGGCAAACGCACGACGGAAAACGGCGCGCTCGATGAGGAGTATCGCGTGGAGTATGCGCTGGATCGGGCGAACGTGGTAGGCCAGGGGTTCCTTGCTCTGACCACGGGCTGCGCCCGCTGCCACGATCATAAATACGATCCGATCCCGCAAAAACAGTACTATTCGCTTTCGGGGTTCTTCAACAGCGCCGATGAGCCGGGATTCTTCGCGCCGGGTTTCAGCACCGTGCAGGGAGGTCCGACGCTGCCCTGGACCGATAAGGAAACGGATGCGAAGATAGCGGCTGCCAATGCCGCGGTGAAAGCCGCGGAGAATGCCGATAACGCCGCGCGTCGAACGGCTCTGATGGATGCCATCGCCAAGGCAGGCGCGCTGCTGAAGCAGCCGGCCGGTGAAATTTCTGCGGCGATTCAGAAATCGGTTGAGGCAGCTACCGTGGCTTACTATCCTTTTGAAACCACCGCGCCGATTCCCGACGATCAATTGCCAAGGTCACGGGTGCGCGGGAACAAAGCTCCGGCAAATCTGGTCTCGCCCGATCGCAAGGGTCTCGGCAGCAATCCGCCCGCGGTCAAGCCCGATGCCGCCACACAAGCGTTGATCAAGGCCTTTGCCAATCGCCTTCCCAACGGCATGATTCGGGAAAAAGTCGTATTCTCGCCCAGTGGTCTGCCTGGCGGAGAGCCCGCCGTGTTGGAAGAGGCCAACATACGGCCCGGGGGCGCCAAAGGCAACGCGCTGTTCTTTACGGATACCAACCGCGGCTTCCTTGGTAAGAGCGTCGGCTTTTACGACCGTACGCAGCCGTTCAGTTTCGACCTCTCGGTCTATGCGGCCTCGGTCTATGAAAATTCGCAGGTGCTGAATCATCGCGACGACGACAACTCGGGTGGATCGGGCTACAAGCTGAACCTCGAAAAGAATCATTTGTCGTTCTACATGATGCATTCGTGGCCGTACAACATGCTGCACGTCATTTCGAAAGAAGCGATCCCGGTGAAGCAGTGGACGCAGATTTCAATGACCTACGACGGCTCCAGCCGCGCCGCGGGGATCAAGCTATATGTAAACGGCAAGCTTGCGGACGTCGATGTCGAACACGATCAGTTGACAGAGAGCAGCTTGCCGCGAGGCTTCGCGCCCGCATTCAACGAGTTCGTCGGCGTGGAATTCGGACGCCGGTTCCGTGAAGTCACTCTCAAGGACGGCGGCATCGACGAGCTCCGGTTTTTCAACAAGGCGCTCACGCCGGTCGAAGTCAGCTATCTGCACGATGGGAAGGCAGGCGGGGTGGATGTCAACGCGCTGGCGGAACTTGCCGCCGACAACGACCCTCGCGTGATTGCGTCTGGTAAGGCTTTGTATGAAGCCCGGGAGGCGCAGAACCAGATCGTCTCGTGGGTGCCGGAAGTGATGGTGATGGCCGATGCGCCCAAGCCGCGACAGACTTACGTGCTCAATCGGGGCCTTTACAATGCGCGCCTCGATCCCGTAGATCCGGCGCCTCTGACCGATATTTTTCCGTTTGACCCCGCGCTGCCGCGTAACCGCCTCGGTTTGGCGGCATGGTTGTTCGACAAGAAGAATCCGCTGGTTTCGCGAGTGTTTGTGAATCGCATGTGGCAGATGCAGTTTGGGACCGGCATCGTGGAAACGTCCGAGGATTTCGGTATACAGGGCTCCCGGCCCACGAACCCGGAGCTGCTGGATTGGCTGGCGGTGGATTTCATGGAATCCGGGTGGGACATCAAACGCCTGAACAAGATGATCGTAATGTCGGCGACTTTCCGGCAGTCGTCCAATGAGTCGGACGAGTTGTTGAAGAAGGACCCCCGCAATATGCTGCTCGCGCGAGGCCCACGCATGCGAATGTCGGCCGAACAAGTCCGGGACAACGCGCTGGCCGTCAGCGGTCTTCTCGTCCGGACGATCGGCGGGCCCAGCGTGCATCCGTATCAACCGGATGGCGTCTGGGTGGCGGGCGTCACGCAGTACACGTATCCCAAACCTGAGGAGTTGCCGCCCGACGAGCAGCACCGGCGCAGCCTGTACAGCTTCATCAAGCGCAATACGCCGCCGCCTTCCATGTCGGTATTCGATTTCTCCGAGCGGCACGCGACGATTTCACGCAGGTTGACTTCGAACACGCCACTGCAGGCACTGGTGCTGCTGGACGATCCGCAGTACATGGAAGCTTATCGGGTGCTTGCGACGCGCGTCATGAAGGAAAAGACGGCGCCGGAAGATCAGATCAATCTGCTGTTCCGGCTCGCCACGCGGCGGTTTCCCATGGAGAAAGAGAAGGCCCTGTTTGAGCAATACTACGAGTCCGAAATAGTGCACTTTTCGGAAGAAAAGAAGAAGGCATTCGAAGTAGTTCATATCGGCGTGACTCCGGTTGATGACAGTGTGGATGTGGCGAAGCTGGCGGCGCTGACGAACGTCGCCGCTGCCGTGATGAATACACCGGATGCGTATTCGATTCATTAGATCGGAAGTTATATGAAACTGGCGCGACGCGTATTTTTGAATGGCACGGGGAGTTTGGGAGCTGTTGCCCTGGCGGAACTGATGTGTGCTTCGAAGCTGGCGGGGCAACTGGCCGAACGACAGGTCAACATCAAGAGCTATGGGACCCTGCAGGCTGTCGATTTCGCGCCCACGGCGAAACGAGTGATTCGGATCCATATGGTAGGCGCCGTCTCGCAGGTCGACACGTTCGACTACAAACCGATGCTCGAAAAAATGCACGGCCAGGAGCTTCCGCCTTCGATCCGGTCCAAAGAACGGCTCTCGAGCATGAGCGCCGCGCAATCTTCGTTTCCATTGGTGAAGCCGATCCGGCCTTTCCACCAATATGGCCGGAGCGGGGCGTGGGTGAGCGACCTGTTTCCCTACGCCGCGAAAATCGTCGACGATTTGTGCTTCGTCAAGACGGTGCGCACGGATCACGTGAATCACGATCCCGCCGCCAAGTTCCTCCACACCGGCTTCCAGTTAGCGGGAAGGCCGCCGGAGGGCGCGTGGGTGAACTACGCCATCGGATCGGAAAACCAGAATCTGCCCGCTTTCGTCGCCTTCACTTCCGGGACGTTCAGCGGCGTCAGCCACGACGCGTCCAACTGGGGCGCGGGATTTTTGCCTTCGCAGTATCAGGGCGTGCCGTTTCGCGCGGGCAAAGACCCTGTGCTGTACATTTCGAATCCCGATGGCGTCGATTTGAAGGACCGGCGCGCGATGCTGGATGTGATCGGGAAGGTTTCCGAGGCTCAGCACGACGTCTCGAACGACCCGGAAATTCCAGCCAAAATCAGCCAGTATGAAATGGCGTACCGGATGATGACATCGGTGCCGGAAGTCGCCGATATCGGTAATGAACCGGATAGCGTTCTCGATATGTACGGGCCCGCGGTGCGGACGCCCGGTACGTTCGCGCGAAATTGCCTTCTCGCCCGGCGTCTGGCGGAGTGCGATGTCCGCTTCATTTCAGTGATGCACGTGGGATGGGATCACCACACCAATATCCTGCAGCAGCACCCGCCGGATTGCCTGACGGTGGATCAGCCTTCCGCCGCTTTGGTTGCGGATTTGAAACAACGTGGAATGCTGAAGGACACGCTGGTGATGTGGGGCAGCGAATTCGGCCGGACTTCTTTTGCGCAGGGCGTCATCGATACCAACGTCGGGCGCGACCATCACGGAAACAACTTCGTCTGGTGGCTGGCTGGTGGCGGGATCAAGCCTGGGTTCAGCTATGGAGAGACGGACGATTTCAGCTATAACGCTGTTACCCCGCCCGTGGAGATTCACGACCTGCATGCGACGATGCTGCACATATTGGGAATCGACCATGAAAAGCTGACCTATCGCTTCCAGGGCCGCGATTTCCGGCTGACCGATGTCGCCGGGCACGTGGTAAAAGATATCCTCGCCTGATCCGCACCGGCGGATTTTCCCAATTGCCGCGAAATTCCGATGTATAATCGTTCAACGCCGACGGAGGGAAGATGCCACGCGCCACCGTGTAAGTGCTGTGGGCTGAAACATTCCTCTTACTGACGGCACAATTCTCCAGTAACGCGGATCGGGCTCATCACAGTGGCAGACGAACGGCGAAACTCTATCCCCGACACTAAGAGATTTCGCTCTTTTCTCGATTCCCGGCAGATGATCAGAAACCCTGCCGGCGTATTCAGCAAATACACCGCCAGCCTTGGAGAGAGTTTCATCTTTCACTTCGGCGGGGTCAAGCCGGCACTGATAACTACCAACCCGGTTGTGATCAGGCATGTGCTTAAGGTGAACTGGGAGAATTATCACAAATCCGAGATACAGATGAAACGAATGAGGCATTTCCTCGGGCCTGGTCTGCTGACCAGCCATGGAAACGCCTGGTTTACGCAGCGCCGCCTCATTCAACAGGGATTCAGCCGGGCCCGGCTGAGCGCTCTCGCTTCCGCCATGCACGAATGCCTCGAGGAATCGCTGCAGCGTCTGGAGCCTGAGATGGAACGAGGCTCCGTCGATATCTATCCGGAAATGATGCGAATCACGTTTCGGATGGTCAGCAAATCTCTTTTTGGGACAAACCTGAAAGACGAGGACGTCGAGCTGATCAGCAGGACCATTTCGATCGTGCAGGAATTCATGGTGCGTCAGATTGTGCAGCCTTACCTCGACCCATGGTTCCAACTGTCGGGTGAACTGCGCAAACATGAAAGACTGCGCGAGCGCGCCGACAGTATCGTGCTCAATTACATCGGGGATCGCCGCAGACATCCAGGCTCGTGCGACGACATGTTGCAGATATTGATGGACGCGGTATATGCCGACACCGGCAACGGGATGAGCGACAAGACGATTCTGCACGAGATCATGCAGCTTCTGGTGGCAGGACATGAAACCTCATCGAACGCGCTGTCCTGGATGTTATATCTGCTGAGCCGGCACCCGGAGCACGTCGAACGGATCCGGCATGAATTCGACAGAGTTGTCGGAGACTCGTCGCTCCGCTATGAAGATCTGCCGGCGCTGGAGTTCACGACTCAGGTCGTCGAAGAGTCGCTGCGCCTCTATCCGCCGTTCTGGATGGTGGACCGGGAAGCGCTTGCGGACGACCAGGTCGGGGATACCGCGATACCGAAAGGCACTACGGTGATCGTGTTTATCTACGGCGCGCATCGCTCCCCGAAATACTGGGACAACCCGGAGAGTTTCATTCCCGAGCGATTCAGCGCGGCGAATAAGAAGAACCATATCCCGTTCGCCTGGCTTCCGTTCGGAGCGGGCCCCCGGGGATGCATCGGCGGTAACTACGCCATGTTACAGATGCTGACAGTCCTGAATGTGCTTCTTCGCAAATACGAACTGGAACTGGCGCCGGATCAGAAGATCGAAGAGCGCCCGATGATTATTCTGCGGCCGAAGAACGGTATCAGGATGAACATCACGCGGATCGAGCGCGCCCGGGCTACAAGCGCCGTATGAAACGCAATGTTTTAGATCGCCTGGATTCCTGGGCCGGCGAGAATCCGGATCAACTGCTGTATTCGTTTCTCGATCTCGGCGGGAATGAGACGGAAAGCTATACTTACGCTTCCTTCGTCCGTCGCTCGAACGCCATCGCGGACCATCTGATCTCCGATTACGGCTTCCGCGCCGGCGACCGTCTCCTGCTCGTTTATCCACCCGGCCTCGAGATGATTTGCGCCTTTTTCGGCTGTGTCCGCGCCGGCCTGGCGCCGGTGCCGGTTTATCCGCCGGGCTCGTATGGTTTTCAGGCCGCGCTGTACAAGATGCGCTACATTGCGGCGGATTGTGGAGCCTCGGCGGCGCTGACCAGCGGGGAATACCACGGTTCCATCGCCCGGAATCTCGAAAAGAGCGATATCGACCCGGAATCGCTCCGTTATGTCTCTACGCTTAGATGGATCGTGACGGAAGATTTCCGTGAACCGATCCGGAACGTAACTTACCCGAGTTACAGCGAGCTGCTGTTCCTCCAGTACACGTCAGGCTCGACCAGCCATCCCAAAGGCGTGATGGTGAGTCATGAAAACATCGTTCACAATTGCGACCGGGTCGTCGATCATCGTGCCATATCGGTTTCCTGGCTTCCCCAGTATCATGACATGGGGCTTATCGGTTACTACATATTCTTTGCGCTGACAGGCGGCACGACTTATGGATTCTCACCGACGGATTTCATTCAACGCCCCGCACTGTGGCTGGAGACCATAAAGAAGTACCGGGCCAGCGCAACCTCTGCGCCTAACTTCGCGTACGAATACTGCCTTCGTCCGGGAAGAATATCGAAGGAGACGATGGAGAACGCCGACCTGAGCTCGCTGCGCTTTCTGATGACCGCGGCGGAGCCGGTGAAGCCCGATACTTACTTTCGATTTTTGCGCGTATTCGAGCCATGCGGCCTCAATCCGGTCAGCTTCTTCGCGGCGTTCGGGCTGGCCGAAAACACGCTTGCGGTTTCGAATTACGGACGGACATTTCTATCGGTAAACAAGAACGCGCTGGCGCTCGGAAAAGTGCGGGTCACGGCCGAGGCGTCGGAGATTGTGTCCTCGCGGCAGATTATGAGCTGCGGCGCGCCGCTCGGAGACATCTCCGTCAGGATTGTGGACCCCGAGAAACATATCGCGCTCAGCGGTGGTGACGTCGGCGAGATATGGGTCGGCGGAACTAGCAAGTGCCTGGGCTATTGGCAACAGCCCGAGCTGACCCGGGAAACTTTCGAAGCAACGATCGTCGGCGAGAACCACGGCATCGAGTACCTGCGAACGGGCGACCTCGGGTTTCTCTACAAGGGCGAGTTGTTTGTTTGCGGGCGCACCAAGGACATGATTATCGTCCGGGGCCAGAATTATTATCCGCAGGATATCGAGGCGGTGGTAGAACGTGCGTCCGGGCTTGTCCGGCCGAGTGGCGTGGTCGCTTTTGAGATGAACGGGAATCAGTCGTCGGCGCTGGCTGTGATCGCCGAGGTCAGGAATCGCAGGGCAATTCCGGACGCGCGGGAGATCGCGGCGGCCATTCGTAACTTCATCAACGTTGAGACGGGCCTCATTGCCTTTGTTGCGCCCAAGTCCATTCCCAAAACCAGTTCGGGAAAGCTGATGCGCCGGGCAACGAAACAAATGTGGCAGGACGGGGCGTTTGAGATTCTGAGCCAGGTGTCGCGTGAGAAGGACCCGGATCTGATCGGAGCTTCGGAGGACACCGTCTCTCCGTTTGAAAATCTGAAGGCTCGTTACAACCTGAGCGGCGACGAAGACTATTCACTGGCCCATGCGGGCGTGGATTCGATCGACCTTGTGGTCTTCATGCACGAGATCAAGGAGCTCCTGAAGGAAAAGGGCGCGGCGCAATTGGCGAGCCAGGTGGATATCAGGTTGATCCAGCAGATCACGATCGCTCAGCTCTTTGGGCTGGCACGGGAATTCGAGCGTTCGGCGGGCACGGCCGTGCGGCAGGTGCGCCATTTTCTCGATCGTTTCGGGGCGGAGTACCGCGAGCGCGAACTGCAGATGATGCGCGAGGACGCGAAAATGATTTTCAGGGCGCCGCGCGCATCGCACCGCAATGGTTTCGGGAAGCCAGGCGGCACGCTCCTCACGGGCGCCACCGGCTTTGTCGGCCCGTTCCTGCTGAAGAGCCTGCTGGAGCAGACCGACGAACCGATTTATGCGCTGGTTCGGGCCCCCGACGAATCGAGCGCACAGGAGCGGATTCGGCTGGCGCTGGAATCGATCGGCCCTCTGACCGGCGAGTTTGAGCGGGTCTTCCGGGAGAGAGTGATTCCGGTTTGCGGAAACCTTGGTGAACTCGATCTCGGACTGACTCGCGACAGGTGGACCGACCTCGCGGGCCGCGTCGGTACGATTTACCATAACGGCGCGGCGGTGAACTATCTGTTCAACTACGAGAAGATGCGGGCCGCGAACGTCACCGGAACCAATGAGATACTCAAGCTGGCTTTCCACTGTCATCCGAAGACGCTTAACTACGTGTCTACAACCTTCATTTTCGGGTGGGCTGTCAAAGAGGTGCTGTATGAAACCGATTCGAACCACGACATGGAGTTACTCGATTTCGGTTACAGCCAATCCAAGTGGGTAGCGGAACAGGTCGTCATGGATGCCATGAGGCAGGGTTTGCCCGGCCGCATCTTCAGGCCGGCGCTGGTGAGTCCGTCGGTTACCGGGGGTGGCAATAATCTCGATATTGCGATCCGGCTGATCGCGTTCATGGTGAATCACGGGATCGGCGTGGACACATTCAATCAGGTCAGCTTCGTTCCGGCGGATGTGGCGGCGAATAACATCGTTGCAGTGTCCAACCTGCCGGATACAGTCAACTCCACTTACCATGTGACTCGGGACGAGTACGCAAACATGGTGGACGTGACCGATATCATCGCGAAAATCACCGGGCGCGAATTCGAGTTATTCAAACTGCAGGATTTCGTGCCCGAAGTGATCCGGAGATGCACGAAGGCCGATCCGCTGTTCCCGCTGCTGGACTTTCTGATCGGTTCCATCGACAGCATCGCTTCAATGGAATTCAAGCGTTACGACAGTTCCGGTTACCGAAGAGCCCGCGACCGTTCGGTGTGGGGAATGCCAGATCCTTCTCAGGAAGAAACAGTCGCTGGGATATTGCGGTTCATGCGGAGAAAGAAATTGATTTCGGTGGGACCGGCGGCGACGGAAGCCGCGCCCTTGATGCGCAGGGCGGCGTTTGCGGCCGGCCAAAGGAGCCTGTGACGATGCCTCGACAGGATTTCGATGCCGGTGACGCCGGATTGAGCGACACCATTCAGGATCTGATCGTCTCGAGCGTGCGCCTGTCGGCCGGCCTCACGTTGTATGGGATCGAACGGATTCAGAGAATGGTTGAAGCAGCAGCCGGCGAGCCGGGTCTGCCCGGTGCCGCCACGGAGCTGAATTCCGCACTGGGAGTTCTGGCGAACCTCCTCGAAAGCAATCTGGACGAAACCAAGCGCGAAGCGTTGCGATCGGTTGCACGCGTCTCCGCCAAAGCGGTCGAGAAGGCATTTGATGCCTTGTCCCCGGCAGCAGTGCTCGATGCTGCCAACCGGTTGACGGGTAGACGAGACACCGCTCGTCCCGCCGCACCGGCCACTCCCGCTCTCGCGGTAGACATGCTCAGCGGCCCGGCGGATACTTAGAACCGCGATGGAATTTCCCTCCCTGCCGGCAACAGCCCGCGACACTTTCCCATACTCTCCGGAGGTCATTTACAAAGCGTTGGCGGACTATGGAGCGTGGCGGGAGTGGGTGCCGTCGGTTACCGCTTCGAGGCTGCTGACGGCGGAAGACATTCTCGCCATTGTCGAACTGGGTTCCGGACGCGAAGGCGAAGAAACGCTGATGCTGGAGTGCGTTCAGACTCCCTACAAAGGCGTTTGGGCGAGAGTGATCGAAGGAAAGAGCGCGATCCGCGAAATCCATTGGAATGTTGCGGGGGCCGACGAGGGAACTTCGCAGGTCACTGTCACGGTCAAATGGAAACCCGGATGGGGTCTGGTGACCGGAGCGTCCTGGCCGGCGCTGAGCCCGGCAAAACATCTCAGGGCGCTGCGATCGTGGGTTTCGGCCGCGCATCCAGGACCGGAAACCGTGACTGGCGGCGAGAACCTGTTCGAACTGTGGGAAACGGAAGCCGGATTGGTGTGCTGGGTCAGAGGCAGAAAATACAAGCTGATTCCCGCGAAAGAGAACCCGGAATGAAATGATCAGGAAGACCATTTACATCCCGGTTTCCCGGGAAAGACTGTTCTCCGTGATGACAGCCTTCGACAAGTATCCGGAGTGGACTCCCGGATGCGAACGATGCACCGTGCTTTCCACCGATGGCCCGGCGACCACCGTTGAGTTGGTCGTCAACGCAGCGCGCAGAGTACGGCTGGAAGTTCGCTACGAGGCGCACCCGCACGAATCGCTGCAGTTCCGGATGACCGGCGGGAACGACGTCAAAAAGTATTCCGGCATGTATCGCCTGGCGGCGGCCGCGGACGGAAAAGGCACGGTTCTGTTCGCGGAACTGGAACTGGAAGTGAACTCCATGCCCCGCTTTCTGTCCGACAGCTTTGCAAAGAGCTCGATGGACAAGGCAGCCATCGCATTAAAGCGGTATGCCGGAAAACTCTCGCCGGCAGGTACCGATTCGACGCCGGCCGAAGCCGTGGGCATTGCGCACCGTTCCCGGTCGCGCCGCGCCCGGCGTTTGTTGCAGATCGTCAAAGTGCCCCAGGGTTGTCGTGTCTGGTTCATGGGCGAAGTTTTCACCGTGAAGAAGATCGATGGAAATGTCTTCGACGCCTGAGCCGGTGACCGTCTTCTGCGGCAAGGGTGGCGTCGGCAAAACCTCGCTCAGTCTCGCATTCGCGCTCCGGCAGGCCAGCCAGGGATTTCGCGTCCTCGTGATTACTTCGCATCCGCTGCCGGAGCTTGCGCTGTCGGTTTCGCTCGCCGGACTGAAGGAAGCTGATCCTGTGGCCGCAGCCCGTCTTTTCGTGGCCCACATCGACCCGCGCGAAATTCTGAGCCATGTGGTCAGACAGAACCTCGGCTCTTCGAGGCTCACCGATGCGCTGCTTTCCAGCCGCATTTACCAGAGCCTGGTCGAAGTGGCGCCCGGCCTCAAGGAACTCGCCGTCGTTTCACGCGTACGGGATCTCGCCGTGCAGGGGGTGGGTCCCGAAGCGCCGGCGGGCTTCGACCGAGTGGTGTGGGACGCTCCCGCCACCGGCCATTTTCTGCGAACGCTCGAGGTGGCGCGCGATTTCGATTCTTACCTTTCAGGGCCTCTCGCACTGCTGGCAAAAAGTCTCTCGGGGTTTCTTGCGCGTCCCTCGAGTATGAGACTGGTTCCCGTGGCGATCCTCGAGGAAATGGCCGTGGACGAGACCATCGAGCTGTGTGAAAAGCTCGCGGGTGATTTGGGCATGCCGCCGGCGGCCCTGGTATGCAACATGGCGTCGCCACTGCTTGGGGCACCGGAAGCGGAGTGGGAGAAGCTGCGCCGCGATTTGCCGGAAGAAGTCGGGAATCCCGCCGGTGCGGCATTCATTCTCGATCGTCACGCTATCGAGCGGTTGCTTTTCACGAGGCTGCGACAGGCGTGCGGCATTCCCATGCGAATCGTGCCGCGCAAAGCGGGCTGGAAATCCGACGTCGAGCTCCTGGTGGACCTGGCCGGGAGGATGGGCGGCCTGAGTGACGGAGAGGGGGCGTGAAGATCCGTATCTTTGTTGGAACCGGCGGCGTGGGAAAGACCTCGGTGACCGCTGCGAGTGCGCTGCGGTCGGCGGTCGACGGAAACAAAGCGCTGGTGTTGACAATCGACCCGGCGTTGCGGCTGCGGAGCGCGCTGGGCCTTACAGGCACGGCCTTCGAGCAACGAGTCGGCCTGGAGTCGATCAAGTCGATCGATGCGAAAGGGGAACTCTGGGCGGCGCTGCTCGACGTTCCTTCCGCCATGAACCGAATGGTCGAGGCGCAGGTGAGCCGGGACAAAGCACGGGAAATCACCGCCCATCCGGTGTATCGGCTGATGCTGACGTCGCTCGCGGGAATGAACGAACTGCTGGCTGTGGAGCGGATTCGTCAGGCCATGGCGGATGGGTTTGAAAATCTGTTCATCGACACGGCTCCATCGCGCCACGCGTTTGAATTTCTGGATAAGCCGGAATTCTTCGTGCAGTTGGTTTCATTTCCACTGATCAGGCTTGTGGGGCGCACTTTTGGTCTTTGGCGCAAGGGCCGCGCGCCCGCGGATGCGGCTTCAACAGATGGCGGTGTTTACGAAAAGGTGGAGCAGTTGATCGGCCCGGCGTTGGCGGGCCAGATACTCGAATTCTTTTCTATTTTTCAGCCCGTGGCAGAGGGATACGCGAGCAGCGCCCGGGATACGATCGGGCTGCTGCGCGATTCCAGGTCCGCTGCGTTTACGATTGTCTGTTCGCCCGCGCGGGCCCGGCAGGATGGCAATTACTTCTTCACCGAATTGACCAAACGCGGCTATGCTGTCGAACAGTTGATCGTCAACCGGCTCTGGCCCGAGTGGGACATGAAGGCGGCGCCCGGGGCCTCCGAGGCAACGCGCGAGTTGGTCGGGTGGTACGAGAACGTATGCGCCGCGCAGCGCGCCGGCCGCGATAAGGCAGCCGTGGCGTGGCACGGGAAAGGACCGCGCGTGATCGATTTGCCCGAGCTGGCGCGGAATGTCGACGGCATCGCGGCGCTGGCGAGCATTGCGGAACATCTCAGGGATCGCTGAGGTGTTCCAGCGTCGACACCAGATCATACAACTCGCGCGTTCCGCCGTTAGTGTTTGCGTTGGGCGATGCGCGAACATGCAGCCAGGCGCTCTCATTTCGCTTAACGGGCGCTGTAAATCGGGAGATCGAAACACCGGTAAAATCCCCGGCGTTCACCGGCTGCAGAATCATCGCTCTGAAAGCACCGTCGTCGAATGCGTGCACGCCGATCACGTGGCTTTCATGCGAGGGGAATAGCACGATTTTCAGCGGGCCTACCGCAGTTATAGTGGATTCGGACGACTTGGTCTCGAGGCTTACCGTGACGGGGCAGCCCACCACTGCAAGCGATATCTGCGCTATCGACTTCAGCAAGTAGAACCAGCCGACGGTATCCGCCAGCAAATCCTTGATCCTTTGCCGGTCGTCCTGCGCGCGGGGTTGGCGCATTGGCCCTGATTGCGCCGCGGCGGGAGCGGGCTGCGGCAAGGGCGTTCTTACCGCTGTCGCCGCTCCGTGCAATAACCATTCATCCGTGGTTCGCAGCCGCGCGGCCAACGCTTTCGCCATCTGCATGGCGATCTCCGGGTATTTGTGGAGCAGCCTGGTGAACCTGTCGCGGGTCAAGAGCAGGCAACTCGTGTCCCTGGTGCAGATCACATTGGCCAATCGAGGTTTTTTGTCGATGATGGAAAGTTCGCCGACAAATTCGCCGGGGCTCAATTCCGCTATCAGCGTGCTGACTCCTTCCCGTTCCATCTCAACCCGGGCGTGGCCCCGCGTGATGAAGTAGAGTCCAAGCCCTGAGTCTCCCTGGCGCACGATGTGATCGCCCGGCGAATACTCACGCACGATACAGACCCGCGCGATCTGATTGACGGTGCGATCGTCCAGCGGCTGGAAGAAATCGATCCTGCGAATCAGTTCGGCTGCGGTGTTCACCCTTATGGACTATAGCGCAGGATTGTATTCCCGAAGCCTGTGGTAGTTTGTTCCCATGATTGCACGAAGCGAATTTTACAAGCTTACGGCGTTGAGCCTGCTCGTTGCCGCCATTTCGCTGCATGCGCAAACGGCGCAGCCGGCGCCCGAGCTGACGCTGGAGAATGCGGTGTCTCTCGCGCTCAAAGATAACCGGGACGTCAGGAATGCGCGTTTCGAAATCGAGAAATCGGAAAACGACGTAGCCATAGCACGCACTTACATGCTGCCGTCATTCGAGTTGAACGTAGTGGAAGCCGAGTTTCTGGGTCAGTTTTCGTTCAAAGTGCCGGAGGGAGCTTGGGGCGTCTATCCCGCCACCGGGCCGATTCCCGGTAGCGCGGAGCCGCTTACAACGCCGGCGCATCCCTTCACTGTCGTCGAGGCCAAAGCCAGTCAGCCGCTCTCGCGATTTCACGGCCTGAAAATGGGTATCCGGCTGCGGGAACTCGAGCGCGATGAGGCCAAAGAAAAATTGCGCGCGCAGCAAAGTGAACTCGCCAATCAGGTCCGGAAACTGTATTACGGGATGATGGAAACGCAGAGCGCCCTGGCCGCCAACCAGCAGTCGCTCGAGACCCTCGGTGAACAGGATCGGGTGGCCACCGAGAGAGTTTCGCGGCGGACGGCGCTGCAGTCGGAGGAACTCGACGTGAAAGCGCGCATCGCGAGGGTGGGATACGAATCCGCGAACCTGCAGCATCGCCTGGCGGCGCAGAAGGAACAGTTGAACGATCTGATGGGGCGCGACCCCGCGACGGAATTTACGATCCGGCCGTTAGGCGACGTCTCCCTGGACGCGCCCGACCTGGCAGCCGCGCGGGCTCGCGCGCTCGCCGAACGTCCGGAGATCCGGCAGGCCCTGTTGAAAATAAGCGAAGCCCAGGCGGATCGCGAAGTAAAGAAGGCGGAGAGGCTCCCCGAGGTGAGCCTCGATGTGGCCTATTTGTCGCCGTTCCGAATCGCTTTTTTGCCGGAGAACATCAGTTGGGCCGGCTTTTCGCTGAAGTGGGATGTGTTCGACTGGGGCCGCAAAAAGAAAGAGCTGGCTAATAAAAGCATTGTGATCGATCAGGCCACGTTGGCGCTGAGAGGCGTCCAGAGCCAGGTGGCATTCGAAGTCGAAAGCCATTACGCCAAAATCATGGAAAGCCAGCGCCTGCTCGAAGTGATCAAAGCGGCGCAGGAAGCTGGACGGGAAAGAGTGCGGATCGCCGATGAGCGGCATTCGCGGGATGCCGCTCTGCTGCAGGATTTGATGGAAGCGCAGTCATCGCTTGCCGAAACCGACAATCGGTATCAGCAGGCGCTTGCGTCTTATATGAGCGCGCGGGCCGACTTCGAAAAAGCCGTCGGGGGGCAGTAGGCTGGTACACGCGACTTCAGCCGCGTTCGTTTCATTTGTATAAACGCGACTGAAGCCGCGTGCACCGGAAACGCTAGAGGCGCTGGAGGCGTGTCCAACTCTCGACCAGCAGACTCAGCGAATTGGCGAATTCGTTGAACCGTTTCTCGTCGTCCTCCGTGAATGCGCCGCCATCCTTTTTATTAAGAAGCTGCACTACGGCGAAAACACGCTGCTTGCTGTCTTTGATCGGCATGCAGAGCACGCTCCGGGTTCGATACCCGGAGTTCTTGTCTATCTCCCGGTCGAAAAACGGCACATCGTACGCGTCGGGGACATTGAGCGTCGTGCCGGTGCGCGCCACGTGGCCAGCGATTCCCATGGTGATCGGGATTTCGATGGGGATCGATCCGCCGTCCTCGCGGACGACCTTCGAATGGAGCGTGCGCTGTTCCGAATCGACGAGATAGAGGGTGACGCGGTCGGCGTTCAAATGTTTTTTGATCCTGAATGCGAAACCGTCCAGCAGCTCATCAAGCAGAGCCCTGACTGCGTCGGCGTTACCAAGATGGAGCGTCTGCAGCAATTGCTCGAACTCGACGGTCACGCGTTCCGCGATCTCGATGAACTGCTTGTCGCTGAGGTCGTGGACATAGGTCAGCAGATCGCCCTTGCGATGCAGTTGGGCGAAAGCGCCGAGCAGATATCCCGCGTTGGCGGCGATTCCGGATGTGAACGAGGCGATGCGCCCGTCCTCGAGCGTGAGAATGCGGCTGGCTACATCGAGGATTCTGTTGTCGTGCGTGACAAGCAGAATCGCGCACCCCTGTTCGTTGGCCAGCTTTTGGAGAATCTCGACCACTTCGCGGCCGGAAGTGCGGTCGAGAGCTGCCGTGGGTTCGTCGGCAAGAATAATTTTTGGATTGCGAACCAGGGCACGTGCAATCGCCACGCGCTGCTTCTGGCCTCCTGATAGCTGGCTCACATGGTAGTCCACCCGGTCCTTCAGACCTACGGCTTCCAGCATCTTCACGGCAGTCCGCCGCGCCTCCGCGCGTGAATAAGAGCCTTCCAGCTGCAGCGCCATCTGCACGTTCTGGCAGGCAGTCAGCGCATTGATCAGGTTATGCGCCTGGAAGATGAAGCCGATATTCCGCCGGATGCGCACCAGTTGGTCGCGCGAGGCTCCGTTCAGTTCGTTCCCGAGTACTTTGAGACTTCCTTCGTCGATCGAGCGCAGCGCGCCGGAAAGCGTCAGCAGGGTCGTTTTACCGGAACCGGAGGGGCCGGTCAGGATCAGAATTTCCCCGCCCATCACGTCGACGTCGATATCGAAGAGGATCTGCTTTCGGAGCGCACCCTGCCCGTAGTAATGATTCAGACCGCGTGCGCTGATGACCGGTTCCGGCATGCTCGCTTAGAATATTTCGGCGGGATCTGCCTGCCGGAGTTTTTTCATGGCCAGTAAAGCGGAGCCACTGCACATACCGATCGTGAGCGCGAGGACCAGGACGACTCGCCAGGGGTTCAGAATTATGGGAAGAAGCGTCGCTTTCTGTGTCAGCGAATAGAGAATGGCCGCAATTCCGACGCCTGGAACGAATCCGAACAGGGAAAGAATCAACGATTGCCGCAGCACCACCGAAGAAAGGTAGAGGTCGCGATAGCCGAGTGCCTTCAGCGTGGCGAATTCAGCGAGGTGGTCGTTCACGTCGGTATACAGAATCTGATAAACGATGACGGCGCCCACAACGAATCCGATGAAAACCCCCAGCGTGAATATGTATCCGACGCCCGTGTTGGTGGCCCAATAATCCTTTTCCTGCTGCACGAACGCGGCTTGGGTGAGGACCTGAATGTCGGGAGGCAGTCCTTTCTCCAGGGCCGCCTGCACGCCGACGATGTCTGCGCCGTGCTTCAGCCGGATCAGGCCGATTTCAATGAGTTCCTGCGGATGCGACGGAAAAATCTTCAGGAAGTTCAGGTCGCTGGTGATGAGCGTACCGTCGATCCCGAACGAGGTTCCCATACGGAATAAACCGACCACCTTGATCTTTCGGCCGTTGACTTCAACCTCGACAGGTCCTTTGTCCCGCAGCATCTGTGGTATGGGCCCGAACTCGGACCGCGAGCCTGCATCGAACAGCACGGCATCAGGAAAAATGAGTTGCCGGGGATCGCGGGCCTCGGGTACCGACAAAGCCCCGCCCAGGGGATCGTAGCCGATCGTCAGGATGGACCGCTCTTTCAGATCCTCCGGATTTTTCCACTGAGCGAGCCCCAGGTAGACGGGCCACACCGATTCGACACCATCGAAAGCGAGCGCTTGGTAAAGCCGCCGATTGGTGAAATTCTTCGAAAGAATCATGTATTGGTACTGCTTGCTGACCAGGATCAGATCACCCTGCAGGCGGCTCTGGACGACCGAACTGGCCGTGAACAGAGCGTCCAGAAGACCGAGCTGAAAGAGCATGAGCACCACGGCAAAAGCGATACCCGCGATGGCGGCGAGCAGCCGCAGCTTCTGGTGGGTCAGTTGAAGCCATGCAAGTGGGACGCGGTTGAACATCTGCCTCGTTGAACGCGATTAAGGTTCGATCACCGCGGTAACTTTGCCGTGAATCAGGCGCGAAGCCTCGCTGCTGTCGGCGAGCCGGATTTTGACTTCAACAGTTCTGGCGTCCGTAAGCGACACCGGATTGGTCTGGTCGATATCGGCTTTGGCCACCTGCGAACCGATGGACTCGACCTCTCCGCTCCATGGTTTGGAGAACGCCTCACTCGTGATGGTGGCTTTCTGCCCGATCTTCACGCGCGGCACGTCGGATTCGAAGACCTCCGCGATGACGTACATCTTGTCGGTGCGTCCGATCTCGATTACACCTTTGGGCCCGATCTCCTCGCCGGGATGGGCGTGAATCCTGAGAACGCGTCCGCTGAACGGTGCCTTAATGACTGAGGCTTCCAATTCCCTTTGTGCTTTCTCGATAGCCGCCGTTGCGGCTTCCACCTCGGCTTCAGCCAGCTTTACGTCGACGTCACGTATTTCCTGCAGGCTTTGCAGCCGGCTCTTCGCTTCGTTGACAGCCTGTGTTGCTGTTTCCACCTGCAGCACCCTCTGATCGCGTTCGATCCCGGTAGCGGCTCGCTTTTGGTAGAGTTCTTCGTAACGGGCGGCGTCGATCCGAGCGCCGGCCAAGGTGGCTTCGAGCCGGGCTATTTCGGCCTGCTGTGCCGCCAAGTCCCCTTTTCTCGGTCCGCCTTTAACAACTTCCAGGCGATTTTGCGCGACCTTCACCTGGGCTTCCAGGCTGTGTACAGCGCCTTCCAGCTGGCGGCGGCTGTCGAGGACCCCCACCACATCTCCGGTTTTTACCCAATCGCCTTCATGAACGTTGAGCCGCTCGATGATCGATGGCTGGCCGGGTATACCGCGAGTGGAGACCGAAACGATACCGTCGCCGGGTTCGATGCGGCCGAGGCAGGCGATCTTTTGAGGCTCCGTGCTTACCGGCGCGGGCTTGGCAACTTCGCTTCGACCGAAGGCGATGCCTCCGTTGCGCACGAAATACCACGTGCCGCCGGCCCCGACACCCGCCAGGACGACGAGAGTGAACCAGAATCCCTTCTTTTTGAGCATGCGTTATGAGTCCGCGGCCTGCGTCTTCTGGCCCACGATCAAAAAGTATTGGAGTAAGTCCTCAATCTGGCGCCGGTATAGCGAAGTCAGGAACTGGCCGTAGAATCTGCCCATCGGTTTCGGCGTGAACCAATGATTCGTATTCCGGAAAGCCTGGCGGACTCGATCCGTGAGATCCTCCTCCCGCAGGATCGCCAGATCGAGCCGTGTGAGCGCTTCCCGATATCTTTGAGGCGCCCAGTGCCAGAGGAAGAATTTCTTACTCAGACGACCGGGTTCGCGATCCTCTTTCCTGACAAGGTCGGCGATCACGAACTGCCCCCCGGGCCGAAGGACTCTTTTCAACTGGCCGAGAAATGCGTCCTTGTCGGGGTAGTGATGCGAGCTCTCGATGCATATGGCCAAATCGAAGCTGTTGTCGCCGATCGAAGCCAGCGACTGTGCGTTATCCACCGCGAAATCGATACGATCGAGCGTCCGCCTGGCTTTTTCCTGGCGCGCGATGCTGACGTGCATGGGGTTCATGTCGACGCCGTACAAATATTGCGGCGCATACTTCTCGTGAATATAAAGCGTCTGGAGCCCGTTTCCACATCCGACATCCAGCATTCGTTTGCCGCGGGGATCGGGCAGAAGGGACACGCAGTGATCCGTGAAATACCTTTGCCCCTGTATCAGGTCCTGATCGCTGTTCTGGTAGAGAGGATAGTGGAGCATCTGCTGTTGCCCGTATATCCTCTGGTAGGCGACATACATCAGACGATAAAAAATCCGTAACAACGAAACGCCTCTCTGTCCCGCGACATCTGGTCGAATGCCTCCGGGCGTTATGCTCGATTTTACACCTACCCACGACTCCATGCGCGACAGATGAGAGTTGATCCGGCCCGTCATGGATATGCGGCCATAGCCCCGATTTTCACTGTGCCGGGCGAAGGAGGCGGCTATCGCCGTATGTCCGCGATCCCTGAATTGCGGCGGATTTTTCTTCCGTGCTAAACTTTTGCGAGACTTGAATTCAGTTGCCGCTGTTGGAATGGAAGGAGGTTCCTGAGATGGAACCCGCTCAGTCGGCGCAGAGGCCAGCCAGATCCAGGTCTCTGAAGATCGGTATCGTCGACCTCATCGAGAGGCAGCGCAGCACCACCTTTTACGGCCGCGTGCTGAACCCGAACTTCGCCGCCATCATGCCGCAGGTCGTGGCAGTCTGGGCGGAGGAACTGGGCCACCAGGTCGAGTACATCACCTACACGGGATACGAGGATCTGCCCCGGGAACTCCCCCGCGAAGTCGACATCCTGTTTATCAACTCCTTCACGCAGGCCGCGTACCTGGCTTACAGCATTTCAAACTTTTATCGCAAGCAGAATGTGGTCACGGTTCTGGGCGGACCGCACGCGCGCGCGTATGCGGAGGATGCCGGGGACTACTTCGATTACGTCATCGGCATGGCGGATAAGCAGGTCATAGCGGATCTTCTGAGCGACTTCTCACGGAATCCCTCGGGCGGTGTTCAGCTCAGCGCCAAACAACAGCCGGCATCGCTGCCGGGCGTTCGCGAGCGATGGAAATATGTTCGGAAAACGCTGGACAAGACGAAAATTCTGCATCTTGTCCAGATCCTCGGTAGCCTCGGCTGCCCCTACAAATGCGACTTCTGCATCGACTCGGAAGTCGATTATCGGACGATGCCCTACGATCAGCTTCGGGAGGATCTGGCGTTTCTGCAAACACTGCCTAAACCTCCGAAGGTGGCCTGGGTGGATCCAAATTTCGGCGTGCGGTTCGACGACTACATGGAGGTCATCGAGTCGTCGGTCAAGCCCGGCGCGCTGGATTTCGCGGCCGAGAGCAGCTTATCTCTGTTGAGCGAACCCCACCTGAAGCGAATGAATCAGAACGGCTTCGTTCTGATTCTGCCGGGGATTGAATCCTGGTTCGACTACAACAACAAGTCGAAACAGGGTAAGCATGTGGGCATGGAAAAGGTCAAGGCAGTGGCAGACCATGTCAATATGATCATGCGCTACGTCCCTTATGTCGGCGCCAATTTTATTTTTGGCTGGGATTCCGATGCGGGCCCGGAGCCTTTCGAACTGACCAGGCGATTCCTCGATCTCGCGCCAGGGGTGTTTCCCAAGTATTCATTGCTGACCGCTTTCGGCGACGCCGCGCCTCTCAACCGGCAATATCAGGCCGAGCGGCGCGTGATCGACGTGCCCTTCCTCTTTCTGGACGGTTACTCGGGCATCAACATCGTGATGAAAAACTACTCTCAGGCCGAGTTGTTCGACCATCTGATCGACTTGATGAAGTACACGCTTTCGCCCGGCATGATCTGGAGAAGATTCCAGGCAAATACCTATCCACTGGGGAAGTGGATGAATCTGATGCGCGCAATCTCGTCGGATACGGGCGCCGGCAACGGAGCCGGTATGCTCGATCATTACCGCAATGTCCGCAAGCGTCTGACCGATGCCGACTTTCGGAGTTTTTTCGCGCGGGAGACGTCCGCGCCTCCGACCTTTTATCTGAACGAGATCAGGAACTCTCTCGGCCCCTTTTACGAATACCTGCCGGAGAAGGTGGTGAATTATCTGAAGCGGGGCGAACCGGGGCCCAATCCCCGGATACTCAGTATGAAAAACGATAAGGCCGGCTTCGTCAGTATTGCGTCGGCATGATGTGGACATGCGGCGACAACTGCGTTTTTAACTCTGCCGGGCGAAGCCGCGGAGTGTTGCCGCATGTCCGGTCGGCGTATTATTAATAGACCGCGTTGAGATGCCGATCGAATCCGATTGCTACCTAGCCGGACGCTCTTTTCCCGCCGAGCTTCGGCGCCGCCTCGACAATTACTTCACCGAGCGGAAACTCTCTCAAAAAGCCAATGCGGAAATGGCGACAAAGATCGCCGCGGGTTTCGCCCTGTGGTTCGGCAGCTACTTGTCCCTGTACGTGTTTCAGCCGGACTCGTGGAAACTGGTGCTCGATTATCTTGTGCTCGGCATCGCTCATCTTTACTTTCTGTTCAATATCGCGCACGACGGCATTCACTATGCGATCTCCCGAAAGCGCTCTATCAATATTCTTTTTTCGTATGGCTACGAATTTTGCGGAGTCAATTCCTATCTGGCGCGCGCTCTTCACAATCGCGCGCATCACGCGTGCATCAATATCGATGGCGAGGACGACCCGCTTTCCGGACGCGGTGTCTTTCGCTACACGCCCTTCGCGCGGAAGAAAGCCATGCACAGGTTCCAGCACCTTTACGTGCCGTTTTTGTATGCGCTCGTTTCTCTCGACTACATTTTTGTCAGGGATTTCGCGGACTTCTTTTCTCCGACCCAGGAATGCCTGAAGCGCGCGAAGCCGCCCGCGCGGGAGTACGTTATTCTATTCGCCGGCAAAATTCTCTATCTCGCCCTGACGATTCTGCTGCCGATCTTCGTGCTGGGGCGTTCGCCGCTGCTCATCCTGACCGCGTTCCTGCTGATGCATTTTATAGTCGGGCTGGGGGTGGCCGCAGTGTTCGGGCCGACGCATATCGTGGACTCCAGTTACTTTCCCGAGAGCAGGGGCGAGTTCGGCGACTACATCTACCACATCTTCGCCACCACCACCGATTTCGCCACCCGCAGCACGCTGGTGACCTTCGCCACGGGTGGCCTGAATCATCACATCGTCCACCACATTTGCCCTTACGTCTGTCATACGCATTACCCGCAACTCACGGAAATCGTGAAGAGAACCGCGGCGGAATATCACGTTCAATACATGGAGGAGCCGACTATGGCAAGCGCGCTCGTCAGCCACGTCGCTCTTCTGAAGCGGCTTGCCACGGAGCCCTGAGATGGCGCGGCCACTCCTGGCTGCCGGCATGCCGACGCCTGCCTTCGACACCCCTGCCACGCCCCACGACAAAGGGCCGACACGAGTCTCGGCCCGGCAAGTGTGAGCGCCCGCGCCTTAAACGCGGCTCAAGCTCAAGCCGCCCGTACCTTAATTCATTGTGCTTACCGCCCCAGTTTTCTCCATTGCACAAAAATGTAGAGGTAGAGTAGTCCCAAAACCGCAGCCAACACTCGCCGGGCGAAAATCCATCCCATCACCGGCCCAATCGGCTCTCCAATCAGCCAGGCCAGCCCCACAGCCGCGATTCCCGCCGCGATCAGTTTGACGCGCCGGTCGCGGGTCTTGCCGGCAAGATGGCTCTCCGATGTATTCAGATGAACCGTGAGCCGCCCCAGCGCGGTCTCCGTAAGAATCTGGTTCACTTGCTCAGGCGCGCCCCGGAGGGTGGTGAGCAAATCGGCCATAATGGTCCGCTGTACACCGGGTTCGAAGAATCGAAAAGCATTATCCAGTTCAAGATCCTTCAGAACCTCGATCCCGGTCGATTGCAGGTGGACCGAGGAATCGAGTCGATTTGCCATGTTGTCGGCGATCGTGAGGGTTCGCCACGCTGTAAGCATTTCCGTTGGCGTCCGGGAAGTATGGCGGCGCAGGACCCGCAGGATCGCCAACATCCAGTTGGACAAGGGCGATCTGTGCCCGTTCGCCTCCCACTCACGCCGGCTGGGCGGGGCCTCACGAAGCCAGCGATGGCTTTCGGCGATGAAGGCTTCGCGCATCTCTTCGCCAGCGGTGTGGCCTTCCGTCGCGAGCAGTTCGCCGAAGCTTCTGAACAACTGATCCAGGTCGGTTCGGAAAACGCCGCCGAGGAGCCGGACGTGTATAGGGCCGGCGTCTTCCTCCATTTCCCCGCAGAGTCCGAAACCGGCGTATCCGATCCCTTTCCCGGGCAGCAACAGAATATTCGACGGATGCAGGTCGGTGTTGTAGAAACGCTGCTCGAATATCTGCCGCAGCGTCGCGCGGAGAAGATTATATGCCAGCTGCGCGGGGTCCAGGCCGGCTTCGTCGGCTTTGAGTTCCAGACGCCTGGCCGGCGAAAGAAAATCGCTCAGCAGGATGCCGCCCAGATCCTCGATCGTGAGTACATTCGAAGTCGAGAGTTCCGCATAGGCCTCGGGAATGACGAAGCCCCCGTTTTCGCCGCCCAAGGCGGCAAGTTTCCGGATGTTGGCAAGTTCGCGGGTCAGATCGAGCTCGCGATTCACCTCATCGGCGAACTCCTGGCGCACGGCGACCACTGTGGAGCGGTCCCATGCCAATGGGCGCGCGAGGCGGTCGAGCCGGCGAAGATCCCGGCTCACTCGCTCCCGCACACCAGCGCGGATGATCTTGACCAGAACGTTGCTCCCGCCTCGGGTTGTCGCCCGATGCACCTGAAACAACGACCGGGATGCCATGGGCACGGGGTTAAAGCTATCGAAATCGGAAGTCTTGAGCTCCGTGTCCAGGAAGGCCTTCACATCGCTCCACGGTGCAGGCGGCCATCGGTCTGTCATTTCCAACAGATCGTCGCGGAATTCGTCGGGGATCAGGTCGGGGCGAAGCGCGAGGAAGCGCCCGAACCGAATGAAAACCGGGTCGAGCCGCTCCAGCAGGCGGGCAAAACCATCGGCCCGCCGCGTCGCGGCAGAGAAGTCACTCATCGAGAACGCGGATCGCCGGCACGCTCAATCTAACCGGCGGGGTGTTCCTGATAGACTTCGTGGAATTTATTGATGACCCGCTTCGGCGCCGCGATCGCCTTCTCAATTCCTTTGTTCAGCACGGCCGCGACATCTTCTTCGACATCGCGCAAACGCACCTGATCGGCACTCTCCTCGGCACGGGCGTCACGACGCCTGAACGCTTCATCGGAGACGGCCTTGACCACGTCCGCCGTTGCCCGGAGTTCTTCCACGGCGACCTGAGCCAACGCGTGCAGAATCCGGGTCGCCTCGTCCCCGGCCTTATCCGCCATGTCGTTGAGAAGCTTGTGGGTTTGGGTGTGGCTTGTCGAAAGGTGAGTTTTGTTCTTGAGCTCGTCCTCGAGTTCGTCAATCCGGGCCTGCAAACGCGCAATCTCCGCTTCCGATGTGTGCTTCTCCGCGGTGCTCATTTCGTTCCTCCCCGATCTGGTCGGCGTAATGTGAGTCGCCTAGATTATAGCTGAAAAAAGCGAAAGGGCGAAGCAGATCGTCGCAATCGCCGCAAGCGCGATCCGCAGTGTGGCCGGGGCCGGCATTCGCGTCAGCAACAGAACCGATGTCCCCAGCAGGGCCAGCACAATGAGCCTTATGCGCCGGTTTTCCAGGCGGCGCAGTTCCGGTGACTCCTTCGCAGTCACGTTCAATTCGAATTTCCCGGCCGCGACGGCCGACAGAATATCGCCGAGCCGCTTCGCCGAAGTCGCCGCCAGTTGGACCAGAGAGGAAAGATGAGTCTCGGGCGTAAGAATCTCTATGGCGCGGTCGACAAAACTGGGGCGGAACTTGCGGAAAAATGTTCGGAGATCGCCGAAGATGTCGAAATCGGGGCAAAGCCGGAAGATGGTTGAGTCGAGCACAATCATGGCCCGCCAGAACAGGAGCAGGTCGTTGCTGACCAGAACGTGGTGGCGGCGCGCGGAGGGGAATGTTTCATCGGAGAACTTCGCGAAAGTTCGTTCGCTGGACGGCCGGTTGGGCGAGTTTTCGATCTCGATCCAGCGCCTGATTCTTTCCTTTGCTTCCCGCTGAAAGCCGCGGATGTCGGATTGTTCCGTGGGCGTGAAAAAGCGGATGTAGTAGCTCAGGGCCCGTTCGAGGTTGCCTTGGGCGGCCTCCTCGACATACCCCGCGAGGGCGTCGCGCTGCATTGGCGAAACTTCCCCGAAGATTCCGAAATCGAGAAACGCCACGCGGTTCCCCGGGCAGAATATGATGTTTCCCGGATGCGGGTCGGCATGAAAAAAACCGGTGATGCAGAGTTGGTGCAGTGAAGCAAACAGCAGATTATGCAGGGATTCCCGAATGTTCAGCCCCGGCAGCAACCGATAGAGTTCGCCTTCGTCTCCAGCGTCGATCAGACTGATCGCCTTCGCCAGGCTCACGCCTTCGATGAATTCCATCGTGAGCACGCGGCGCGAGGTCAGCGCCCAGTAGATGCGCGGGACGATTTCACCGCAGACCGCCGCCGTTCGCAGCCTGTCGGCGGTCTGGGCCTCGAGTACGAAGTCCATTTCCCGCCTGGTGTAGGTGGCGAACTCGTTCAGCATCTCTCGCAACGGGATTTTTCCCATGGCCCCGAAGGCGTCGAAAACAGCCGCGAACCGGGTCAGGTTGCGCATATCGGCATTGAACTGGCGCTCGAGATCGGGCCGCTGCACCTTGACCGCTACCCGTTCGCCATCGCGGTTACGCGCGCCATGCACCTGCGCGATGGAAGCAGCGGCGAAAGAAACCGGATCGAATTCCGAAAAGAGGTTTTCCATCGGTTCGCCGAGGTCGGCCTCAATGACCGTCCGAACAAGCTCGAAGGGGACCGGTGCGACATTTTCGAACAGGTTGTCCAGTTCGCGGCAGACATGCGGAGGGAGCAGATCGGAGCGCAGAGCGAGGAACTGTCCCAGTTTCAGGCCTGTGACGCCGAAGTCCTGCAACGTCTGGCGAAACAGTGCTTCGGGGCGTTCGTGGCCCCACAGGCGGGCTCTGAGCAGGTTCAGGCCGAACCGCAGGGCGAGCCAAAGCACGAGGAATTGGCGTTCCAGGTCGACAAACAGATCCCGCATGGAAACCGATCAGGCGTCCCGGGACGTCAGTTTCCGCGTCACGCCTGCGTGCCCAGTTGCTTCAAAAGGGAGAAATGCTCGGCCAGCGCCTGCCGCCAGGTAGCATGTTCGCGGTAAGGAATTCGATATTGCTCCGCGGTTTCGCGCACGATTCTCGTCAACTCGGGGTAATGGGTGTGACAGACGTTCGGACAGAGATGATGCACCACGTGATGGTTCAGGCCGCCGAGCAGCCATTTTGCCGGCAAACTCCCTGTCGCATAATCGGCGGTCGTCGCGAGGATGTGGTACGTGTAGTTTTCAAATTCCGACCTTCCCTTGGGGAAACGGCTGGTCTCAATCACGTGGGTGGTCTGAAAAATGAATTGGGCAATCAGGCCCATCACGAAGTGCATGGCCACAAAAGCTCCGAGCACCAGAAGAACGGGCCGGTGCAGGACGGCCACGGGCAAGACCAGCATGTAAGTGAAGTAGATAAGCTTGCCGGCTATCAGAACGGCATACTCACTCTTCGGGTGCCTGACTTCTCTCAACGGAACGTAATCCTTGACGAAAAAATACTCGAGGTCTTTCCAAACCACATAATCCAACGTGGAAAGACCGTACAAAAACCAGGCATAATGGTGCTGATACGTGTGGATCGGCCTCCACGGCGTGTTCGGCGAATACCGCAGCGCATCGCGCGCGATCACGTCTTCGTCGTGGCCGCAGATATTGATGTTGGAGTGATGCCCGGTGTTATGCAGAACGCGCCACATATAGGAATTGATCCCGCAAAGATCGAAAACATACTTCAGGGGTCTCGAGATCCAGCGGCGGCTGGAGATCGCGTTGTGATTGCTGTCGTGTGCGATATTCAGCAGCACGAACAACTGCGCCAGGCCATGCAGAACGTAAAGCCCGAAGAATGCCGCCGCACCGATCCCGGGCAGATACAGGGCCGCGTATGTGCCGGCGAAGCCGATAAGGCCCAGTACAACCTTCGCAGCCATCGCCGAATCGCCTTTTCGAGGGAGATTTCGCTCGATAAAAAATTCCTCCATGCGCCGACGCAGAACGACCGCGAAGTCCGAACTTTCCATCCTGAGTGAGGGAGCGGCCATTTCGTTTTCAGGGTTGAGTGGCGAGCCGCCTGAGCCGAAAAAGTTGCGGGATCGCGTCACGGTTATGGTGGGCGGTATTCAGGAGCGGAAACATCCTGGCGACCGTGAAACGATCGATCCGGTGCCGCAGAACTGTGCTGAATTCCGATTTGCCCGTTGGGACCGAAGGAAGCGCCATGTTTGCAGCCAAACGACTTTTAGGCTAACCTCGTTGAGTCAGTGCCGCGGCCCGTTCACCGATACATGAGTATACAACAAAAGGGCTTGGTAACCGTATGCCGGTGAACTACGAAACAGGCATTGTCGGGGCCGGATTCGGAGGTATCATCGCAGCCTTGGAACTACAGCGGACCGGCCATGGCTCGTTCGTCATTTTCGAGCGGGCGCGAGAGGTCGGTGGCGTGTGGCGCGAGAACATATACCCCGGATGCGCCTGTGACGTTCGCTCGCATTTGTATTCGATAGAGACTCAACCGAACCCCGGCTGGACGCACTCCTATGCGAGTCAACCGGAAATTCTCCAATACCTCAAGGATGTGGTCCGCCGAAATCGTTTGGAAGAGCACATAAGGTTCGGCGCGAACGTGAGTCAGGTCAGATTTTCCCAATGTGAAGCCGACGCTTGCTGGGAGATCCACGACGAAAACGGCTCGATCTGCCGCGTGAAAATGCTCATTCTGGCGACGGGTCCCCATAGCCGGCCCCGCATGCCATCGTTCCCCGGACAATCCACGTTCAGCGGAGATATATTTCATTCCGCGGCATGGGATGCGTCTGTCAAGTTCGCCGGTAAACGCCTGGCGGTGGTCGGCAGCGGCGCCAGCGCGATACAGATCGTTCCCAACATTGCACCGGAGGTTTCCCACCTCGATGTTTTCCAGCGCTCGGCTCCCTGGATACTGCCCAGGGGAAGCAGGGGAATTGGGAGGTTCAGGCGATGGCTGTTCCGGCGTGTACCCGCGTTACAGACATTCGCCAGGGCGATCATTTACTGGGCCATGGAGTTCGTAGGTCTCGCATTCCTCGGTAACGACCGCATCGGTAACTGGTTCTCGGGAATTGCGCGGCGGAAACTCGCCCGCGAGGTGAAGGATCCGGTGGTCCGGGCCAAGCTCACACCGGGCTATAAGTTCGGCTGTAAGCGGGTTCTGGTGTCGGACGATTTTTATCCCGTCTTCAACAGGCCTAACGTCGCTCTGGTTACGGAGAAGATCGCCCGAATTGAACCGAATGGTATTCGTACCGAGGACGGCATTCTTCGCGAAGCCGATGTAATCGTCTTCGCCACCGGATTTATCGTCGCTGACACCGACGACTATCTGAGAGTCGTGGGGGCGGACGGCAGGGTTTTGGCGGACGAATGGAACAGGGAAGGTTGCGAGGCTTATCTGGGGATCAACGTTTCCGGCTATCCCAACATGGCGCTGCTCCTCGGCCCCAATTCCGGCCTGAGTCACTCCTCGGCGCTTCATGTGATGGAATCCCAGATGCGCTACATCGTGCAATACCTCGCCCAGATCTCGAAACAGGGAACTGCCTGGCTGGATGTGAAGCCGGAAGTTCAGAGCCTGTACAACGTCAAGGTGCAGAGCCGCCTCGTTGGCACAGTGTGGGCTGCGGGATGCACCAGTTGGTACCTGAACCGGAATGGCATCAATGCCGCGATCTATCCGGGCTTGACTTGGCAATACCGGCGCGCCACGGCTCAATTGAACCTGAACGACTATGTTGCAGTGAGCGCGGCGGAGGCTTCCCGCGCCGAAGCGGTCGCAAGCCGCGCGGGATAACCGGTTCAGAATCAATAGAAGTCTCTGGCCGGCTGCCGACCTCTCATTTTTTTGTAACTTCGCGCCTCGTGGCGAGTAATCCAGGCGAGGGACGATTTCATGAAAACTTTGAGAGTAGTAGCGAGTCTGGCTCTTGCAGCCGCGGCTTTCGGTCAGATGCAGGACAACCAGGAAAAGCAGATGACGTGCCGGAATAACGGTTCCAATGACCGCCCGGGATACTGCGAAATTCGTGAGCAGTCCGTGGCGGCGGTTGGCGTTCTGAATGTCGATGCCGGACCGAACGGCGGAGCCACGGTGAACGGCTGGTCGCGGAATGAGGTTCTCGTACGGGCGCGGGTGGAGAGCTGGGGTAACAGCGACACGGATGCCCGCGTGATGGCGAGCCAGGTTTATATCGATGCTTCCGGTGGGCATGTTCAGGCCAGTGGCCCGGCATCGTTGAACAATACGGGATGGTCGGTCAGTTTCGAGATTTTCGTTCCACAGGCAACCAGTCTGACTGCAAAAACCGTCAACGGGGGCATCACCATATCGGATATTCGCGGGAATCTGAGTTTCGAGGCGACCAATGGCGGCATCCATCTCAACCGCCTCGCGGGTGAAGTAACCGGATCTACGGTAAATGGCGGCGTGAATATTGAACTGGCAGGCGCCACATGGGACGGTACACGGGTACAGGTTGCTACGCGGAACGGAAGCGTTAACATTTCGATTCCGCGGAATTATTCGGCGCATTTTCAGACGGAGACTGTCAACGGATCTTTGAAATCTGAATTTCCCATCAACCAGCAGGGGGAGGCGCGGTCACGGAACCAGGACTTCAGTGTCGGCGCAGGCGGGCCGCTCATTCATGTGACGACGACGAATGGTGGTGTCAAACTGAAGCGGGCTTAGAAAACCCGGTACACACGGCTTCAACCGTCGCTTCTTCTGCGCGTGCACGAACGCGACTTCAGACGCGTGTACTTTAAGGTCTGATCGCTCAAATCGACGTGCGAACGCGATCGCCAGCAATTCGGTGCGCCGAAGTAACGCCGCCCAGCAACCCGCCCACGAGCTTTAACCCGTGCGCGACCTTGTAGAGGAGCGGCTCGGGTTGTCCCCAGGCGACGATCACATACATCAGTGCGGCAACAACTCCTACCGCCAGACCATGCAGGACGAAATGGGATTCGACGCCCTTGTCCACCGATAATGCAAAGAGGAACGGCAAAGCAGCTCGCTATGAATGCAACGTGGATTTTAGGTTCCACGTTCTGCGACGCATGTTGGCAAGCTGGCTCATGATGAACGCTCATGGATTCCTTCTGCCGACACGACATCATAAAAGAGAGGCTTTCATCAACCACATCCCGTCGGATTTCCGGAGAGAAGTATTCGGTGGGAGGCAATATCAGAAGTTATCGGGCATAGGATTTCTCCGGGTTTCGGGCTCAGACTGATGCCGGAGGTTGGTAATCTGCCTGTTAACCGCCGATGGCGAGCGCTGGTCTCGGCCGGTGATAGGCGACGCGGGAAAGCTAACGTCTCGATCCTCGCCGTCGGGCAGTCGATTCTGCTCATTCACTGAGCCTTGGGTGGAGGGAGACTGATTGAATTCCGGTAGCGCGCGTAAAACGTAATTGCAGGAAGCAGACACTCGCTGTTCCCCATACTTTTTCCTAAGAGCCGTATGCGGGACACCCGCACGTACGGTTCTGTGGTAGGCCGGCTTGGTGACAAATCGGCGTGCACGATCTTCGTCCGCGGCCTTTTGTGCCTGTGGTATTATCCGTGGCGTGAAACAACCCGCCCTCGGAATTTTCGCCACATTCCTCGTCATGGCCGTGTCGCTCGGCCTGATTTCACTCTTTGATTTTCCGACGTTCTCCGGGTGGATGTCTTACGGCTTGATGTCGCTCATCCCGATGCAGATCGTCATAGGAGTTATCTGGGGCACGAACCAGCCGGCATTTGCCGCAAAACAGCGCCAGCCTTTGAAAGGCGTTCTTCTGACCCTGACAACGGTTGTTATCGGAGCGATCGTTGTTCCTGCGTATCTGGCCGTGGCGGGCGGCAATATAAAGCCGCCAACGCCGATGCTGATGCACGCGATCATCACGTCGGTTGTCATCACATTCTGGGGCGCGATCGTTTTCGGCGGCTGGCCGTTCAAACCCGCCATCAAAAACGAAGTCGCCGCGGGGTTGCTTCTGGTGGTGGCTTGTTATGCGTTGAACTACATATTCTTCAGAATCTTCTTCGATTACGGCTTCATGCGGGGAGCGCCGGTGTACGTGCCCTCGCTTGATCCGCACGGCATGTTCAATGCTCTGAACATCCTCGTGTTCGAAGTTTCATTCCTCATCGGGCTTTTTTTGCTGCCCGCTTTCGACCTGTGGCCGCTTACCAAACGTGCCGGTGTCATGAAGCAGCCCGTGCTCGGGATCGTTTGGACGCTGGTCGCGCTGGCGGTTGCAGGTCTTTCTTTCTTCATCGGCGTCGTTGTGCTGAAGATGGATGTGATGACGTTCCTCGTGACCGTTCCCGTCCCGTACATCTTCGGCACAATCGTCGTTCTGAACATGCTGCAGAATTCACTCTTCGCAAAACTGACGCAACCGGCAAAAGGGATTGCGAATGTCCTCGCGGTGGTGGTTATCGGAAGCGTACTCGCTCAAATCTACCGCGCGCTGTCGCCGACGATTACCGGAGCCCTTCATCCGGGCCCGCCATCCTACGATCTGGAAATCTGGACTGCCTCGGCTCTTCTGGCCGTAACTTTTCCCTTCCTTATCTTCTTTGCCGAATTCTTTAAGTTCTGGCCGCTTACGAAATCCGACTAGGCGAATTTCTACAGCCGGTAGCGAACAAACCAGACTTTGGCCTGCTCGCGCCGTTTCCGAACCGCACTCAGTCCGGCTTGCCCCTGAACTCGGCGCCGGGCGAACAACCCGGAAAGATAGCCGCAAAATATCGTTTGCTATTTCCATTGGTTTCCGGCGGTGTGGCGCTGCTGAAGTTCCGACGCAGTCGATGCCGCCGACGCGTCTTCCCGGCCCGGAGAGTAATGGAAACGCAGTATTGCGTGAGCCAGCCGCTCACAGATAAAAAGCTAAGAGCCGGAAGAGATTTTTCATCCTATACGAAAAGTCCCGCGCAATTCAACGCTTCTGAAATCTGCGAAAAAACGCGAGATGGAAATGGTGGCCAGAGACGGAATCGAACCGCCGACGCCAGCCTTTTCAGGGCTGCGCTCTACCAGCTGAGCTATCTGGCCATTTTGGGAAGTTTCCTTTGGCAGGAAACCGTCATTATAACAGCCCGCATCAACCTGATCGCGTCACGCAGGCTGCAGCTGTTCGAGCCGGTCCGCAGTGGCTTGCTCGACGTCGGCGTGCAGGCTGTTTCCGTGCGCGTCCATCGTCACAATGGCCGGAAAATTGTTGACGCGCAGGTGCCACATGGCCTCCGGAACGCCGAAATCGAGCAGGTTGACATCGAGCACTTCCTGCACTGTCCGCGCGTAATATTGGGCCGCGCCGCCAATGGCATTCAGGTACACCGCGCCAAACTCCTTCAGTGCCGCCGAGGTCTTCGCTCCCATACCGCCCTTGCCGATGACCGCACGAACCCCGTAGCGCTTGATAACATCGGCCTGGTAGGGCTCCTCCCGGATGCTGGTCGTCGGTCCCGCGGCCTTCACGGTCCACCTGCCGGCGGTTTGCAGCATCACCGGACCGCAATGATAAAGCACCGCGCCATTCAAATCGGCCGGCGGCGGATTTTTCATCAGATGCGCATGCACCGCGTCGCGCCCGGTATAGACTTCACCGCGTATCAAAACCACGTCGCCCACTCTCAGGGCGCGGACCTTTTCCTCAGTGAGCGGAGCGGTCAAAATCACTTCGCGGCCAGTCAGCGGGAAGCCTTCGCTCGTTGTCATCCGTTCGACTGCCCTCGACGGATCCCGATATAGCCATCGCGTGATAGCGCCGGTCGAGGCGTCCAGACGCAGGCCAAGACGCCGGAACGCCCAGCAATTGTAGGCCACCGACACGAAGAAACTGGCAGGCAGACGATTCGCCGCAGCGATCTTGCAGCCGATCAGAGAGACGTTCCCGCCGAACCCCATAGCCCCCACTCCCAGCTCGTTCGCTTCTTTCATGATGCGGGCTTCGAGAACGGCCAGCGCCGGATCGGGGTTGACGTCGTCGAGAGGGCGGAAGAGCTGTTCTTTGGCAATATCGTAGCCGTGAGCGCGGTCGCTGCCGATGCAGACACCCAGCGCCCCTGGAGCGCAACCTTGCCCCTGCGCCTGCCACACGGCGTGCAGCAGGCACTTGCGGACGCCTTCGATCGTTCGATCCGCACGGCCCATGCGCTCGAGCGTCTGGGGCAGGGAATACTGCACATTCTTGTTTTCGCAGCCGCCGCCCTTGAGGATCAGCTTGATCTCGATTTCATCCTCTTCCCACTGTTCGAAATGGATCACCGGCGTCTCCGGCCCGAGGTTGTCGCCGCTGTTTTTGCCGGTGAGCGAATCGACCGAGTTGGGCCGCAGCTTCCCCAACTTCGTTGCCTCGGCCACCGCGACCAGGATGGTGTTGCGGATCGTGATCTGATTTACGCCGACCGGCGTATGCACGTAGAACGTCGGCATGCCGGTGTCCTGGCAGATGGCTCCGGAGTCGTCCGCCGCCATATCGATGTTCGAAAAAATGATGTTGAGGGCTTGTGAGGCCTGGGTGTCCGGTTTTTCGGCGAGGCCCGTGGCGCTCATGGCGGCGCGTACATCGGGCGGCAGGTTGGTAGAGGTCTGGGTGATCAGTTCTACGAGGCTGGTTTGTAGGAAATGCATCGGGAAAGCACTATTGTAGCGGTATCATCGGGACATGCCGGTCCGGACACTGATGACGGCCGAGCAGTTCGACGCCCTTCCCGAAGAGGAGGGACGGAAGTGGGAACTGCTGGACGGAGAGCTGATCGAAGTGTCGAGCGCGACCCCCAAACACAATCGCATCCTGGGACGTCTTTACAAATTACTCGACAGTTTTGCCGAAGCGCGGGATTTGGGTGCGGCGTTGCTTGAAACCGATCTGGCGGTTCGGGAGGAAACCCGGCTTCGTCCCGACATGGGATTTTTCTCGACGGAAACGTGGCGGACCGTTGACCTGGAGCACGTTCCCATAGTACAAATTCCCGATATCGCGGTCGAAATTATCTCGCCGTCGGAGGCGGCGACAACGATTCACCGTAAAGTCGATGCCTACCTGGAATGGGGTGTGCAGGAAGTCTGGCTCGTCGATCCTGAGGTTAGAGCGCTCTTCGTGCACTCACGGGGCGGCGTACAACGGCTGAGCGAAGGTGCGTTTCTCACTTCAAGCCTGATCCCCGGCTGGCAGCTTCAAATCGCCGACCTCTTCGAAAACCTCTGACCTGTCCGGTACACGCGGCTTCAGCCGCGTTCCTGGCCCAGCAGCCGCGCCATAGGCTTGGCAAAGTACGTCAGAATAAAATCCGCGCCAGCCCGCCGGATCGACGTCAGGCTTTCCACCATCGCCCGCTCCTCGTCAATCCAGCCATTCCGCGCAGCGGCCATAATCATCGAATACTCACCACTCACCTGATACGCCGAAAGCGGCACGTCGAACCGGTCGCGCGCCTGGCGGATGAGGTCGAGATACGGCATCGCGGGCTTGATCATGATCATATCCGCGCCTTCTTCCAGATCGAGCTCAATTTCCCGCATGGCCTCGCGCCCGTTGGCTGGGTCCATCTGATAACTGCGGCGGTCGCCGAACTGGGGGGCCGAATCCGCTGCCTCCCGGAACGGCCCGTAAAACACCGACGCAAACTTCGCGGAATACGCGAGGATCGGAGTATTGGCATAGCCGTTGGCATCGAGCCGCCGGCGGATCGCGGCCACGCGCCCGTCCATCATGTCCGAAGGAGCCACGATGTCCGCGCCCGCCCGTGCGTGCGACAGCGCCCCGGCCGCCAGCCATTCCAGCGTGGCGTCGTTATCCACTATGCCATCCACCTCGCCGTTAACTACCTTGCCGCAATGCCCGTGACTGGTGTATTCGCAATTGCAGACGTCGGTCACCAGCAGCAAATCGGGCAGGTGCCGCTTGATCCCGCGAACCGCCCGCTGCACGATTCCCTGGTCGTCGTACGCCCCCGACGCCTCCTCGTCTTTCGTCTCCGGCAGCCCGAACAGGATAACGCCGCCGATCCCCAGATCCCGCACCTCGCGGCATTCCTCCACCGCGACGTCGATGGACATTTGGCAATGCGGTGGCATCGAGGAGATCGGCTTTTTGACCCCTTCACCCGGGCAGATGAAGAGCGGCAAAATGAAGTTCGCGGGCTCGAGCCGAGTCTCCCGGACGATGCGACGAATCGATTCGGTCGACCGTAGGCGGCGGGGCCTGTGTATCGGAAAAGGCATCTGAAGGGATTCTACCGTCCTGCTGAGTGTAGAAAAAACGCCATTCTTAAAGAAAATGCCCGCCAAAGCGACTCCGGCGGGTTTATAATCTGCCGTATAAGAGCTTTCATCTTGTGCAATCGAAACCGCTCCATCCCCTTGACATCGTCCTTCGAATCATTACAATAATTCGTATCTCAAGTCTCCATTATGCAGACCGCCTGCGAGCATAAGAATACAATCGTCCTCGCCCGTAGAGACGGCGTGG
>Ga0070733_10000268_pt1 | contig 44445 bp, 43 predicted proteins | sample Coa_R1_9_FD_66450 | JGI IMG/M metagenome (GOLD analysis project Ga0070733, IMG submission 66450) | Surface soil microbial communities from Centralia Pennsylvania, which are recovering from an underground coalmine fire - Coalmine... | ecosystem: Environmental > Terrestrial > Soil > Unclassified ... | reverse complement strand
TCCACCAGCACTTGAGAATGCGTCGCGCAGACGATCCGGAAGCCGCGCTGATCCACCAGTTCCATCAGCATTTTCAGGATGCGCCGCTGATTGGAAGCCGATAGCGCCATCTCCGGCTCATCCAGCAACAGAGTCGTGCCTCGTTCGAGCGACGGAAAGTTCTCCTTGAACATCGCCAGCATCACCTGACCGTGGCTTGCCAACTGCAGAAACTCCAGCATCTCCGGTTGGTCCTTGAAGAATTCCAGCTGCATGCGCGGATTATGCTGTTCGGCGTCGAAGAGGAAAACCTTTCCCTTCTTCACTCCCCCGCGATCCAGTTTGTACACATAGCCCTCATGCTGTTCGCCGCGCAGCGCATAGTGAATCGAGTGCAGCAGCGTCGATTTGCCCGAACCGTTCTCGCCCGTCAGCATGACGATCGGGTGGGAAAGATCCACAATCATCGGCATGTGGAAATTCAGGTTCGTGAAAACCGGATGCGAGAGTATCTTGAGGAACATAAGCAGCTGTCGGCTTGATTCAACATCTCAAATGTTCAGGATATAACCCGACCCGGAACGCGGCCGTCGCCGCGTGTCCCTCTCGCTGCGGGATCACACTCTAAGCGGGATCCCGGTATTCGCCGAAGACGCGCCGGAGCGCGTCCGATATCTCGCCCACCGTGGCGTAAGCCGCTGCGGCGGCGAGAATCCGCGGCATCAGATTTTCGGTCGAGCCGGCGGCGCCTTCGAGTTGAACGAGGCTCTGCCGCCACTTCTCCGCATCGCGGCATGCTCTCATTTTCCGCAGGCTCTCGATCTGCGAGCGTTCGATGGCAGGATCGATCCTGAAGACGCCGGACTGACCGCCTTCATTGGTCCGGAACTTGTTAACGCCGACAATGATCCGCTGGCCATTCTCGATTTCCTTCTGGAATTCAAACGCCGAGTTCTGAATCTCGCCCTGGATGAAACCCGCCTCGATGGCGCGTAATGTCCCACCCAGCTCATCGATGCGGCGGATATAGTCCATCGCTTCGGCCTCGATCCGGTCCGTAAGCTCTTCGATGTACAAACTGCCGCCAACCGGATCGGCGACGTTGGTGATGCCGGTCTCATACGCAATAATTTGCTGCGTTCGCAACGCCAGTTGCGCGGACTCTTCGGTGGGAAGTCCAAGCGCCTCGTCGCGTGAGTTGGTATGCAGGGATTGCGTGCCGCCGAGCACCGCAGAGAGCGCTTCGAGTGCGGTCCGGACGATATTCACATCGGGCTGCTGGGCTGTAAGGCTCGACCCGGCTGTTTGGGTGTGGAAGCGAAGCATGCAGGAGCGCTCGCTGTTTGCGTGGAACCGCTCGCGCATGAGACGCCCGTAGAGCCGCCGCGCCGCCCTGAACTTGGCAATCTCCGTCAGGAAATCCGAATGGGCGTTGAAGAAGAACGATAACCGGGGGGCGAACGAATCCACGTCCATCCCGGCCGCGATGGCCGCTTCGACGTACGCAATGGCGTTCGCGAAGGTGAATGCGATTTCCTGTACCGCGGTGGAACCGGCTTCGCGGATATGGTATCCGGAGATCGAAATAGTGTTCCATTCCGGGACTTCGGTCTGCGCCCACGCGAACAAGTCCGTGATCAGGCGCATGGCCGGACGCGGCGGATAGATGTAAGTTCCCCGTGCGATGTATTCCTTCAGAATGTCGTTCTGGATAGTGCCGTTCAGCTTGCGCGGATCGACTCCCTGCTCGCGCCCCACGAGCACATAAAGCGCGAGCAGAATGGCGGCTGTGGAGTTGATGGTCATCGACGTCGAAACCCGGTCCAGACGGATTCCTTCGAAGAGTTTTCGCATGTCAGCAAGCGACGCGACCGACACGCCCACGCGCCCCACTTCACCGGCCGCGAGAGGATGATCGGAGTCGAGGCCCATCTGCGTCGGGAGGTCGAAAGCGACTGAAAGGCCGGTGGTGCCCTGGCTGAGAAGGTACTGATACCGCTGGTTGCTCTCTTCGGCGGTTCCGAACCCCGCATACTGGCGCATGGTCCAGAGGCGGGTGCGATACATATCGGGATAAATTCCGCGAGTATAGGGAAACTCGCCCGGAAGCTCGCGGGTACTCATGAGTTCACGAGCGGGAGATGCGCCTGGCTTTCAGGAAAGAAGAAACGCCGTAGGCTGCGGTCACGACGATAAAAGGGATAATGAGCACCAGCCGGCCGGGGCTCATGGAAGCGGAGCTTCGCGCCACTTTCCAGGTTGCAAGCGCCGCAACTGCAAGGAAAATAAAGCCCAGAATTTCATGCCAAAGCGAATGGACCGGCTTCACCGCGGCGGGAAGAACGTGCTTCACGAACTTGCCTGCCTGCCGCGCTATTTGCTTATGGGGCACGATTTGATCCTATCAAAAGTGACACTTGTTCCGGCATCCCTGCACCTGTACAATCAAGGGAACATTTACGCGCCTGATACGATGCGGGGAACCGATGGCCCTGTAGTTGCATCTGAAGTAGCGGAACTAAAGGGTAGCGCCCACTGAAAGGGGCAGAACGTGGAAGAACGTCTCAAGAGCTTGATGCAGGACCTGGGTAATGCGATCAACGATTCGCTATCCGACTCTGAGCGTATCGCGGAGGCGATCGGCGAAATCAAACGCGCTGGATACGATGTGTTTCTGGTTCTGGAAGCTACCATCGGATTCAATAAGCGTGAGGACGGGGAAGACGGTTCGAACGAGGACAGTACCGGCGAACCGCAGGAAATCACCACCACGGGCAAGGTGCGTTTCACGACCCAGGATCAGCGATTTCTGAAAGCCCTTCGCATAGCCGTCGGCGACGAAGAGGCCTGAAGCCAGACGGCAGCCTAAAGCAGTTCCCGGTAGACGGCAAGAGTATCGGCTACCGCGTTTCCCCACTTGAATTGTCCGGCATGCCGCCGTCCCTTCGCCGCCATTTCCGCCCGGCGGGTTTCATCGTTTGCCAGCCTGAGAAGAGCGGAGGCGAGATCGTCCTCGCTCGACGGATCTATTAGTTCCGCGGCGTCGCCACAAACTTCTGGTAAGGCGGAGCGATTTCCGGCGATCACGGGAATTCCGGCGGTCATCGCCTCAAGCACGGGCATCCCGAAACCTTCATCCAGGGACGGAAACGCGAAGATGCCTGCCCGTGCGCAGAGATCCCCGATCTGATCGTCCGTCAGGTACCCAGCGATGCGAATACGGCTGGCGGCCGGGCTGTTGGCGGCTTCGCGAATGGCTTCTTCGGCTTCGTATCCTTTCGAACCGGCCAGAACGAGCGTCCATTCTTCCGGGAGCGCGCGAAACGACCGGATGAGCATGGCTTGGTTCTTCCGGCGCTGGATTGCGCCCACGCACAGGACGATTTTTTCGCGAGGGAGGTCCGGAATGGCGCGCCGGGTAACGCCGTGGTGAATGACCCGAATCAGCGATCGTGGCACACGCAGATATTCCTCAACCTGCGAAGCGGTGAAGGCGGAGACGGCGATCACGAGATCCGCGCCTGCCGCGGCGTCTTTTGCCTGCCTGGCGAATCGCTCCCGAAAATCCGGCGTGCTGTAGTCGCCGCTGAGGACAAACAGGTCGTGGAAGGTCGCGACCTGCTTTCGAAAGCGACGCTTCGGCAGGCGCTGGTTCAGGCCATGGAAAACATCGGCGGCACGATTGCCCCAGGAATCGGATAGAAACCGGCGTGTGACTTTCGGCGGTTGGGGAAGGCCTTGCGCCCGAAAGTATCGTTGGGAGCGGTAGAACCAATCCCAGCCTTCGGCGAAATCAGTCGCGGCCAGGCCATTTAGTAGTTCCCGTGAGTACACGCCGACACCGGAGAGTCCGCCGCCAAGACTGTATGTAGCATCGAGTGCGATCCGCAAGTGTGGTCCGCCGGTACACGCGGGTTCAGCCGCGTTTCTTTCGCACCTGGGACACGGCTGAAGCCGCGTGTACCGACTACACTAGCACCTTAGTCGAGCTGGTATTCCTTCAGTTTGCGGTAGAGCGTGGTGCGCCCGATTCCCAGCATCTGTGCCGCCGTGGTGCGGTCGCCGCGCGTCTGCTGCAGAGCGTGCTGAATGGCCCGCTTTTCCAGTTCCTGGAGCGGCAGGACACACTGCGGGAGCGCGATCGTCGCCATCGTGCCTGGGCGAACGCCTCCCACGGCCGCGGAGACGAACTCAGGCGCATTCTGCGCGCGCGTGAAATTAGCAACTCCCGTCGGCAAATCGGCGAAGTGCAGCAAAGGACCCGAATTGAACGACATCATCCGTTCGAGGCAGTTCATCAGCTCGCGGATATTGCCCGGCCAGTCGTACTCCATCATGGCCTCGATCGCATCGTGCGAGAGCATGAAACGGCCTTTTGCCTGCGACAAAAAGCGTTCGATCAGCAGCGGAATATCGTCCTTGCGCTCGCGCAGCGGAGGCAGCGTCAGGCGGACCACGTTGAGCCGGTGAAACAGATCTTCGCGAAAACGCCCGGCCGCCACCTCGTTCTCGAGATCCCGGTTCGTCGCCGCCACTATGCGAACGTCGATCCTGATCCGCTGCAGGGAACCGACGGGGCGCAGTTCCTGTTCCTGCAATACGCGCAGCAGTTTGACCTGAAGCTCGAGCGGGAGCTCCGCGATTTCGTCAAAAAAAGCCGTGCCGCCGTTAGCGAGTTCAATGAGCCCGCGCTTGTTGTCGACCGCGCCCGTAAACGCTCCCCGGACGTGGCCAAACAGCTCGCTTTCCATCATCGTGCCCACCAGCGATCCGCAATCGATGGGTACGAACTGTCCGCGCGGAGCGGCGTTATAGAGCGATCGTGCGGCAACCTCTTTGCCCGTGCCGGTTTCCCCCTGAATCAACACGGCGGACCGCCGTATGCCAAGCTTCTCGATCTGGCTCCGCAGCTGGACGATTCGGGGCGAGCGGCCAACGAATCCCGTCGGCAGATCTTCTTCGACCACCTTCATCTCATCCGTTAGTGGCTGGATCGGGGAAATTTCTCACAGTCACGGGTCGAGGCGGACGACAAAGGCCTGCGGCTCATGCTGTTCGGCGCGGATGCGTTGGGCGAGAACCTCGGCGGCGTCCTGCGAGTTTTCGCGGCCAGCCAGGATACGCCACATCGGCGGATCGCCGGCGCGAAGCACAGCTTTGGCGGCGCCATAGGCGGCCATCATGTTTTGCTGCGCACGGTCGGCATTCGACTTTTCACGGAATGCCCCCACCTGCACGGCGAAAAGAGTCGGACCGGGCTCCGCCGCCGCCGCGATAATCGTCAATTCGACTTGGGCGACGCCGGGGCCAAGCAGATCGATTTCCCTGGCCGCGGCGTGCGACAGGTCGATGACGCGGCCCTGCACGAAGGGCCCGCGATCGATAATCCGCACATCAACCGTTTTGTTGTTGGTGAGATTCCTGACGCGCACCTGGGTCTGAAACGGCAGGGTGCGGTGGGCCGCTACCAGTTCTTCCATGTGATAGATCTCGCCATCCGCCGCGGCGCGCCCGTCATAAGGATGTCCGTACCAGCTCGCGAGACCCCGCTCAGTGGTCCCAGGACGGGGAACGGCGACGGTGGTCTTCTTCTTCCCGCAGCCTGCGATAATTGCGCACGCAAGGATGCAGGCCAGATAACGCTTCATCAGGTGGTGATAACCATACTACCGTCGTTCCAGGGCACATGCGGCCGTAGCCGCGTCAATCGGGGTTCCGGGCGATACGCAGCGACCGCCGCATGTCCAAATCGCGAATTGGTCCACTTTCCCGTCGCGCATGCCCACGTTGGGGCGAACTGGTTCGATTCGTCTCAACTGATATTATGATTTCCGGTATTCATAAAGGAGTCGAGGGGAATCCACAATGGCGAAGGTTGGGTCGAAACGATGGATGGTTACGGGCGCCGCGGTATGCGTGGGCACGGCATTGTTGAGCACAACGTTGGCGCAGAGTCAGACTCCGGCCGGACCGACATTTCAGATGTCCGACAAGTACTTCAAGAACGTGAAGGTGCTGACGGGTATTCCCGTTGACGAGTTCATGGGGACGATGGGCCTTTTTTCGGCGGCGCTTAGCTACTGCTGCGGGGATTGCCACACCGGGGCGGGCACCGACGATCCGAAATGGGAAGCCGATCCGCCGCGTAAAATTATGGCGCGCCGGATGGCGGCGATGGTGAAGGCCATCAATAAAGATAACTTCGGCGGCGGAAATTCCGTGACGTGCTGGACCTGCCATCGCGGCAGCCCTTCCCCGGCCGTCACGCCTTCGATCGACACAATCTATGGCGAGCCGCTGGCCTTTCCACCCGACGCCGTCATCCCAGCCAAATCCGGCGCTCCCACTCTGGATCAGATTTTCGATAAGTATATTACGGCTCTTGGCGGAGCTGCCGCGACGGGCCGCATTACCAGTTACACCGCCAAAGGGACCAGCCACTTGTTTGGTGAGACGCGCGAAGATCCGGTGGAGCTTTATGCGAAAGCGCCGGACCAGTTGGCCACCTTCGTGCACCAACGTGGAGGCGATTTGGCCCGGACCTTCGACGGCCGCGACGCGTGGGTCATGTTGCCCCTGACAGTTGTGGGCGAATACCCGTTGAGCGCGAGCGCCCGTGAAGGCGGCAAGCTGGACGCGGAACTGGCCTTCCCCTGGCGGATCAAACAGTTCTTCCCGAATTGGACCGTCGGTATTCCGACGACACTTGACGGTAAGGACGTATACGTCGTGCAGGGCAGGGCCACGGGAATATTGGCCACGTTTTATTTCGACAAACAGAGCGGTCTGATGACCCGCATGATCCGCTACGCCAATTCGGCGGTCGGCCGCGTTCCGACGCAAATCGATTATTCCGACTACCGCGCAGTCGACGGAGCGATGATGCCGTACAAATGGACCTACGGCTGGGTCAGCGGCCGGGAAGAGTATTCGATGATGAGTTATCAGGCGAACGCAGCGGTTGACACGGCGAAGTTCGCCCGCCCCGTACAGCGGCAGAAGTAAACATTTTTCACGGTAGAGTGGGGCTTGCATCAGCTTCAACCCGACGGCGTGATGATGCCGAAATAGTCCACGCCCGGCGTTTTCTCTGCGAGCTTTGCGTCTTTGCGTGAAATAGCCTTTGCGTTTAACGGGTCAGACTGGCTTTGGCCAACCGCAGCGCGTTGCGCATCAGCTTCAGCCCGGTATCGCCCGCGGCCGTGAGAATCGATTCGGGGTGGAACTGCACGGCCTCGATCGGCAACTCCCGATGACGCAAGCCCATGATGATGCCGTCACTTGATTCCGCCGTGACTTCCAGCGACGCCGGCATTCGCTCCGGGATGGCATAGAGCGAGTGATAGCGGCCCACCTCGAACTCTTCCGGCAAGCCTTCGAAAACGCCGATGCCGCGATGCCGCACCGTCGATGGTTTGCCATGCATCGGGTACGGCAACACGCCGAGTTCTCCTCCAAATGCTTCGACGATGCCCTGCAGACCCAGGCAGACTCCGAACACCGGAACCCCCGCGCGCGCCGCGTGTTTCACCAGCTGCGTCACGCCGAAATCCTCCGGCCGGCCCGGCCCCGGCGAAATCAGGATCATATCCGGGTTGACGGCGTCGAGCACGTCAAACGGTGTGCCCGCGCGATACGTGACAACTTCCGCTCCAGCCTGCCGCGCGTAGTTCGCCAGGGTGTGGATGAAGCAATCGTCGTTGTCGATCAGCAGCAGCTTCATTTTCAAAGGCTCGTTCTCGTCGTGAACCGGGGCTGCGGCCTCCGGCGGACCCAGCAAGCGGAAAAATCCGGTGGCTTTCAGACGGGTCTCCCGTTCCTCGGATGCCGGGTCGGAATCGTAGAGCAGAGTGGCGCCGGCCGGATAGGTGGCATAGCCGTCTCTCAGGTATGTCGTGCGAATCAAAATGCCGGTGTTGATATCCCCATTGAGCGACAGAAGCCCGATCGCGCCGCCATACCAGCCGCGGGCATTTTTTTCGAGATTCTCTATCGCCACGGCGGCGGCCTTCTTGGGCGCGCCCACCAGCGTCACCGCCCACATGTGGCTGAGGAACGCATCGAGCGAATCGAAGCCTTCCTGTAGAAAACCCTCGACATGATCCACCGTGTGGAACAGGCCCGCATAGGCTTCAATCAGGCGGCGCCCGATCAACTTGACCGTCCCTGGCTCACAGACACGGCTTTTATCGTTGCGATCGACGTCGGTGCACATGGTCAGCTCGGACTCCTCTTTCGTCGAGTTGAGCAGTGCACGGATATTCTTCTCGTCCTGAATCGGATCGCCTGTCCGCCGGGTTGTGCCCGATATGGGGCAGCTTTCCACCCGCTCGCCTTCCACACGGACAAACATCTCCGGAGACGCACCCACCAGTTGTTCGTCGCCGAACTGAATCAGAAACTCGTAAGGGCTCGGGTTGGCGCGCTGCATCCGCCCAAAGAGCTCCGATGCCTTGCCTGCGTAGGCGGTGCGGAACGTTTGCTTGAGGATCACCTCATAGTAATCGCCGCGGCGCATGCCCTCGCGGACGATCTCGACGTTCGCCATGTACTCTTCCGGCGTGTGATCCGAGGTAATCGGGCCAGGTTCGCGTACCGGAGCGGGCGCTATGCGTCCGCCGGTGCGCTCGAGGCCGCGCGTCGAGATCTCGTTCTGTTCGAATTCGTAGGTGAACCGTTCGATCTGTTCCCGCTTGCGATCCATGTAGACGATGTCGTCGCAGAGGAAGAGCTGCAGGTCTTTGCGGGACTCGCGTGGAAGGCGCAGCGGAATCGGTTCGAACTGAAACAGGAGGTCGTATCCGAAGGCTCCGGCGAACGCCAGCTTGTCGTCATGCTCGCTGCGAAACTCACGCGTGAGCGCGCGCAGAATGGAGAACACCGAGGGCTGCCGGCTGCGTTCCTCTTCCGGAAACAACTTCGGCATCGGTTTCAACGTGCCATGAAGCGCGCCATTCGCGTCACTATTTTCATTGAAATCGTCCCAGTGCGGGTGATCGCGAAGAATGGTCGCGAGCATACGGTTGATCGCGACACCGCGCTCGTTGAGCGGGCGAAACGTCACTTCCCGCTGGAAGCCGATCAGTTCCAAAGGAGGCCGCACCGACACGATATCCCAGCGCGAATACCGACCCGGGTATTCATAGCCCGACGAGAGGTAGATCCCACGCCATGTGTCCAATTCGCGCAGAAAACGGCTAAATCCTTTCCGGTAAGGCAGTTTGGAGGTTTTGCGCGACACCTTGATGCCGTGCGGCGTTTGATAATGGACTTCGGGCATGGTTCTATTACTTGTTTTATCAGTATCGCCGATAGATAACCCCCCGCGCATGTTACGCTTGAATGCGGGTGTTTTCATCCAGGTATGTATAAGGCTTTCTTCGGTTTAAACAGCACACCATTCAATCTGAGTCCGGACCCTTCGTTTCTGTACCGCAGCGCCCAACACGAAGAAGCCCTTGCGAGTCTCGTCTATGGCGTGCAGAGCCGAAAGGGATTTATTGTTTTGACCGGCGAGGTGGGTACCGGCAAAACAACAATGCTCGAGTGCCTGCGCGATCACCTCACGGCTCACCGCACGCCATTCGCATTCCTGTTTAATTCACGATTGACGTCCGGGCAGTTTTTCGAAATGATCGCATACGATTTCGATCTTCCGTGCACGCGCAACTCGAAGACCGAAGTCTTGTTCGCGTTGAACTCCATGTTAATTCAGCGCGCAAACCAAAACCAGACGACCGTGTTGATCGTCGATGAAGCGCAGAATCTGGAGTGGGAAGTGCTGGAGGAAATCCGGCTTCTGGGAAACCTGGAGACGCGGCGCGGCAAGATGCTGCAGATCATTCTTTCCGGCCAGCCGGAACTGGACAGCAAGCTGGAACAACCGGAATATCGGCAATTGAAGCAGCGCATTGCGCTGCGATGCCATCTGCGGCCATTCACCGCGCTCGAGACCGCGCAATACATCGCTTCCCGCCTGGCGCGTGCCGGCATGCGGGAGCAAACGGTTTTTCCGCCCGATGTTCTGGTGGAGATCCATCGCCGCACCCAAGGAATACCGCGACTGATCAATTCGGTTTGCGACAACCTGCTGCTGACGTCTTTCGCGATGGAGAGCAGGCATGCGAGTGTGGAGATGATCGAGGAAGTGTCGCGCGATCTTCACCTCGAATGGCCAGGCGGCAACCGGATCTGGTCCGGAGTGGAAAATACCGCCATGCAGGAACCGCGGCTCTAAGACCCATAGGCTCCGGGACGGGGTTTTGCCCTGCTGCCGGACTGCCGGTAGGCGTTGAAACACGCCAGTAGCGGCGGCCGCCGCTGCCCTCGCCGTCAACGGCCATCGCTGAAGATTCCCGCTTCAGCGAGTCTCGCAACGATCAGATCGGCCGCCTCGTCCGCGGCTGTGGTTATCGTATCGATTCGGATTTCGGCTTGTTCCGGCGATTCATACGGCGAATCGATGCCGGTGAAGTGCTTGAGTTCGCCCCGCCGGGCCTTTTTGTAGAGGCCCTTCGTATCGCGCTTTTCGGCCTCCGCGAGCGGAGTGTCGACGTATACCTCGAAGAATTCGCCTTCGGCCACAAGATCGCGCGCCATCCGCCGTTCGGAGCGGAACGGGGAGATGAACGACACCAGCACGATAAGCCCGGCATCGACCATCAGCCGCGCCACCTCCGCAACACGGCGAATGTTCTCAACCCTGTCGGCGTCGGTGAAGCCCAGATCTTTGTTGAGACCGTGCCGGACGTTATCGCCGTCGAGCAGATATGTATGCTTGCCCGCCGCGAGGAGGCGCTTTTCCACGAGGTTTGCAATGGTCGATTTTCCGGCGCCGGACAGGCCCGTGAACCACAGCACGCAGGGTTTCTGGCGATTCAGATCGGCGCGCGCCATCTTGTTCACGTCCAGCGCCTGCCAATGGATATTGTCCGCGCGGCGCAACGCATACTGAATCAGACCCGCGCCCACTGTGTCGTGGGTGAGCCGGTCGATGAGGATAAAGCTGCCGGTCGCTCGATTTTCGATGTACGGATCGAATGGGACCTGCCGGTCGAGCCCGACATTGCAGACACCGATCTCATTAAGTTCGAGCTCTTTTGCGGCCAGATGCTCGAGCGTATTGACGTTCACCTTGAACTTGAGGGAGGTGACGGTCGCCCCCACCGTGCGGGCGCCAATCTTCATGAAATACGGGCGCCCGGGGAGCATAGGTTCCTCGTGCATCCAGATAAGGTTGACCTGAAACTGGTCTGCCACGCCCGCGGGCGAGTCTGCGCTCACCAGGAGGTCTCCGCGACTGATGTCGATCTCGTGCTCGAAGGTGAGGGTGACAGACTGGCCCGTGATGCCGCGATCGCGGTCCCCAGTCGGGGTGACGATGCGCGCAACGCGGCTCTCCTTGCCGGATGGCAATACTTTGATCCGGTCACCCTTATCGACCAAACCGCTTACGATCATGCCGGCAAAGCCGCGGAAGTTCTGATCCGGGCGGTTGACCCATTGCACCGGCATGCGGAAGGGATGGTGCCTCAGCTCCTCATCGATCTCGACCGACTCCAGATGACCCATGAGGGTCGGCCCGTGGTACCAGCGAGTGTTGGGGCTGGCTTCCGTCACGTTGTCGCCCTTGAGAGCTGAGACGGGAATGGCGACGACATCGGCCAGGCCAATCTGTTTTGCGAACTCCAGGTAATCATGCAGAATCGAGTCGAAGGTTTCCCGGGCGAACCCGACCTGGTCCATTTTGTTGACCGCCAGTATCACCTTCCGGATGCCGAGGAGCGAGACGATGTAGCTGTGCCGCCGGGTTTGTGCGAGTACTCCTTTGCGGGCATCGATCAGGATCACGGCGAGGTTGACGGTTGATGCGGCCGTCACCATGTTGCGCGTGTACTGCTCGTGGCCCGGCGCATCGGCCACGATGAACTTACGCCGGTCGGTCGAGAAAAAGCGGTAGGCGACGTCGATCGTAATGCCCTGCTCACGTTCGGCCGCCAAGCCATCTACCAGGAGGGCCAAGTCAGGATGATCGCCCTGCGTTCCGAATTTTCTGGAATCTGCTTCGAGCGCGGCGAGCTGATCCTCGAAGATCATTTTGGATTCATAGAGCAAACGCCCGATTAGCGTGCTCTTGCCATCGTCCACGCTGCCGCAAGTCATGAACCGCAAAAGGCTCTTGTGCTCGTGCGCTTTAAGATAACCTTCGATGTCTTCGGCGATGAGGTTCGACTTGTGTGCAGTCAAAAGTAGCCTTCCTGCTTCTTTTTCTCCATCGAGGCCGCCGCATCGTGGTCGATGACGCGGCCCTGCCGCTCGGAGGTTTTCGTCAACAGCATCTCCTGGATAACCGCCTGCAAGGTGTCGGCTGAGCTTTCAATTGCGCCAGTGAGGGGATAGCAACCAAGCGTGCGGAAGCGCACCCTCTTCATCATCGGCTTCTCGCCCGGCGCAAGGGGCATACGCTCGTCGTCCACCATGATGAGGGTGCCTTCACGTTCCACCACCGGGCGTTCCTTCGCAAGGTAAAGCGGCACAATGGGAATCTTCTCGCGGTAGATGTACTGCCAGACGTCGAGCTCGGTCCAGTTCGACAGCGGGAAAACGCGGAAGCTCTCGCCCTTGTTCTTCCGGGCGTTATAGAGCCGCCAGAGCTCGGGCCGTTGACGCTTCGGGTCCCAGCGGTGCTGCGCCGAGCGGAACGAGAAGATACGTTCCTTGGCGCGGCTCTTCTCCTCGTCGCGCCGCGCGCCGCCGAAGGCGGCGTCGAATGCGTACTTGTCGAGCGCCTGCTTTAATGCCTGGGTCTTCATCACGTCCGTGTGGATACCCGAACCGTGAGTGAACGGATTAATCCCTTTCGCCAGACCTTCGAAGTTAATGTGCACCAGAAGCCGGAGGCCCAGACTCTCCGCCATCCGATCCCTGAACTCGATCATTTCCCGGAACTTCCAGGTTGTATCCACATGGAGTAATGGGAACGGCGGTCCGGCTGGATAAAAAGCCTTCATCGCCACGTGCAGCATCACGGCGCTGTCTTTGCCGATCGAATACAGCATTACCGGGTTCTCGCACTCGGCGACTACCTCGCGCATGATGTGAATGCTCTCGGACTCCAGCGCTTCAAGGTGACTGAGAGTGGCGCCGCTAATGTCTCTGCTTTCCGTGGACATCGGGGAGGATTATGACAGTGTGGCGTCTCTGAAGTTCATATATTAATTCAGGCGGAAGGACATGCGGCGACAGCCGCGTATGCAGCTGTCGCAGCGTGTCCTCTCTCCCGTTGGAATTGGCGCTCGGCGACAGGGCCGAAGCCATACCGCATAATTAACGCCGCTGCTTGACGAAAGTGCCGGAGACTTCCCGTATGGTGGGAAACGTCTTCGAAATGTGATCGTGCCAGGTGAGATTTTCCTCATCGGCGACGGCCCACAGAATTCCCAACCCGCCGGAACAGAAGCTCAACCACGTCGAGGCGAAACGCAGTGCGCGGCTGCGCGGATCCAGCTGAAATCCATCGAACGTAATCAATTGAAGATCGGTGAAGCGCATGCCCGCCGTTTCCCTCCCCGCGATGGCCCAGATGAGACCGTACAGCATGGAAACCAGACCCAGCGTCGCGGCGAGCCCGATCCACAGTAATCTCCCGGCGCCGAAGCTGCCGCCCAGAACCTCGATCAACGCGACGAGAAGGCCGAATCCGAACAGGATAATGACGCCGTCGATCGCGGAAGCCACCAGGCGATGCGTCGGCGTCGCCACGGGCTGATCGCAGAAGATCTGCGCATCGACGTCCGTCTTGAGCTTGCGGCCTTTCACGGGAGCGGCGGGAATGAAATCCAGCGCGCCCTGAAGGTCGGTCGCCAAAGTTGCGCGTGGCGCGGGCTTACGCACAGTGACGCGAGCGTGGGAATTCTGCTGCGGCTGCCGCGCAGGCGGCGCCGCAACGCGAGGCTGTAGTTTTCGTTCGCGCCGATCGAATGGAATGACATTCGGTCCGGTATTGGCGAACAGGGTGGGTTGCGCGGGTACAGCTTTCTTTACGGGCGGAAACTCGGCTGTATCGTCGCTGCTCATCATGACGGACGGCGCCAGCGCGTTGGCGCCAGCGAAGCCCGGCGGCGCCGCGATCACGACGCCGCTTAATCTGCGTCCGCAACGGAGGCAGCGATGGTCGTCCTCGCCGTTCACGAAACCACAGTGCGTACAGTGCATCTATCGCTCTTTCCCCGCTGGGGGCGCGTTTTTCCCCGCAGGGGGTTCTTTATCTCGATTCGGGTTGCGACACAACTTATGCCGTGCTACGGTTGCCAATTGAAGCTGTCTCTCCGCACAAACCCTATCCCTCTGAGTAACACAAACAACGTGGCTTGTCACGGAAAAAGTCTCACGCAGCCATGGATTTTAATTCTGTTGTCGCTTTGCCTGATGGCTGGGCTGGCGCAAAACGCGTTACCGCAAATAAGCAGCACGCCGCAAACTACTCCGGCATCGCCGGCAACCGCGCCAGCGCCTCCGTCGGATGAAGCCACTGTCGAGCGCCCGGACTTCTCCGTCAAGATTCCGCGGATCGATGCGCCGATGCGCGGCGACTATATCATTGACGCCGATTCCCAGGTAGCCGAGGGCGGCATATACCATCTGCACGGGAACGTCAAGATCGAAGTCTTCGATGCCACATTCAGGGCCGACGACGCGGAATACGACGAGAACACGGACACTTTCAAAGCTTTCGGCAATGTCTCGTACCGCAACTACGATCGCAACGAGGTGATCTATTGCGACCGCGCCGAGTACAATGCCGGGACCGCGCGCGGTACGTTTTATCACGTGAAGGGGTATACCAAGACCAAGGTCGTCGCCCGCCAGGGAATGCTGACGACCCAGGAGCCTTTCTACTTCGAAGGGGAATGGGCCGAAAAAATCGAGGAACGATATATATTGCACGAGGGCATCATCACCGATTGCCACATTCCACATCCCTGGTGGACCATGAATGCCCACATGTGGGACATCATTCCGGAAGACCGCGCCATCACGCACGGCGGCGTCTTTCATTTGCATGGCATGCCGCTTTTCTATACTCCCTATTTCTACAAAGCGCTGCGCAAAGAGCCACGCAAGAGCGGTTTTCTGATGCCCGAGGCCGGGCACAGTTCGCTGTTCGGATACTTCGTCGGCGGCGGCTATTATTGGGCCATCAATCGCAGCTACGATGTGGAATACGTGGCGACGGACTACACCTCGCGGGGAATCGCGCACCACCTGGATGTTCGCGGCAAGCCAAACCAGGTGACCGATTTCAACATCATCGCCTTTGGCGTCGACGATCACGGCACCGGCGTCAGCAAGGCGCCCGGCGCCAGTGTCACGGGCACTTTCAGGACGCAGTTCGGCGATGGATGGGTGGCGCGCGCCAACATCGATTACGTAAGCTCCTATCTTTTCCGCCAGGTTTTCTCCGCTTCCTTCAATGAAGCGGTCTACTCCTCGACGAATTCGAGCGCCTTCGCGTCGAAGAATTTCAGCTACTACGCGATCAACATAGACGTTTCGGAGGACAAGAACTTTGAGAGCACCACATCGGGCGACACGGTAACCATTCGCAAGCTGCCGGAGGTTGAATACCTTGGCCGCGATCGGCAGATCGCGTCCGGCGGCATACCGCTCTGGTTTTCCTTCGATACGAGCGTCGGCGCCTTTCATCGGGCCGATCCCACATCGGAGCCGGGCTTCTACGAGACGAACCAGTTCACGCCGCGCGGCGATATAGAGCCATCCATCTCGTCGGTGTTCCATTGGCAGGGGCTGAGTATCGCGCCCACTTTCACGATGCACGAGACTTTCTACGGGCAAAGCATATTCAACGCCACTGTTCGTTCGTCTCCCCTGAACCGCACCGCGCCCGAGATGAATATCGACATCGTTTTTCCGGCGATCGAGCGGATCTACAACCGGAAGACTTTTCTCGGCGACAAACTCAAACACGTGATCGAGCCCCGCCTCAATTACAAATACGTAACCGGTGTCGAGGATTTCGCCAATACTCTTCGCTTCGACCAGATCGATCTGCTCGCCGACACGAATGAGCTGGAGGCCGGACTCACCAACCGGATTTACGTGAAGACCAAAGACACCGTCAAGGAAGTTTTCACGTGGGAGATCTTTGAAAAGCAATTTTTCGATCCCACCTTCGGCGGCGCGGTAGTGGCTGGGCAGCGCAACGTCACCCTGGCAAGCCTCGATCTCACCGGCTTCAGCTTTCTCGACGGCCCGCGGAACTACTCACCCATCGTGAACATCATGCGCATCGTTCCGATGACCGGCGTCGCCATCCGGTGGGAGGGCGATTATGATCCTCTGTTGCATCGTTTCACCAACAGCATGATTGCCGCCGACTTCCGCCACAAAAAATACTTTGTCTCGGCGGGGAGCACGCAGGTCAAGCCAAATCCGGTGGTCTCCGGGCCGGCCAACCAGTTCAGCGCGCAGCTCGGCTACGGCGATCCGAATCATAAAGGATGGAACGGAGCCGTGTCCACGGTCTACGATCTCCGTCTCGGAATTCAGGAATTCGCCATCGCACAGGTGACTTACAACACGGATTGCTGCGGTCTCAGCGTGGAGTGGCGGCGCACCAATTTCGGCGTGCGGGACGATACTGGATATCGAATCGCTTTCACGATCGCCAATATCGGGACTTTCGGCAATTTGAAGAAACAGGAACGGCTGTTCTGACTTGTGGTTCCCGACACGCAGCGATAGCCGCGTCTGTTCATGTCGGCCGGAAACGCGGCTGTCGCCGCGTGTCCCTCTAACCGTGCCTATCGCTTTGAGGTCTGATTCTCGGCTAAGAGCTTCTCAACTTTCGCGGTGAATTCCTCTTTTGCCTGGCGGTATAACTCACCGCTGCCCGGGCTTGGGAAGCCGGCGTGCGCCCCGCGTACAAGCCCGTCGCGGCCGACAAAGAACGTGGTCGGCCATGCATCCCAATTCACAGCTTGGGTCAGTTTGGCTTTGGCGGTGTCGGTCTCACCGCCCAGCAGGACGGTGTATTTGATGCCGTACTCTTTGATGAAAGCGCGCAGCCGGGTGGGATCCCTCAGCTGATCCGCTTCCTCGAAGGAAAGCGCGACGACTTCGAGTCCCTGGCTGTGGTATTTGTCATAGAGGCTGGCGAGGAATGGCGCTTCGTCGTGGCAGTTCGGGCACCAGCTGCCCGTGATGTTGATCAGGACCACCTTCCCGCGGAAGCGCGCATCCGTATTGGAAACGACGTTGCCCTTCAGGTCGGGAAAACTGAATGTGAATGGTTCGTTCGGATTCTTCACGGTGGTGTGGGTAGTCGGATCGGTCGGTTGGGGCAGTCCTTTGGCGAGGGCCTCTTCCGGACGCACGGCTTTCATCTCGTTGAAGCCGTGCAGCGCGCTGAGACTCACATCGAGCGTGCCGTCGCCGGCGGGCTTGAGCAGTAAAAGGGCGGGACGAGCGCCGGAGAAGTGGCTCAGCACGAACTGGCCGTCTTTATAGGTCCCGGTCAGCGTTCCGGTGTCGCCGTCCACGCGCAAAATCGCTCCGGAAATCTCAGCGCCGGACTGGCGCAGAATCAGCCGCCAGGCCTTTTCACCTTTGGAACTGGCGACGCCGATGAGGTCCCATTGGCCGGCAACGGCGGGCACAGTGGATGCCGCGCTCACTTTCGACTGGGATTTCGCGGCAACGGCGCGTGTCGCGTGGACAGCATAATTCTTCTTGAGAAGCGGACCGTACTCGCCATCGAGAACTCCATTCTTAATGGTTGCGGTCAGTTTGGCGAGGTAGCTGTCGAAGTTGAGAACCAGGGAGCCGTTCTCCAGCTTGCCGCTGTTGGAGACCTCGCGGTCGTCGCCGTTGAAGAACCAGCCCTTCACGTTGGCGCCGTCGCCGGAAATTTCGAGCTTGAACGGGATATCGGCGCCGTTGAAGTTGATGGTGGCGTCCCAGAGTCCGGCGGCCGACTGGGCCCAGGCGGCAGGCGCCAGGAACAGAAGCGAGGCGGCTAACAAGTGGCGATGGATTCGGTTGTTCATTTGAGATCGAGAATACGGGGTTTGACACCGCAAGTCAAACCCATGACGCCGCGAGGGTATAGGCGTCCGAACGTGGCGGCTTGCCGAGGTTTCGCGGATATGCGGCGGCAGCCGCGGCTGTCGCCGCATGTCCATGACGGAAGTCCCATTCGCAATCGCCGGCCAAAGTCAACCCGGTGACGGCGTGATATAGTCTCCCGCAAATGAGCGGAAAAATTCTGGTTCGCCTTTGCGCCCTGGTTCTCTTCGTCTCAAAACAGGATCGACGGCAGCCATGCCCCGGCAAACGGCGCCCCGGCGGGCTCGTTGTAAAGGCCCATGCTCATCAGCGTCATGGGCTGCGTCACCCGCAGTCCGTTGGCAAGGCACCATTGGAACAGAGCGCTGTTCCGCGACGGTACCAGAATTCCAGGCCCTCCGAAAGAATCCACGGACGCGATCAGAGCCTGCAGATCCAGGTTGGTTTCGGCGGTGGCATGTCCGGAGAACGCGAGCGCTGAAGCATAGCCGGTAATCGTGTTTTCGCGCTCGACCACCAGAGCTGTACCCTGCTGGATCGCTTCCGCCAGTTCCCTGCCGCGGTCGAAGCCGTGAACCTGCCGGGCTATGACGCTACAGCGATCCACATCCCCGGGTCGCGCCGGCCGTACTGTGCAGCCGGGCACCGAGCGTTGCAGCGCACGTCCCTGCATGCAGGAGAGCGGCTCGCGAATTTCGAAACCGAGGTTTGCGTAGAGCGAAAGAGAACGGCTGTGAAAGGCGGCCTGCACCAGCCGGATACCAGCCGCGCCGCGTTCATGCGCCCGATCGAGCACGGCCTGCATAAGCTTTCGGCCCGCGCCGCGATTCTGCCCGTCGGGATCGACGGTAATCGGGCCCAGACCTGCGACGATGGAGCGTTCGTCGAGGCAATTGCTGCCGACGATGCGGCCTCCGGCTTCCGCCACCACGCAGTAGAACCCGGGATGGGAAAACATCACGGAAAGCACGCCTATGGTAGCTTCGGGTGCGGGAAAATCGGGCGCGAAGCCGTGGCTCTGATTGATCGTGCGGAATGCGTTGTAACAGATCCTGCCGCAGACGGGCGCGTCTTCGGGTTTGGCGGGGCGGACAGTCAACTGCGGTTGAACTTCGGGCGACATCGGTAGGCTCCTATCCAAAGGATGCCGCGCTCGTCACCACCCTGCAACAAGAATTTGATATACAGATTGCGAAGAGGAGACAACATTATGTCCGCGTCCGGCTTCGTTTTTGCCAATCCGCAGCCATCACCCGACAACCTGAACACCAAGGATCCGAAGGACGCGTACGCCGACGACTCCGGCGTTACGGCCACGCCAGTCACAGAGGTTATCCCGAAGCCGTGGAAAACGCCCCAGGAGATGGCGCTCGCCGATGTCCTGGGCGCAGACGCCGTTCGGCAGATTCAGAGCGCCGGCAGGCTTGTCTTCCACTCCCTCGGAGATACCGGTGGAATCAAGATGCCGTCCCACCAGTTTGCGGTCGCTGATGCCATGACCAAAGATATCGGCGCCGCCAACTACAATTCGGGACGCCCGGCGTTCTGTTATCACCTCGGCGATGTCGTCTATTATTTCGGTCAGGAGCGCTACTACTTCGATCAGTTCTATGACGCTTATCGCGATTACGCCGGCCCTATTTTTGCGATTCCGGGTAACCATGACGGCGGAATGTTCCCGAAGGAACAGGCGAAGTATTCGCTCGAGGCTTTCTGCAACAATTTCTGCTCCAAAACGCCGGTGAAGGATCCCGCCGCGAAAGGCTTCGCGCGAACCACCATGACGCAGCCCGGCGTTTATTTTACTCTCAACGCTCCTTTCGTCAAAATCATCGGCCTCTATTCCAACACGAGCGAGACGACGGGAGTCATCGGCGATAAGACAACGGGAACGGCGCAACTCGATTTCCTTCTGGCTCAATTGAAAGAGGCCGCCGCCCAGCGCGCCGCCAAAAACAGCGCTCCGTTCGCTTTGATCGTCGCCGTCCACCATCCGCCATTCACGATCAGCAATGAGCATTTTCCGAGCCCCGCCATGCTCGCCCAGATTGACAAGGCGTGCCAGCAGGCCAGAGTCTGGCCGGACATCGTGCTCTCCGGCCATGCGCACCTTTACGAACGATATACGCGCACGCTGCCCTCGAAATACACGCAGCTAACGGCCTCGAAAAACATTCAGATTCCCTACGTCGTGGCGGGGAACGGCGGTTATTTCAATCTCAGCGCCACGCGCACGGGGAAGGGTGGGGCCGACCCACAGCCCGGTGTCGCCGGAACCGACGGACAAGGCAACCCCCTGACGCTCGACGTTTACAACAACACGTCTTACGGATTCCTCCGCCTGACAGTCAGCCCCGCGTCGCTCCTGCTGGAATCGATCGGGGTCGATGAATCGACCGGCCGGACTTCGACCATCGACAAATTCACGGTCGATCTTTCCCAACATGTCGTGACAGGTACGCCCGCGAAGAGCAGGATCAAGGCGGGCGTCACGGCTTCACATGCAAACGACCGTGCACCGAAGAGAATCGCCGGCAGGAAATAGAACAGCTTCGGCATAAAATGAAGGAGCGGTGCGGTATCTGGTGAGAGCGCGAGTTCGGCCCGGACGGGAAGCCGCACTGCTTCGCGCCATCGACGACGGGACGCTGGGACGCGGCTCGGTAGCGGGTAGCGAATACCTGCGCAACATGGGCGATGCGCGGATCGGCGCGGACGGCCTCGCCCGATGGGTCGAGGTCTGTTACTGCCCGACGCCTTTACAGGAAGAGCGGCCTTACTGGGAAAAGTATTTCGAATTGACGCGCGTGCAGGATGCGCACGACCGGCGCCAGTGCAGGGATCAGAATGGATCGGAACCCTGGGCATGCGAGGACTGCGATTGCACGGTGCGGCTGGAACGCAGGCTGGCGGAAGCGGGCGAGCCGTTCATCGAGAAACTGAGGTAGCTAATTAATCCCGGTTGGCGGCGCGCGTCAAACGATCCCGGATGCCTGCCCACTGGGGAGTGTCGGGCGGCAGTTCGATAGAGATCCAGTCCAGGCCTTGTTGGTCGAGCTCGTGGAGCATGCGGTAGAGGCGCTCGCCGTATGAGGCGGCATCGCGAGGCATCCTGGCCAGGCTGAGGTGGCGGCCGCGGCCCTCCGGTGGAGGGTAGCCCAGTATGATCGGCGTTCGCGGGCTGTAGTGGCGCGGATGCTGGCCAGGCGATTCAGCGCCGCCACCGACCTCGACCGGCCCGATCAGTTGTTCGATTTGCGTTTGGCTGATCATTCCCGGCCGCAGGATCCGCGGCACCCGCGGAATTGCTCCGGCGAGCGAGATCACCGTGCTTTCGATCCCGACCGTGCACGGACCGCCATTCAGGACCATGTCGGCGAGGTCTTCATTCACGTTTTCCGCGGTGGTTGGCGAAAGTTCGGTGAACCGGTTCGCGCTCGGCGCGGCGATGGGGATCTGGGCGGCCTCGATCAATGCCCGCGCCATCGGGTGCGCGGGGATGCGCAAGCCCACGCTCGGCAGTCCGGCGGTCACGAGGTCCGGTACGCGGGAGCTCTTGGGAACGACGATCGTCAGCGGTCCGGGCCAGAAACGCCTGGCGAGGCGTTCGGCGTTCACCGGCCATTCGCTCGCGAGCTCGCGGGCCATTTCGATCGACGCGACGTGGACGATCAGGGGGCTCGAAAACGGCCGGCCTTTGGCTTCGAAAATCCGGCGCACCGCCGCTTCATCGAGCGCATTGGCGCCTAACCCATAAACGGTTTCGGTCGGGAATGCGACCAGGCGTCCGGCGCGCAGCAAGGCCGCGGCTTTCTCTATCTGAGGGTTCACGCCCCCGCCCCAAGTGTGAGGACATGCGGCGACAGCCGCGTCTGTTGATATCGGCCGGAAACGCGGCTGTCGCCGCGTGTCCCCCACGTTGGGGTCCGTGCCATGGCCTAATCCGGGAGTTCGGCGCCTTCGCCCGCGGTCTTGCCGGTTTTGCGCCAGACCAGCCAGGCGTGGATGAGCGGTTCGAGATCCCCGTCAAGCACGCGATCCACGTCGCCCACCGAAAGCTTCGTCCGATGGTCCTTGATCATCCGGTAGGGCGCCAGCACGTAGCTGCGAATCTGGCTGCCAAAATTAATCTCGAGCTTGGAGGCTTCGGTCTTGCGCGTCTCCTCGCGTTTCTTCTCCAGCTCGAATTCGTAAAGGCGCGCGCGCAGTTGCTTCATCGCCGTGTCGCGGTTCTTGTGCTGAGACCGTTCGTTCTGGCACTGGACCACGATGCCGGTCGGAAAGTGCGTGATGCGCACGGCGGAGTCCGTCATGTTGACGTGCTGGCCGCCCGCGCCGCCGGAGCGAAAGGTATCGATACGGAGGTCGTCCAGCTTGATGTCGATCTTGATTTCGTCGTCGATCTGGGGGAAGACGAATACCGACGCGAACGAGGTGTGACGCCGCGCGGCGGAATCGAAGGGCGAGATGCGCACCAGCCGGTGCACCCCGATCTCCGACTGCAGCATCCCATAAGCGTTCGGCCCGTTGACTTCGAATGTGGCCGATTTGATGCCGGCGCCTTCGCCCTCGAGCCGGTCGGTCAGCACCGTTTTGAAGTTGTTGCGCTCGGCCCAGCGGAGGTACATGCGCAGCAACATCTCGGCCCAATCCTGCGATTCCGTTCCGCCCGCGCCGGGGTGGATGGTGACGATGGCATCGCGCTCGTCGTTCTCACCCGAGAGCAGCATCGCGGTTTCGAGCTCGCCGAGAACATCGGCGCAGCGTTTCAGTTCGCGCTCGATGTCGCCGTTGACGGATTCGCCTTCGCGGGCCAGTTCGAACAGCGTGTCGATATCGTCGGTCATGCCGGCGATCCGTTTGTCGTTCTCGATGGCTTCTTCGAGACGCTTGCGGTCCTGCATGACCTTCTGGCTTTTTTCAGGCTGGGACCAGAAGTCGGGCGCCGAGATCTGCTCTTCGGTGCCGGCTAGTTCTTTTTTCTTTTTGGATGAGTCAAAGCCAACTCCGCACGGCAGATGCCTGTTCCCGGAGCGGCGCGTATTCGCGGTCTAGTTCTTCGAGGGTCATTATAGGTGGAAATTTCATTCTAGCGCGGCGACAGTCATTGGACATGCGGCGATAGCCGTGTCTTTGCCGGCCAACCGAAGAGCGCGGCGTTCAGCCGCGTTCCCAGATCTGCTGTAGTGCGCGCTGAAAATTTCCGCCCAGGATCAGTCCGATCTGCTCATCGGTATACCCTCGGCGCATCAGGCCTTCGGTGAGTTCGAAGATCCTGTTGACCCGGTTCAGTCCCGCGATGTCCGCCTGCGGGCCGCGGCCATCGAGATCCGTGTCGCTGCCCACACCGACATGCTCAATGCCTGCGATCTTCACCACGCGGTCAAAATGATTGAGAGCGTCATCGAGCGTCACCGGATCTTTCGCCCGGACGAAGTGCCGCACTCCGGTAAGCCCGATCACGCCCCCATTGCGCGCCGCCGCCACGATCGCTTCGTCCGTCTTGCAGCGCGCCACACCTGGCGCCAGGGACTTGCAGTTCGAGTGTGTAATGAGCACCGGCTTCTTCGAGGCCGCGATAGTATCGAGCGTGGTCCGTTCGCCGCAATGCGAGACATCGATTGCCATCCCCAAGGCGTTCATTCGCGCAACCACTGTCTGGCCGAACTCGGTCAGGCCTCGGTCTCTCGCCGCCGTGCATCCCGCGCCGAGACGGTTCTCGGAGTTATAAGTCACCTGCGTGAGGCGCTGGCCCATCTTGTAGAACGCATCGAGGTCTTCGAGATTGCGCAGATGGTTCGCGTCCTGCATGCCGAGGATGATGCCGATTTTCTCCTCGGCCTTCGCCCGTGCGAGATCGGTCGATTGATCGATGCGCAGGAACCAGGCGGGGTGCTGATCGATCAGCCGGTTCCACTTGTCGAACCACGCGCGCGTGATCGCGTAGGCCCGGGCGTCCTCGAACGCGACCGCCGGATGAAACACGTTGATTCCGGAGTTTTGCAGCTTACGGAAATCGGCTTCGGTGAAGCTGGCCGGAGCGCTCTGCCAACGGTCGAGAAGCGGCCAGTCCAGCGTGAGCAGGCCGAGCATGTCGATGACGTTCGACTGCGCAACCAGATCCACGGCGCGGGTGGAATAATCGGCCGCGTAGAGGCGATTGAAAACTGTGCCCGCCAGCACAGACACGCCGCAGCCAAGAAACTGTCTTCGGTGCAATTTGGTATTCCTGAGGTGTGATTGATTATACCCTGTCCGGCGGAGAGGCCCTTTGTCCTGGTCGAATCGGCACGGAAGGCCGATTCGTCGGGCTGGAACCGCTTGACTTCGGGAAACACGCGGAAGCCCTCTGGCAGGGGCTGGGCGGCGTGGAGAATGAAGATCTGTGGCGCTATATGCGTGACGGCCCTTTTATGGATCGGGCGGCATTCGACGCGCATTTACGAACGAAGGCCGTCTCCGAAGACCCACTCCTGTTTGCGATCGTGGATCGCGGCACGGGGCGTGCGGTGGGACGCGCCCAGCTGATGCGAATCGATCCGCCCAATCGTGTGATCGAAGTAGGCGGGATCCTGTATTCGCGGGCGTTGCAGCGGTCGCGCGGCGCTACGGAAGCCATGTATCTGATCGCGCGTTATGTCTTCGAGGATCTCGGATACAGACGCTACGAATGGAAGTGCAATACGTTGAATGAAGCCTCGCGGCGCGCGGCGCTGCGGCTGGGATTTACGTTCGAAGGAATTTTCCGGCAGCACATGATCGTCAAGGGAAAGAGCCGCGATACGGCCTGGTTCTCCATGCTGGATTCGGAATGGCCGGCAAGAAAGCGCAGGTTTGAACGCTGGCTGGATGAGAGCAACTTCGATTCCGAAGGCCGCCAAAGAACGAGACTCAATGGCTGATCTTCGCATCGGTATTCTCGACCAGTCCCCAATCCCGGAGGGATGCACCGCCGCGGACGCGCTGCGCAACTCGATCGATCTGGCGCGCCTCGCGGATGGCCTCGGCTACACCCGCTACTGGGTCGCCGAACATCATGGAACACGTGGTCTGGCGTGTGCCAGTCCGGAAGCGCTGATCGGTCCGATCGCCGCCGCCACATCGCGTCTGCGCGTCGGCAGCGGCGGCGTTATGCTGCCGCACTACAGCCCACTCAAAGTGGCCGAGACCTTCAGCATGCTGAGCGGCATCTTCCCGGGGCGAATCGATCTGGGCATCGGCCGTGCCGCCGGAACCACGCCGCAAGTGGCTTTCGCGCTGCAGCGGGATCGCCGCCAGGCGGCGCCTGACGATTTTCGCGAGCAACTCGATGAACTGCTGAACTATCTCGGCAATCGCACGCAGTTTCACTTCGCGAGCCCCGAGATATGGCTACTCGGGTCGTCCGAGGATAGCGCCATCTGGGCCGCCGAACTCGGCCTGCCTTACGCCTTCGCCGACTTCATCAATCCCAACGGCGCGCAGCTCATGCGCTATTACCGCGGCCAGGCTCCTTCGCCGCAGTCTGCCGTGGCGTCATGGGCCATCTGCGCCGAAACCGATGAGGAAGCGGAGCGGCTCTCGCTGAGCTTTCGTATGATGATGACCATGCTCTTCCGCGGACGCTCGATCCAGGTTCCGACAGTGGAGCAGGCGCAGCGCTTCCTCGAAGAGGAAAAATTGCTGCCGCACCATGTACCGGCCGGCCGCCGGATCGTCACGGGTACGCCCGGCCGGGTTCGCGAAGCCATCGAAGCCATTGCCCGCGATTACCAGGCTGAAGAAGTTCTTATCGTCAATATCCTCCACGACCACGCCGCGCGCCGGCGCTCCTATGAACTCATAGCCCGGGAGTTCGGATTGAATGGTGTTCGGAATGGATAATTAGATAAGTGAGCGGCACAGCGAGTACGACAGGCATCAAGGTCGAAACACAGAGACAGGTGGCAGAGGGAACCGTATTTACGATTCTCGGGGCCATCAGCTTCTCGCATTTGCTCAACGACATGATCCAGTCGTTGCTGCCTGCCATTTATCCGATATTGAAGAGCAACTTCCACCTGGATTTCGCGAAGGTCGGGCTGATCACTCTCACGACACAGTTGACCGCTTCGATGCTGCAGCCGCTGGTTGGCCTTTATACCGATCGCAAGCCCAAACCCTACTCGCTGCCCTTCGGCATGGGCTTCACATTGGTGGGTATCGCACTGCTGTCGATGGCTTCCAACTACGCGTTCATTCTGGTAGCCGCGGGATTGGTCGGGATGGGTTCCGCCGTGTTTCATCCCGAATCCTCGCGTGTGGCGAGAATGGCATCGGGCGGACAGCATGGTCTCGCGCAGTCCCTGTTTCAGGTGGGTGGAAACGTAGGATCGTCGCTTGGGCCTTTACTCGCCGCGTTTGTCGTTCTGCCCAGAGGGCAGCACAGCATCGTTTGGTTTACGATCGCGGCGCTTCTGGCGATTATCCTTCTCACCAACGTGGGCGCCTGGTACAAACGCCGCGAGGCGTTCGGGCACTCGGCGCGGGCGAGGAAGGCCGTGATTCATCCCGACCTTTCATCCAAAAAAGTCGCGGTATCGCTCGCTGTGCTGATGGCGCTGATGTTTTCGAAGTTCTTCTACCTGTCAAGCCTGAGCAGCTACTACACTTTTTATCTGATCAGTAAGTTCCACGTCTCGGTGCAAAACGCCGAAATCCATCTGTTTGTTTTCCTCGGCGCGGTGGCTGCGGGCACGATCGTCGGCGGTCCGATCGGAGACCGCATCGGCCGCAAATATGTCATCTGGTGTTCCATACTTGGCGTGCTGCCCTTCACCTTGGCATTGCCGTATTCCAACCTGTTCTGGACAGGCGTCCTCAGCGTGGTCATCGGCGCGATACTCGCCTCTGCGTTTTCCGCGATCGTGGTTTACGCGCAGGAACTGGTGCCAGGCCGGGTGGGCATGATCTCGGGCCTCTTCTTCGGCCTGGCATTCGGCATGGGTGGAGTAGGCGCCGCGTTTTTCGGTAAGTTGGCCGACCAGACCGGCATCTACTTCGTCTACCAGGTCTGCGCATACCTGCCGGCGATCGGACTGCTGACCGGGCTTCTGCCGAATCTCGATCGAAGAAAGCGAACAGCGTGACCATTCGCATTACGGCCAGCCGCCATACGGCTTTCTACAGCCCGCTCATCTGCACAATGGCGGCGGGCTTTCTGGAAAAGCACGGTATCCAATATACGTACGGCGTCCTGCAGCCCGGCGAAACCGCCGCTGGGACGATCCGCGACGGCAAGACGGATGTGGTGCAATCCGCGCCGTCCACCAACTGGGCAAAGATGGACAAGGGCGAGACGGATTTTCCGATGAACTTCGCTCTGATCAATCAGCGGGACGGTTTCTTTCTTTACAGGCGCGAGAAAAGCTTCGCCTGGAGGGACCTGGAAGGAAAGACGCTGCTGGCGGATCATGGATCGCAGCCTCTCACGATGCTGCGCTACGCCATTCAGTACAACGGCGTCGACCGGGCGAAGATCGACGTCGTCAACGCCGGTTCACCGTCGGAAATGGCCGCGGCATTCCGCGCCGGGAAAGGGGATTTTGTCCATCTCCAGGCGCCAGTCGCCGAGTTGATGGAATATCCCTCCGTCTCGGTCGGCGCATCCACGCCGCCAAACGCCTTCAGCACTCTTTGTGCCTCGCGCGAGTTCATCGCAAGCGAACCATGCCGGACGTTTGCAACCGCTTTCTCGGAAGCGAAAGAATGGGTGCGGAAAACATCGGCCGAAGAAATCGCGGCCAAAGAAGCTTCGTATTTTCCCGGCATCGATCGAGACGCGCTCACATGGGCCGTCGCGCAATATAAGACCATCGGCGCGTGGGACGGCGGGTTCGAAATCCCTCCCGATTTGTACGAACAATCGTTGAACGTCTTCGAGTCGACAGGCGCTGTCAAACAACGTCACCGATACGACGCCGTCTGTGTGCCGGGCATCATCCGGTAATAGAGCGGATGGTCCAGAAGTCGCTGGCGAGGCTGGCGGTGAGCAGATATTCATAAGGCATCGTGCAATAGCCCTTCATGCCCCAACTCGTTCCCCAGGAATTCCGGATCATGAAAACCCGGTTCGCGTTATCGTAACCAACCGCTACAACGCAGTGGCCGCCCAGCACTTTTTCGCCGGCGGCAGGCATGGGAACCACGCCAGTGTCGGCGACCTGCTGGCTTTCGAAGCTCTCATAAACCGTAAAGCCGAACACGAACGGGTAACCCTCGGCGAGGCACCCCTGCATCTGCGCCAGGTTCTGAGCCACGCGGGAATAGGACGACACGAGGTCCATCTTCGCGTCCGTATAAGCTTTGGCGGGGGGCTGCTGGGCGAATTCCGCAATGTTGTAAGGCCAATCGGTTTCAGGCGGCGCGCCCAGAGTAGCCACGGACTTGATCCCATCCCGCACCTGAGCGCCGCTGTCCGTGCTCACCGTGCCTTCCATGACCCTCTCGTTGTAGTAGATAAACAGTCGCGAGGGAACGAACGTTTTTGTGCCTTGTTTGCGTTGGTCGAATTCGAGCGCGCCGCCTATGCCGTTGGCCGTGCAACTGCCGAGCTGGCCCTGGTTGTAGACCGGCGGGCACTTGGACCGCAAATCGATCGACGGCGGTAAGCCTTTGGGGAAACGGATCAACGGGGCGGCATACATAAAGTCGCGCGCGTCGGGAAGGTCGTGAACCCATCCGTATCCACCGTGCGTTGAGGCTCTGCGAGCCGACAGCTTATCTAACGGATCGGACGCACCCCGGTTACTCAACGATCTTGTCGAAGGTGCGGTGCGCGGCTTGTTTTTCGTTGCCATGGACATACTCCTCGAATTCAATTTGCGGGATTTCCAAATTGTGAAAGCGTCAATTAAGTGAAAAATGGCCAAATAAAGTTTCAAATTTTCGCGGAGAGCCGGACTCTTGCGTGCGAACCAGCACAGACTGCCCCTCGGAGCCCCTGCCGCGATTTTCGCTTGACGCGAAGGTTCGAAGATGGTTAAATATTCAGTGGAGTGAATAAAAATTCATGACTGCGGCTCCCGCCCTGACGAAAATCGCGCACGGGGATCTGACGAAGGATCTCGACGTCACTTCGGAAGAGCTCGTCGCCCTCCTCGATCTGGCGTCGGACATCAAGCGCTCACCTGAGTTCTACCGGTCGGCGCTGGCGGGCAAAGCCATTGCGCTGCTTTTCGAGAAGCCGTCGCTGCGCACCCGCATGACGTTCGAGCTCGCCATCCAGCAATTGGGCGGATTTGCGCTGGTCAACGAAGGCCGGATCGGCGATCGCGAGCCGCTCAAGGATATGGCTCGGAATCTCGATCGGTGGGTCAACGGGATTGTCGCGCGCACGTTTCTACAGAAGACGGTGGACGGGATCGCACAGTGGTCGAAGGTTCCGGTGATCAATGCGCTGAGCGACATGTACCATCCCTGCCAGGCTTTCGCCGACATGCAGACGATTCAGGAGCACTTCGGGGGCACAACGGGAATGATGTGCGGCATCAAGCTCGCATTCGTGGGCGACGGCAACAACATGGCGCATTCGCTGATGCTGAATGCGGCCCGCCTGGGCATGGATTTCGCCCTGGCTACGCCGAAGAAATACGAGGCCAGTGCGGATATTATTGCCCAGGCGCGTAAGCTTGCCACGCGCTCGCGCGCGAAGTTTACCGTGACGAACGATCCAGCCGAAGCCGCTCGTGGCGCGCATGCGATCTATACCGACGTGTGGGCCAGCATGGGCGCTGAAAATGAGGCTGCGGAGCGCCGCACGGCATTCGCGGATTACCAGGTTGACGACGATCTGTTCAGCCACGCTGAGCCCGAGGCGATTTTCATGCACTGCCTGCCCGCCAAGCGCGGGGAAGAAGTGACGGACAGCGTCGTCGAATCGGCCCGTTCCGTGGTGTTCGACCAGGCGGAGAACCGGCTGCACGCCCAGAAGGCGCTGCTGCTGATGCTCTTGTAGCGCCGGCGATCTTGTCGCCGGTGTTTTGCCCAAAATCTTATGAATGCAAAAAAAGTCGCACTCGCCTATTCGGGCGGGCTGGACACCTCCATCATTATTCCGTGGTTGAAGGAAAATTACGGTTGCGAAGTCGTCGCGGTGTGCGGCGATATCGGCCAGGGCGGCGAAGAGCTGACCGGCCTCGAAGCCAAAGCCCGCAAGACCGGAGCTTCCGAAGTGGAAGTGGCCGATATGCGCGAAGAGTTCGTAAAGGATTATCTGTGGAAGCTGGTCCGCTCCGGCGGCGTCTATGAGCACAAGTATCTGCTCGGGACTTCGATCGCCCGGCCGCTGCTCGCCAAGCGTCAGGTGGAAGCCGCGCTCCGGACGGGCTGCGATGCGCTCGCTCACGGTTGTACCGGCAAAGGCAACGACCAGGTCCGCTTCGAGCTGACTTATAAAGCTCTGGCCCCGGAGCTTCCCGTGATCGCTCCGTGGCGCGAATGGAACCTGATCTCGCGCGAAGACTGCATCGAATACGCCGCGAAGCACAACGTTCCGATCGCCCAATCGACCACTAAAATTTACAGCCGGGACCGCAATATCTGGCACATCTCGCATGAAGGCGGCGAACTGGAAGACCCGGCCAATGCCGCTCCCGATCACATCTGGATGCTCACACAGAATCCCAAAGAAGCACCCGATACGCCGGAGGATGTCACGGTAGGTTTCGAACACGGGATTCCGGTTTCGGTGAACGGAAAGAAGCGTCCGCCGGTGGAACTGCTCGAAACGCTGAATACCATTGGCAGCAGACATGGAGTGGGGCGCATCGACCTGGTGGAAAACCGCTTCGTCGGCATGAAATCGCGCGGCTGTTATGAAACTCCCGGCGGCACGATTCTGATGGCCGCCATTCGCGAACTCGAAGCGCTGACGCTCGACCGCGGCATGCTGCATTACAAGCAGAAGCTCGCGCTCGACTACGCCGAATTGGTTTACGCCGGTTTCTGGTTCACGCCGCTGCGGGAGGCGCTCGATGCCTTTTTCGAATCGATCAGCAAGACGACGACGGGCGAAGTCACGATGCGCCTTTATAAAGGCAATCTCACTCCGGTCAGCCGCAAATCGCCGTTTTCGCTTTATTCACTGGCCATCGCCAGCTTCACGATGGGCGCGGATTACGATCAGAAGGACGCGCGCGGTTTCATCAACCTCATCGGTCTTCCGATTCAGGTTCGCGCGCTGCAGGCCAAACAGCGGGAAAAATAATGAAGCTCTGGGGCGGGCGATTCGAGACCGGGCCTTCGGAAATCTTCGAGCGCTTCTCGAACTCTCTCCACTTCGATAAACGTCTCATTGAGGCGGATGTGCGGGGGTCACAGGCCTTCGCACGATCGCTCGCGCGGGCCGGGGTTCTGACGCCGATGGAGTGCGCGGATATCGTGCAGGCGTTTGCATCCATACTCGAGGACGCGGCGTCGCCTTCGTTCTTCGAGGGCGAAGATGGTCAGGCTGAAGACATACACAGCTTCGTCATCGGGAAATTGAAGCAGCGGGTGGGCGCTCTCGCCGACAAAATTCACACTGGCAGAAGCCGCAACGAGCAGGTATCGCTCGATACCCGGCTCTGGCTGCGTGAGGAGTGCGATCATGCGCGCAAACTGCTCCGCGCATTGATGGCCGCGCTTCTCGACCTCGCGGACAGACATCCGAACGCGATCGTTCCCGGCTATACGCATCTTCGCCGCGCGCAGCCGGTCTTGTGGCCGCATTACCTGTTGGCTTATTTCGAGATGTTCGCGCGCGATCATGAGCGTTTCAATGACGCGCGCCGCCGCACCAATGAGATGCCGCTGGGATCGGGCGCGCTGGCGGGCAGCGGATTTCCGCACGATCGTGAGGCGCTCGCGCGCGATCTCGGCTTCGACGCCATCACGCAGAACAGCATGGATGTGTCGGCGGATCGCGATTTCGCTCTCGATTATCTCTATGCGGCCTCGGTAACGATGATCCACCTGAGCCGCCTGGCGGAGGATTGGATTCTCTATTCATCCGAAGAGTTCGGCTGGATCGAGCTGGGCGATGGCGTGACCAGCGGTTCGAGCCTGATGCCGCAGAAAAAAAATCCCGATTCGCTGGAGCTGATTCGCGGCAAGTCCGGGCGCGTGTTGGGCGCGCTGAGTTCGCTGCTGTTCACGATGAAGGGTCTGCCGATGACCTACAACCGCGATATGCAGGAAGATAAAGAGCCGCTTTTCGAAGCCTGCGATCAGGTGAACGGCTGTCTCGAAATGGCGCGGGAAGTCGCCGAATCGGTAGTCCTGCGTGAGCGGGTTCCGGCCGAGGCCGCGGATGAGAGCTGGGTGGTCGCAACCGACCTCGCGGAAGCCCTGGCGCGCAACGGCACTCCGTTCCACCAGGCGCATCGGACTGTTGGACGCCTTGTATTGGAAAGCGTTCGCAGCGGCAGGAAACCGGCGGACTGGAATGCCGAGTCCCTGGCTGAGTTTGCTCCGGAATTCACGCCCGATATCGCTCGCCTTCTCGATCCGCGCGAGGGTATGAAGACGCGTGAGATTGCCGGCGGAACGGGTCCGGAGACAGTGGCAGCTGCGGTGATCACGGCGCGACTGCGCCTGGCAAATCTGGCATGACAAAGAGTTATCGTCATGGCCAGATCCTCAAACTGATCCGCGGCAGCGGCATCTTCACGCAGGAAGAACTCGCGCGCGCTTTGAAAGAGACAGGCATCGACGCCACTCAGGTCACTCTGTCCCGGGATATTCGCGAGCTTGGAGTGGTCAAGACCGCCGAAGGGTATCGACAACTCGACAGCGAGTCGCCAAGCCCGCAGTTCAACGCGCTGGCGGGCGAATTCCTGCAGGATGTGCGGCTGGCGCAAAATCAGGTCGTCCTCAAAACGGCCCCCGGGCACGCGAACTCCGTAGCTGTCGCACTGGACGATGCCGAATGGCCGGAGGTGGTCGGAACCATTGCGGGCGACGACACCATCCTCGTAATCTGTCCCGATTCGAAGACTGCCGAAACGGTCCGGACGAAGCTGATCGGGCTTTTGGAAGCATAGAGGACGCGGCTGGCGCCGCATATCCGAGTTCAGCTCGAGCGCACCGCGCCCGTAGTTCGTCCTGGCGACCGGGCTCGATCACTATCTCATTGATTCTGTTGCCGCTCGCAGCGGAATGGCTTGGATTTTTCAAGCCACGGATCTGCGTACAGGTCGGCCCGTAGCCATCAAAGTTCCCCACCCTGAGATGGAAAGCGGCCCCACGTTTGTGGCCCGCTTCCAACGGGAAGCGGCAATCGGCAGCGATCTCAATCACCCCGGTGTCATGAAGGGCAAGACGCCTTTTCGCGGCCCCAATCCGATTCCGCCGCGCAAGCTCGATCCCGGGATTTCACTCGCCCTGCAGGAAGTAATCTATCGCGCGCTTCGCGGGGACCATGCCGGGCGCTACGCCACGGCGGGCGCGTTTGCGCGCGATCTGGAACATCCGGATGAAATCGAAGTTGCCGACCGCCCGAACCGCGCGAATGGGACTGGCGGAAACGGCCGCTGATCAAGAGCATCCTGGTGTATCCTGGTGTATCCTGGTGTATCCTGGTGTATCCTTGGGGCTGGCGCTCATCCCGATCGCTATTTTCGCGCTGTTGCGGCACGCGGCGAATGTGTCGGTCGCGGTATCTCCCAACGGGACGGTCGTCTCGCGACATCGCTGGAAATTTGATTGAGAAGTTCCCCTCCACATCGCACCATACAATCAAGCAATACGAATGCTCCTTTCCGGGGCGATCGATTTTCCTCCACACACGACGCCCCGGAACCCACAAAACAAGTGAGACGGTGAAGATCCGCGACTTACATGAAACAAGCAGGCATCAAGTGACAAAATACGCTTTATTCATCGCCCCCACTCGTACCGGCTTCAGCGCGCATGTGCCGGACCTGCCGGGCTGTATCGCGGCCGGGACCACGAAAGATGAAACGCTCGAACTTATGCATGGGGCCATCGAGATGCATTTGCGCGCCATGCGCGAGGATGGCGATCCAATCCCGGAACCGTCGCAGGTTGAAATACTGGAAGTAGCCTGAACCGTCAATAATTTCCACTTTCGCGCCAGGGGTATCCTTAAGTTATTGAAACCCGGCGCGTATAATCCTCTTCCGTACATCGACTCCGCACCTTTCCAGCTGGCCGTGGCCTACAGCCCCAAAGGGGACCAGAAAACCGCCATCGCGGAGCTTGGTCGCGGCCTCGCGGACGGCGAGAAGCATCAGGTTCTGCTCGGCGTCACGGGATCGGGCAAGACCTTCACGATGGCGAAGCTGATCGAAAAAATCGGCCGCCCCGCGCTCGTGCTGGCGCACAACAAGACCTTGGCCGCACAGCTCTACCACGAATTCAGGAGCTTCTTCCCCGCCAACGCGGTTGAATACTTCGTCAGCTACTACGACTACTACCAGCCCGAAGCTTATATCCCGTCGAGCGGCGTCTACATCGAAAAGGAAGCCACCATCAACGACGAACTGGACCGCCTCCGTCTGGCTGCCACGAAATCGTTGTTTGAGCGCCGCGATTGCGTGATCGTGGCCAGTGTCAGCTGCATCTACGGGCTCGGCTCGCCCGAGGCTTACTACGGTATGCTGCTGATGTTGGAAAAAGGCCAGAAAATCACTCGCAAAGAGATTACTTCGAAACTGGTCGAGATCCTCTACGACCGCAACGACAACGACTTCAAGCGCGGCACTTTTCGCGTGCGCGGCGACGTGATCGAGATCTATCCAACCTACGACGAAAAAGCTTACCGGATCGAAATGTGGGGCGATGAAGTGGAGTCGCTCGCGCAGATCGATCCGCTGCTCGGCGACGTCAAACAAACCTATCAGCGGCTGCCGATCTATCCCAAAACGCACTACGTGATGTCGCAGATCACCAAAGACGCGGCCATCGAGTCGATTAAAGCCGAGCTGGAGGCATGGCGCCCGCAGCTCGAAGCGCAGGGCAAGCTGATCGAAGCGCAGCGGCTGCATCAGCGCACCATGTTCGATCTCGAAATGATGAAGGAGATCGGATACTGCCACGGCATCGAAAACTACTCGCGGCACTTTTCGGGACGACTGCCGGGCGAGGCTCCCCCCACTCTTCTCGATTATCTGCCGCACGATTCGATCATGTTCATCGACGAGAGCCATCAGACGATTCCGCAGCTGCACGGGATGTATCACGGCGACCGTTCCCGAAAGCAGGTTCTCGTTTCGCATGGATTCCGCCTGCCCAGCGCGCTCGACAACCGGCCACTGACGTTCGAAGAATTCGAGCACAGGGTCAATCAGGTTGTCTATGTCTCGGCGACGCCGGGGCCGTATGAGCTCACCAAGTCGGCGGGGGTGGTGGTGGAGCAGATCATCCGGCCCACCGGTCTGGTGGATCCGGAAGTCGAGATCCGCCCGATCAAAGGCCAGGTGGACGACCTGCTGAATCAGATCCGGCAGCGTACCGCGAATAATCAGCGTGTGCTGGTGACCACGCTGACGAAGCGCATGGCGGAGGATCTCGCCGAATACTATTCCGAGGTCGGAGTGAAGTGCAACTACCTGCACTCCGAGGTCAGCACGCTCGACCGCATCAAGATTTTGCGCGACCTCCGGCGCGGCGAGCACGACGTGCTGATCGGCATCAATCTTCTGCGCGAAGGCCTCGATCTGCCGGAAGTATCGCTGGTGGCAATCCTCGATGCGGATAAGGAAGGCTTCCTGCGCTCGAGCGGGGCGCTGATTCAGACCATGGGACGGGCGGCGCGGCATTTGGAAGGCAAGGCGATTCTTTATGCCGACGTGATGACGGACAGCATGAAGCGCGCCATCGACGAGACCACGCGCCGCCGCACGACGCAGCTGCGCTACAACGAAGAACACGATATTACTCCGCAATCCATCATCAAGCCGATCGACATGAGCCTCATCGCCATTGCGGAAGGGGACTATGTGACCATACCGGTCGAACCCGAGGAAAGCGAAGAAGAATTGACGCCCGAGCAGCGGGAGAAATTCATCGGCGAGCTCGAGCAGCGTATGCGCGACGCGGCCCGCAAATTCGAGTTCGAAAAAGCCGCGCAACTGCGCGATAAGATCAAGGTTTTTCGAACCAGGGAAATCGCGGGAATTGGAACCCCGGTATAAATACGGCGTATTGGGGGCGGGGGCAGTCGGCGCGAGCCTGGTGGGGCGGCTGCCTTCGAGGACACGTGACTTGGGCCCGGTATCCGCCTCGTCCTATCGAGTTGCCAGCCGGATTGCGAACACGCTGCGCGCCGGTTATCCGGTGAGAACGGCGGATGAGCTCAACGCGGTGCCCGGCGTGCTGTTCCACGCACCTCCGGACCATGCGGCGGGTCTTCTCGGAATCCTGGAAAAGGCGGCTATCGACTGGAAAGGGAAAGCGCTTGTTTTCTGCGATTGCGTTATAGATCAGGCAGTGAGGCAGCGCTTCAAGGTCAGAGGCGCGAGCACAGCCGTTGTCCGGCAGTTCGCTATTCCGGGACGCATAATCGTGGAAGCCGATCGGGGAAGCGCGGCGCGGAGCGACGTGGCGTTACAAACGGTCCATCGGATCGCGCGCGAATTGCGGATGAAAGCGGTGCCCATAGCGCCCGGTTCGGAACACGCGTTCGATGCGGCAATGACGCTCGGCAGCGCCGCGATCACACCGCTGATCGACAGGGCGGCCGCTCTGCTTCGCGACGCGGGTATCCGGGGTATCGAGGCGGCGCAGCTCGCGTCTTCTCTGTTCGAGCAGACGGCGCGCGATTTCGCTCACTCCGGCAAACAAAGTTGGGCCTGGTATGTAAGGAAGCCGCCGGTCGAGAGCCTCAAGGCTCAGATCACCGCGGGGGGACCGCGGCTGGAGCCGGTACTGCGGCAGCTGGTTACGTTCGGGCTGGAATCGTTCCGCAAGCACGCGGAAGTTGCCGCCGAACTGGGTCATAAACCAGAGTAGATTGTTCCTCTGTCTTTTTTCCCGCTCCCAAAAGAAACAGGCCACTGAAAACGATGGCCTGTTCCACAAAAGGATTATGGCGTCGCGCGCCTGATGGAGTTCAACCTGCGTGTTGCAGCTTGTACTGGCTCACGAGTTGCTCCATCTCATCCTTCAGATGGAGTTTGAGCTTCTTCAGACGATGTTCTTCCAGTTCTTCCTGGGCGGTCAGCGCGGTCTTGGCTTCGAGCGCCTCCACCTGCCGTTTATACTCACGATGTTTCTCCGTGAGCTGACGGTATTTCTCATTCGTCTGCATCAGGTGCGCTTTGATTTCTTCTTGTGCGTTCTGTTCCATTCCTGGCATCTCTCCTTAGTGGAGTCGCCTCGCCAGACCGGCTCCTTGGAACCAGGGGCCGGCACGGCAGGTAGCTTCACTTCACTTGAAGTGGCGAACGGTTGACCGCTCGTCTACCCAGGACTTTACCATGAACGTTTTTTCATGACAACCGCGTTTACAATTCCGTGGTCGTAGTACCCAGGGCGCACGCCGGCTTCTTCCCAGCCATGCTTCCGATAGAGGGCAATGGCGGGGGTATTTGGCTCCGCAACTTCAAGAAAAATAGTGCCTTGAGCCTGATGGCACACTGCCTTCAGAAGAGCCGAAGCCACACCGCGACGGCGGAATGGCGGGTCGACAGCAATGTTGAGGATTTCGGCCTCGTCGGGCGCACTCTGCCGCCACGAGCAGAATCCGGCGGGTTCGCCCGAAATGTCGGCCAGCAGCAGAGGGTATCCGGAATAGTCGCCCAGCGGCCATTGAGCGGTCTCGGGACAGTGATATTGGATACGCGTGACGGCGGGATAGTCCCGCGCCAGCGCGGGCCGGACCAAAATGGCGTGCGCGGGCCCCATCGCCGACTAGCCACGGGCTCCGGCCTTGGTATCCGGTCTGCACTTTCGGACATGCGTCGACAGCCGCGTCTCTTCCCGCCAGCCAGGAACGCGGCTATCGCCGCGTGTCACTCTTCCGGCGAGTTCGAGTCGCATAAAGACCTAATTACGTGAACCGGGGGTCTCGGAGCGGCCGGCGAGAGGCTGGATAACGGACCCGCCGCAAATGGCCACGCCCGTCCGGATGAGGGCCTGCAGGAAATTGTTCAGCATGGCGTAAAACACTTGTTCCGTCATCGGCTGCTTGCCGGGGAGCCGGAAGGTGGACGGCAGCTCCTTGGCGATCCGCAGCCGCAGTCCGTTGTGCACCGTATGTCCCGCGCGGTCGCGCTTGTTGGCGACGGTCATGGGGGTTTGCATCACATTGCCCGTTCTGCCGTCGACGTAAAACTGGCAGCGGGAAAACCAGCCGAGGTTCGCCGGATCGGCCGCATCGAACAGAAGCAGGGGAGTCTCCCGCTGCTCGGCCATCAATTCGAGCAAAATGCCGCGCGGCGATTCCTTGAGCTTGGCTTCGAAGCCAGCCTGTTGCGCGACGGCGGAAACGGTGGCCGAATCGATTTCGAGGAGGATCAGCTTGTGACGTCCGGCCTGGAGAACCTGCATGATCAGGCCGATGGGGCCGATGAGGCTAAAGCCGCCAGCGCCTCGCAGGCGGAGGCAACATCGGGGAAGCATGGGATCACGCTGTCGAGACGCGTCAACTTGAGAACGTCCATGACCCTCCCCTTCGCGCCAGCCACCGCGGCGTGCGCGCCTTTGTGTGAAACCTTGCCAAAACAGTATGCGATGACGCCGATCCCGCTGCTGTCAAGATAGCCCACTTGCGACAGATCGATAACCAGCCTCTGCGCACCCTCGTTCAGTGCTGCCATGACGGCCGTCTCAATCCGGTCGCTTTCCTGGCTGAGCGTGAGGTGTCCGGCTAGTTCGATCACCGTGACGCCGGGCTCGCACTTACGTGAACTAAGGGTGAGAACCATCAAGTTTCAGGATACAGCAATATGGTCAGAGGCCTCGGGGCAGCAGCGGCGCTTCGCGGGGTGGTCCGGAAGCCATCGCCGTTTCCGGTACCGCATCGCCCTCGCCGGGGGCAAGGAACAGGTTATCGTCCAGAGCGTGTTGGCGCGTGTACATATCCCAGTAGCGGCCGCGCAGGGTATACAACTCGGGATGCGTGCCCCGCTCGACGATGTTGCCGGCTTCGATCACCAGAATCTGGTCGGCGCGGCGGATCGTCGACAGGCGGTGCGCGATGACGAACGTCGTCCGGCCCCGCATCAGGTGGGAGAGACCCTGCTGAATCATCGCCTCCGATTCGGAATCGAGGCTGGATGTGGCTTCGTCCAGAATCAGGATGCGCGGGTCCGCCAGGATAGCCCGTGCGATCGAAAGCCTCTGCCGTTGCCCGCCGGAGAGCTTGACGCCGCGCTCCCCGACGATGGTGTCGTAGCCCTCGTCGAGGGCCTCGGCGAACTCATCCACGCGCGCGATACGGCAGGCTTCGAGCAGTTCGGCCTCACTTGCATCGGGGCGCGAAAAGCGCACGTTCTCTCGAATGGAGCCGTCGAACAGGAACGTCTCCTGCAGAACCACGCCGAGCTGAGTCCTGTAACTCGCCAGCCTGACGCCGTTGAGGTCGGCACCATCGACAAGAATGCGGCCGCTGACGGGTTTGTGGAACGCAGAAATCAGCCCGATTGTAGTTGACTTTCCGGATCCGGACGGACCTACAAACGCCGTGACCGTCCCCGGCCTGGCTTCGAAGGAGATGCCGTGCAGGACCGTCTTGCCGGTCTGGTAGGCGAACTCCACGTTCTCAAACAACACTTCGCCTACGATGGGGCCAATATCGTGAGTACGCTCCGGGTCGTCGTCCTCGGGCCGCTCGCGCAGGACCTCGCGGGTCCGCTCGAGGCCCGCTAGCGCCTCGCTCAACTGCGTCCCGATATTCACTATGCCGATGATGGGCGCGATCATAAAAATCAGATACGCGTTGAACATCACCAGTTCGCCAGGGGTCATTTTGCCCGCATAAATCTGATGCGTCCCGAGATACATGACCAGGGCTCCCACCACGCCCATCAGAACTGTTGCCGAGAGCGACATCAGAGACATCGCGGTCAGACTGCGCATGACGTTGTTCAGCAGCCGCTGCACGCCGCCGGCGAACACTTCGGATTCCCGCTTTTCGGCATGATAGCCCTTGATGACGCGCACGCCGCCGAGCGATTCCGTCAGACGGCCGGTAACCTCCGCGTTGATTTTGCCCCGATCGCGGAATATGGGCCGAACGGTTCTGAATGCTTTGCTCAGGGCGAATCCAAACGCCAGCACTACGCCCAGCGAAACCCCTGTCATCAGCGGACTTACCCGGACCAGCAGGACCAACGCGATCACGGCAGTCAATATTCCGCCGACGAACTCGATGACACCCGTGCCCACCAGGTTGCGCATACCCTCGACGTCCGACATGATTCGCGACACCAGTTGACCGGTCTTGTTCGCATCGTAGAAAGTCACGGGCAGCCGGCCGATGTGCTCCTGCACCCTGCAGCGCAATTCGGCGATCAGTTTCTGCCCCGCGATGGAAAGCAGCTGAGTGAGCGAATAAGATGTGATGCCCTGGATTACCGTTGCGCCCACTACCGCCATGGTCAGGGGCAGCAGCAAATAGCCCTGGTGCTTGTAAATCACGTTGTCCAGCAGGTAGCGGGTGGACGTGGGCAGCACGAAACCCGAAATCTTGTTGATCGCGATCAGCACGAGGCCGAGCGCCAGGATGCCGCGGCGCGGCCGAACCATGGCCATGATATCCGGCCACAATTCGCGCAAACGTTCCGATGCGGGCTTTTTGGCGGCTTGCGCCGGCGGGTTGCTCACTCCCGTGATTGGATGCGCGCGGCGCTCCCCGCGCGTCAAACCATTTTGCAGTCTCAATATCTGTATTCTACTGTTTGCCGCCGCCCTGCCAGTAACCAGGCCGCGTCTTGGCGATGTAGCCCGGATTGTCGAGGGTTACGGCAATGGCGTGAAAGCCGGGCTCGCCCTTATTATTGGGATCGTAGGTGATCAGATACTGGCTGCGAATCTCCTGGCTGATCCGCTGAACAGCCTCCTCAAGACCCCTTTCCTTGACGAAACTGAACTCCGCGCCGCCCGTGCCCTTTGCGAAGACCTCCGTCGGGCTGTCGATGAAGATGCGTTTCGTGTCCTTGTAAATCTCCTGCAGAAGGGGCGCGAACTGCACTTCATTCTGTATCCCGTAGTTCACGGCGTCCGAGGTCGGCGTCGGCGGGTGCCCCATTACGCTCGGTTGCGCCGTCACGGCGATGGCATTGGGCCGCGGCGTCGGCGGCTTCCCGGTCAGCCGCACCATTAATTGCGTGATATTGACCGGATAGACGACAACATTCGAGAGTTGCGCGTCGATCAGGGACTCGCGCACCCTGCCCTCGCTCGCCTGGTCCCGCGTTTCGCTCACCAGCAGGACGATCTTCCGGTTGTCTTTAGGGCGATTGCGCAGCATAAAAACGGCGCGATCCACCGCATCGATCATGCGGCTGCTCGAATTTCCCGCGTTGATCTTGTCGATCGCGACCTTGACCTTATCCGGATCGGGCGTAAAATCCTGCAGAACCCGCAGCCGGGAATCGAATGCCATAACGGCGGCTTCGCCATGATCGCCCACCACAAGCGGCAACAGCGTTCCCAGATGCTTGATCTGCGCCAGAATCGGACCGTCGATGCGTTCCGACGCCTCGATCGCCACTACAAGGGAGATCGGTTCGAAGGCGACGTCGACGTGAATATTCTGCTCCTTTTTGTTGTCGAACAAGTGGAATTGCTGCGGCTGCAGTCCGTCGATGATGTTGCCGGCGCGGTCCGTGACCAGCACGGGTGCGACGATGTTGGTCACTGAAACTACAATTTTGTCGGCTTCGGACACATCGCCGTTGGCGCTCTGCGACTGCGCGGGGGCATGTGACGTCAGCGCCATCAAAAAAAGGACCGGTACGGCGACCTGAAACGGCTTCATTTGGAACATCCTACGCCTCCGTAGCCCGGGTATCGTGCCCCGTGCGACCATTCAGCAAATCCAGCACGTGCGGGACCAATTCCAAGATAGCATCCAAAGACTCCACGGCCCCGCGCGGCGATCCCGGTAAATTCACGATCAGGACGCTGCCGCGCGAACCGGCCAGCGCTCTGGAAAGCGGCGCAAAGCGGCTGGATTCGAGACCGCGCGACCGCATCCTTTCGCCGAAACCCGGTATCTCGCGCTCGATGACGTCGCGTGTCGCTTCCGGCGTGACATCGCGGGGAGCGATCCCCGTGCCGCCGGTCGTGAAGATGACGCCGGCGACATGCCGGTCCGCGATTTGGCGCAGTTCGGTGGCGATTTCACGCTGTTCGTCGGGGATAATCTTCCGCTCCACTATCTGGAACCCGGCCGCTTCGAGACGCGTCGCAACGGCTGGTCCCGAAGTGTCGATCCGCGTACCATGGTGCGCGCCGTCGCTGATCGTAAGCACAGCGGCGGTGATCACCTCTTGAAATCCCCGCTTTTGCCGCCGGTCTTTTCGAGCAAATAGATGTCCTGGATTTCGATTCGCTTATCGAGCGCTTTGGTCATGTCGTAAATCGTCAGCGCGGCGACGGATGCGGCTGTCAGGGCTTCCATTTCGACTCCCGTTGTCGCGGTGGTGGAAGCCGATGCCACGATTCGGACCCCATCCGCTTCCACTGTAATTTCGACATCGGCGTGCGAGAGCGGCAGGGAATGGCACAGAGGGATCAAGTCCGGCGTCCTTTTGGCCGCCATCACTCCGGCCACGCGCGCCACATCGAGCGGGTCGCCCTTGGGGTTATCGGGCAAGGCCGCCAGCACCTCGCGGCTCATGCGGACGAAAGCATGCGCTCGCGCCGTGCGCCTCGTCGCGCCCTTTTCGCCGACATCGACCATCCGCGGCCGGCCCACCGAATCGAAATGCGAGAGTTTACTCATTTCAGAAGAACCGGAATCGGGTCGCCGGCTGCGTACTCGGGCTGGTTCGGGTCGGCCACGAGGAATGCATTTGCCCGGCAGATCGACGGCACATCGCCCGACCCCTGCCAGTCTACAGGTGTGACTTCGGTGCAACTGACGTGCGCGGGAAGAAAGCGCGTGAGTCCCGGTTTGTGGCGGAACGCCCGGGTGAGGCGAGCGAGGGTGAGCGGCAACGGAGCGTCGTTGGCGCCCGACAGCAGATCGAGCGCCGCGCGTGCGAACAACTCGAAGGTCATCATAGTCGACGCCGGGTTGCCCGGCAGCCCGAAAAAGAACTTGCCGCGCGCTTTGCCGAAAACCAGCGGCTGTCCCGGTTGAATCAGCACGCGATCGAAATAGAACTCCGCGCCGCAATCCGCCAGTGCGGCTTCCACGAAATCGTACTTCCCGGCCGAAACGCCGCCGGAGAGGAGCAGCAGATCGGAATCCAGCCCTTGGGCGATCAGACGCGCAGTGGCATCTTTGTTGTCGCGCGCCACGGGCAGGATCACCGGTTCGCCGCCGGCGCGCGTGACCTGCGCCGCGAGGGAGTAGCTGTTCGAATTCCGGATCTGATGCGCCGCGGGCGTTTCGGCGACGCCGACGATTTCATCGCCGGTCGCCAGAATCGCCACCCGCGGCCTCGCATAGACGGAAACGCGGACGTGGCCAGTGGTGGCGAGCCATGCCACCGAAGTATGGTCGATCCGGCTGCCGAGGGGCAAAATGATTGTTCCCGCGCGGGCTTCGCAGGCGGCCGGAGCAATGTTCGAACCTGGTGTGGCGCTGCGATGGCACTCCATCGTTCCGTCTTCGTGGCGCACGCAGTGCTCCACCATTACGACTGCATCGGCGCCGTCGGGTAGGGGCGCACCCGTCATGATTTCGACGGCTTCTGTCGGCCGGACGACGCCTTGCAACCTTTCACCGGCTCGGACTTCGCCGATAATCCGCACACGCCCTGGCATGTCGATCGAATGGACCGCGAAGCCATCCCGCACGGAGCGATTGAACGGCGGATAATCGCGGTCGGCAGCTATGTCCTCAGCGAGAATTCGGCCCGGCGAATCCTCGATCGAGACGGTTTCCCTCTCTGGAATGGCGCGCCGCGCACCTACTTCCCGCAAAACGGCGGCGCGCGCGTCGAGAAAGGTCAAAGCCGTCACGAAACCAGTGTAGCTTTTTGAGACAGGCCGGCTCTTTTTGAGACAAGCGTTATTGAACGAAGCTCATTGAACAAAGCCGACGGGGTGAAGACAGAAGTGAGATTGACTTCGGCTCTCAATCAGCCGCGCCGTCTTCTCGATAGCTTCGCTGAACCCAATGTCGTGCATCGCGATACCCAGCAACTCACCACTCGCTTTGTCATACTCGACGACACGAAACCTGAGGTTCATGGGGTCGAGCGCTCCGGCGGAGACGGCTTCGTTCCGGATGGTTTGCAG
>Ga0070733_10000267_pt1 | contig 44476 bp, 44 predicted proteins | sample Coa_R1_9_FD_66450 | JGI IMG/M metagenome (GOLD analysis project Ga0070733, IMG submission 66450) | Surface soil microbial communities from Centralia Pennsylvania, which are recovering from an underground coalmine fire - Coalmine... | ecosystem: Environmental > Terrestrial > Soil > Unclassified ... | reverse complement strand
CGGTGTTTGCCCAATCGGCTGGCCGAAACTTTGTGCAATCGGCGGCAATCCGGGATTTGGATAAGCCATTGGCGCGCCCATCTGTGGCGCCGATTTTTTCTTTGCCGGAAATATTCTTAATACCGCGTGTTCCACGCCAAACAGCGTCATCCAAAATGACCACGATGAAATCACAAACGCCGGCGGCTGCGGCCGCTTCAGCATCATTCGCACCATAGCCAGCAGCAATTCGATCCCGCTGGCCATCGCGGTAATCACCAGCACGATTTGCAGCAGCCCTCCCAGCGTTCCGTACACTGGAATCAGATAGGCAATCAGAATGGTCACGCCGAGGCAACACACGAAGGCCAGAAATGAATTGTGCGCCGGCGGTGCGGCAGTATTTGCAGGCACCCACGGTTGCAGATCCATCCCCGGGGTTTTCCAAGGTTCCCCCTGTGCCGGCCACGGTTGGATTGGAGTTTTTCCTGGACCGGGCGGCGGGCCCGGTGGTGCCGGTCCTGGCGGCGTATGCTGCCACCCGCCCTGAAAATCCTGCACGGGCGTCTTCTGCAGATTGGTGTCAACCGGCGGTGGCATTTTCCACTCGCCTGCGCCCTCCATTCCCGGGCCGGCTGCTCCCGAGAATCCGCCCGCACCCATGAAGCCTTGTTGCGCGCCTTGAAATCCTGCCTGCGGACCGCCCGCACCGCGGTTGCGCTTGCTCCCCGGAGCAATCTCCAGCGCAAAGGCCCACGATTCCACGGCCCACTGCGCCGCGTCCGGCACGATGTTGCGTTCATCGTGGAGCTTGCCCGCAAGCCGGGCGGTCAATATCGGATAGGGCTCGCCGCTCCCACGCGCTAAATCCGCGGGCACATCTTCCTGCAGTGCCGCGATCAGCGCGGAAATCTCCTTGCGGCAATCTCCGCAGTAATCGCGCAGCAATCCTTCCAACCGCTCGGGCTCATCCAGAACGCCGAGCGTCTCTTCATCCAGCAACTGAACCAGTTTTTGTTTGGCGCGGTCGTTCATGGGGCTTGCCGGAGATTCTGCCGGCGCCGGTTTCGGCGCCCGTTCGCGGATGGCACAGCAGTTCCGGCGAAGCGGATTATAGCCTCACCGCGCCCTCGGAGGTTCCAAAATAAATTGTGCTGCGGTCGGCCAGCGGAATGGTGCTGCCCTGCGGAACTTCGGACGTGGCCCCTTCCGCTGCGCGCACCGTCCACTTCTGCGCGGAAAGATTTTGCAGCGCCGGAGGATTCCACGCGCTCACCGCCGCCACCGGACGCGAAAAATCGTAGAGCCTGTGATTATCCACGTGGTGCGGATACAGCTGCGTGTCGCGGTTCAGCATCACCCGGTTCGCGCCAATTTTCAGGTGCGGCGGAATCGGCGGGGCCGTTCCACACTGGCGGCAGGGCTGCATCGCGCCGTTGGCCGCGCGCGTGGCGTCCTCATCAAATAAATTTTCCTCACCGCATTGCGGGCAATGAAAAATGCAATCCCGCATGCGCGAGAACGCCTGGCGCCATTCCCCCTCGGCCACACGCCCATTCACCGGGTCGTGCAGTCCGGTGGTAAACGCCCGCGTGAAAAGATTCCGCAAAAACTGCGGATAGATCGGCCAATAATGCAGCGCGATATCGTCTCCGGGGACCGGCTCGTTGGAGCGGTCCACCGGATCGAAAATAAAAACCGGCTCCTTGCCGTAAAAGCGGATCCGGTTTTCCTGGCTCAGGTGCGGGGGAATGACCAGCTCTTTTTTCCCCGAGAGCGGATGCTGCACCATGAAAATCTGGAAAAGCACCACGGCCAGCGAGTGCAAATCCGTGGCGCGGTTGGGCGGCGTCTCTCCGCGGGCCACCTCCGGTGCCATGTATTCCCAGGTGCCGGCCACTTCGCCGGGCTTGTCCTTTACTCCCACGTTATCGTTGTCCGCGATGCGAATTTCGCCGGTGCGCGGATCATAGAAAATGTTGCGGTCGCTGATGTCGCGGTAGCACAGCCCTTTGGCGTGAACCTGCAGGAAGCTGTGCGCCAGGTTCATCCCCACGGTGGCCAGCACGCGCAGCGGCGGTCGCGGCTCCCGGCTCCAAAGTTCGGGCAGGGTCGTGAATGACGGCTCGACCAACTGCATCGCGTAGCCGAAGCTTGGCACGTTTGGGCTGTTCAGCAGCGCGAAGGGCCACAGGAACCGGTCGGAGGGCGCGCCGTTGGTGATCAGGTACTGCAGGCGCTGGCGAACCTCCTCCTGATGCGGATAGTAGGGGAAATACCACTTCACTGCGACCTGCTGGCCCGACAAATCCCCCAGGTAAACCTCGCCCTGGCCGCCGTCTCCAATGGTGTTCCCGATGGTGATGGGCAGTTGTGAGGAAACGGTGAAGACACGCTGGCCCGGGCGGAGGATCATCTACGGCCTTTCATGGACGCTTCGAGGGAGACATCCTTCGAGCGGAATATACAGCAAGTGTGTCGCGCGTTCAAACCTCCTTTCCGGGCTTCTGTCGTCACGCAGTTTTCTTTCGGCCTCATGCAGCCTGCCCTGCCCGCCCTGACCGAGGCCGAAGGGAGCGCAGCCGAAGGGAACGAGCTGCTTCCCCGGGTTTCGTCGTCATTCCGAACGAGTTCCGTAACACGGAACGAGGAGGAATCTCGAAGTAGACTTTATGCCTGTACGTCACTCCTTCCAGCCTTCAACCAATCCCAGGCAACTTCGAGATTTCTCGTCGTCCCGCAAAGCGGGACTCCTCGAAATGACGTCGCTGGCGCGGCGTCGCTTCACGATTCGGCACTAGCTGTCAGGGACGCGCCCGGTCTGTACCCAGCAGGACTACCCCCCACCCCCCTGTTTTTCGTATGTATGGCTAATACAGGGGTTAGGGACGCGATCGTCGTATGTATGGCAACTGCGGGACTTAAAAGTGTTTGTTTTCAAAAGGATTCGCGGCCTTTCGTAAGTGCGGATTCTAAAGGAGTTGTCTGTTATCTAGTTGGTTATCGTGTGCACTGATTCTAAGGGGGTTGCGGAACACCTCGTATCTGCGGCATCTGATGGACTTAAAGTCTTTCCTTTTGATATTGATCCGGAATTGCAGTATTTCCTGGCAATTCGAATGGTTTCGGACATCCTGAGGACAGCGGCGCTCGGCCTGGCGGGAAACGCCCGTCGAAGTCTGGGGTGGATATTACCAATGAGTTATAGAGGCCGTCAAGAAGAAAATGAGAAAAATCAAAAATATTTTGGGGACGGAGGATTCCGCTACGAGGTTTTGTTCGAATGCCTGCGAACCAAGACGAGATTCCTAGCAGGTAAATACTATATACGTAGCGACGGGTTTCCCTAATCGCTGGCCTTCATCGGTTTCAATTGGATTTCAGTCCAACCTCCGACCGGTGTCCACATGCGGACGGGTTTGGGGTGAAGCCGTTCGGGGCAATTCTCCAGCGAATGACTCAATTTCCCCTGCGCGCTCAGTTCCCGGTGAAGCATGTCGTAGGGGGTGTCGTATCGAAGGGAAACAGGCTCAATCGAAGGCTGTGTGCGGAAGGAATAAATTGTCGCGCCTCCTCCATGGATCGGTTCGCGTTCATCCTTGAAGACTTCGATTCCCTGTTCGGTAACAATCACGGCTCGAACGGAATCCTCCGGCTCTTTCTCCAATCGATTAATCTCAGTTCCTGGAAAGACGAAATAGTAGTCAGGAGCGCCTGCCTGGCAACTCACACAAAAATGCCGCGTCCCGGTTGTTTGCGGAGAAGCGGCAAACGGCTTGTTTTCGTCCATAATCGCTAGACTTCCGGAGTTATATTCGTTGTTAAAACCCACCGCTAGCAGGAAATTCCCGCGCGGGGTCTTCAATTCGTTCACCCTGTAAATGACGCCGGTACTAACGAATCGCACTGTTTCTCTGCCGGTCGCGGGATCGAGTTGGACTACAAATGAATTTCCCCAAACCGAATGAACCGCAACGACCCAAATTGTTTTTTGGGGTGATTGATCCGGAACAAAAAGATCAAAGATACTCCATGGGCCACTGAGCGTGTGGTCTCCGAATTGGAAAATCTCTTGTGGCACGTAGGACCAGAGAAGTTTTCCGTGGCTGGAAAAGAAATCAACTGAAACTTTATACAGGTCGCTGGGGTTCGGGCCGGTTCTCTGGGGGGCCACCACAAGCACTTCGCGGTCTCCATCACCAAGGAAGTCTTCAATCCTTACCAGATTCTTCAGGGGTTGACTGCGGCTGAAAATGGTCGCGTCCAAACGACTTGAGTAGCTGTGACTCCAAAGTTCGTGTCCAGCTTCATCGAAAACGTCGAATCCGTTCTCGGTGAATTTGAGTTGAGAAGGAAGTTTCGGTCGAAGAAGCGTGCGCGACGAAGATACAAGGACGAGCCCCAGAATTAACGCCGTAAGGATTGCCGCCGCTCCCGCCCAGGCCCACTTTTTTCGCGCGAATCTCTTCTCAGGAAGCGCAGTCTCGCTTTCGCCCTTCGGTTTTTCCTGCCCCGGAGGAGTGACGCCACTTGGTTTGGCGCCGGACAGAGGCTCCACGTTTGGGAGCGCTTCCTTCCACACGGAGATCGCCGCGCGGGACGCATAAACGCGGCCTTTCTTCCCTCCCGGGTAGCGTCCCACTGGCATCCCCAGTTCCTTCACCCAGCGCATAGCAGTGCGCTTGTCGCGGTTTATGAACTCCGCAATTTCTTTCCAGGATTCCAGCCGGTCTGGATTGTTTTCGGCCATGCACACCAGTCGTGCGGGTAATGGAACCGCTCGGGGGACGATTTCAGGCCACTCCGTGCCTGATGTCAGCTTTTGTCAGCTTATGACACTTGCCAGACTCTATACCAATAGGAGAAAAGTGCCAAGCCCGGAGAGTCGCAGGCGGAGGGGTTTCAACAACTTATCCTTGATTCCTTAGAGGAAGTGGAGGTTTCAAATGATGCATAGCATCCGGCCATCCAGAACGTTCTTCGTTTGGGCAACAGCATTGCTGGTCTTCAGCGCTGGGGCTCTAATCGCACCCGCAGCCACTGCTGCACCGCAAACTCAGACAAAAAATAAAGCGTTGAAGATCCAAGACGGAATCATCGTGCATGTGATTTTCACTGAGGAGCTTAGCTCCGAAAAAAATCATCCCGAAGATCCCGTACCCTGCGAGATCGCAGAGGATGTGAAGGTCAATGGTGTTGTTGTAATCGCTAAGGGGACGCCAGCAGTCGGCAAGGTTGCTCAAGCCGAGAAGAGGGGAGGCTGGGGCAAGTCAGGGACGCTTGCATTCTCAATCGACTATGTCAAAGCGGTCGACGGAAACAACGTTCGTTTACGCGGGAGCTCTGCGCAGGGTGGGAAAGAATTCAGTGCGGGCGGGGCAATGATGGGCCTTTCCGGCGGATTCAAGAAAGGCAAAGCAATTATCATGAAAAAAGGGTCGACGATGGATGTCTATGTCGATGGGAACCACGATGTAACTGTGAACGTCCCCGAGTCGTGAGCCAGCACTGGCTTCTTTGTGTTTCCGAAGGTGGCGCGGAACGTGAAACGTGCCAAACGAAATCTTTGTCCGCGCACTGTTATAGCCGCGGCCGGGCGAATTTCAGCGTTCGGAGTCGGCCTTCTACAGGTGGCGGGAAAAACATAGATTCTTAAGGAGATGTGAACCGTGAGGCCACAATCTATCTCGAAATTCATCTGCAGTTTAGCAATCTTTCTGGCTATCGCAGCACCTGGATGCAACAGCAACAACGCGGGCGGTCCGCCGCCCCCACCGTCGAATCCCGTGCCTGCAATTTCAGGCCTGTCTCCTTCATCAGCACTGGCGGGGTCCGGTCAACAGACCCTAACCATAAACGGGTCAAACTTCTTGAGCTCGTCTACTGTCACTTTCTCCAGCGCAGCTCATCCCGCTACATTCGTGAGCTCAACTCAACTCACGATCTCACTGAGTGCCGCGGATCAGTCAGCGGCGGGGAATTTCGGAGTCGTTGTCACGAATCCGACACCAGGTGGCGGGGCCTCCAACCCGGGAAACTTCACCGTAAATAATCCTCTGCCGGTATTGAATTCCATTTCTCCGACTGTTCTGGCCGTTGGTTCACCGATCACAACGATTGCAATTGCTGGATCCGGTTTTGTTTCTACATCAGGCGTTACTGTCGGTGGGACAAAGGTCACATCAACGTTCGTTTCTGCGAGTCAATTGACCGCTTCCATTCCACCCAGTCTGCTGGCGGCTGCCGGAACCCAAAGCGTGATGGTCACGAATGCTGGTCCAGGTGGTGGCGCGTCGGGCCCAGAAGTTCTTTCCATCGTAACCGTTGCTTCCATTACTCTGTTGGCTACCCCAGTGGCCCCAAACGCGGCGAATGGACCTTGGACACTTGCCGCGGCGGCTCTGGACCCGAATGGTAAGCCGGTTGCCAATCTGCCTATCAACTTCAGCTCATCTTCAGGGCAACCATCAACCCTAGCTGGCGTTACCAGCGCAAATGGTGGACTGACTTCGAGTATCCCACCGCCAACACCTGGGGGTTCGGCGCAACCGGTGGTGGTGACAGCAACCGCCGGGGGTCAAACTGCGGCGGTGAACATTGTTTTTCAAAATCTGGCAGCGGGCTCAGTCATTGGGCGAAGGTCATCTGGGTCGGGTGAGAACTCCACCCCGCAAGCTAGCGCATCGAGGAATCTGCAATCATTTGCCATCGGGGCAAGCGGGTCGCCCTCATCAACTAATCCATTCCTCAATCCAAACAACTGCTTTACTGACGCTGCTCTGACCACAACCGTCTCGACGGTTTGCCAGCAGATTTACACCCAGAACAATTTGAACATTCAACCAAGTAACCTGATAAACGAGGCCTGCAACGCGATTAGTTCCATCGGAACCCTACAGGATGAGCTCAGCTGCGTGGGAACCGGAGTAACAGTCATCTCTTGCCTTCTGGGAGGGACGGGCATCGGAGCCGTAATTTGTGCCGGAACGCTTGATTTTACCCTGGATAGCCTTGGGCCTGAATGTGCTCAGTTCATTGCGACGCAGTTGACCCAGAGATTCCTTGGAGACGCGACGGCGCAAGTATTGCAACAAGTCTTCATTTTGCAAGACCCTCTCAATCCGCAAAACTTGATCACCGAGGGCTGCATCGCTCTTCAGGGAATTTTTCCACCTACTTCAAGCAATAGCGCGGGCCGCATCTACGTCGTCGATGCATCTGCCAATTCTCTCCAAGTTTATGACTCTCAAGGCAAAACCGTCCCGGTGTCCGGGGCATTCGCCGGTCTCAATACACCCGACGGGATCGCCTATGATCCATCCAATCAGCATATCTATGTTGCGAACCTCGGGAGTAATTCGGTCACCGTTTACGACACATCAGGAAATACGGTCAATTTGGGAATTAACGCCTTCGCGGGGTTGAATGATCCCGAAGACATCACTTTCAATCCGGTAAACCGGCATTTGTATATTAATGAACCAAATCAAAACCAGGTTCTTGTCTTTGACGAGGTCGGCAACCAGATCTCACTCGCCAGTGGTACATTCCAAAACCTCAACCTTCCCTTCGGCGTGGGATGGGACTCTTCGAATGGGTTGATATATGTCACAAACGCGGGAAACAACACCATCACAGTTTTTGATCAAGATGGCAATTCAGTGCAGACAGCCGCTGGCGCCTTCCCGGGCCTCAGCTCACCCGACGATGTGTCGTGGGATCCAATCACAGGAAATCTCTACGTCACGGGAGCTTTCTCGTCGTTTGGGGCATGCTCGGTAAATCAGGTTTTCGTGTTTACATCGGACGGCACCCCAGTAACAACAAGCGGTGGGTTTCCGGGTCTGAACGGACCGGACTCAATTGTCAGCAGCGGGAATGCGGTCACTCCAATGTATTACGTCACGAACATTTGCGGTGGGACAATTGGTGTTTTTGACAAACAAGGGAACCCTATCACCATGCCTGCTGGCGCCTTCGCCAATCTTGTCCAACCATCGGGCATTGTGGTGGTCCCATGACCGCGCGTCAACCACCTCGATGTAATTGAATGGACGGTACGCGGATCGACAATTTCAACGAGCCATCAGTACGGATATCAACTCATCAGAGGGAGATCTGCGTGTTCTTCGCTAGCCTTCCCTACTAATGAACAGTTTGCACGATCATCGCCTCACTTTGCGTTGGATAGCGGCAAGCCCAGAAAATGACCAGCGACGAGGTCATCGAGATGGCGTTCTTCAAATTGTAAGTTGGCCTAGAATCTCCCGTTGTTAGCAAATCGAGATGACCGCAATTGTAAGCAAGTGATGTGTCCGCTTTTGATTTTCCTTCGCCTCAGGAAACAACGGATGCTGCACCGTAGTCCCCGGGGCTGTGGGAAAGTGGATCCCGCTGCGCGGGATCCAGGGTGGCGAAGCCACCGGCATTTCCACAGCCCTTTTCCGCCGCCGATTTCGTTTCGTTATTTTCGCCGCTAATCTGCCCGACACATTGTGGTCCATAGTACAGACTCACTCGCCCATCCAGATCTTGGCACACGGTCACCCGGCAACACGCCAGCGTGCCGCACGGCGTCAAGATTCCCAAAATGAATGCCGCCAAAATCAGCGCCGGGATGTCTCCCATCAGGTGACCGCGCTCGGTGGGATTGTGCCAACGCCAGGCCGCGCTCCCGTGTCAGCGCCTGCAGCGGCGCGCACCCCGTCGCCACGCTCGTTCCATACGAGCGGGGGCGCGGGGCGCGGAATCGCTTGTGTTTGGGGGTGAAAAGCGTTAGAGACAACTTAAGGAAAGCAGGGCGTGCCGCCAGGGATCGCGGCGCGAAGGAGGGCCGATGTCAGGGGAACCCAAAGCAAAACTTATTCACGGACTGGAGATACACAAGAGCGCGGATGCCGGCGGCATGGTGTTGATGCAGTGCAAAGGGAATCTGATCTTTGAGACTGCGCCGCATCTGAAGGAGACGGTGAAAAAACTTATTCCGATTGAGAAGCGGATCACTCTGGATTTGGGCGGCGTGACACGGATGGACAGCTCCGGGCTGGGCGCGCTGGTGGGGCTGTATGTGTCGGCGCGCAAGGCCGGCTGCGAATTGAAATTGACGAACATGAGCCGGCCAATTCGGGAGCTGCTGGGAGTGACGAATCTGCTGTCGATATTTGAAGATGTGGGGAGAACCGGGGCGCGGTTGGGGTGAAGAGTGACGGATCGCGCGATTCCCGCCATGGCCGACCCGTGGTGCGGCGCGGGTTGGGTGAGGAAAACTCTCAGGGCCCCGGCAAGATTCGCAGGGTACCCTGAGCCACATGACGGAGTGAGGATCGAGAGCTGAGACGGACGCGCCCGCTACAGACGGACGGCCATCTTCTGGGCCATGTGTAGCAGCAGCTTGCGATCGTGGTCGTCCATTTTGCTGAGAAGGCGCCGGAACTTCTGAAGGACAGGCACGCTCTTGCCTGAACTGCCCCACACCGCGTCATCCGCGCCCTTGCGCTTGGGTAGATTGGGCATTTGCGGTGGATGGTCACCCTCGTAAAACAGGCGGTACATAGGAACTTCCAATGCGCGGGCCAATTTCTCCAGCGTTTCCACGGATGGGACGGTATGGCCATTTTCCACGCGCGAGATGTAGCAACGCAGCAGTCCCGTGCGCTTTTCGATGTCCCCTTGCGAGAGAGACTTTTTTTCGCGTAATTCCCGTAAACGGTCTCCGATAATCAAGGCTATGTCCCCTTTCGAACGAGTTCACCTCTAGAACAATACTACAAAACCAAGCTGGGACGTCGGGCGGTAGGGAACCTTAACACATGCTTAAGGCCTGTGAAAGCACAATAGAGTAAAGGACTTAAGAGAATTCCCGCAGTGACGCAGATCACAAAATGCGGCACCGACGCCGCCAACATTTGAGAGCCGGCAATAGCGAAATAGGTGATTGCTGGCTAAGTATTTGCATGCAAGGGAGCTAACCCCTGGACAATGGATTGTGATGCATTTCATGGGAGCAGCCTTTGAAGCATGGCCGCGCCTTCGGAATAGCTGATGGTGCCCTTGCGCATCAGGGTGGTCAGGAGTTCCTGGAGCACCGCGAGCTGAATATCGGCCGGTATCGGCTCAGCGTGCTGGTTGTGAGCCGAAGGAATAGGTTCGCTGGGCGTTTTGCCGCTCAGTTCGTCAAGCCATTTTTGGAGGACCCAAAGCTGCTCGGGTTCCGGGGGAGCGAAAGAGAGACCCATGCCCATATTGGCGAGAGCGTAGGTGACGGTGGCCTGAGTTTCGAACGCTCTGGATCCGTTGGTGATGCGGATTCTCACGACCGTGCCAAGGGGAAAAGGGCTGGTGGTGTCCGCGTAGGCGCCTTCCAGACCGAGATCGCTGATACGCGTATTCAAGCGTGCCTGGGATTTCATGTCGGTGACTTCGGCGGCGGCGGTGAAGGGATACCGCGGATGACTGCGGCGGTCATCATGGAGGGGAGCAGCCTTGCCGTTGGCCGCGGGCGAAGTGGATTGCTTGGGTCCAGACATGACACACCCCGAACTAATGCTGCCAGCCGGAGTACCCAAGTTTTCCGGAAGAATTACCGCTGCAAAAGATGGTCGAGAGGTGCATTCAGTGTGAAGAAATGAGCGGAAAAATGCAACAGTACGCTCAGGGGCGGTGCTGGATTGGTTATCTGATGTATGGGTGACGCATTAGGCGCGGGCCGAAAAATGATGAACGAAGACCGGGCCCGGCGCGTCTATATATAGGGGAGAGATTTGGGCGCGGATGGGGCCGAAATCAGGAACCGGCAGGTGGAGGGGGCAGGCAGGAAGGGCACAAAACAAGAAAGTTGACGGCAGGTTGCGTCCCATATAGTATTGCGTGGTTTTGTGACTTTCTGCTCCAATATGCATCTAATTGCTTGTGGGACGTTTGTGGGCGAGGGGAAAGTACCTCACCGGTGGGAATCCACCATAACTTTTGACAAGAACGGGAACGAAGTGTGGCTGTGTCCCTGCCCGCGGAAGGCAGGATTATCCCGCCCGATGACACAAGAAGGAAATTGAAACACCAGCGCTAAGTTGTGGCATCGAATTGTGATAGATAGATTGATGCGTTGCGCTGACATTTGTTGACGGGCCGGGGGAGGCTATTTTGGCGATTTTATTGGAAGAAAAATACGATCAGGTCCGCCAGCTCATCACCATGGGCAAGGAGCGCGGATACCTGCTCTATGACGAAGTGAACGACATCCTGCCGGCGGAAGTGCATTCCTCGGAAGAAATTGACGATTTGCTTTCCACGTTTGAACGCTACGGGATCGAAATTTACGAGGACGCGAATACTGCGAAGGCTGCGCGCGCCGCCGCGGAGCCCGGCGAAGGCGGGGAAGTTGAAGTCAAGGCGGAGGAGCCGGCGGAGGAGAGCGAGCTGGACCTGACGCCGGGGACACTGGAGAAAACGAACGACCCGGTGCGGATGTACCTGCGCGAGATGGGCACGGTGCCGTTGTTGACGCGCGAAGGCGAAGTGACCATCGCCAAGCGCATTGAGCGCGGGCAGAACCTGGTGCTGAAGATTACCTCGCGGTCGGCGATTGTGCTGAAGGAATTGCTCGCGGTAGCCAAGGACCTGCGCGAAGGGAACCGCTCAATCAAGGAAATCGTCCAGTTCGACGATGAAGAGCTGACGGAAGAAAAAATTGAAGCGAAGACGCGGCAGACTCTGAAGCAACTGGACAAGATTGAAAAGCTTTACGAGTTGAGCCTGAAGCAGGCCGCGAAATTCGACAAGATCCAGAAATCGAAGAAGCGCACGTGGATTCGCGCAAAGTATGAACTGGCGCGGACGCGGATTGAGATGTCCAACGTGGTGCGCTCCTTTGAGTTCAATCCGTTTGAGCGCAAGCGGCTGATTGACGTGATCCGGCACACGGTGGAGCGCTTGCAATCCCTGGAGCGCGAGGCCGGGAAGCTGGAGCGGCGCGCGGACGTCAGCAAAGGGGAAAACGCGGCCGAGGCGCGGAAGGAACTGCGCACGCGACGGTCAGAGTTGCGTGAAATCGAAAGCGCCAGCGAAGTCGGACTGACCGAGCTGAAGCGAACTCTGCAGGTGATCCTGCGGGGCGAAGCGGACGCGGAAATCGCCAAGAAGGAATTGATTGAGGCCAACCTGCGGTTGGTGGTTTCGATTGCCAAGAAATATACGAACCGCGGGCTGCAGTTCCTGGACTTGATTCAGGAAGGCAACATCGGGTTGATGAAAGCCGTGGACAAGTTTGAATGGCGGCGCGGATACAAGTTTTCCACGTATGCGACGTGGTGGATCCGGCAGGCGATTACGCGCGCGATTGCCGACCAGGCGCGCACCATCCGCATCCCGGTGCACATGATCGAGACGATCAACAAGCTGATCCGCACGCAGCGGCAGCTGGTTCAGGAGCTGGGGCGCGAGCCGACGTCGGAAGAAATCGCCAAGCGGATGGATATTCCGGTGGCGAAGGTGCGCAAGATTTTGAAGATTGCGCAGGAGCCGATTTCGCTGGAGACACCGATTGGCGAAGAAGAGGATTCGCATCTGGGCGACTTCATCGAGGACAAGGCGGTGGTGTCGCCGTCGGATGCGGTGATTAATTTGAATTTGAAAGAGCAGACGTCGTCTGTGCTGAAGACTCTGACACCGCGCGAAGAGAAAGTAATCAAGATGCGTTTCGGGCTGGACGACGGGAGCGAGCACACGCTGGAAGAAGTCGGTCAGTCGTTCGCGGTAACGCGCGAGCGCATCCGGCAGATTGAAGCAAAGGCGTTGCGCAAGCTGCGGCACCCGTCGCGGTCGCGGAAGTTGCGCGCCTTCCTGGAAGGGCCTTCGCGGGATTACCTCTGAGACCCTGCAGGTTTCCGTCGGCCCGCGTTAATTTGAGGGAATGCTCCGCAACTTATTGAGGTTATCTTTGGCCCTGGTGTTCGCGGGATTCAGGTCCAGCGATTTTTGATAGTTCTGGATAGCGAGTTCCTTCTTTCCAGTAACCATATAGATCAGACCCAAACTGTCGAAGGCCGTCCAGGAATTCGGAAAGGCCTTGGCATTCAGACCAAAGACGGTAGCCGCCTCCCTGATTTTCCTGCGACTCATCAAAGAAAAACCAAGACTGTTGAGAAGGGACTCGTCGTTGAAAATTGCAGAATTCTTTACACGCAAATCCTCGTAAACAAGCACACCTTTACTGCTTCCCGATTCCGCAAACGCTTCGTCAAGCGCATTGCGGACTTGAACTTGCGGACTATCAAATTGATCGTACTTCGACCATGCAAAAGCGGGTTGATCTCCTCCGATTGATTCCTGGACCAGGCGGTCTCGAAGGCTCAAGCCATTAAATCCATTGGCAAAATATACGACACCAATTCCTTGCTGCGGGAAGGCGACAACATAGGACTTGAAATTGTCGTTGTCGCCCCAATGCCAGAAGGATTTCCCTTCACTGGTCATTTGCAATCCCAGACCGAGACCCCAGGCCAAATTTTCGGAAAGTTGAACGGGCTTTCTGTCTGTGCACATCACGCAATCTGGATCCAGCTTCACCTGGGCTGACAACATCTCACGAGCCGAGTCCTTGCTGAGCCCCGTGCCGTTCATAGCGGCGATCACGAATCGCGCATAATCATCCACCGTAGTGTGCAAAGAGGCGGCGACGTTTGCAGTTCCCGGTTTTTGTTTTGGAGTGACCTCACCTGCTGGTCCGTGGGGAAATGCAGCCCGGCCTTCAAACCTGGTCTGCCATACATAGCTGCTATCCGGCATTTCCAGAGGCTTGAACACCACTCTCTGCATAAATTGCTGAATTGGCTCGCCGGTAATGCGTTCGACGACCTTCTGCAAATACACGAACCCCTCGCCGGAGTAGCTGAATCTATCACCTGGAGTGAAGGAGATGGTGAGAGGATTTCCCCGCCTCCAATTCGGAAATCCGGTCCGGTGGCTCAAGACTATCCGCGCAGTTATTTTCTGAAGACTCGGGTCTTTTATTTCATATTTCGGAAGATAGTCTGTGAGCGGATTATCGAGCTTTAGCTTTCCCTGGTCGACCAGTTTCAGCACGGCATAGGCGAATACCGGTTTCCCGAGGGAGGCCGCTTCAAAAATGGTTGAGGCTGTGACGGGGCTTCCGGCCTGGGCGCTTCTGACGCCGAAGCCATGGCTCCAGGCGATCTTGGAATTGCGTATAAGCGCAATGGAAAGCCCCGGAACTTTGGCCTGCTTCATCAGAACGGGAATATCCGCTTCGAGGCGGGCCGCGACGGTATTTGAGTCCTCGGAGGTTCTCAAGGGAACGAATTGCGACTGGGACGGCGCGACCACGACGCGCTCTGAATTGATCCAGGAGAGGTACCAACCGCTGAACGGGATGGCCAGGAACATCGAGAGCCCAGCCAGCCGAAAAGAGAATCTTTTTGCGTCAAATCTCAACATTTCGCTTCACACTCCGACGTTTTCTTGTGCATCACAAGCGTACCGCGATCCACGCGGGTGATGAACGACTACGGCTGATGAGGTTTCGATCCCTGCAATCGGGGAATGTGATTAAACGCCGGGTAGCGATGGTCGGGCAGATTTCGCGAGGCAGGCGGGGCAGAGGCAATCGTTGTGGCGCGCGCGGAGGTCGGCGAGCGTTTGTTGGCTAACTTTTACCTCTTCACACCAGCATCCGCCGCCGTTTGAGAAGCAGGGGAATTGAGCGCCGCAGGCTTCGCAGGTTTTTTGTTTGGGCGCGCTGTTTGTTGTGTTCATTAATTACTTAGAGCCGGTGACGATTCGCTGGCCTGATCATTGTGCAGCCATTCAACCCCCAACCTCTACCAAGCGGGGCGGGCCACACATCCATTCTATCCCGCCGTTTGCTTGCTCCGCTCGCGCACCTGCGCTTCGGTCAGGCCGTAGAGCGGCGGCGTGGGAACATCCAGCATAGCTAAATAAAGATAGATTTGCCCGCGATGATGGATTTCGTGTTCGGCCATGAGGCGGAGCCACTTCCAGAGTGTGATGGAAGCGTCGTCCGGAGTCGAACATTTCCGCTGCAGGTCGGCATCGGTAAGCGCGCCGAAAATCGCCATCGCTTCGCCGTGCAATCGATCCAGATAGGCAAACGTTGCGTCGTATCCCTCGGCCAGTTCGTGGCTGTGGCCGGGATAGCGGCTGGGCTGGAAGCGCGCGTTTTCCGCCCACATGTAGCGCTCGGTTCCGGCGAGGTGGCGGAGCAAATCGCCCAAGGTGAAACGGCCGGGCTTAAAGGTCCACTCGATTTTTTCGCGAGGAATGCACTTGGCGACGCGCATGGTGCGCGCGCGAACTTTTTCAAAGTAATCGAGGAATTGAGCGGCTTCGGGATTGTCCATGCGACCTCGCTGCCCAGCATATCGGAGTCTATCCATGGGATGAAATGAAGTGGGACTAAGGTTCGGCTATTTCGGCGCGTCGGGCAAATTTACGGATGTGGCGAATTTGTAGACCAGTTGGGCGCCGCGGTCGGCTCCCATGGTGGTGAGTATTGCGAGCACCACCAGGCCGGCGAGAAGGAGGCGGCGCATCCCCGATGTAAAGCGTGCGCGCATGGCAAAGCACAAGAGGCAAAGAGCAGCGGCGAAACTGGTGGTGATGAGCATCAACAATTCGTGAATCTCGAAGACGGAGCGGACGGCTCCGGTGTCGGGAACGGAAGATTCCGCAAACCACCCGGTGAATGCGGCGGCGAAGGCTCCGAGTGTGCCGAGGTAAAGCAGGCGGATGGCGGTGCGGTGCCACTCATCGTTTGCGCGCCAGATGGCCAGCGCTTCGTAGAGCAGAGCCGCGAACCAAAGCGCAATGGGGAAGTGGACGAACAGGGGATGGTAATTGAGCATGGATTTCAGTCCGGGGAGCATGATAAACCTCCAGGGAAAGACGACAGGCTGGGGGATTGTGGCGCAGGAGGGGCGGCGAATCAATGCCGGCAGGAGGTGTTGAGTTATGCGCTGGGTGATCAGGATACTGGGAATTTTTTTGGCGATTATTGTGCTGGTGGTGGCAGTTGTGGCCGGGGTTGGCGCGATGCTGCCCAAGGAGCACGTAGCCACACGAGCGGCACATTTCCGGGAGCAGCCGGATGAAATCTGGAAAGCGATTTCGACCCCCGCGGAATTCCCGAAGTGGCGGCCGGGAGTAAAAAGCGTGGAAATGATTCCGGATTCAGGTGGACATGTGGTTTGGGTCGAGCACAGCGGGCAGGGCTGGAGCGCGCAGGAAACTCCTTATCAAATGACGGAATATGTGCCTCCGGTAGGAGCGATGCCCGGAAGGATGGTCGCACGAATCGCCAGTCCGAACCTTCCTTTTGGCGGATCGTGGAATTACGAGTTGAGCGCCGTCAACGGAGGGACGTTGCTGAGGATTACTGAACACGGTGAAGTGCGCAGCGTGGTTTTCCGGTTCGTGTCGCGGTACATCGTGGGGCAGACCAAGACGATGGAAGATTATTTGACCGCGCTGGGTGGGAAGTTCGGGGAGAAAATTTCCATTCAGGAATGAGACAGGTCCGGATTGATGCATGGGCGCTGAGATTAAATGCCGGGTGCGGTTCAGCGGGAAGACGTCCGGAGGGCGGGCGCTGCTCGAAACGAACGAGATTATTTTTCGGGGTGATTTCCGGCTGAAGATTCCACTGAAGCAAATAAATGGTGTGAAGGCCGCGAGGGGAGAGTTGCGCATAAATTTACCTGAAGGTGAGGCGGTGTTTGAGCTGGGCGCGGCGGCAGAGAAATGGGCGGAGAAGATACTTCATCCCAAGAGCGTGATGGAGAAGATTGGCGTGAAGGATGGGTCGAAAGCAGTTGTGGTGAACATTAATGACGAAGATTTCCTGACGCAATTGAAGGGGCGCGCGGTGTGTTCCAGGAAAGTGGTGCCCAGGAGCGAGACGATTTTCTTTGGGGCGGAGTCGGCCGTCTCTCTAAAGCGGGTGCCCACCTTTGCGCGGGCGCTGGCTCCGGCGGGGGCTCTTTGGATTGTTTATCCCAAAGGGCAGACTGCGATTCGCGAAATCGATGTGATTGGAGCGGGGCGCAGGGCGGGGCTGAAGGACGTGAAGGTGGTGGGATTTTCGGCTACGCACACGGCGCTAAAGTTTGTGATACCACTGGCGAAACGATAGAAGCTACTCCCCTGAAAAAAATTTCCGAAACCTTTCGGCCAACCTACAGATTGCCCCTACTTCGGCCAAGTCAACCACAACCTTTCTATTCTTGGCGGGCGAATCTATGATGGCAGTATGACGGCGCTACTCGAATTGCGCGGACTTACGGTGGAACTGGCCGTGCCCCTTCGTGAATCAGGGCGAGCCGGCGTCTGGGTGCGTCCAGTGAATGAAGTATCGCTGCGGATGGAGCGCGGCGGGTCGCTGGGGCTGGTGGGAGAATCGGGATCCGGCAAGACGATGTTGGCGTTGGCGTTGATGGGATTGTTGCCACAGGGGGCGCGTGTGACGGGCGCTGCACGATTGAATGGAGAGGGCGGCGGGCGCGAAGTGGATTTGGCGGCGCTGGCGGAAAACGAGTGGACCGGGATACGAGGGCAGCGTATCGCAATGGTGTTTCAGGAGCCGATGACGGCGTTGAATCCGGTGATGCGCGCGGGGCAGCAGATTGGCGAAGCGATTCGCGCGCACAATCGCGGGTTGGGCCGCGACGAAGTTCAGCGACGGGTGATTGCGGCACTGGAGCGTGCGGCGGTGCCCGAGCCGGAGTTGCGCGCGCGGCAATATCCGCACGAATTGTCGGGAGGATTGCGGCAGCGAGTGATGATCGCGATGGCGCTTGCGGCGGGCGCAGAATCTGAGAACGGCGCGGGCGGGGGGCGATTGCTGATTGCGGATGAGCCGACCACGGCGCTGGACGTCACGGTGCAAAAGCAAATTTTGGCGCTGCTGGTGGAGTTGAGGCGCGAACTGGGGCTGTCGCTGATATTTATTACTCATGATCTCGCAGTGGTGTCGCAGGTGGCTGAGCGGGTTGCGGTGATGTATGCGGGCCGAGTGGTGGAGGAAGGGCCAACGGGCGAGGTGCTGCGCGCACCGAGGCATCCATACACCGAAGGATTGCTGCGCGCGTCACCACAACTTTCGCGGCGCGAGCTGGTGCCGATTCCAGGCATGGTGCCGGCGCTGGACGCGTTGCCTCCGGGATGCGCGTTCGCTCCGAGGTGCTCGCTGCGGCGGGATGCGTGCGTGGAAGCGGTGCCCGAGCCGCGCGCGGCGGGGCCGGGGCATGAAGCCAGATGTATATTAGTGTGAAGGAAAAAATCGTGGCGGACACACCTGAATCGCGGCAACTGGATTTGATTCGTGAACAGTTCACTGAGTCGGCGAAGAGCTTCGGCGATTACGCGCTGGCGGGGCGGGTTTCCGAGGGCGAGAAATTGGCCAACCTGGCCACGGCGGACGCGAAGGACTCCGGTAATTGGCGCGCGCTGGATGTGGCCTGCGGGCCGGGAACTTTTTCGCGGGCGTTGGCCCGGCGGATGCGATTTGTTACCTGCCTGGATTTGACCCCCGTGCTGCTGCAACGCGCATTGATTGCGGTGGGCGAAGTGAGCGCGGAATCATCGACCACCAGCGCGTTTGCATGCGGCGATGGCAACCACATGCCTTTTGCCGATGACTCGTTTGATCTTGCGATTTGCGGTTACAGCATTCATCACATGCTGCATCCGGGGCGGGTGATTTCGGAGCTGGAACGCGTGGTGCGTCCGGGCGGGCGAATCGCGCTGGTGGACATGGTGATTCGAGATGCCGCGCATCGCGCGGAGCATACGCGAATCGAGCGCGCGCGGGATCCTTCGCACTGCGAAACGCTGACGGAAGAGGAAATCCGCGAGATGCTGAAGGGCGCAAGTCTCCGAGTGCGCGCCAGTGAACTCGTAGAACGGATACGCAACTTTGATCAGTGGATGAAGGCGATGGATGTTCCGCCGGGCACAGCAGCGTATGCCGAGACACGGCGGCTGCTGATGGAGTCGATGAAGAACGATTCCGCGGGAATGAGGCCGAGAATTTCTCCTGATGGGCAGCTGGAGTACTCGCTGCCTTCTCTTTATATTGTGGCGGATAAGCCGTGACTTCCGCTAATGGCGCCGACTTGGTCGAAAGAATTCCCTCGCAAGAGCCGCTTGTTGTTGCGCGCGATCTCCGAAAAAGTTTTTCTGTTTCGGCGGCGGGGCTCGCTCCCGCGGGGCGACGCACAGCTGTGGATGGCGTAAGCCTGCGGCTGGACGCCGGTGAAACGCTGGCGATCGTAGGCGAATCGGGCTGCGGGAAAACTACGCTGGCGCGGATGCTGCTGCGGCTGATCGAGCCGGACGCCGGTGAATTGCGCTTTGATGGCGCGGATTTGCTGAAGGCGCGCGGAGCAGAACTGCGGCGGCTGCGCGGAGAAATGCAGATGGTATTTCAGGACCCGTTCTCGTCGCTGGATCCGCGGATGCGGGTCGGGGCGATTATCGAGGAGCCGCTGGCCATTCATTACCGGCAGCTCAATCGCGCGGGGCGCGCGCAGCGAGTTGATGAAGCATTGAACGCTGTGGGATTGGATGGTGGGGCCGCCGCGCGGTACCCACACGAGTTTTCGGGTGGTCAGAGGCAGCGGATTGGGATCGCGCGGGCGCTGGTGTTGCGTCCGCGGCTGGTGGTGGCCGATGAGCCGGTGTCGGCGCTGGACGTATCGGTGGGGGCGCAGATATTGGAATTGTTCGCGAGGCTGCAGAAGGAATTTTCGCTGACTTATTTGATTATCTCGCACAGCCTGCCGGTGGTGGCGCAACTGGCCACGCGCGTTGCCGTGATGCAGGCGGGGCGGTTTGTCGAAGAGGGGCCGGTGGAACAGGTGCTGGAGAGGCCCGCGCATCCTTATACGCAGGCGCTGCTGGCGGCGGTGCCAGTGTTGCCGGGATAGGGTTCATCGCCGCGGACCTCAATACATTCCCGTCGAACCAACCGATGGCCCGGATAATTTTTAACGCTTGAAACTTTTGGAATTATGGGCCGTAATACCGGGCAACGGGCGGTGTGCGCCCACTCTAAAAATGGAGGCATTACAGATGGCCACTACCACCGTTGCGCCCGCTCCCGATCAACAGCCAGCCAAGATTGGCACACTAGGGCGAATCTTCGGCGTGTTTTTCAGCCCCGGAGAGACCTTTGCGGATGTTGCGCGGAAACCGAGCTGGATCGCGCCGCTGCTGTTGATCACTCTGATCAACCTTTCACTCAATATTGTTCTGGCGAACCGCGTGGATTGGATCAGTGTTACTCAGAAACAAATTGAGAAGAGCAAATTCGCAGCCGCACGATTTGATCAGCTCAACGATCAGCAAAAAGCGGCTGCATACACACAGCAGGCCGCCATTGCAAAAATCACGAGATATGTAGCAGGCGTCCTTGCCATGCCGTTTCTTGCGCTGCTCGGCGGCTTAGTCTACATGGGTGCATTTAATGTTTTGGGTGGGGCAAGCATCAAGTATTCCATGGCATTTACGATGGCAATTTTTGCACACCTTCCCGTTGCTCTTCACGATTTGCTGGCGATTCCCATCGCATTAATGAAAGATCCCGCGGCGATTAATCCGCAGAATGTTGTCGCGTCGAACGTTGGCGCGCTGCTTGGACCAGACGCACCGCTTTGGCAGCAGGCGCTCGGACAATCCATCGACATTTTTGGGATTTGGGCCATGATCCTGGTCGCTATAGCTTTTACGGCGGCAAATCCACGGAAGCTCACATTTGGCAAGTCCATCGGGATCGTATTAACGGTGTACGCGGTATTTGCGCTGATCGGCGTTGGTATCGCATCCATCTTCTCTTGATACAATGGCCGGGTGTCCGCATTCTTTGAAGTATTGAAGACCAGCGCGAGTGGCGCGCGGCTGGGCCGGTTGCACACACCGCACGGCGTGGTGGATACCCCGGCCTTTATGCCGGTGGGAACGGCGGGCACGGTCAAGGGATTGACGCAGCAGTCGCTGGAAGAACTCGGCGTCCAAATTCTTCTCGGAAATACCTACCACCTTTATCTTCGCCCCGGGCATGAGCGCATCCGCCGGCTTGGCCGTCTGCATGGATTCATGGCCTGGCCGCGCGCGATCCTCACCGATTCGGGCGGGTTCCAGGTTTTCAGCCTATCCGAGCTCCGCAAAGTGACCGACGAAGGGGTCACATTCCGGTCGCATTTGGATGGGTCGGAACATTTCCTGTCGCCGGAAATCGCGCTTGAAATTCAAACCGCGCTGGGGTCGGACATCATGATGGTGCTCGATGAGTGCATCGAGTATCCGGCGAGCCATGAACAAGCACGGAAAGCCGCCGAAAGGACATTTGACTGGGCGCGGCGTTCGCGCGCGGCGTTCATCGCGCAAGAACGGGCGCGCGAGGCGGCGCACCTTCCCACGCAAGCGGCGTTGTTTGAACAAGCCCTTTTCGGAATTGTGCAGGGCGGGACATACACGGATTTGCGCCAGCACAGCGCGAATGAATTGGTGGGCCTCGATTTCGCCGGATATGCGGTGGGTGGGCTGGCAGTGGGAGAGCCGCACGCGCTTACCTGCGAAATGACCGGCGTAGTGACTGAACTCTTGCCCGTGGAGAAGCCCCGGTATCTGATGGGAGTGGGCAAGCCGGAAGATATCCCCGATTACGTCCGGCTGGGAATCGACATGATGGATTGTGTGCTGCCCACGCGGAGTGCGCGCCATGGGTGCCTGTTCACCTCTGCGGGGCGGTTATTGATCCGCAATGCGCGCCACGCCGATGACCCACGCCCTGTGGATGAGGCCTGCTCCTGCTCGGTGTGCCAGCGGTATTCCCGCGCCTATTTGAGGCATTTATTTATTTCCAATGAGATCCTCGGCGCAGTCCTGGCCACCCACCATAACATCCACTTTTACCTTGACCTGATGAGGCGAATCAGGCAGGCTATCGAGTTTGGGGACTTGGAGGAATTCTCCTCAGAGTTGAAGTCGCGTCTGGTCGCGGGCCCCTGCTGAAATCCGCAGGGCGAGGGACGGTCGGCCCGCCAGGCGTTACCCGCAAGATGCGGACAGGTTCTCCTCTCCGATTGGGGTCGGAGCAGCGGTAATTCGTTCGATGTCCCACGCGATGAATTCAGGACGGTGGTGATTAGGAATGGTCGATCCGAATTTGTTGGCGCAGTCGCAGATCACCGGAGCCATGGGTGGTTTGCTCCCGATCCTCCTGATTATGGTGATATTTTACGTCCTGCTGATCATGCCGGCGCAACGCCGCCAGAAGAAAACCTCGCAGATGCTCGCGGCCTTGAAGAACGGCGACAAGGTGATTACCAGCGGAGGCGTGTTCGGGACGATTGTGGGTCTTGAGGACGAAACGATCCAACTGCGCATCGCGGACCAAGTGAAAGTAAAGGTGCTCCGGAGTGCAATTGCGGGGCTTCAACCCGAGACCAAGGAAAGCTGACGTGGCGGTGGCCAGCAAATCGACTCTCCGGATGGCCGACGCGCCGCATCTAAATCAGGACCAGGCTTAACAATGAATTCCAATTTAAGATGGAAGGCTATTTTTATCGCGGTGGTGGTAGTCCTGTGCATTTACGGGTTGGTGGGCCTGCCGGATTTTCCGACTTCCTGGGCGACCGTTAAGAGCAATTTCGGAAGCCGCATCCGGCTGGGTTTGGATCTGCAGGGCGGCACGCACTTGATTATTCAGGTTCAAGTGAACGAAGCCGTCCGGCAGGAAGCGGACCAGGTTGTCCTGGGGCTGGCCCGACAACTTCGCGACAAGAACATCGCCTCCGACCAACCGCTGCGTGTTTCCGACACCCAGGTGAAGGTTTCCAATCTATCGCAAGACAGGGTCAGCGACTTCCGCACAATTCAGACTGAGAATTTTCCAGGCTGGGATATCTCACCGGCACCGGGCGAATCCAACGGATATTTGCTGACCATGCGTCAATCCTTAATTGCTTCGATCGTGCAGACAACGATGGACAAGGCGGTGGAAACAATTCGCCGGCGCGTGGATCAATTGGGCCTAACGGAACCGTTTGTCGCTCCCTACGGACAGGGTGAGAATGAAATTATCGTCGAGATGCCCGGTGAGGGCGATCCCGTGCGCGCAAGGAGTGTTATCCAAACCGGCGGTCAACTGGAACTCCGATTGGTGCAGGATCCGGTTCCTTATCCTAACGAAGCCGCTGCGCTCCAAGCTCACTCTGGAATTCTTCCCCCAGGCACGGAGCTGATCCCTGGCAAAGGATCACCAAGCCCTACTGGAACGCCGACAGGTGAGAGCTGGTACGTTGTTGACCGGACGCCTATCGTTACCGGTCGCGATCTTCGGAGCGCGGCCCCCCGGCGCAGCACGACCAGGCCCCCCTATTGGGAAGTAGAATTCCATTTATCCACGGAAGCTGCGGCGAGGTTCGGTCCCTGGACGGAACAGAATATGGGCCGCCCAATGGCAACAGTTTTGGACCATCGAGAAGAACTTGTTGCCACCATCAACGGACGGATTGAAGATTCCGGAGTGATTGAGGGGCAGTTCTCTCAGGAGGAAGCGAACGATTTGGCGCTTGTGCTTGGATCCGGAGCGCTTCCGGCAAGTATCAAGTATTTGGCGGAAAGTACGGTTGGTCCGTCACTGGGAGCTGATTCCATCCGTCATGGAATCCAGGCATCAATTACTAGCCTTGTGGTGGTGCTGATATTCATGGTGGTCTATTACCGGTCGTCAGGGGTGAACGCAGTAGTCGCGCTCCTGCTTAACTTGGTGATCCTGATGGCCGCCCTGGCGTATTTTGGGGCGGTGCTGACCCTGCCCGGAATTGCCGGGGTAATCCTAACAATAGGCATGGGCGTGGACTCCAACGTGCTGATATTTGAGAGGATAAGGGAAGAATTACGCGGCGGAAAAGCCCCCGTTTCGGCCGTGGATTTGGGCTTCAAACGAGCCTTTTTGACCATTATAGATACGCACGTTACGACGGTGGTTTCCGCGTTTTTCCTATTTTTGTTCGGAACCGGTCCAGTGAAAGGCTTTGCCATATCACTGACCATTGGTTTGATTGCAAATCTATTCACCTCGGTCTATGTCTCGCGGTTGATATTCGATTGGCATCTGGGGCGGGCACCCCGGCAGGCTGAATTGAGCATCTGAGCGGAAGGCGATAAGACCCTGATTCGTTGGAACCTGGCGACCCTAGCCGGTGTCTAACTGGAACGAGATTGCCTATATATGGAATTCTTTGGACAGGCCAATATCAAGTGGATGGAAAAGGCGAAGTACTTTTTTGCCCTTTCAGGGTTCCTGCTATTGATTGGGTTTACCGCCATGTTCCGCAACGGCGGCCTCACTTACGGGATTGATTTTAAGGGCGGCACGTTGGTGACAGTTCGCTTTGCCCAACCGCCAAACGTGGATTCCATCCGGCACGATCTGGAAGCGCAGGGGCTAGGCCAAAGCACCATCCAGAGCATCCACGACGTGACCAATCCAAATTCAAACGAAATTGTGATCGGCTTAGAAGAAAAAGGGCAGGGTGAAGATGCGCTTGATGCCGGAAAGACCACCATCATCAAGGCCTTGAGCCAGAGCTTTCCTTCGGGCGAACCCGGCAAGAAGGATTTCAACTCCGAATCTATAACTACCAAGGACATCGCGGATTATCTGGTGGGCAAAGATCCGCTCTCCCTGGGGTTAACGGCAGGCAGCCGTTACACGCAAATCGCGCAACAAATTGTGGCATACAGAACGGGCAAGAGAATCATCACGGATATGGGCGACCTTGGCAATTCCGGAGCTCCTCCACAGGTGGTGGCGGCAATGCGCGCTGGATTTTATCCCGGCCCATTTGCCATCGGCGGCGCTGAAATTGTGGGCCCCAAAGTCGGGGCCGAACTGCGTCGGCAGGCGGTGCTCGTTACCCTCTATGCTTTGGCGGGCATGCTGGTATATATTGCCATCAGATTCGAGTGGATTTACGGAGTGGCAGCGGTCGTCGCGGTATTTCATGACGTGCTCATAACCTTGGGTCTCTTTTCATTGTTTCACCAGTATTTTGAAATATCGCTGACCGTGATTGCCGCGCTGTTAACGCTGGTGGGTTATTCCATGAACGACACCATCGTGATCTTTGATCGCGTCCGGGAAAACAACCGGCTGATGCGGCGCGAACCGCTGGCCGAAATCGTGAACCGCTCGATCAATCAGACATTGTCCCGCACAATATTGACCAGCGGGCTGACGTTCCTGACCGTGGCCGTGCTGTTCGTGATGGGCGGTCCCGCGCTCCGGAGTTTCTCTTTTGCATTGGTGATTGGAATTGTGGTAGGAACCTACTCAAGTTTTGGAATTGCGGCGCCTCTGGTGGTTGGTTGGAACAACTTTAGGGGCGGCCGAGGCTCGAAGGTTGCCGTAAGCTCCGGATCCGCAGCCGGAATAAAACCTGGTACAGCGAAGCGGGTGCCCGCGTAACTGTTCCAGGGGGAGGTAAGACTTATGTTTGACGATTTGGTGGAATGCAGTCCCAGCGGGAAGAAAAAGACGAACAAGGGTTTGACTGTGTTCGTGTCAGCGCTCGCCCAGGTCGTTCTGCTGATGGTGTTGATTATCATTCCTCTTCTTGTGACTCCGGCGTTACCGAAATCATTGTTGTCCACATTCCTTGCGGCGCCTCCGCCGCCCGCGGCTCCACCGCCGCCACCACCGGCTGCGCCAGTGATCAAAGTGAAGCCCACGGCGCGCCTGATTGAAGCCGGCAAATTGCTGGCGCCGAAATCCATTCCTAAGCAGGTGAATATCATTAAGGAAGAAGAGCAGCCACCGGACCTCGGCGCGTCCTCGGTTACCGGCGGAGTCGTCGGTGGAGTTCCCGGCGGGCAAATCGGCGGCGTTCTGGGCGGCATCATTGGTTCATCGTCCACGGCCGCGCCCCCACCGCCGCCCCCGAAGGAAGTGACGCCGACGCGCATATCCAAGGGCGGCGACGTGCAGATGGCCTCGGCGATTAACAGGGTTCAGCCGATTTATCCGCAGATCGCGCGTCAGACGCACACTCAGGGTGTTGTGCGTCTGCACACCATCATTGATAAAGACGGCAAAGTTATTGAAGTGACCTATCTTTCCGGTCCGGCGATGCTGATGCAGGCGGCGATCGATGCCGTCAAACAGTGGCGCTTCCGGCCAACGACGTTGAACAATACGCCTGTGCAGGTGGAATGTGTGTTTGAAATAAACTTCAATATGGGTGGATCATAGTCGGACGGCGTGGGCAGGTGTCTCGCTGCTGAAAAGATTTCTGGCCGGAGCGCCCGTGGGGCGCTCTGGTTGTGAGATCGGTGGTCCAAGAAAGAAAAAGGAGCCAATTCGATGCTTGTAAATTTGTCCGTAGCAGTCTGGAGTTTTCTGTTGCAGCAGGCGGAGCCCACGACCAATTGGGATCTGCGCAGCATGTGGCATGGCATGAGCACGCTGGCGCAGGGGGTCATGGTTATCCTGTTCCTGCTATCGGTGTGGTCGTTGGGAGTGATGATTGACCGCGCGCTGATGTTCGCCGCGGCCCGCAAGCAGTCACGCGTGTTCGTCCAACAGGTCGCGGGCGCGTTGCGTGAAGGCAAACTCGACGAGGCAATTTCCATCGCCGAGCGCAATAAGAAGAGCCACATCGCCAAGGTTGTGGCCACGGGACTTTCCGAATTTCAATCGGCTTCGGCGCAGGTGCCCGATGAAGAAGTGGTGGAAGCAGCCAAGCGCGGTCTGGAGCGCTCGGTGGCCATCGTGCACGCCGAAATGAAGCGCGGGTTGAGCGGCCTGGCGACCATCGGCTCGACTGCCCCATTCGTGGGACTGTTTGGGACGGTCACGGGTATCATTCACGCCTTCCAGGGTATTGAACAGTCACACGCCACCGGTCTGTCGGCGGTTGCCGGCGGTATCGCGGAAGCACTGGTGACCACGGCCATGGGTCTGGTCGTCGCCGTGCCCGCGGTGTGGGCGTACAACTATTTCACCAATAAAGTCGAGTCGTTCGACGTGGAGATGGACAACTCCTCGATGGAGCTGATCAACTATTTCATCACGCGCCGGAACGCAAAGAAGTAAGCGGCCATGGCCTATAAACCACAAGCCGGACCTCAGATGTCGGCCCCCAACGTGATCCCCATGGCCGATATCATGCTGGTGTTGCTGATCATCTTTATGGTGGTCACGCCCATGTTGCAAAGGGGATTTTCAGTGGACTTGGCGAAAGTCTCCAATCCGCTGGATTTGCCCGACGCCGATAAGGATGATTCCATTATTGTGGCCATCACTCGCGACGGCGTGATTTACGTGGGCAACCAGAGGACCGCGGATGACCAACTCACCTCGGTGATTCGCGACAAGCTTGCCAACCGAATCGACAAAACCATCTTCATCAGCAGCGACGGAAGGGCCAAGTACGCCGCCGTCTCAGGCGTGGTGGATATGGTCCGTTCTGCAGGTGTGGATAAGGTGGGGCTGCTCACGCAGCGCGTCGAAAGACGCCCGTCAAACGCGCCGACTGCGCCCGTCATGAGGTAGTGTGCTCAAACCCCGGCTCCGGGTTTGAGATGGTGAACCAAACTTCAGGGCCGGTGAGGCGCGCAGAGGCCTCACCGGACTCGTTTTTGAAAGCGTGATTCATTTGGCGGGCATCGAACAAGTAGGTTTGATGACCGAGCGAATGTGAGTGGACCCCGGGCTTCTGTTCAGCCCGGCATCCTTAATTGGAATTATTGAAAACGGAGTTCAGCGATGGGAATGACCGTAGGACAAAAAGGAAGCTCATTGGCGGAAATGAACGTGGTGCCTTTGATCGACATTTTGCTGGTGCTGTTGATCATTTTCATGGTGATCACGCCGACCACGCCGATGGGGTTGAATGCCCTGGTGCCCCAGCCGCAGCCGCCCAATCAGGCCAACCAGGATCAATTGTTGAATAAGACCATTGTCGTGCAGGTTTTTTCCAACGGCAAGCTGAAGATCAATACAGACGAGGACCAGACCTGGGAAGGGCTCGGCCCCCGGCTGGAAACCATCTTTGGCCAGCGCGCCGATAAAACGGCTTTCGTGAAGGGCGACGACACCGTGTTCTTCGGTGATGTGGCCAGAGCCATTGATATCATGCGCGCGGCCGGAATCGAAAACGTGGGGTTGCTGACGCCCAGAATGGAATCCGGCCAATAACTTTACCCCCGGCCGGACTTCAAGTGATATATTGCGCCAGACCAGACAGGCCCGCTAGCGGAGCATCGCGCGCCGGGCGCCAGGACGGTAAGCGAGACATGAACGCATCTTTCATCGACGAGAAATCAAGACTCAGCCAAAAAGCCAGGTGGAACGAAAAAATGGAACGTGCCCGCTCTTTCGCGGCCATCGCATTAGTGGCCATGGTTGCCCTGGGACTGGGTGGCTGCGACAAGCTCAAGGCGCGCGACTTCCTGGTGAAAGGCGTGCAGGCCTATAAGGCCGGACAAACAGACGCGGCCATTGAGGATTTCAAGCAGGCCAGAGAGCTCGATCCCAGCTTGCTGATGGCCCAGGTCTACCTGGCCGTTGCTTACCAGGGTCAATTTATTCCTGGAGCCCCTTCCGAGGAAAATCAGCGGAACGGCCAGCAAGCGATCGCGGAATTTCAGAAGGTTCTCCAGGTTGATCCAAAGAATTTGACCGCAATCGATGGAATGGGGTCGCTGCTTTTTTCCATGGCCAAGACTCCATATTCACCGGACAAGTTCGTGGAATCCAGGCAATACTGGCAACGGCACATTAGTGTGAAGCCTGACGATGCGGAGCCATATTACTGGGTCGGCTTGATTGATTGGACGCTGGCCTATCTTGACAACAACGAATTGCGGTCGCAATACAACCACGCCAACCCAAAGAAGCAGGTCCATGACGAGCAGGCGTTGCCTGCGAGCTTGCGCGATGAATTTTCCTCCAAGATGATGGCGACGGTGACCGAGGGCATGGAGTACCTGAAAAAAGCGACGGAGCGCAAACCTGACTACGACGACGCCATGGCCTATCTGGCCTTGCTCGACCTGCAGAGGGCGGATATGGCAACTTCCCAGGAAGAGCGCGACAGCTACACCAAGCAATGGTCTGATTTGATGGAACAGGTGAAGCAGATCAAGCAGAAGAAGGCGGCGGCACAGCCGGCTACTTAGTCTTCCGCTCGGGGAAAATCCTGATGCAAGTGAAGGCCCGCGGAATCGCGGGCCTTCTTGTTTTTGAGCTGAGATTTGGGCGCCCCGCTAAGCCACAATGGTGGCAGTTGAGCACCGCCGTCAAGCGGCAGCCCCTCACAGGGAGTAAAATAAAATCACCATGCCGGCAAAGGGGAAACCGATCCTTCGGATGGAGCGCTCCACTCGAGCGCTCGATTCCCGATTTGAAGAGTTGGTGGTCAAGCTGCGCCAGAACCGCCCCGCCGAAGACGCCGACTTTCTGCGCCGCGCATACGAGTTTGCCGCCGAGCAGCACCGCACGCAAAAACGTGAGTCCGGCGATCCCTATCTTTCCCACCCATTGGAAGTAGCCCATGTCCTGGCGGACATGAAGCTGGATATCACCACGCTTACCGCCGCAATTCTTCACGATGTTGTGGAAGATACGCAGATTCCGCTTTCGCGCATCGCAGAGAAATTCGGCACCGAGACGGCTCGACTGGTGGAAGGGGTCACCAAAATCAGCCGGCTGGACTTGCTGGCTCCCGAAGCCCGCCAGGCGGAAAACCTCCGCAAGATGCTCCTGGCGATGGTCAACGACGTCCGCGTGGTGGTGATCAAGCTGGCCGACCGGCTGCACAACATGCGCACGCTGCAATTCCTGCCCTCGGATAAACAGCAGCGCATCTCCCGCGAAACACTGGATGTTTATTCTCCCATCGCTCATCGGTTGGGAATGGGGTTGGTCCGCGGCGAATTGGAGGATTTGGCGTTTCAATATTTGGAGTCGAACGCCCACCTTGAACTGCAAAAGAGCGTGGCTTCGCGCACCAAGGGATTGGAAAAATTCCTGCACGAGATGCAGGGAGCAATCCGCCAAAAGTTGGTGGAAAACGGAGTCCCGGCCGACGTGGAAGCGCGCATCAAGCGGCTCTACTCGATCCATCAGAAGATACAGCGGCAGCAGCGCACCCTGGACCAGATATACGACCTGCTGGCCGTGCGCATCATCACCGACAACGTGCGAAACTGCTACGCCGCGCTTGGCGTGGTGCACGAAATTTGGCGGCCGGTGCCTGGACGATTCAAGGATTACATCGCCATGCCCCGGCCCAATCTGTATCAATCCCTGCACACCACCGTGATTGATGAAGGCCAGACGTTTGAGGTGCAAATCCGCACGCAGGAAATGCACCGCATCGCCGAGCAGGGCGTCGCCGCCCATTGGAAATACAAGGATGGCAAGCAGGTCTCGGATGCCGATGACCAGCGCATCACTTGGATGCGCCAACTGATTGAGTGGGCGCGCGAGATGCAGGAGCCGGGCGAATTTCTTTCCACGCTGAAAGTGGACCTCACTCCGGCGGAGGTTTACGCCTTCACTCCCAAGGGACGCGTAATCGCGTTGCCGCGCGGCGCCACTGCTGTGGATTTTGCTTATGCCGTGCACACCGAGGTCGGGAACCAGTGCACCGGCGCGCGGGTGAATGCGCAGATCGTGCCGCTCCGGCATCCGCTTGCCAACGGCGATGTGGTGGAGATCATCACTCAGAAAGGCCATTTGCCCAACCGCGACTGGCTGAGTTTTGTGCGCACCTCCCGCGCTCGAAGCAAGATCCGGCACTTCGTGCATATGAATGAGCGCGGCGAGGCCACCGAAGTTGGGCGGCGATTGATGGAAAAGGAAGCGCGCGAATTTGGCCATTCGTTGAAACGCATCCCGGAAGCTGAGTTGCTGCGCGTCGCGAGTGAGTATGGCTGCGCGAATGTTGAAGATTTGTACGCGGAGCTGGGATACGGAAAATATTCGGCCCGGCAGGTTTTGAGCAACGCGCTGGGCCTCCCCCTGGGTGAGCCGGATAAGAGGAAGTCCGCCACGGGCACTCCCGCGCGCATTGTATCCACCGTAAAACGCATGCTGGGCATGGACGCGAGCGCGGCCATCCACGTGAGCGGGGATAACGGTCTGATGACTTTCCTGGCGAAATGCTGCAACCCCATCCCCGGCGACGAAATTGTCGGCTATGTGACGCGCGGGCGCGGAGTGGCCGTGCATGCCACGTCGTGTCCGAATGTGGAAAATTTGCTGTACGAACCGGAGCGGAGAATTGACGTCGGTTGGGCGGAATCTTCCGGAACTCAGTTCACCGTCAGCCTGATTATTCGCACGCAGAATCGGCCGGGAATGCTGGCTGACATTACTTCCGTAATCAGCGGCGCAGGGTCGAACATTCGCACATTGGCCAGCCAACCGGATAATTTGAACGCGCGCGTGGAAGTCACGCTTGAAATCCTGAATCGCAAGCAACTTGAACGAATATCGGCCAACATTAAAAAGATTTCGGGCGTTTTTGGAGTGGAGCGGGTGTACCGCGTTTGACCGCAACCTTACGATGCCCATAAGGACCGGGCGAACACTTCAGATTACAGAGTCTCGTCACCCGAAGCGTCCTTCAGGACACATTTCCGAGGTTGATTTTCCCGGCACGCGTATCTGACAACGTGTGCTTTTGCGCCTTCCACCCCAGTAGAATTATGGTGGTGTCCTCCCATCCCTCAATTTGCGCCAAATTGTCCCCATGGGCAGCGGGTTTGCTCGCGGTCACACTATCCCTGGCGGTTGGGGTCTCGGGCTGCAAGAAAGGCCACGAAAGCACCAACCAGGCCCTCTACAAGTCGGGCATGTGGTCGGAAACCATTCAGCAGCTTCAAGACCTCGATGTCAGCGAGTCGGAAGTAAACGACCTGATCACCGTCCACATCGCCGGGTTTTCCGACAACGGGTGTGTGGCTTTGATCAAGATTCTTCGCGGGCGCAAGCAGATGTTCACGGAAGGAACCCCCATCGGAGACCTCCTGCGGGCGGGTGTTTCGGAGGCCACGGTGCTGGAATTGGCGCAGCTTGACCAGATCGGCCCCTGGACCGGCGAAGCGCAGGGCATACGCTTGTCCGGCTACTCCGACCAGGTGGTGCTGGCGATCGCCCGCCGCCGCACCCAGCATTTGCCCACCGTATCCGGGCCATCCCTGGTGCAGCTAAAGAACATCGGAGTGGACGAGTCCCAAGCGCTGGACTTGATCGCGCGAGGTTTGACCGACGAACAAGCGGGCCAGAAGATCGCCGCGCACCAAGCTACAGAGATGCCAAGAGGGTTCGTTCGCGGCGGCAAGAAGAAGCGTTAGGTTCGCGGCCTTGATGTTCCGCACGGCATTCCACATTTTGACGTCGCTCCTCCCGCCGGATAGAATTCCATCACATTGTTCCGCGACAGATCAGCGCGAATCCTGGTTTACGCGACCATAACCTTTTCCGTGTGGGCTGCTTCGGGGTGCGTGGCTCCATTTGGGCCGGGCTTCACCATAGAGAAGCAGCGGATTGAAGTCACTTATTCAAACGACGCACCAGACCATGTAACCGTACGCGGCTGGTATCGGATGAAAAACACGGGCACACAGCCGCTCAATGAGATGAGCCTGCGCCTGCCTTTGAATTGGGAATTCGCACCGCGGAATATTCACGCCCAATGGATGGGCAAGCCCCTCACATTGCCGGCTTTCTCGAATGACCAGAAAAATCTCCGTGTGCCGCTTGGACCGCGCTTGAACGTGGGTGATCGGGGAGAATTTGTTGTCTCCTATGATTCGGAATCGCCCGTGGTCAAGCCCGCGGCCGCTTCACAGGGCGGTGCCGCCTTCTTTCTGCCGACTTCACATTGGTATCCGGTTTGGGGCTCCCCACACGAAACGTTTTCCAGCGGCGGCCACCCGCCACTCAAATGGGATCTCATAGTCACCGTTCCGAACGGGTATCGGGTCCACGCCAGTGGGCGTGAGCGTGGTCAGAGCCATCCCGAGGGAAAAAACGGAGCGGGCACGGCTTTTCGTTTTGAGCAGATTTCGTTAAATGACTTTGAGCCTTTCGTCGAAGCAGGGCCTTTTCTTGAGCAAGTAGTGAAACTCTCTCAGGGCCGCGTCATCTTCTGGACCTATCAGCTAGTTCCCGATGGACGCGCACGCGAAATCGGTGACCGCGTTGCCTCGGATGCGGCATTTTTCAAAACTGAATTCGGGTCATCTGAAAAAGGTGGCCAGGAAGCCCGGATCGTTGAATGTCTCGGCGATTGGGCAGAACCAATACAAAAACCCTGGGGTTGTGCGACTGTTCCGCATAGCGCGGTCGTTCCTCCGGATTATTTAGCCAACGGCGCAGCCCGCAACCTCTTTGCGTCAGTCGATTCCCAACTCGCCGCAACGTACTTCGACCTCTCGGTTCATATTTCACCGGACGGTCCAGGATATCCACTCGCCGAAGCGAGACACTACGCGCTTTTCGCTCGTGGTGTTTCTGACGATCCTTCTTCGCGCACTGCCATTATCCGCGACTTATTACATGGCTTTTATGCGATCCCCGTAGCCGCGGACAAGCCCATGGCGAGGATCATTTCCGGCGATCCAGAGCCGTTGCAGCAACGCGCGGCACTGCAGAGCCTACTCTTTTTCGTCGCGCTTGAGGACCGCTGTGGCGCGTCAAACTTGCATCACGCACTGGCGCGCGCCGCTCGCATTCTTCACGGCCAGGCATGGGGCGTTGCCGACTTGCGCTCAGCTGCGGAAGCGGAATGCGGAGCGGATCTGGGAGAATTTATCCGCCAGTGGCTGGCTCGCCCAGGAATCCCTGAAGATTTTCGCACCCGCTACGGGGAGGCTTCCACCAGTGCGCCAAAGCAGCCGGTCTCGAAATAATGGATAATTGGAACCACCGAAAGGCTTGATTTGAATTCGGAATTGAATTTCAACTCAATCCCAGGAGGAATAGAGTGAAGGAAATTATCGCAACCGAGAATGGGCCAAAGGCCATTGGCCCCTATTCGCAAGCTGTGAAGGCTAATGGATTCATTTTTGTATCCGGACAGATTTGCCTGGACCCGATGACGCAAACGCTAATTGAGGGCGATATCGCAAAACAAACCGAGCGCGTGATGGAAAACCTGAAGGGGATCGTGGAGGCCGCCGGCTCCTCGCTCGACCGCGTGGTGAAAACCACCGTCTTTCTTTCCGACATGAACGACTTCGCCAAAATGAATGAGGTCTATGGCCGCTATTTCACGACCTCAGCGCCCGCTCGCGCCACAGTTCAAGTGGCCCGACTGCCCCGCGATGTCAAAGTCGAAATCGAGGTCATCGCGACTTGATATTGGAGAGCGGAAAAACAAAAACGCGGGGACGTGGTATACGTCCCCGCGTTTAAATGTCGGATCCCTGAAGATCCTGCAAATCTGTGCAGACTTAGAACCGCCGGCGATTCCCGCCGCCATCCCGGTCTCGGTCACGGCCGCCGTCACGCCCGCCTCCGCCGCCGCGCCCACCACCTCCACGGCCACCACCGCCGCCACGACCGCCGCCGCCCCCGCCCCGGTTACCGCCGAATCCGCCGCTACGCGGTGCCTGAGGCCGCGCCTCATTTACCTGCAGAACTCGCCCTTCCAGGTTGAAACCATTTAGCGCGGAAATGGCCTTGGCCATGTCGTCCGTCGGCCCCAGCTCCACGAACCCAAACCCCCGGGAACGGCCGGTTTCTGCATCTCGAATTACGCGGGCGGAAGCTACTTGAAACCCATTGCTCGCGAAAAGCTGCTGCAAACTCTCATCGGTGGTGTCAAAAGACAGATTTCCAACGTATAGCTTCGCCATGGAATACCCCCTATACAGCTTCGCCCGAGTTTTGCGGGAAAGAAAAAGGGCGGGCCCGGCGTTGCGGGCCCGCCCCGGTGAGACTAGAGGCTGGTAACGTTTGCTGCTTGCAGACCCTTGGGCCCACGAGTGACCTCAAATTCAACCGCTTGGCCTTCGTTCAGCGTTTTGTAACCCTCTCCCTGGATGGCGGAGAAGTGCACGAAGACGTCTTCGCCGGACTGGCGCTGGATGAATCCAAAGCCCTTGCTGGCGTTGAACCACTTGACAGTTCCTTGTTCTTTCACGGATGTTTCCTCTTCTGTTGATCTATTTGTTGCTTCTCGTTCCGATTCCTCGACCCTCTAGCCGCAACAAAAAAAGGCTGCAAGCGCTAGCCTGCAACCCTTTTGATGTACGTATCCAAAGGTTTAACAAGAGCAGCAAACGCAAGGGAAGCCTAACACAGGAAATGGAGTCAAGCCAGAAAAAGATTATCCGGGGCGGGAGACCGGACCTGACCGGACGGCCAGGGCCATCTCCACCCTCTCCGCGGAGCATCGTATAGCACCAGCGATGTAGAATGCTTACATGACCTGGCTCATTTCTTTGATATTGACGGTTTTTGGGCAGGGCGGCTTCAAAATGCCGCCAATCGCCATTATAGATTTCTATGGTTTGCGTAGCGTCACGGAAGCCCAGGCACGGCAGGCCCTTCGGGTCAAGGAGGGTGACGCCCCGCCCGACTCCCCCGTTCCCGAGCGGCTCAGGTTGGAAGCCATCCCGGGTGTCACCAAGGCCCGGCTGAACTTCGTGTGCTGCAAGGACGGCAAGACCATCATGTATGTGGGGATCGAAGAGAAGGGGGCCCCAGGGCTGGAACTCCGTTCCGCGCCCCACGGGTCGGTTCGACTCTATGCCGATGTTCTCCAGGCCGGCGCGGATTTTGAGAAGGCATTTACTGAGGCAGCGCAGATGGGCGATTTCGGCGAAGACACGCTTCAGGGCCATTCCCTGATGCGTTACCCTCCCGCGCGCGCTGTTCAGCTGCAATTCGTAAAGCTGGCCGCCTTGCATGAGGCACAGCTTCGCGAAGTGCTTCGGAACTCAAGCGACGCAAGGCAGCGCGCCCTGGCCGCTCAAGTTCTGGGGTACGTCGCGGACAAGAAAACCGCCATTGATGACCTGATTTACGGGATGCGGGACCCGGATGAAGAGGTTCGCAACAATTCCACGCGCGCGCTCTGGCTGATTGCCATGCTTGGGCAGAGATCGCCCGAACTCGGGATCAAGGTCCCGCCGGAGCCGTTCATCAGCATGCTGAATTCGATTGTTTGGACGGATCGCAACAAATCCTCGCTGGCGCTTCTGGAGATCAGTTACAACCGCGATCCTGCGCTGCTCGCTGAACTTCGGCAGCGCGCACTGCCTTCGCTTATTGAAATGGCCAGGTGGAAGACTCCAGGGCACGCGATGGCGTCCCAATTCATGCTGGGGCGCATTGGCGGGATGAAGGAATCCGAAATTCAAGCTGCGGTGGATAAAGGGGATGTTGAGACGATTATTTCAGCGGGCCTGAAGCTTGCCAAAGCAGATTGATCCGGCCGCCGCATAACTCCAAATCAGGATTTCGTCCCGTAGGACGAAACTGTTTGCGGGGCCCCATCTGAAACCGTCGGCTCCTTGAAATCCGCGAGTTGCAAGCGAAGGTTGCCCGGGTTGGTCGAGTAAGCCAGGCCGGTATCCAAGCCGACCGTTCCATTTCTCACAAGCCGTTCGATCTCGGAGTCGAAATCCTGCATCCCTTCCGTGGACCCATCTCTCATGGCGTCGAGCAGTGTCTTACCTTCATTTTCGCCTTTCTCGACATATTCCCGTGTCCTCATGGTGGATTTCAGGATTTCGATGATGGCCACGCGGCCCTCGCCATCTCGCCGCGGTGCCAGTCTCTGCGAAACGACAAAACGGAAGGCCTTGGCCAGTCGCGTGCGAATCACGTGCTGATCACCCAGAGGGAACGCGCCGATAATCCGCTCGACCGTCTTTGACGCATCAATCGTATGCAGAGTTGAGAGGACCAGGTGGCCAGTCTCGGCCGCCTCGAGCGCAATTTCGATGGTTTCCTTGTCGCGCATTTCGCCAACCAGGATCACTTTAGGGGCCTGACGGAGGGCCGCGCGCAGGGCGAGCGCGAAAGACGGCGTATCGCTATGCAATTCGCGCTGATGAACCGTGGACTTCTTGTGAGGGTGAAGGAATTCAATGGGATCCTCAATGGTGATGACGTGGATAGCTTTTTGATCGTTGATCAGATCTACGATCGCCGCAAGAGTCGAGGATTTTCCGGATCCTGTGGGGCCGGTCACCAGGACGATTCCGTTTCGGATGTCAATGATGTCTCTCAGTTGTTCCGGCAGGTTCAGCGAACCAAAACTGGGAACTTTGTTGGGAATCACTCGCATCACGATGGCGCAGCTTCCCCGCTGCGTGAAAATGTTTACGCGGAAGCGCGCCAGCTTCGCCAGGCCATAAGAAATATCGCAGGAGCCCTGCTCCTTGAGCTTGGTAACTGCTTGCTGATTGCCTCCGATCAAATCTGCGGCGATTCGCGCGGTGTCTTCCGACGAGAGTTTTCCCACTTGCGGAATCTGGACTTCCACGAGTTGTCCGCTCGACTCCACTTGCGGAGGGCGACCCGGCGAAAAAATCAGGTCGCTCACGTGCTTCGCCGAGCGCAACATGGCAGTAATAATGGCGGTAGTAAGAACACCTTCCGAAGTAGTTTCCTTGGGTGGCGTGAGCTGAGCGATATCCATGATTTCCTTCCCGGGTCCTGTGGAAGCCGCATTCATCGCGGCGAAGTGCCTGCTTTTGGAGCTTTTAGTGTGAGCTAAACGAACACAGTTTGCAGCTAGTACCAAGGTTTGCGATAGCGAATGGATTACGTGGCAGCGTTTCGTCGGTTGCGATGCACAAACCTTGCACCAGAATGTCTCCGCATGAAAATCGGGTTTAGTATAATCGCCGCGCAGCTGTTCAATCGATTGACCAACACTTCAATGACGCGAGAGGCTCCCAAAGCCCGCGCAAGTAATGCGAATACAATTCGCATAAACCCGCTTCTTTTCAGTGGCCTGCTGCTTCTCCTCATAGCGGCCGCCGTCACGCGCTCCGCCATTGCGACACGTCTCGATGGATTTACCATTGACGAGGCCTATCACATCGCGGCCGGCGTCTCCTACGTGCGGCTTGGCGATTTTCGCATCAATCCGGAACATCCTCCGCTGATCAAGCTGTGGGTCGGAAGCTTCATCGCCCCCACCGGTTTTAGAGCCAGTGCCCTGCGGTCCTTTTCCGACAAGCAGGACGAGCGCACCTTCGCCGAAGAAGACGTCTACCTCCACAACAACCCGGACGCCGTGCAGAAGCGCGCCCGGATCGCCATGTTCGCCTTGAACGGATTGCTGCTCGTGGTCCTGGGGTTTGCCGCCCGGAGAGCTTTCGGCCCCGGCGTGGCTCTCGGAACGATCGCGTTTCTGGCCATCGACCCGACCGTAGCCGCGCACCTGCCTGTCGTCATGACGGACCTTCCCGTTTCTTTGCTGTGTGCTTCCACCGTGCTCCTCACCATCCCTGCATTCCGGACTTGGAAATGGGCGGATCTTGCGGCATGTTCCGCGGTGCTGGGGCTCGCGCTGACGGCGAAACATTCGGCACCGGTGTTCGTGATCTTTGTCTTCCTCACCGGCTGTGTCAGGGCATTTCTCGCGTCCCCGCCCGGCGCGCGGACGTCGCTCAGGCTCTCGCGATTCGCGATGGTGCTGGCGGTCGTGTTGGGCGCTCTCGCGGTGCTGTGGTCGAGCTACAGGTTCCGCTACACGGAAAGCCCGGCATCCAGCGAGGTGTTCAATCGGACTCTAGCCGACAAGATTTCCGACGTACGCTCCCCTGTCTATCGCACAGTGCTCCGGGGGATGCGCCTGAGCCACATCGTTCCCCGCGCCTACCTCTGGGGTCTCGCGGATACAGTTCGGGCGGGTCTGGAAGGCCGCGTCGAACCCATCACCGCGTTTGGACACGCGTACATCGATCGGGGCCCGAGATACTACTTCCCCGCGATGATCGCTCTAAAGTTGCCAATCGGTCTGAGCATCCTCATCCTGATCGGTTTTTTCGCGTTCGCCACGCGCCGCGCGCCCCCCGACGCTTTCACTACCGTGCTTGCAGCCGTGGCCTTGTTCATGTTGGTGTTGATTTCGGGTTCTACTTACGCTGGCATCCGCCACGCGTTACCCGAGGTCGTCCTGCTCGCAATCATTGGAGGCGCCGGCCTGCAATTCACGTTTTCCTCGAACTTTGCCGCGTGGAAGATCGCAGGAGGGGTAGCAGTTGCGATCGCCGCTATTTCCGCCTTGCCCGTGATGCGCCCGTGGGAATATTTCAACGAAATCATCGGTACGAGCCGTGCCTATCTGTATTTCAGCGATGAGGGCGTCGATCTCGGTCAGCGCGTCAAGGAACTGGCCGCCTATTACCACCAGACCGTCGAACCGACCGGCGAAATCCCCTTTATCTTTTATGGACCGATTAGCGAAGTCGAAGAAAGAGCGCGCGGCATTGACTGGCTGGGACGAGACCCGGGCCGCGACCCACCCAGGCTCGAATCCGCTACCTTTTCCGGAACTGTGATCGTTGACGCGCGCTTTCTAGGGGAGCATCCGTTCTGGGACAATGCGGGCCTGCGAAGCGCCACTCCGGCCGCTCGATTTGGGAATCTGATGGTTTTTCGTGGAACCTGCGCCTGCGGCCCCCTTCTAGCGGGAAGCCTCTATCAAGAATCCCTCTCGGAAATTTTCGCCGAAAAACCCGACTGGACTGTTGCGCAGCGATTGTTGGAAGAATCGGTGGCCCTTGACCCCAGCGCCTTCTTCGTGCACATCGAACTCGCTAACGTTTACTTGGCGCAGGGCCAGCGCGACCGCGCTCTGCAGGCCTATTCCGACGCCCTAAAGTACGCGCCCACCGATCCGGCGCTTCGCCAGCCCATCCAGGCGCAGATTCAAAGATTCTCCACAGCTCCGGGTGGTCGCATCGATCCGTTGCGGGATCCATTCCTGGAGTGACTTTCTGCAGTTCTGAACAAATCGGCGACCTTCACGCCACCACACGGGAAGGGTGGTGGGCCTGGGTAGACTTGAACTACCGACCTTCCCGATTTCATCGGGACGCTCTAGCCAAATCCTCGATCCATTTTCTGCTTTTCATGCGCTTGATCTCGCGTTCGCGACGGCTTGCTTGCACCTTGGTGGCATATTCCTCGGAATGGAAGAGTTTCCATGGGCCACGGTTCTGAGTTGATCTCGTGCGGTTGTTATTGTGTTCAAACAGGCGCTTCTGAAGATTGCCGGTGTGCCCCACGTAGAAGCGGCTGGTAGTGGTGCTGCGGAGGATGTAAGTATGGAACGTCATGGGCGAAGGCTGGTGGGCCTGGGTAGACTTGAACTACCGACCTCGCCCTTATCAGGGGCGCGCTCTAGCCACCTGAGCTACAGGCCCACGTTACTTCAGAACATGTGGATTTTATCATTCCCCTGCGGAAACTGCCTAGCGCCGCGCCCACCAGCGTTCACTTCGCCGGCATGAGGGCAAAGTCAAAGACCCCACCCTTTGCATACCCCAACTTCGCAAAGGAATGGGCCACCCCCGGGTGCGTCACTTCGCACAGCCCGCGATCCTCATGGCGCCCTATATTACTCCTGGTTGACGGCCCTCGGTGGTATCGTATGAATCTGTGAAAGGAAATGAACAGAAGCTCAGGAAAGGCTGGCTCACCCGGCGAAAGGAATTGCAGAAATGCAGGGATTGGCATGGTTGTTGACGTTGATGACATGCTTATTAGGGAGGTTTGTGGGTACGCAACAAAGTTGCCCAAAAACGGGAGAAAGACCAGGCTATGCTTCGAAGCTTGGAGTCATTCTGTGTTACCAAGATTTTGACGGCGGGCACCGGCACTTGGAAATCCCATCTCCAGATGGAGCCGTTTTACTGGTTATCGATGGGGACTTTGGCAAGTTCATGGAGAGCACAAAACAATTGGGTCAACCATTTACAGTTGGTCGCGATGAAGAGATCATTTGGTCTCCCGATTCAAAGGCTCTTATCTTCACTCTTAATCTGGGGGGAATGGGTCCTACAATAGCGAGCGTCGGATTCGTGGACAGCAAAGTCGATCTTCAGCTACCAGATATTACGGCAACGATTAAGGCAGACTTTGCGGCTCGTCACGTCGGCGCTGAGTGCAGTAAGGACGTCAACGTAGAAGGTCTTGCCTGGGAGGAAGGATCCAAGAAAGCAGTTTTCGTCGCGGAAGTGCCGTCTTCTTCTTCGTGCGGAAAGATGCTTGGTCATTTTGAGGCGTACGTGATTTCGATTCCTGAAGGAAAGATCCTGGCTCGGTTGTCTCAAAAAGAGACCAAAAAGCGATGGCGAAAGATACTGATACCGGAATTGCTTGATGACAAATGAATCTCCCTTCGGCGGGTGGCCGCTGTTGTGACTTTGTTTTCGTATTGCGCGGACACGGATGGAGCATAACATCCGGGGAATCATCCGTGGAGTACAGCGGGGTGCACCCGAAATCAAAATCAGTTCATAACTGATACTGCGGCCACCCGCCTATGCGACCAAAATTACTGATTTCATCGATTTTCACACTTGTAGTCCTCAGTCATCTGACTGTAGGCGATGTGGTTGACTGTCCCCCAGGGTGCTCGCCAGGCAGGTGGTCTAGTGGTGCTGTTGACCTTTCGTCGAAACACGTCAAATTCCCCGATGAAAACAGGGATATTCGCGTCTATTCCCCAAACCGCCGCTCGGCATTCCGGGTTCAAAATCAGAATTGGTGGGTAGAAGTTGAAGGCGTCAAGATTTCTCCTGGGAATGACGATTCTGAGATTTACTATCCTGTAGAAATATCTTGGGCACCGGATGATAGGACCTTTTACATCACTAAAAGTTTCGGGTACACCACAGGATACAACACGAAAGTGTTTCGGATTGACCAAGGTCACATAAACAGCCTTGTAGACGTTGACCAGATAGCGCGGGAGGCGTTCAGCGCACATCGTTGCAAAGACCAAGATGCAAATTTTGCGGGCTTTGCCTGGGAAGATCATTCAGACCGACTGGTGGTTGTGGCGGAAGTACCAAATGTTGGCATTTGTTATGAGATGGGTTATTTTGCGGGGTTTGAGATTTCTCTCAGCACCGGGAGAATTTTGGCTCGATACAGCCCGAATCAGCTGGCTGCCCGCTGGCCCAAATTATTTGGTGAAGAGCTTAAGAGCGATCTTCGTTACCTTTCAAGAAAGGAGAAATCGAAAGTACCCTGAGAGAATCGCAAAACCCTGCGGACTTGTCCCTCGCCATTATTCAAAATGCGTGGAAATACTGGAGGCCTACCAACTGGTTAATCGTTCTCCGTTCCATCAATCAAACTCCATACGCGGAGCAGTCTGATCCGACCCCACTCGTCCAGTCACTATGTCGGCCTTGAAGTAGTTCTCGCTGCGCATTGGCGTACCCGCAACCCGGCGCAGCATTGTCAACTGGCCTATGTGCGTAAGGGAATCAGCCACGGGACCCTGGAACAGTTTTTCAACGCCAGCTCCGAGAGGTAGGCCGGAAACCAGATAACCATCGAATGCCGCCAGAGTGCGGAAGAATCGGGCAATTTCCTCCTCCCAAGACAGTGGGGAAGAGTTGTGCCACTCATTGCGCCCTTGAGCCAGAGACAGAGCCCAATCGAACAGGTCGCCAATGTGCGCCAGGATTTCGATGGGCGTCCTGGTCATGGGCGTCAGCTTGAAATTCGGGTAGGCCTCCGACGCGCCGCGAACCGCCTTTCCGCCACGGTAGGCAACTGTGGCTAACGTATGGCGCAACATCGCGACGCTTGCGTTCATTTCGGAAGCCATGATTTGGAATTCGCCCTCCAGCGATGGTGTTGCAAGTGTACGAAATTCTAATGGGTGCCCCGCGCGCCGTCAAACACTTCCCTCAATGTTCTGCCTCGCTTGAGAGGCGCCTGCCTGTGGCGTATGATTCCAAGCGCTCGTATGATTACAAAATTAATCGGGGACGGCAGCAAGTGGCTGCTGGATAAAATCGTGGGCGCGCTCGCGGCCACGGGGATCAATCCGAATTTCCTCACCTTCATCGGGCTGGTTGTTAATTTCTGGGCGGCGGTCATGTTTGCCGCGGGCCTGTTTAAAACGGCCGCATTCATTATTTTTTTCGCGGGCTTTCTGGACATGCTCGACGGCCAGGTGGCGCGGCGCCAAAACCGTGTCACCGCTTTCGGCGCCTTCTACGATTCTACCCTCGACCGTTACTCCGATATGGCTTTGTACATGGGGATTTTGGTCTATTACGCCGTCAATGGACGCACGGGCTACGTGATCCTGGGCGCGGTCGCAACCGCAGGTTCGGTGATGGTCAGTTATGCGCGCGCGCGCGCGGAATCGCTGATCCCTCTTTGCAAAGTCGGATTCATGGAGCGCCCCGAGCGTCTGGTGCTCCTGATTATCGGCGGGCTATTCGACCGCATGGCGCCAGTGTTGTGGGTGATCGCGATCGTCTCGACAATCACCGTTATCCATCGCATTGTTTACACCTGGCAGGAAATGCGCGCGGGGCGAACCCTGCCCGGGATTCGCCTCAATCTTTAGTTGCGTCCCTTCCTCAATGTAGCTACAATGGAAAATGAGGTAGCTACATGCAGACCGTTGGAAGCCGCGAGCTAAAAAACCGCCTTGGCAAGTATCTTCAACACGTCAAAAAGGGTCGGACGATCGTGATTACCGACCGGGGAAAACCTTTCGCGAAAATCGTTCCAGCAGAAGACCAAGCCAAGCATACCCCTAGCATTGAAGATATCTTGCTTCAACTTGAATCCGAGGGGCACCTGAAACTGGCGACAGAGCCATTACGGCCAAGGAAGCCCATCTATGCAAAGGGCAAGCCTGCGTCCCAGATGATTATCGAGGATCGCAGGTAGTGCTCTATCTGGATTCTTCCGTAATTGTGAAACTGTACCTGCTGGAAATAGGCAGTGACCGTCTTTTGGCTCGAATAGCTAAAGGCGATCCGGTATTCACATCTCAAATTAGTTATGCTGAGGTCCACGCCGCGTTTGCGCGAAAACTTCGGGAAAACCTTCTTCAGACAAGACAATTTCGTCGATTGGAGCGGTGTTTTCTGAATGATTGGCTGTCTAAATTAATTCACGTGCAAGTCGACTCCAAATCGATGTCAGACGTTCCGACCTTAGTCCGGAAATATCCACTCAGAGGAGCAGACGCCGTGCATCTGGCTGCCGCATTGTGGCTCACATCTAGAATGAGACTCAGCCCAGCCTTCTCTGGCGGTGATCAGATTCTTGAATTTGCCGTCGCTGACAAGTCATTCGCGGATATTGCTTCTCATTGCGGTCTTAAGGTGTTCAACCCCGAACACTCGATCTAAGCTCCGCAGCAATTCTCTTAATGTTCATTCATATGTTATGCGGGCCCTTAACGCCCTCATACTTCGCGTAGTACTCGTCCAC
>Ga0070733_10000266_pt1 | contig 44612 bp, 39 predicted proteins | sample Coa_R1_9_FD_66450 | JGI IMG/M metagenome (GOLD analysis project Ga0070733, IMG submission 66450) | Surface soil microbial communities from Centralia Pennsylvania, which are recovering from an underground coalmine fire - Coalmine... | ecosystem: Environmental > Terrestrial > Soil > Unclassified ... | reverse complement strand
TACTGGAACGTGCTGGATCCGACCCTCGCAAGCCTGACCGTGAAGCGCGAGCTCCTCACCCACGTCAAGTCCCTGAGCATTCGCTATATGGATGCCAATCGGCAGTGGCAGGAACAATGGCCGCCGCCGACGGTGGCCGGAGTCATCGCCCAGGAAACGAATCTGCGCCTGCGACCGGTCGCCGTGGAGATCACGCTCGACACCGAGGACTGGGGCACGATCGTGCGCCTCATCGAGATCGCCGGATGAACGGCGCGACGCGCGGCGCCCAGCGTGGCATGGCACTGCTGGTGGCGATCCTGCTGGTGGCACTCGGCACCATGCTCGCGGCGGCCATGGCCTACGAGAACGCCATGACCGCCCGGCGCGGCGCGGCCACCTACTCGTTCGATGAAGCGCTGCTCGTGCAACAAGGCGCCGAGGCGCTGGCGGCGTTCGGGCTGCGCGAGGTGTGGCGCGCGGATCAGCAGTACACCTACGCCAACCAGGGTTGGGCCAAGCCCTTGGGTCCGATCGAGGTGGTGCCGGGCGTCATGCTCGAGGCTTCACTCGAGGACCTGCAGGGGCGTTTCAATCTCAACAACCTCGTGAACGGGGACGGCAGCGCCGACGCCACGCAGGTACAGGCCTTCCAGCAGCTGCTCGCCACGCTCGGACTCGAGCCCAAGTGGGCCGGTTACACGGTCGACTGGATCAGCCACAACACCACGCCCTCCATTCCCGATGGGGCGAAGGACAGCGTGTACATGGGACAGAACCCGCCCTACCGCGCTCCCAACCGCTACATCACCAGCGCCAGTGAGCTGCTGGCGCTGCCGGGCTTCGGCCACGACCGCTATGCGCTGCTCGCCCCCTACGTCACCGCCTTGCCGTGGGGCCAGCACCTCAACATCTGCACCGCCTCGGCAGTGGTGCTCGATGCCTTCCTCGGACACGGCGACTTCAGTTCCGATCCGCAGGGGCTGGCGCGCAACCGCGAGTCCGCGCCGGGTTGTTTTCCGAAGCTGAGCGACTTCCAGGCGGCCTTCACCGGTACCAACCCGCAGGCCTGGGCGAACGTGCAGCGAGAAGTGCAGATCAACTCACACTACTTCCGCCTGACGAGTTTCATCTCTATTGGCAGCACCGAATTCAACTTGTACAGTCTTCTGTACCAGGATGGACAGAACGGCGGCGCTGTGCGGCCGATCCTGCGCAGCTACACTGCGGATTAACACATGACAGACCTCGCCCATGGCTGACTGGTTACTCATTCGTCTGCCGCGCGCGCCGGGAGAGAACGCCGCGTGGCTGATCGCGGACAGCCGCGGCGCACAGGTCGGCCCCCCGCAGGAAGGTCCGCTGTCGCTCGCCGCACCGCGTGCCGCGGGACGACGTGTGTGCCTGCTGGTCCCCGGCTCGGATGTGCTGCTCACCGAGCCGGAGGTGCCGGTGAAGGCCGGCGCGCGCCTGGCGCAGCTGGTGCCTTACGCCCTCGAAGAGCACCTCGCCGACGACATCGAGGAGCTGCACTTTGCCCTCGGCAAGCGCAGCGGCGATTCCCCGCGTGCGCCGGTAGCGGTGGTGGCGCGTTCGCTGCTGCAGGAATGGCTGACGACGCTGCGCGCAGCGGGGATCGAGCCAGCCGCGATCTACGCCGACAGCGATCTGCTGCCGGAAAATCCCGGCCAGGCAGTCGCGTTGCTGGAAGCGGACGCGGTGGTGGTCCGGCCCCCCGGCGGCACCCCCGTGACGCTGCCGGCGGACGCACTCGGGGAGGCGCTGGAGATTGCCCTGACGGGCGCCGAGGGCGGCGGCCGCGGACTCATCCTTTACACCGGGGCCGCCGAGTGGCAGCGGCATTCCGCGCAGGTCGAGGCGGCGCGAGCCAGGTTTGACGGCATCAAGGTGCAGCTCCTGACGGGCGGCCCACTGGCGCTGTTCGCGCAGCAGCTCTCCGCGGTGACGCCGATCAATCTACTGCAGGGCAGCTACGAGCCCACGAGTACGCAGGCGGCGGGGCTGCGTGCCTGGCGCGTCGCGGCAATGCTGCTGGCAGCCCTCGTCGGCCTGCACGTCGCCGGCAAGCTCTGGCAACTGCACGTGCTGCACGACCGCGAGCACCAGGTCGATGCCTCCATTCGCGACACCTTCCACACCGCCATGCCCGGTGTGCCGAATGCAGCCGACGCCCGCCACAAGATGGAGCAACGCCTGTCGAGCGCGCGCGGCGCCGGCCAGGGTCTGCTCGCCGCGCTCCAGGCGCTGGCGCTGGCACGCGACGCGGCCCCGGGCACGAGCGTCCAGGCGTTGACCTTTCGCGAGGGCACCCTCGACCTGAAACTCTCGGTGCGGGATGCGGCGAGCCTCGATCACGTCAGCCAGACGCTGCACAACAACGGCTGGCAGGCGAGCCTCACCGGCGGCAGCAACGCCGGCAACGGCTACGAGGGGCGCCTGCAGGTGCGCGCTGGCGGGAGTTGACAGCACATGAAAGCCGACCTTAAGTCCGTGTCATTCGAATCCTTCTCGGCCCTGCCCCAGCGCCAGCAGCAACTCATCATGGGCGGCGTGGTGCTCGCGGTGGTGTTGTTCATCATCGCGGTGCTGGTGCCGCTTGATCACAGTGTCACGAGCGCGCAGCAGCGGCTGGCGAAAAAGCGCGCCGATCTTGCATGGATGCAGGGCGTGGCGCCGGAACTGGCGACCGCGCCGGCGCCGCCTTCGGACAGTGGTGAGTCGCTCCTGGTCATCATCGATCGCTCGGCGCGCGAGTCGGGACTGGCCGGTTCGCTCACCGGCAGCGAGCCGGGTCTGGGCGGCAGCCTCTCGGTGCGCTTGCAGAAGGCGCCGTTCGATACCCTGGTGGCGTGGCTGGCGCGTCTGGCGCAGCAAAACGGCGTGGTGGTGGATTCCGCTACCATTGATGGCGCCGGCGCCCCGGGACTGGTGAACGCCGCGGTCGTGCTGCGCTCGGGCTGAAGTGAAGCGTGGCTGGGTGGCGGTGGCTGCGGCAGCCGTGTTCGTGGTCGTGCTCGTGGCGCGCATGCCGGCCAGCTGGGTGATCCCGACGAGCGGCGCGAACGCGCTGTGCGCGAGCGTCGAGGGCTCACTGTGGAGCGGCTCGTGCAGCGCCATGAGCATCGCGCATAACCCGCTGGGCGATGTCAGCTGGGAGCTGCATCCGCTGCGGCTGTTTCTCGGTCAGCTCGCCGTGCACGCCACCGCTGTGCACGGCACGGCGCAGGCGAGCGCCGATGTCGAGCTGTCGTTCGGTCAGCGCATCACCGCGCGCAAGCTGGTGGGGGATCTGCCGCTTGATCCGGCCATCATTCCCGGTCTGCCGGCGAGCTTGCGCGGCCAGGCGCACTTTGACCTGCCGCTGGCGCGCCTGGAGCACGGGATCGTCACGCAGCTGCAGGGGCGAATCGAGGTGCATGACCTCGAGGATCGCACTGGGGAAGCGACCGCGCTCGGCAGCTACGTAATCGAGTTTCCGGCGGCGCCGGGCGGGGAGCCGGTCGGCAAGCTCCATGATCTCGACGGGCCGCTGGCGGTGGAAGGAACGTTGCGCCTGACGCGCCAGCCGGGATTTGATCTGCAGGGCGAGGTTACCGCCCGGCCGGGGGCGCCGCCGGCGCTCATCAACAACATCCGCTTCCTCGGTTCCCCCGACGCCCTCGGCCGCCGGCCGTTTGGCATCAGCGGGACGCTGTAAGCTCGCGAAGTACGCCGAGCAGCGGAAAGTACAACGCTGCCCGCACCGGCTCGGGCCCGAGAGCACGGGCGAGCGCCACATAAGTGCGCAACTGCGCCGCGTAGCGCTGCATCTCCTGCGCGAGGAACTCCTCAAGTCCCCCGCCCTCGTGGCGGCTGGTCTTGTAGTCAATCACCCAGCGCGCGCCGCTCTCATCCACGAAGGAGCGATCGATCACCACACTGCGCAGGCGGCCCTCGCTCAGGCCCGTCAGTGGCAGTTCGCTGCGTGCGTCGCGATGCTGGGCGAGAATCCAGCGGCCCGTTTCATCCGCGAACGTGCGCTGCAACGCCGTCGCAATGACGCCGGCCGCGGTGTGGCGCTCGGCGGCCGGGACACCCTGGCGACGCAGTTCACCCTCGAGAGCGGCGCGCTGCGCGTCGATCCCGGCGGCGCTGAGCAGCACCCCGGAGTCCGCCGCGCGCGCGAGCCAGGCATGAACTATGGTGCCGATGTGGCGCTGCGTTTCCCCGACCCAGCTGAATTCCGGCACTTCGAGCGCGGCGCGCGCGAGCGGCAGGTGGATGAGTTCGGGTGCCGTGGGAAGCTCCGGAGGTGTCCAGTCACGCCCCAGGCGGCGCAGCAGAAAGGCCGCGGCCCGCAGCGGCGTTGCCTCGCGCGCGGCGTCCACCTGGAACGCATCACTCAGCGCCGGCCACAAACAGGCGAGCAGGCTGCGCCGGTCCGGACCCAGGCTGCCGTCCTTTCTGGGCTGCGGTGCTGCCGAGAGGTGCAGCGTCGCGCGCGCGCGCGTCGCCGCGACGTACATGAGGCGCGCGTGCTCGTGCGCCGAGCGGGTTTTTTGCAGCGAACGAATCAGTGCACTGAGCGGCTCGCGTCGGGGACGTTTATCGTCCGTGGCGGGCGCCACCACCATCAAAAGATCGCTCGCCTCCCCACCTCGCGGCAGATCGATCCACTCGAGCAGTGCCGCGTCGCCCGAGTCGGGCACGCGCTCGAGCGCCGGTACGAACACGTGATCGAACTGCAGACCCTTGGCGCGGTAGATGGTCATGATCTGCACCGGATTGGTCTGCACGACGCGTGCGGCGCTGTACAGATCCGCCAGCAGCGCCGGAAAATCTGCAGGTCCCCTCCACTCCAGGGCCGCGGCGCGCGCGGCGAGTGCGCTGAAGAGCGCCTGCGCGTCCTCCAGATCCTGCTCGCCATACGCATCGGGGCCGCCGAGCCGGGCCCAGGTCGCCTCCAGCCAGTCCGCCGGCGTCTCGCAGTCGCGCCGCGCCAGCGCCCCGGCCAACACCTCCCGCACGCGCAGCAGGCGCGGCCGGTCATCGGCAAGACACTGCGCCAGCTTTCCTGAGTCGAACAGCGCCTCCCAGATGAGCTGCGGATCCTTAGGCCCGGAAAGCGCGGTCAGTGTCGCCAGCCGGGCCCCGCACCAGGGCGCGCGCAGCACCGCAAGCCAGGCGCTGCGATCAGCCAGATCGTGCAGGGCGCTGCCAAGCTGCACCAGGTCGCGCACGATTGGCCGCTGCGCGAGCGGCACCAGGTCCACCCCGAGAGGCTCAAGCCCGCGGTCCCTGAGTGCACTGACAATGGCATGGGCGTGTGCGCGTACCGCGACCAGCACCGCGACGCTGGCATCCGGATTTGCGCTCCTGAGGCGCACGATCTCGCTCGCGACGCTTTCAGCCTCGGCACGACGATCACCTGGGAAGAGCCGCAGTCGCGCGCCCGTGACGATGAGGTCCGCCGCGCCGCCGGCCTCGGGCGCGGTGCGCGCCGCCACGCTCGGCGCGAACGTCACCGCTCCGGCGCGCAGGTCATCGGCTGGCGCGAGCACCCGTGCGAACACCTCGTTGGTCCAGGCGACCAGCGCCGGCGTGGCGCGAAAATTGCGCGTCAGGCGCAGGGGCGTCAGCCGCACCTGGCCGATGCCGTGCTCGCGTGCGGCAATGAAGAGGCCAACCTCCGCATCGCGAAAGCGGTAGATCGACTGCATCGGATCGCCGACCACGAACAAGGTGCGGCCGTCCCCGGCTTCCCAGCCGGCCGTGAGCGTCTCGAGCAGCTGGAACTGCGCCAGCGAGGTGTCCTGAAACTCGTCCACCAGGATGTGACGCAGTGACAACCCGGTACGCAGCGCAAGATCCGTGGGCTCGGACGCGGTGCTCAGTGCCGCGCGGGCGGCGCCTGCGATGTAGGCGTAGTCAACCCGGTCGCTGGCCGCGAACTCAAATTGCAGTTCCGCGGCGGCGCGCGCCAGAACGCGCGACAACGCTGCAATCGCACCGGCCTCGGTCGCACTCAACAGCGGCGCCGGCAGCGGCAGCACCTCCCGCAGAGCCGCCTCCAGCCCCGCGATTCCCGCCAGCAGCTCAATGCAGCTGCGCAGCGCCAGACGCGCCGCGGGTTCTTCATAGCCTGCTCCAAGATGGCGGGCACTCAAGCTGCGGCGCCAGCCGCGATCCGTCAGCGCGAGTGAGCCCAGGCGCTGCCAGGCGGGCAGATGCCGGGGATCGGCATCCAGATCCCCGACACCCGGGAGCGCCGCCGCACGCGCGGCCAGGGCGCGGGGCACGAGGCGCCGTGCCGCCTCCAGGCGGGTGCCAATGATGGCGGCGAGACTGGCGTTGATGCGCTCACACAGCAGCCGCGGTTCGTGTCCGACGACGTAGCGCAGCCAGTGGCTGCGTTGCTTCAGCATCTGGGCGAGCAGCCGTTCGAGCAGATTCCAGCTGTTGTCGAAACGCTCGAACAGCAGTTCGATGTCGTCGCCGAGTTGTGCATCGGACTCGCCATCCACGAGCGTGCGGCGCGCGGCACGCCGATACAGTTCCCCGGCAGCTTCCATCACGGTCAGCGCGCCCCCGGCACGCGCCGCCACCGGCAGCTGGCTGGCCAGCCAGTAGTCGAACGAGTCGATGGTCTGGATGCGCAGCGCCCCGGGATCCTGTAGCAGCTTCCAGTCGCGCGTGGCGGCGTGCCGCAGCGCGTTCGCGGCCAGTTGCCGCAGCTCCTTCGCGCACGGATCGGTGTCCAGGACTTCGTCGCGCAAGGCGCGCATCACGCGCTCACGCATCTCCGCCGCCGCCTTGCGCGTGAAGGTGATGGCGAGAATCGACTGCGGTTCGTCCACCGTGCACAAGAGGCGCAGAAAGCGCTGCGTCAGCACCGCGGTCTTGCCGGAGCCGGCCGGCGCCTGCAGCAGGATCGAGCGGCACGGATCGAGCGCGCCGGCGCGCGCCGCCATATCTGCACGCAGCAGCGCCTCACTCATCGGCGCCCTCCCCCGTCTCAGCGGCATCCTCGCGTTCGGCGATCCGGCAGATGTTGATGACGTGGCAGTTCCTGCAGGCGCCCGGCTTCGGGTCTACGGTCGCGTCCGCGCCGAGGAAGCCGTGGATCAGGCGCTCGAGCACGCCGCGCCAGGCATGCTGCTGTGCCTGCCAGGCAGCCGCAGGCGCAACACCTGCCGCGGCGTGCACGGCCCGGACGCCGGGCAGGAGCTCCGGCGCGCGCGCCACCCCGTCGAAGCGCAGGGTGCGCGAGCTGACCCAGACGGTCGCGAGCGCCGCCACGTCCGCGCCGAGCGCGGTGAGATAGGCGAGCAGCTGCGGGTGTGTCGGTCGCTCGTCGTACCAGCGTCCGCTCATGTGAGCGCCGGTCTTGTAGTCCAGTACCGCACGGCCGCCGGCGCCGAGCACGTCAATGCGATCGATGCGCATGGCGATGCGCGCGCCGGCGAGCGCGAGCTGCGCCGGGTGCTCGGTGCTTTCAACCCGGAAAGGCGATCGTTCGCGGTCCAGCTCGCACAGGGCGCGGATCAGGCGCGCCGCGCGGCGACACTCTCTCGTCAGCGCCTTCGGCATGGCGGCGAACATGTCCAGCTGACCCTGTTCGGCCTGGCGGCGGCGGCGGTTGCTCGTGGCCCGCGCGAGCAGCGCCAGTGCCGCACCCTCCACGCTCTGCGCGATCAGGCTCTCGAGCGCTTGCGCGTTGAGAGCCGCGAGCGAATCCGAGTCCCGCATCTGTGCCCACAGTTTCTCCAGTGCTGCGTGCAGCAGCGTGCCGCGATCGAGCGCGGGGATTCCCGGCTCGGGGATCTCCGGACGCACGCTCCCGAGCCGCAGTTCCGCGTAGGCGCGGAATGGGCAGGTGTTCTGCAGGTCGAGGGCGCGCGTGCCCCGCGGCAAAGGCGCGGCGGCGTTCCAGGGAATTCCCGTGCTGTCCTCGAGCGCCTCGATGGCGCCCGCGCGGTGCAGGCTCGCGGGCAGCCACGGTGCAGCCGCAGCGTGCGCGGGCGGGGGTGCTCCCCTGAGCAGCGGGCTCGCCGCGAGCTCCATGTCCCCGGTGTGCCCCGGCGCCGAGAGCACCAACGCCTCGCTGCCCGCCTGCCAGGCGGCGAGCAGCGTGCGCGCCTGTGCAAGACGCCCGCCGGCGCTCGCGGCCGGCACCCCGGCCGCACGCTGTGCGGCGATCGGCAGGAAGGGATCCGGCGCAACGGCCTGCGGAAAAACATCCGCGTGCAGGTGCGCAACCCAGATGCCGTCGTAGCGCACGATCGGGTCGGCCAGCATCGGTGAGATGGTTACCGTGACATCCTCATCCGCGGGTCGGAAAGGGCTGCGCGCCGCGCGCGCTTGCAGCAGGCGCAACGCCTCCTGGCGCCCCAGGACACCGGTGCTGGCGGAAAGCCCGCCGAACTCCTCCAGCAATTCATGCCAGCGCATCAGCGTCTGATGTCCGGGACTATCCGCGGCCAAGGGTCCTGGCCAGCCCATGGCCTCGAGCGCCGCGCGGCAGCGCTCCGCCCAGCTGCGTGGGGCCAGGCGCGAGCCGCCTGCACCTGCACCGAGCGTCGCCGCCGCGCGCGTGAGTTGCGCGTCGCACTCGCGCGCGGCGAGTTGCGGATCCGCCTTCATGAGGCCGAGTGCACCGAGCAGCTCCCGCAGGCGCGCCGTCATGAGCTTGCCGTCGCGCAACTTCAGATCCAGCCGCGCTCTCGCAGCCGCGGTGGGCGAGCTCCAGTACGGCGCACGCAGCCACGCGCTCAGGCGCGCGCCGTCCAGCTCGCCCCCGCCCAGCAGCTCCAGGCTCGTCAGGGCGTGCGCGATGAGCGGTACTTCGCTCAGCGGCACGCCACCTTCGATACTCACCAGCGCCTGTGAGCCGGGCGTCGCGCCGAGAAAGCTGCGCGGGTCGAGCGCCTGGCGAATGAGCGCGGCGAGGCGCTCGCGCGCGCCCGGCGCTCCGGGCAACATGATGAGCAGCCTCGCATCGGCCTGCCGCAGCACACGCTCGCGGCACCAGCCGGCGATGCGCTCCAGCTCTTCACGCTGGTCGGCGCACAGCAGGAGGTCCGGCGCGGGCCCGGGGCGAGCATCCGGCGCGCCGCGCGCTGCGGCCACGGAGGCCATGCGCGGCGATAGCGCATCAAACCCCCGTAGTTCGGCAGCGGGGTGACTACCGGCACCTGAATGCTGCGCGCGGGCGAGCAGGGAGTCGACGCTCACCGCACCGAGCACTCGGCAGCGCTCATCAAACGCCTGGCGCGCTTTGTAGAGCATGTACGCCTCGCTCCCTGAGGGGGCGGCACGCAGTTCTATCGCGTACTCGTAAGCGAGCGTGCTGGCGCGTTGCAGGGAGTCCCCGAACGTCGCACCGTTAAGAAGCGGCAACCCTGCTGCGATGTCGGCGGCGCTCTGGCGCCACAGGAACCACTCTTCGGCGTCGCTGAGCACCCGTGGGCCGCTCGCGGGCGAGGCTTGCGCCGCAATGCGCTGGGCTTCACGGCGTAGCCAGCCGCCCGCTGCGAGTACATCCGCACTCCCCCAGACGCGCTCGCCGGCGGCGAGTCTTGCGGCGGACTGCGCGAGTCTCACGGCGTGCGCGCGTTGCCGCGTGGGCACGATGAGCGTGCCACCGCGGCCCAACAGGTCGGCTATGTCGGTATTAAGCCTAAACAAAACAGGCTATTACAAATCCTTTGGCGAAATTACTTCAATCGTGTCGCGACGTTCACGACATTGCCCGGTGCGCGCGGGCGACTGGCGTAGAACCCGAGCAACTCCTCGACCCGGCTGAATACGTCCCTGAGCATCGCGGCATCCGGGAGAGTGGTGATGCGGAAGTGATTGCGATACGGGACGTTGAAGCTCACGCCCGGCGCGACCAGCACGTGTTTCTGTTCCAGCAGGTCGAGCGCGAACTGCTGATCGTCAAAGTCCGGCAGCTCCTGGGTGTCAACACCGACGAAGGCGTACATCGCCCCGCCGGGCGGTGCGAGCGTGAGGTAGCGGCTCTGCTCAATCGCCTGCAGGATCGCCGCGCGCGAGTCGTGCAGCCGCCCGCCGGATGACACCAGTTCCTGGATGCTCTGGTGGCCGCCGAGCGCGGTCTGCACCGCCCACTGCGCCATGACGTTGCTGCACAGGCGCAGCGAGGAGAGCAGCTCGAGCGCGTTCAAGTACTCGGTGGCGGCGTGGGTGCGCCCGGAGAACGCCGCCCAGCCGACGCGGTAACCGCAGGCGCGGTACACCTTGGAGAGCCCCGACAAGGTCGCGCACAGCGTGTCGTGCACGAGGGTCGCCATGGGCACGAACTCGGCGCCGTCGTAGGTCATCTGGTCGTAGATCTCGTCGCTGAATACGATCAGCGCGCGCGTCTGCGCGAGTTGCGCCAGTGCTTCCAGTACCGGCCGTGGATACACCGCGCCGGTCGGATTGTTGGGATTGATGATGACCATGGCGCGCGTGCGGGGCGTGACCAGCCGCGCCACTTCCTCCGGGTCGGGCACGAAACCGTTCTCGGGTCGACACGGATAGTGCACCGCGCGGCCGCGGTTGAGCGTGACGGCCGCGGTCCACAGCGGGTAGTCCGGGCTCGGCACCAGCACCTCGTCGCCGTCGTTGAGCAGCGCCCGCAGCACCAGGTCAATGAGCTCGCTCACGCCGTTGCCGATGAACACTTCCTCGGCCGTGACGCCGGTGACGCCGCGCGCCTGCTGCTGCATGACCACGGCCTCGCGCGCCGGGAAGATGCCCTTCTGGTGGCAATAACCTTCCGCTTCCGCCAGGTTCTCGATCATGGCCAGTCGGATGGTCTCGGGCGTGCGCAGGCCGAAGGCGCGCGGATTGCCGATGTTCAGCGACACGATCTCGTAGCCCTGGCGCTCGAGCTCGTGGGCACGCCGCGCCAGGCGCCCGCGGATCTCGTAACGCACGTGTTTCAGGCTCTCGCTGGGGCGAATGCTTTCTGCGCTCTTCATGCTGCGAAGGATAGCAGCCCGATCACCTAAAGCTCGCGCCACAGGTGACACGCCACGCGGTGAGCCTCAGCAGCACGCTCCCACGCCGGCACCTGCTCGCGGCACACGGCGAGCGCGTGCGGACAGCGCGTGCGGTATATGCAGCCGCTGGGCGGGTTCAGGGGCGACGGGGGTTCCCCGGGCAGCGCCCGGGCGAGCCGCGCCGGCTGCAGGTCCGGGTCGGGAATGGGCACGGCGGCGAGCAGCTCGCGCGTGTAGGGATGCAGGGGCCGTGCGTAGAGTGCGCCGGCGGGTGCCAGTTCCATCATGCGTCCGAGATACAGGACCAGCACGCGCTCGCACAGGCGCCGCACCAGCGCGAGGTTGTGACTGACAAACACGAGCGTCAGGCCCGACTCGCGCTTCAGATCCGCCAACAGTGCGACGATCTGCTGTTGCGTGGGCGTATCGAGCGCACTCACCGGCTCGTCGCACACCAGGAGGCGCGGCTTGAGAATCATGGCGCGCGCGATGCCTACGCGCTGGCATTCCCCGCCGCTCAGTTCATGCGGGTAACGCCCCGCCAGGCGCGCTGGCAGACCCACGCGGGCGAGCGCCGCGGCGACTTCGCCGGCACGCGCGTCCGGTGTGAGCTCGCGCGCGTGCACCCGCAGTGGCTCGGCGACGATCTCGGCCACTATCAGGCGCGGATCAAGGCTCCCCAGCGGGTCCTGAAAAATGATCTGCAGATCCTTGCGCAGCGCGCGCAGCTGCCCGGCCGCCAACTCTCCCAGCGCCGCGCCCATCCAGACCACGCGACCGGAAGTTGGCTTCAGGAGCTGCAGCGCGGCGCGGGCGAGTGTTGATTTGCCGCAGCCGGACTCGCCCACCACCCCCAAGGACTCGCCGGCGTGCAATTCGAAGCTGACGTTACTCAAGGCAGACAGGCGTGCGGCGCGGCCGAACCCGCGTGTCGCGACCGGAAATTCCATGCTCACGCCGGTGAGTGCCAGCGCCAGCGGGCGCTCAGGCTTCGCGTCCCGGGGCGTCACCGGCTCAGGATCAAGCCGCGGCGCACTGTCGATGAGCGCACGGGTGTAAGCCTCACGCGGGTCTTTGAGGATGACTCCCACCGTGCCGGTTTCAATCACGCGCCCGCCGCGCATCACCGCGACCCGATCGGCGACCCCCGCGACCGCACCCAGGTCGTGCGTGATGAGCACCATCGCCATGCCTTCCTCGCGCTTGAGTTGCGCCAGCAGCGCGAGGATCTGCGCCTGGATGGTGACATCCAGCGAAGTGGTCGGCTCATCCGCGATCAGGAGCTTTGGCTCGCAGGCGAGCGCGATGGCGATCATGACGCGCTGGCGCATCCCGCCGGACAGCTCGTGGGGGTACTGTCGCATGCGCCGCGCCGGATCGGTTACCTGCACACGCCTCAGCAGCGCCTCGGCGCGCTCGCGGGCCGCCGCCCAGGGCAGCGCACGGTGGCGCACGATGACTTCGGCGATCTGCTCCCCGACCGCCAGGTGCGGCGTGAGTGAGGTCATCGGGTCCTGGAACACCATGCCGATGGCGGCGCCGCGCAGCCGGTCGAGGGCGCGCACGCCGGCGCCGAGCAGCTCTGCGCCACAAAACTGCGCGCTGCCGGCAACTCTGGCGTTGGGCGGCAGCAGGCCGAGGAATGCAAGAAACGACACGCTCTTGCCGGCGCCGGATTCCCCGACCACCCCCAGGCATTCCCCGCGTACGACACGGAGGTTCACCTCCTCGGCCGCCGAGACGCTGCCCGCCACAGTGGCGAAGGAAACCGACAACCCCGCCAGGCGCAACACCTCCGTCGCGCCTGCCAGGGAGGCTTCAGCGCTCATGCGGGTCGAGGGCATCGCGCAGGCCATCGCCGAGAAGATTCAGGCAGATCAGGAGCATGACCAGGAACGCCGCGGGGGTGAGCAACATCCAGGGCGCGGACTGCATTTCCTGCGCACCGACGTTGATGAGATTACCGAGGCTCGCTTTCGGCTCCTGCACGCCCAGGCCCAAGAAACTGAGGAACCCCTCGAAGATGATCATCTGCGGAATGGTGAGCGTCGCGTACACCGCCACCGGACCCAAAAGATTCGGGACGATGTGACGCACGAGAATGCCGGCCGGCGATACCCCCAGGGCGCGCGCCGCCTCGATGAACTCGCGCCGCTTCAGCGCCAGGGTCTCGCCGCGCACGATGCGCGCGGTCGTGAGCCAGCCCACGGCGCCGATCGCTACCAGCAGCACGCGGATGCTGCCGCGCTGGAAGAGCGTGGTGAGGATGATGACGATGAAGAGATAGGGCAGTGAATACAACACATCAACGAAGCGCATCATCCAGCCATCCGTGCGGCCGCCGGCAAAGCCCGCCACGGCACCCCAGGCAACGCCGATCACAAGGCTCACCAGCGTCGCGAGCACGCTGATGAGGAGTGACACGCGCACGCCGTAGAGAGTGCGCACGAAGAGGTCACGCCCGAGGCGGTCAGTGCCGAACCAATGCGCCGCGAGGCGTCCCGGCGGCAGCGCCAGATGCTGCCAGTCAAGCTGATCGAACTGCCACGGGCTAAAGAAAGGTCCCACCAGGGCCAGCAGCGTGATCAGGGCCAGCACCACCATGGCGACGCGCGTGGCCGTGCCGGCTGCGAGACGGCGGCCCGCGGCCCGCCACCGGCCGCCCCGCGCAGCCGCCAGCGCCTCACTCATGGCGCACGCGCGGGTCGAGCCAGCCGTAGAGAAGATCCGCGACGAGGTTGAACAACAGCAGCAGCGCGCCGTACACGACGATCATGCCCATGACGAGCGGATAGTCCCGATCGATGGCGCCCTGCACGAGATAGCGCCCGGTGCCGGGCAGGCCGAAGACCGTCTCCACGACGAGGGAGCCGGTGACCACGTAGGCCAGCGCGGGACCCAAGTAACTCACGGCGGGCAGCAACGCTGGCTGCAGCGCGTGACGCCACAGCACGCGCGCCCCCCCGAGTCCACGCGCCCGGGCGCTTCTGATCCAGGGACTGCGCAGTACCTCGAGGAGACTCGCCCGCGTCAGGCGCGCAAGATACGCCGCCACCGGCAGGGCGAGCGTCAGCACCGGTAGCACCAGATAGCGTGGTGCGCCACGCTCCCAACCTGCCACCGGCAGCCAGTGCAGCGTGAGTGCGAACACCAGCGCGAACAGCGGCCCGGTGACGAAACTCGGCAGCGCGACGGCCAGCGCCGCCCAGACGGTGAGACTGTAATCGGCGCCCGGGTTGCGCCAGCTCGCGGCCGCGATGCCCGCCGGAATCCCGATGAGCAGCGCGAGCAGGATCGCGCCCAGCCCGACCGTGACACTGACCGGCAGGCCCTGGGCGATCAGCTCGGTCACCGTGAAATCGCGCTGGCTCAAGGAAGGCCCGAAATCCCCGTGCAGGAGTCCGCGCAGGTAGCGCCCGTACTGCACCGTGAGCGGTTGGTCCAGGCCGTAGAGGCGATCCAGGTTCGCCCGCACTACTGGCGTAAGGGTCTGCTCCTGGTCGAACGGGCCGCCGGGTGCGAGCCGCACGATGCCAAAGGAAATCGTGATGATGACGAGTAGTGTCGGGATGATCCCGCCAATCCGGCGGAGCGCGTAGCGCAGCATGCGCGACTTTAGGGAAGCCGCATGTGCGGCGTCAACGCCTTCGCCCCAACACCATGTGCACAGCTGAGCCGCTATACTGCAAAGCCTATGAAACGCATTCTGGTCGGCATCAAGCGGGTGGTGGATTACAACGTGCGCATTCGGGTGAAACCCGATGGCAGCGGTGTGATTACCGACGGGGTTAAAATGAGTATCAACCCCTTCGATGAGATCGCCCTCGAGGAGGCCCTGCGTATCAAGGAACGCGGCGGCGCCGAGGAAGTGGTGGTCGTCACGGTCGGCCCCGCGGACTGTCAGCAGCAATTGCGGACGGCGCTGGCCATGGGCGCGGACCGTGCGCTGCACGTACAGGCGGACGGGGTGATCGAGCCGTTGGTCACGGCGCGCGTGATGCTCAAACTCGTCGAGCGCGAGCAGCCACTGCTCGTCATTCTCGGCAAGCAGGCGATTGATGACGACAACGGCCAGACGGGTCAGCTCCTGGCGGCACTGTGGAATCGGCCGCAGGCGACCTACGCCTCCAAGCTCGAGCTGCATGACGGCGCGGCGCGGGTGACCCGCGAGGTGGACGCGGGGCTTGAAACCCTCGAGATCGACCTGCCGGCTGTAATCACGACGGACCTGCGTCTGAACGAGCCGCGCTACGTCAAGCTTCCCGACATCATGAAGGCGAAGAAGAAACCACTCGACACCCTTTCCTTGAGCGCGGTGGGCGTGGAGCCGCGCGTGCAGCTCAAGGCTGTGGGCTTCTCGCCGCCGGCGCAAAGGCAAAAGGGCGTGCTCGTGAAAGATGCCGCGGAACTGGTTGCGGCACTGAAACAGAAGGGACTCCTGTGAGCACCAAGATTCTCATCGTCGCCGAACACGATGGCAGCAAGCTCAACCCCAGCACCGCGAAGTGCGTAACCTGCGCCCGTGCCATCGATGACGCCGACATCACGCTGGTGGTGTGCGCGGTGGATGCCGCGGCCGTCGCGGCCCAGGCGGCACAGCTCGCGGGCGTAAACCGCGTGCTCACCGTCGAGAACCCGGCCAACCAGCACGCGCTGGCCGCGGTGCTCGCACCGCAGATCGCCGCCATCGCGGGCCCCTACTCCCACGTGTTCGGGCCTTCAACCACGTTTGGTAAGGACCTCATGGCGCGCATCTCCGGGCTCCTCGATGCCCCGCAGGTGAGCGACATCATGGCCGTCGAGAGTCCGACGCGCTTCCGCCGGCCGATCTATGCCGGCAATGCGATTCTCACTGTCGAGGTGGCAGCGGGGTCAAAGGTTGTCGGCACGGTCCGCACCGCCTCATTCGCGGCGGCCGCTTCCGGGACGCCGGCGTCGATCGAAAAAGCAGCGGTGAACGTCGAGCTTCCCCTGCACACCCGGTTCGTGTCCGTGTCGGCGGGCCGCACCGATCGCCCGGACCTGCAGAGCGCGGCCCGCGTCATTTCCGGCGGTCGCGCGCTCGGCAGCGCGGACGGGTTCAAGATCCTGTACGCGCTGGCCGACAAGCTCGGCGCCGCCGTCGGCGCCTCGCGCGCCGCGGTGGACGCCGGCTACGCGCCCAACGAGATGCAGGTGGGGCAGACCGGCAAGATCATTGCACCGGAGCTCTACGTCGCGATCGGCATCTCCGGCGCGATCCAGCACCTGACCGGCATCAAGGACGCACGCACCATTGTCGCCATCAACAAGGACAGCGAGGCGCCGATCTTTGAGGTCGCGGACATCGGGCTGGTGGGCGACCTGTTCCAGATCATCCCGGAGATCGAGCGGCTGATCTAAATCGAGCGGCTGATTTAATTAGAATGGCCGAAAGTGGCCAGACGGCGCTTGCGGCGGGCCAAGCAAACTGCTGTTTCGGATAGCAGGCCGGTTCCGGGCACCGAAATGATTTGACCGCGCTACGCCTGCCGCGCGTGAATGACCCACAGATTGGCAACGCGCTCGAGCGTCGGATCGCCCTTGACCTGCTTGAAGGTCTTCAGGGCATCATCCTTGTGACCCGCCTTCAGCTGCGCAGTGCCAAGCAGCAGCCGCGTATCGGCGGCGTTCTTGAGCCCACCCTTGGTCAGCGCCTTGGCTAACTCGGCGGCGGCCTTATCGTACTGCTGGTAACCGAAGTACGCCTGCCCGACGGTGGCGGCCGCCTGGCCGTCGGTGGCGGCATCCGCGGCCTTCTCCGCGTTGGGCAGGTTGGCCTGGTCTTCGGCAGCCTTCTTCTTCGCGCTCTCGAGCGCCCGCTGCGCGCGGGCCAGGGCGTGGGCGTCGTTTGCGAACACGCCCCGCGCCAGCCCGTTCTCCAGGGCATGCTGCGCCTCAGCCGGCGCGCCCTGGTCCATCGCAATCGAGCCCATCTCGCCGTAGTCCTCTGAGTGCGTGAGCACACCGACATCATTCATGAGACGGTAGACCTGCATCTTGTTGGTGTCGCCGGTGGCCTGGCGCTCCAGGGAAATCAACAGGCCCTGCCAGTACTCGGGCTTCGGATAGTAGGTCACCAGGCGCTCGAGTTGGCGCGTCTCGCAGCCCTTGTCATCGAGCTTGATGCAGGCACTGCGCGTGATGGTGAGCAGGTCGAGCTTCGGCACCTGACCCGCCTTGGTGAGCGAGTCTATGTGGCTCTCTTCAAATCTCACCGCGGCCTTGTAGTCGCCCTTCAGGTAGTACGCCTGCCCGACGAGGATGCGCGTCTCCTCATCCGCAAAGCCCTCCTTGATGGCGCGATTGCCGTACTCGATCGCCTTGTCGTAGGACTTCAGCTGCGTATTGATGGTGACCAGCGCGCGCACGTCGCTCTGGATCTGCGCCGGAGTCGTGAAGCCATCGGTGAGCAGCGCCTCGTAGGTTTTCTCGGCGCAGGCGTAGTCGTTGATGCGCACACAGGAGTAGCTCATCATCTCGCTGATGAGGTGCTGATCGTACGGAGTCTTGCCCGCCGTGCCCTCGGCGACGCGCAGCTTCGCGATCGCGTCCTGGTACTTCTTCGCCTTGAAACTCTCCTGCGCCGCCAGCAGCGGCTTGGCCAATGCCTTGCTGTTCTTGGCCTGCGCGAGCGCATCCCCGCAAGCAAAGGCCAGTAACCCTGCCATGGCGGCGCTCACCAGTAGCGGCGGCGCGAATAGTGCTTTCAAATTCATTAGGTGCTCACTTTGTGCGGCTGGCGCGGATCGCTCTTTCCTACAGCAGCGCCAGGATGTGTTCGGCCGAAGATACCTTGAACTGCCCGGGAGCCTCGATCTCAATCTGCGTGGCGACGCCGTCCTTCACGACCACCGCAAAGCGCTGACCGCGGGTGCCGAGCCCGTGCGCCTTGGCATCGAACTCCAGGCCCAGTGCCCGGGCGTACTCGCCGTTGCCGTCGGCCAGCATGAGGATCTTGTCGCCGACGCCCGAGGCCTTACCCCAGGCGTTCATCACGAAGACATCGTTCACCGCCATACAGGCGATGGTGTTCACGCCTTTGGCAAGGATCTGGTCTGCAAGCTGCACAAAGCCGGGCAGATGCCTGGCATCGCAGGTTGGGGTGAAGGCACCCGGCACGGAGAACAGCACCACGCGTTTGGCGCTGAAGAGTTCCTCGGTCGTGATGTCCTTCGGCCCCTCCTTGGTCATGCGCTTGAATTTGCCCGCAGGCATTTTGTCCCCTGCCTTGATTGCCATGGCCATGCTCCTTCGGAAACCGTTGTGACTTGTGCCGGATCTGGCGCTGCACGGCTTGCGCCGGCGCGCCGCTGCTTAGGTCTGCTTCGCGTGAATCACCCACAGCGAAGCCAGGCGCTCCAGGACCGGCGAACCATGCACGCTCTGGAACGTCTTCACCGCGTCATCCTTGTGACCAGACTTGAGTTGCGCAATACCCAGATTCAGCCGCGTGTCGGCCTCGTTCTTCAGTCCACCCTTGCTGACTGCCTTGGAGAGCTGGTCCACCGCTTTGTCGTACTGCTGGTAGCCGAGGTAGGCGAGGCCCGCGCCGCCGTTCTTCACACCGTTGGCGGCGGCATTCGCGTCCTGCTCGACCCTGGGGAGCGAGCTCTGATCCGTGGCTGCGGCTTTCCTGGCCTCCACCGTGAGCTTTTGCGCCTCGCTGGACTTACCTCCCGTCAAGAGACCCGCATCGGTTCCCATCTGCAGCGCGTGCTGCGCATCGCCCGGGGAACCGCGAGTCATGGCCGTGGTGGCCATGTCGAGATAATCATCGCCGTTGGTCATCGCGCCCGTGTCGGCCATGAGCCGGTAGGTCTGCAGCGTCTCGACGTCCCCTTTGGGGCGTACCAGGGAGAGAATCTGCACCCAGATCTCCGGCTTCGGGTAGTAAGTCACCTGGTATTCGAGCGCCTTGGCAATGCAGGCGTCGTCCTTGAGCTTGGCACACGAGCTCAGAAGTATGTTCAGGTCGTCCGACTTAGGGGTCTGGCCCTTCTTCACGACCTCGGCGATGTGGCCGTCTTCGAGCTGTATCGCGTCCTTGAAGTTGTCCTTGAGATAATAAGCGGCCCCGACCACCCCGTAGATCTCATCCGGGGCGGAACCGCCCTTGATGGCGCGGTTGCCGTAGTCGATCGCCTTGTCGTAGTCCTTTGCCTGGTAGCTCACCTGCGCCACCAGGCGGGTGAATTTCAGGTTGTCCTCGGGCGTGGTAAAGCCGTCGTCGATCTGCCCCTGCAGGGCCTTGGCGACGCACGGCACGTCGTTGGTCTTGGAGCAGGCCACCGCCGTGTATTGGTTGATGATGTGCTGATCGTAGGGGGCCTTGCCCGGCATCGCGTCCACGGCACGCAGCTTCTCGAGCCCCTCCGGGAACTTGCCGGCCTTGAACAACGCCTCGACTTCACTCAGAGGCTTTCTCAGCTCCGCACTCACGGTCGGCGGCTTGGGCTGATCCGCGCCCTGCGCCGTGCCGGACGCTGCACCGACTGCCACGAGCGCCATGAGGAGCGCGGCGTGTGTGACGCACAGGGCTCCGCTTGCGTTGAAACTCACGGTGTACTTTCCCACGGTTCGCAACTAGTCCTTGAATTCCGACACATTGACGAAGCCGATCTTCTTCATGCGGTTGCGCTGCGCCGCCGCCAGCACCTTGGCCACGACGTCATACTTCGCGCGCCGATCCGGTCGCAGGTGAATTTCCGGCTGCGGGTCCTTTACCGCTTCGGTACGGAAGTAGCCTTCGAGCGTGTCCACGTTCGCGACCGGGGTGCCGTTCCACACTACCGCGCCGTCGAAGTCGATCTCGAGGTCGATTACTTCGGGGCGCTGATCCGGCGGCGGGGGATTGTTCGCCTGCGGCATGTCCAGCTTGACCGCGTGGGTCATGATGGGAAGCGACACGATCAAGGTCACCAGCAGCACCAGCATGACGTCGATGAGCGGCGTCGTGTTGATGTCGCACATCGCCTCGCCGGAACCGGTGCCAACACTCATTGCCATGACTATCGACTCCTAAGTTCAGCGGTAGCCGCGTACGCCGTGGTCCGGCTCGGTGAGAAAGCCGACTTTCACGATGCCGCCGCGCTGCACCATGTACATGACCCGGCCGATGGCTTCAAAGCGCGTGTCCCTATCGCCGCGAATGTGCAGCTCTGGCTGGGGTTTCTTGACCGCCGCCGTCTTGATGTTATCCAGCAGCGTCTCCATGTTCGGAATGGACTTGTCGTTCCAGAAGATCTGGCCTTCCTTGTTCACCGCGATGGTGATGTTCTCCGGCTTGGTCTGGGTCGGGATGTTGACCGCCTTGGGAAGCTCGACCTTCACGGTCTTGTTGATCACTGGAATCGTGATCAGGAAGATGATGAGCATCACCAGCATGACGTCCACGAGCGGCGTCGTGTTGATGTTGGACATCACGGGAATCCCGCCGCCACCGCCGCCCGAAGGCATGCTCATTGCCATGATCGACTACTCCTCACATGGCGGCCCATAGCGGGCCGCCGCGGCTTACCTGATGACCGGGGCTGCCTTGGCCGCCGCCGCACGTGCACCGCCTGCGGCGCCACTGTCCACGCGCACGCCACCTACCAGGTAGGCATGCAGGTCGGCGGCGAAGTTCCGCAGCGCGTCCTGCAGCACCTTGTTGCGGCCGAGCAGCCAGTTGTAGCCCATGACCGCGGGCACCGCGACGAACAGTCCAATGGCCGTCATGATCAGCGACTCACCCACGGGTCCTGCCACCTTGTCGATGCTCGCCTGGCCGGCAATGCCGATGCCCACCAGCGCCTTGAGGATGCCCCACACCGTGCCGAACAGGCCGACGAACGGCGCCACCGAGCCTACCGTGGCCAAGAGGCCCAGGCCGTTGTGCAGCTTGCTGTTCACCTGCTCGACCGCGCGTTGCAGCGACATGGTGATCCACTCGTGCAGGTCGATACGATCCGTGAGCCGCCCGTCGTGATGCGAGGCGGCGCGCAAACCATCTTCGGCGATGCCGCGGAAGTCATCGCCCTTCTTCAGGCGGTCGACGCCGTCCTTGATCGACGGTGCGGTCCAGAACTGCTTCTCGACGGTCTTGGCTGACTTCTTGAGCTTGCTCTGGTCCCAGAGTTTGGTGAGCATCACGTACCAGGATGCCAGCGACATGATCGCCAGCAGGATGAGCACGGAGCGGGCGACGATGTCGCCGCCTCCCCAGAGTGCTCCCAGGCCGTAAGGGTTATCGACGGTTGCGGTGGGTTGGGTATCCATGTTTTCCTCGGATCAGAAAAAAATAGACCGCACGATCTGCGGCGTCTGCATTGATTACTTGAGCGTGAATCTGATGGGCAGCTTGCCGCAGGACTCGATCGGCTTGCCCTCCGCGGTCGCGGCCTTGAAGCGTCCCGAACCGGCACGGACGAGCTTAAGCGCGGCCTCATCCAGACTCGCGGTCCCCGAAGACTTTTCGACTGCGGGCTCCTTGGAGAGCTTGCCGTCCGGCCCGACGCACACGCTCACCGTCGCGACGCCTTCCTGGCCCAGGCGGCGCGCGCCACTAGGATAGAACTCATCTGAGTTAGGAAAGCCCTTGCCAAGGCCAAGGGGAGTCCCCGGAGTCGAGGGCCTGGGCGTCGGCGGCGGACGCGCGACGGGCTTATCCGTCACGTCCACGATCGCGGTGGAAGCCGTCTCCACAGGCACGTCGATGGTCACATCCGGCGGTGGCACTTCCACCGGCGGGCGTTCCAGCTCCGGCGGCGGCGGCGGCGGCGGCAGGTCCTGCTTCTTGATGTCCTCAACGATGTCGGCGGTGATCGGCGGCGCCACCAACTCCATCGCGCGGCGCGCCAGGCCCGAGGCCAGCGCCCAGATGACGAACACGTGCAGCCCGATGATGGCGAGGAGCACGGCGCCACGGCGTGTCAGGAACGTTGAATCTTGTACGTAGGCAGTCATGAGTTGTTAGCGATGAGCTTGTCTCTACACACCGGCTCCAGCTGGCGGCAGCAAACCAACCGTTTTATTCGTTGCCTTCAGCATGAAGGGACCGGACCCCTGTGCCGGCGGTACTTCCCGCCGGACTCCTTATCGCCTCACTGTACAGCACACCCATTTCCAGCACGCGCCCCCGGCGGGCGATTGAGTTTTAAGAATCCCCCCGGAGTGCCACTCACCGCCTTGCGCATGAGCATGCCGCGACGAACTGTAACCGCTGCTCTTGGCACTGACAACTCCGGCGCGGTCTTAAGAAGCGCGCCGACGTGCCTGTATCGGCTCAGTCACCGCCCCCCGCGAGGCACTGCCGACGAGTTGCGCGTACTTGGCGAGCACGCCGGCAAGCGCGTAGGGCCTCACCGGCTTAGCCGCAGCGCGACGGGCACGCAATTGCGCGCCCGGAACCTCGAGGCGGATCGCGCGCGTCACTGCATCGATGCTGATCCGATCGCCGTTGCGCACCAGGCCAATCGGGCCGCCCGCGGCGGCCTCCGGAGAAATATGTCCGACCACAAACCCGTGGCTGCCGCCGGAAAAGCGTCCATCGGTGATCAGCGCCACCTGCGCGCCGAGGCCCATTCCGGTAATCGCGCTCGTGGGACTGAGCATTTCACGCATTCCCGGACCGCCGCGCGGACCCTCGCCGCGAATGACGACGACGTCACCACGCTTCACGCGGCCGGCGAGGATCGCCTGCGTCGCCCGCTCCTCGCCTTCGAACACGCGCGCCCGGCCTTCGAACCGCACGCCTTCGTTGCCCGTGATTTTCGCGACCGCGCCCTCGGGTGCCAGGTTCCCGTACAGGACCACCAGGTGACTGTTCTTCTTCAGGGGGTTCGAGAGCGGTCGGACAATCTCCTGTCCGCTCATATACATGGGAATATTTTCCAGATTCTCCCGCAGCGTGCGACCAGTGACCGTCCGACACTCCCCGTGCAGAAGCCCCGCGGCGAGCAGCATTTTCATGAGCGGCTGGATGCCGCCGATCGCGACCAGCTCGGACATGAGGTACCGTCCGCTGGGTCTTAAGTCCGCGAGCACGGGGACGCGTTTGCCGATGCGCGTGAAGTCATCCAGCGTCAGCCGAACCTGCGCGTCGTGAGCGATGGCCAGAAGATGCAGCACGGCGTTGGTCGAGCCCCCGAGCGCGATGACCACGGTGATCGCGTTCTCGAAGGAGCGGCGAGTGAGGATGTCGCGCGGTTTCAGGCCCTCGCCCACCATCCGCAGTACCGCCTCGCCCGCCCGGCGGCAGTCCGCCCGCTTGTCCTCACCGACCGCCTCCTGGGCGGAGCTGCCCGGTAAGGACAAGCCCAAGGCTTCGATGGCCGAGGCCATGGTGTTGGCGGTGTACATGCCGCCGCAGCTTCCAGGGCCCGGGATTGCCGTGCGCTCGATCTCGAGGAGCCCGGAGTCCGAGAGCGTACCGGCCGCGTGCGCCCCGACCGCTTCGAACACTGAAATGATGTCGCGCCGGGCGACCCCCGGACGGATGGTGCCGCCGTAAACAAAAACCGCCGGGCGGTTGAGACGCGCAATCGCCATGGCGCAGCCGGGCATGTTCTTGTCGCAACCCCCGATCGCGATGAGACCGTCGAAGCCGGCAGCTCCGGCCACGGCCTCGATCGAGTCGGCGATGATTTCCCGCGACACCAGCGAGTAGCGCATGCCGGCCGTGCCCATCGAAATACCGTCGGACACGGTGATGGTGTTGAACAGCACGCTCTTGCCGCCGGCGGCATCCACGCCCGCACACGCCTCGCGTGCGAGTTCGCCGATGTGCATGTTGCAGGGTGTGACATTCGCCCAGGTGGAGGCCACGCCGATCTGGGGCCTCGCAAAGTCCTCATCGCGAAAGCCGGTCGCCCGCAGCATGGCGCGCGCCGGGGCCTGCTGCGCCCCATCCAGTACCAGGCGCGAGTGCCGGCGGGGGTCGACGCGCGGAGCAATGCGTTTTTTCACTCGGGTCCCTGTGCGCTTGATGCGGATGTTGGCACGCTGGCGGCGGCGACGGACTGCGTCGGCTGCACGGCCCGCGCCTGCTTTCCATAACGCCAGCCGACGAGCGTGCCCACGAGGGCGTTCAGAAAGAACAACAATCCGGAGAGTCCCGCAAACTGCGTCGGCAGCAACACCGCGGCGAGCGCCGCCAGCACGCCCACCGCCGCAAAGCCGAAGTGCTGCGCGCGCCCCTGCGCGGTGCGCACGGTCTCGAACGCATCCAGCTGCAGGGCCGCGCGCGCTGTCCAGGCGTGCTGATAGAGCAGGCCGAAAATCACGAACACCGCCGTGTACCCCGCGCAGAAGATGAGCATCAACGCCGCGGTCTGGGTCGGCAATATCATCGTCTCGACGGCCGCCTGCGGCATGATCCGGCCGCCGCCCACACCACCGACCAGCAAGGTGAAGAGAAACTTCAGCGGATAGACGTAGAAGAGCACCACGAACAGCAGCAGCAGGTTAAGTCCGATCACGTAGGGGGTCTGCAGGCCGTAGCGGCGCGAGAACAGGTAATGGTGATACCAGACCCAGGTGAGCATGGTGAAGCAGATCCCGAAGGCGACGAAGCCCTTCATCACGGCCAGCAGCTCGGCAAAGGTGCGCGGCACTTCGAGCGACACCACCAGCAGCGTTACCGCAAAGGCGAACACGGCGTCGGTGAAGCCTTCCAGGCGCGTGATCCGCCCCCCGCGCCATCTGAAGTGCTTCTCCGGTGCGATCAGCTCCGCACCCAGGCTCTCGCGCAGCATGTTTATTCCCATCCCTGGCGCTGACTTTAGCTCGTTTGACAATGCGGGCGAGGGTGTGCTCACATCGGGACAGCACGTTTAGTTCGCAACCATGACCTCCAACGCCTCCGCGGTCCTTGAATTCGCAGCGCTCTCCAGCGCCGGGCGGGCGTCGTCGCTTCTGGGTCTGCCCGCCCTGCTGCTTCTTATTACAGAAGCAAAGTGCGGGGTATTCGCGAACGCCTGATCCAAGAAACCAGACACGAGCGACAGAAGACACCAAAAAACCCCGCACCGGCAAGAGCCGCTGCGGGGTTTTTTATGCATGCCAGCCGGCTACCGATGCCGGCCACGAGGAGTGACTTAAGATGAAGCTGTATTCGCAGAAACACGTCGACCGCAAGGCCCTGAAGCGCGCGCGCATCGCCATACTCGGCTACGGCAGCCAGGGGCGCGCCCACGCGCTGAACCTGAAGGACAGCGGCCACGACGTCATCGTTGGCGTGCGCAAGGGAGGCGCGAGCTGGAAGAAGGCGAAGCAGGACGGGCTGCAGGTCGCAGAGCCGGCGGCCGCCGCGCAAGGCGCAGACCTCATCGCCATCCTGGTGCCCGACACGGCGCAGAAGGAGTTCTACAAGGGCATCAGGAACAGCCTGAAATCCGGCGCGGCGCTCCTCTTCGCGCATGGCTTCAACATTCATTTCCGCCAGATCAAACCTGCCAAGGATCTGGATGTTGTCCTGATCGCGCCCAAGGGGCCGGGGGATCTCGTGCGCCGCCAGTACCTCCAGGGACGCGGTGTGCCGTGCCTGCTCGCGGTACACCAGGACGCGAGCGGCAAGGCGCACGCGCGGGCGCTGGCCTATGCGCACGGCATCGGCGGCACGCGCGGCGGGGTGCTCGAGACCACGTTCGCGGAAGAAACCGAAACGGATCTGTTCGGCGAGCAGGCGGTGCTGTGCGGCGGCACCACCGAGCTCATCGTCAAGGGCTTCGAGACCCTGGTCGAGGCGGGTTATCAGCCCGAGGTCGCCTACTACGAGTGCCTGCACGAGCTGAAGCTCATCGTCGACCTGCTGCATGAAGGCGGGCTGGCCAAGATGCACCAGTTCATCAGCGAGACGGCCAAGTACGGCGACCTCACGCGCGGACCACGCATCGTGAACGAGCGCGTCAAGAACGAGATGCGCAAGGTCCTCAAGGAAGTGCAGAGCGGCCGCTTTGCGCGGCAGTGGATCCGCGAGAACGCACAGGGGCGCGGCACCTACCAGAGGCTGCTCAACGAGGACACCAGCCGCCAGATCGAAAAGGTGGGCGCCACCTTGCGCGCACGCATGCCGTGGCTGACGGAAAGCCCGCGCAAGGGAGCCAGGGCATGAGCGCCAATCCGGACCGGGTCCTGATCTTCGATACCACGCTGCGCGACGGGGAGCAGTCCCCGGGGTGTAGCATGACCGCGCCGGAAAAGCTGCGCGTCGCCCGGGCGCTCGCCGAGCTCGGCGTGGATGTCATCGAAGCCGGCTTTCCGGCCGCCTCGCGCGGGGATTTCGACTGCGTGGCCGCCGTGGCGCGCGAAGTGCACGGCCCGATCATCTGCGGACTGGCGCGCTGCACCTTCGAAGATATCGACGCCGCCGCGCGGGCGCTGTCCGAGGCGCCGCGCCACCGCATCCACGTGTTCCTCGCCACCAGCGCAATCCACCGCCAGTACAAGCTCAACATGGCGCAGGAAGAGATCCTGCGGCTGGCCGCGTCCGGGGTCGCCCGCGCGCGCGCGTTGTGCGAGGACGTGGAGTTTTCTGCCGAGGACGCCTCGCGCACGGAACTGGAATTCCTGGCGCAGGTGCTCGAGGCGGCGATCGGCGCCGGCGCGACCACGGTGAACATTCCCGACACGGTGGGCTACACGGTGCCGGATGAGTTCGCGGAGCTGTTTCGCTACCTGCGCAAGAACGTGCGCGGCATCGAGAGGGTGCGACTCTCGGTGCACTGCCACGATGACCTGGGGATGGCGGTGGCCAACAGCCTCACGGCGGTGGTCGCCGGCGCGCGGCAGATCGAGTGCACCATCAATGGCATCGGCGAGCGCGCCGGCAACTGCTCGCTGGAGGAGGTGGTGATGGCGCTGAAGACGCGCGCCGCGTTCTTCAATGTCAGCACCGGCATCCAGACCACCCGCCTCTACCCCACCTCGCGGCTCGTCTCCAGCATCACCGGCATGCCGATCCCGCGCAACAAGGCGGTGGTGGGCGAAAACGCTTTCGCGCACGAGAGCGGCATCCACCAGCACGGCATGCTCAAGCACCACTCCACTTACGAGATCATGCGGCCCGAGGAAGTGGGCCTCAGCCGCACGCACCTGGTGCTCGGCAAGCACAGCGGCCGGCACGCGTTCCGGGAGCGCGTCCAGGCCCTGGGGTTCGAGCTCGAGGACCTGGAGTTCAACCGTGTGTTCGATGAATTCAAGGCGCTCGCGGACAAGAAGAAAGAGCTGTTCGATGGTGACATCGAGGCTCTGGTGCTGCGCGCGGAAGGCTCGGCCGCAGGTCCCTGGACGCTGCTGGACCTGACCACCGAAGCGCACAGCGGCGGCAGCGCGCGTGCGGTGGTGCTGCTGCAGCACGCGGACGGACGCACCGCGGAAAATACCGCCAGCGGCGACGGTCCCGTGGATGCGGCCTTCAAGGCAATCGAAGCCGCGACCGGCATCAGCGTCGCGCTGCGCAAGTTCGAGGTGCACGCCGTTTCCGAGGGGGAGGACGCCCAGGGCGAGGCGCGCGTGTACGTGGAGTACAATCAGAAAAGCTATCGGGGCGCGAGCGTGAGCACCAATATCGTCGAGTCCGGCACGCGCGCGTTCCTCGAGGTGATCAATCGCATCGAGCAGGCGCACGAGCACGGGCGTTCCCGCCAGGAACGCGCGGCCGCCACGCCCGCTTAAGGAGTCTCCATGCCCATTCCGGCCACGAAATACATCTGGTTCAACGGCAAGCTGGTGCCCTGGGAGAAGGCGACGGTGCACGTGCTCGCGCACGCCCTGCACTACGGCTCGTCGGTATTCGAAGGCGTACGGGCTTACGAGACGCCCCGCGGCGTCGCGATTTTTCGCCTCAAGGACCACACCAAACGCCTGTACGACTCGGCGAAGATCTATCGCATCAACATTCCGTTCACCCCCGAGCAGGTGAACGATGCCTGCCGGCAGGTGATCGCCTCCAACGGACTCACCCGCGGGGCGTATCTGCGACCGATCGTGTTCCGCGGCTACGGGGAGATCGGCGTCACACCAAAGATCGAGCCACCGACGGATGTCGCGATCGCCGCCTGGGAATGGGCCAAGTACCTGGGCGCCGAGACCGAGGATGCCGGCGTCGACGCGTGCGTGTCCTCCTGGCAGCGCATGGCTCCCAACACGCTGCCCGCACTCGCCAAGGCCGGCGGCAACTATCTTTCGAGTCAGCTCATCGGCGCCGAGGCGCGCCGGCTCGGATTTGCCGAGGGCATCGGTCTTTCGACCGATGGCACCCTGAGCGAAGGCTCCGGGGAGAACCTGTTCCTGGTCAAGGACGGGGTGTTGCTCACTCCGGCACTCGCGCACTCGGCGCTCGCCGGTCTCACCCGCGACACGATCATGCGTCTGGCACGCGAGCGCGGCATCGAGGTGAAGGAATGTGCGCTGCCGCGCGAGATGCTGTACCTGTGCGACGAGGCATTCTTCACCGGCACGGCGGTGGAAATTACCCCCATCCGTTCGGTGGATCGGCTACCGGTGGGCAACGGCAAGCGCGGCCCGGTCACCGAGGCGCTGCAGGGCGCGTTCTTCGGGCTCTTCTCGGGCAAGACCGCCGACAGGTGGGGCTGGCTCGACTACGTGGACATGGCGGCGCCACGCGCGGCAGCCTCCGGCTGAATGGCGAGCGCACCACAGACGCTGTTCGAGAAAGTCTGGCAGGCTCACGAGGTGAGCCCCGAGAGCGCCGCGACGCCCGCGGTGCTCTACATCGACCTGCACCTGATCCACGAAGTCACCTCGCCGCAGGCGTTTACGCTGCTGCGCGAGCGCGGGCTTGCCGTGCGGCGCCCGCAGCGTGCGCTCGCCACCATGGATCATTCCACCCCGACGCTCAGCGCGCAGGTGTTCGGCGGCGCGCCCATTGCGATTGATTCCGCCGCCCGCCAGGTGCGCGAGCTGGAGTCCAATTGCGCTGAGTTTGGCGTCGAGCTGCTGGGCCTGACCCACGCGCAACGCGGTATCGTGCACGTCATCGGACCGGAGCTCGGGCTCACCCAGCCGGGCAAGACCATCGTCTGCGGCGACAGCCACACGAGCACGCATGGCGCGCTCGGCGCCCTCGCCTTCGGCATCGGCACCACGGAAGTCGCGCATGTGCTTGCGACCCAGTGTCTGCTGCAAAGAAAGCCCCGCACACTCGCCGTCAACGTGCACGGCCGCCTGGGCACCGGGGTCACCGCCAAGGACCTGATCCTCGCGATCATCGGCCGGCTCGGCATCGCCGGCGGCACGGGGCACGTGATCGAGTACCGCGGCGAGACCATTGGCGCGCTCGACATGGAAGAACGCCTGACCGTGTGCAACATGTCCATCGAGGCCGGTGCCCGCGCCGGCATGATGGCCCCCGACGAGACGACGTTCGAGTACCTGGCGCGCCGGCCGCGCGCCCCGCAGGGCGCCGCCTTCGAACGGGCCGTCGATGCGTGGCGCCGGTTACCCACCGATGCCGGCGCCCGCTTCGATCGCGAGGTGGACTTCGACGCGGCCACCATCGAGCCCATGATCACTTACGGCACCAACCCCGGCATGGTTATCCCCATCGGCGGCTCGGTGCCCACGCGCGGCGATGACGCGGCCTTTTCCCAGGCGCTCGCCTACATGGGCCTCACGCCGGGAGCTGCCATCAAGGATCAGCCTGTGAACGTCGTGTTCGTCGGCAGCTGCACCAACGCACGGCTCTCGGACCTGCGCAGCGCGGCGGCGGTGCTGCGCGGCCGGCACGTGGCACCGGGGATCACCATGCTCGTCGTGCCCGGATCCCAGGACGTGAAGCGCCAGGCGGAAGCTGAAGGCCTGCACCAGGTGTTCCTGGACGCGGGTGCGCAGTGGCGCGAGTCCGGGTGCTCGATGTGCCTAGGCATGAACGGCGATCTCGTCGGCGCCGGCCAGTACGCGATCAGCACCAGCAACCGCAACTTCGAAGGCCGGCAGGGAAAAGGCGCGCGCACCCTGCTCGCAAGTCCGCTCACCGCCGCGGCGAGCGCAGTGCGCGGCCGTGTCACCGATCCACGCGAGCTCACTTAAATGGAGCCCTTCACGATGCTGCGCTCGCGCACCGTGGTGCTGCCGGCGGCCAACATCGATACCGACCAGATCATTCCGGCGCGCTTTCTCACTACCACGACGCACACCGGCCTCGGTCGCAACCTGTTCGCTGACTGGCGCTACGATGCCAGCGGCACCGCGCGTGCGGACTTCGCACTGAACCGCACCGCGGCACAGGGCTGCCGCATCCTCGTGGCGGGGCGCAATTTCGGCTGCGGATCCTCGCGCGAACACGCCCCCTGGGCCCTGCTCGACTACGGCCTGCGCGCGGTGGTGAGCACCCAGATCGCCGACATCTTCCGCAGCAATGCCCTGAAGAACGGCCTCCTGCCGGTGGTGGTGGACGAGCCCACGAGCGAGTGGCTCATCGCGCACCCGGGCGCCGAGATCAGCCTCGATGTGGCCGCGGCTACGCTCACGCTGCCTTCCGGCGTCGCGGTCGAATTTCCGCTCGAAGCGTTCGCGCGTCATTGCCTGCTCAACGGTGTGGATGAGCTCGGGTATCTCCTCGCCCGCGGCGAGGAGATCACTGCGTTCGAGCAACGCCAGTGAGGGCCACCATTGCCGTACTGGCCGGTGATGGCATCGGACCGGAGGTCACGGCCGAGAGTCGCCGCTGCCTCGCCGCGGTGGCACGGCTCTTCCGACATGACTTCGAGTTTCTGGATCTGCCCTTCGGCGGCGCGGCGATCGACGCCCACGCGAACCCCTTGCCGGATGCGACGCTTGCCGCCTGCCGCGGCGCCGATGCGGTGCTGCTGGGTGCGATCGGCGGCCCGAAGTGGTCAGCGCCGGACGCGCCGCTGCGCCCGGAAGCCGGGCTGCTGCGTCTGCGCAAGGAACTCGGCGTGTACGCCAACCTGCGGCCGGTGAAAGTTCACTCGGCGCTGGTTGACGCTTCCACCCTCAAGCCCGAGGTGGTGCGCGATGTCGACCTGATCTTCGTCCGCGAACTCACCGGCGGGATCTACTTCGGCGACAAGCAGCGCGACGCGCGCGGCGCACGCGATGTGTGTGTCTACGAGGTCGGCGAGGTCGAACGCGTGGTCCGCGTGGCCGCGCGGCTGGCGCAGGGACGCCGCGGACGGCTGACCTCGATCGACAAGGCCAACGTGCTCGAGACCTCGCGGCTGTGGCGGGACGTGACGCAGCACCTCATGGCGCGCGAGTTCCCGGGCGTGCATCTCGAGCACATGCTGGTGGACGCGGCCGCCATGCACCTCATCCGCCGGCCGCGCGACTTCGACGTGCTCGTGACCGAGAACATGTTTGGCGACATCCTGACCGATGAGGCCTCGATGCTGGCAGGCTCGCTGGGTCTTCTGCCCTCAGCGTCCCTGGGCGACGGCCGGCGCGGCGTCTACGAGCCCATCCACGGCTCCGCCCCCGATATCGCGGGAACCAACAGCGCCAATCCCTACGGCGCGATCCTGAGCGCGGCACTCCTGATGCGGCATTCGCTCCAGCTCGGGACGGAAGCCGCGGCGCTCGAACGCGCCGTGTCCGACGCCTTTGCCGCCGGTGCACTCACGTCTGATCTGGCGCTGCCGCACCGCCGCGCGCTCAGCACCGCCGCGGCAGGCGATGCGGTGCTCAGCAGGCTCCAGCCGCCGCCCTGAGCGCCGGACGCGGCAGTACATGCGCCGCCCGTGCCAGCGCCCGCGCGAGGTCGGCGCGCAGATCCTCGAGCGCCTCGATCCCCACCGAGAGACGAATCAGCCCGTCGGCGAGACCGGCGCGCGCCCGCGCCTGCGGGTCCATGGAGGAGTGAGTCATGGTCGCCGGATGCGCGACCAGGCTCTCGACGCCCCCCAGGGATTCCGCCAGCGAGAAGGATGTCAGACCCGACACGAACTCGCGCACCGCGTCGTGTCCACCGTCGAGCTCGAGCGTCACGACGGCGCCGAAACCACGCTGCTGCCGCCGGGCGAGGTCGTGACCTGCGTGTGAGCGCAGGCCCGGGTACCACACGCGGCGGACGTTGCTCTGGACTTCGAGCCACTCCGCGAGCGCCTGGGCGTTGCGCGCGTGGTGCTCGAGGCGCGCGTGCAGGGTGCGCAAGCCGCGCAGCGTGAGGAAGCTGTCGAAGGGCGCGCCCGTCACCCCGAGACAATTCGCCCACCAGGCAACCTGCTCGTGCACCGCGCGCTCGCGCGCCACCACCGCGCCGCCAACCACATCGCTATGACCGTTGAGGTACTTGGTGGTGGAGTGCACGACCAGGTCGGCCCCCAGGGTGAGCGGCTGCTGCCAGGCCGGTGAGAGGAAGGTGTTGTCGACGACCACCAGCGCACCGCTCGCGTGGGCGAGCGTCGTTACGGCGGCGATGTCGGTGATGCGTAGCAAAGGATTGCTCGGGGTTTCTATCCACAGCATCGCGGCCGGACGCGCGAGAGCGGCGCGCACCGCGGCTTCGTCGCCGAAGTCGATGAAGTCCACCTTGCGTTCGCCGCGCTGCCGCCAGGCATCGAAGAGCCGATAGGTGCCGCCGTAACAATCATGCGGAGCCACGATGCGTCCGCCCACGGGTACGAGGTAACCCACGGCGGTAATCGCCGCCATGCCACTGGCCGTCACGACCCCTCCGGCGCCCTCTTCCAGGTCGCTGATGGCCTCGGCGAGCAGATCACGGGTCGGGTTGCCCGAGCGGGTGTAGTCGTACGCGCGCTTGTCGGCGAAGCCGCGAAACGCGAAGGTCGCCGACAGGTGCAAGGGCGGGACGACGCAACCGGTGGCATCACCACATTCAATGCCGGCGCGCACCGTCTGCGTCACTAAGCTCGCCGTATCGTTGGCAGCCGACTTGTTTCTGGGGGCGTTCATGCTTGGCTCCGCGTAAGTTAAGACCGGCTCACCGGCCCCCTGCAGAGCGCGCCTGCCCCGGAACGGGCAGGCTTGTTGCGTCCATCCTTCGAACGTGTCCGAAAACACCCCGAAGGCCACGCGAACCGCTCATCTGTCTTCCCCGAAGGGTTGCAGGAGTTGGCACCTTTCCAGGGTGGTTAAGCCTGGCGGTTGCCCCGGCGTCTAAGGGCCTTATCCCTCAGCCGGTCTCGATGAGTGGGGTGAGTTTATGTTGCCCGCCGCGGACTGTGCAAGGGGAAACTGGCGTCCTTACCCCACTTTGATGCTGAGCTCGCGGGGAACGCGGCAAGGTCGTCCTGATCAGCGGGGTGCGAGACCATCCGCGCGCCGCGCGGCGTCCGCCGCCTGGCTGGTGCGCCCGCGCGCCTGCAGCGAATCCGCGATGAGACGCCAGGCGCTTGCCTGCGCCGCCGGATCACCGCTGGCGAGCGAGAGCGCCTTACGGCCCATGCCGTCGGCCTGCTCGGCATCTGCGGCACCCAGACGCATCCGACCGAGCTCGATCCACAGCAGTGCATTCTCCGGCTCGATCCGCAGCGCGCGCTCAATGGTGGCACTCGCCTGCCCGAAGTCACCGCCCTTCGCCTGTGCATACGCCTGGGCGACGAGCGCCCGGGAGGCGGTACCCAGATGGAATTGCCGCGGCGCCGGCGGCGAGGGCTGTTCCGGCGGCGCCGGCGGCGGCTGCACAGGCACGGGGGCAGCCGGCCGCACGGTGCCAATCGCCTGACCCGGAGATGGCGGCAGCCGGCTCTCTTCTGCGCCACGCATCACGCAGCCGCTGAGCACGGTCGCCGAAACCAACACGGTGGCGGCAAAGCGGTGCGCAACCCGCACCAGGCTTGGCAGCTTCATTGGTACCGCGGGCATCATGGCTGCTTCAATGAGTCAGGTTGTGAAGCCACTTCTGGGCGTTGTCGATGAGCGTGTTCACGGGGTTGTTCGCAGACGTCTGCGCCCCCGGGAACCCGCAGCCGGGCTTGGCGGGCAACTCGGTCCCGGCGGGCACGGCGACGGCAACAATGTCCTCGGCGCAGCCCGGTACGACGCGCAGCCCGGTTGGGTATTCGATCTGCACTTCCGCGAGCGACTCCGGCATGGGTGCGTTCCACGAAGTCGTGCCAAGGCTCGCCATGAGATGCGCCCACACCGGCAGCGCGCCCGCGGAGCCGGTGAAGCCGGTGGGCTGGTCATTGTCATAGCCGACCCACACTACCGCGAGGTGACTGCCGGAGAAACCAGCAAACCAACTGTCACGATAATCCGACGACGTCCCGGACTTCCCCGCGACCTGAAGGTTCGGCGGTAACAGCGCCCGTGCCGGCCTTCCGGTTCCATGATCCATCACGTGCACCAGCATGCGATCGATCTGGTAAACGACCTCGGGGGATGCGACTTGGCTCACCTGTAACGGGAACGCCTTGACGGTCTTACCGTCCTGACTGATGACCGCACGCACGGCGCGCAATGGATTCCTGAACCCGCCGTTCGCGAGCCCGTTGAAAAGCTGCGCGGCGTCGATGGGAGCGAGGTCCACGGCGCCGAGCAGGATGGCCGGCACCTGCGCCGGCGTCGCCGGCAGGCCGAAGCGCTGCAGCGTCTGTGAGACCTTGCCGATGCCGACGCTCAGGCCAACACCGACCGTGGCGAGGTTCAGCGACTCGCTCAGCGCGCGTACGATGGGTACCGGCCCATAGACCTGGTGAGTGAAATTCTCCGGCCGCCAGTGCGTACCGTTCACGAGCTTCACATCCACCGGCGCGTCCTGCACGAGGGTCGCGGCGTTGTAGTGCCCGCTTTCGAGCGCCGTAAGATAGATGAACGGCTTGACCAGCGATCCCATAGAGCGCTTCGCGTCCAGGGCGCGATTAAAGCCGTCGTACCCCACATCGCGGCCGCCGACAATCGCGATCACATCCCCACTCTGCGGGGCGGTGACCACCACGGCGCCTTCCAGGTGCGCGGGGTTCTTGTGCACCCGGTCGAGCCGCTCGAGCTCGCGCTCGAGCGAGCGCTCGGCCTCATCCTGTGCCCGCGGCTCGAGGCTGGTGAAAATGCTCAGGCCCGCCTGGGTCAGATCCTCATCCCGATAGTCGCGCCGCAGCGTGCGGCGCACGAAATCCAGGTACGCCGGGTAGTAGGCACCCGCGGGTCGGGCGCTGACTCCGAGCGGGCGCTGCGCGGCGGCGCTCGCCTGGGGCGCAGTGATAACCCCCTGGTCGGCCATCACCTTCAGCACCAGATCACGGCGCAGGCGCACGCGGTCCGGATGCCGCCGCGGATCGTAGTACGAGGGACCGCGCACGATCGCGACCAACAGCGCAACCTCCGACAGGTCCAGCTCCACCAGCGGCTTGCCGAAGTAGAACTGGCTGGCGAGGCCAAAGCCGTGAATGGCGCGCGAGCCGTCCTGGCCGAGGAAGATCTCATTGATGTAAGCATTCATGAGATCGGCCTTGGTGAAATGCGCATCCAGCGCAATCGCCATCACCGCCTCACGCAGCTTGCGCGACAGGGTCTGGCGCGAGCTCAGGAAATAGCTGCGCACCAGCTGCTGGGTGAGCGTGCTGCCGCCCTGCTCGATCTGGCGCGCGCGCATATCGACCCACAGCGCCCGCAGCATGGCGATGGGATCCACGCCATGATGGGTATCGAACTTGCGATCCTCCACGGCTTTTAGCGCCGCCGGCAGCAGCGGCGGCACCTCGTCCGGCGTGACGATGATCCGATCCTCGCCGTGGCTCGGGAAGATGCTGCCGATGAGCAGCGGCTCAAGCCGCAGCACCGGCACGTCGTGTCCCGCGCCGTCGCGCAGCGACTGCAGGCCGCCGGCTCCCATCGTAATGCTGAGCAGTGACGCCGGGCGCGTCTCGTCGGCAAAGCGTGCGGCACGCAGTTGCAGGTCGAGCCGCTCGCCGGCTAAGCGATAGGTCCCGGGGTGATCGGGGCGATCGGCGCGCTGGTAATGCAGCCGTTGCAACTCGCGCTCCAGCTCCGGCCCGGTGAGCGCTAGTCCGGCATACAGCTCCAGTGGCGCGGCGTAGACCTGCGCCGGCAATGTCCAGCGACGCCCCTCGAACTGGCGCGTGACGAGATGATCGAGGTACAGGACGTACAGCGCGCCTAAAACCAAGGTGGCGGCCAGTACCCTGAGCAGTAAGCGCCTCAGATGCACACTTCCGGTGCCGATGAGCGCAGGTTGTAGTTGGAGCTCATTACCTTGCCGTAGGCGCCGGCATTGGCGATCAGGAGCACATCGCCCTCGCGCGTCACCGGCAGCAGCCGGTCGTGGCCGAGGACATCGGCGCTCTCGCAGATGGGGCCGACGATGTTGACGAGTTCGGTGGCTGGCTCATCAACGCGGCTTAGATTTACGATCTCGTGATAAGCCCCGTAGAGCACCGGGCGGATGAAGGAGTTCATGCCGGTGGCGACGCCCACGAAGCGTACGCTGCCCTTGGACTTGAGCTGCGTCACGCGCGCGAGCAGCACCCCGGCCACCGCCACAAGATAGCGCCCGGGCTCGAGCCACACTTCCAGGTGTGGATGCTCGGCGCGCACCGCCATGAGGAGCGTGTCGAGCTGCCGCAGATTCACGCCCGGCTGATCCGAGCGCTCCGGCACTCCTAAGCCGCCGCCGACGTCGATGACGCGCAGGTCCTCGAATGACTGTGCCGCGCCGCCCAGCAGACGCGCCGTGTGCTCCCAGCTCGTGACATCGAAAATGCCGCTGCCGACGTGCGCCTGCAGGCCGGTGACGCGCACCCGCGCCTCGCGCGCCTGGCGCGCAAACTCCTTCAGATCGCTGATCGGCACGCCGAACTTGGAGCGCGTGCCGGCGGTGCGCACATGTGAGTGGTGGCCGCGGCCGACGCCGGTGTCCACCCGCACGAAAATCTCGCGCTCGCGAAATAACTCCGGCCAGGCGCCGAGCGCGTAGGGGTTGTCGACCGTCACCCGCACGCCACGCTCGAGCGCCCACTGGTATTCGGCGCGCGGCGCGAAATTCGGCGTGTACAGGATCCGCTCGGGATCCAGGTCAGGAAAGAGCTCGAGCGCGCGCTCGATTTCCTCGCGCGACACGCACTCGAATTCGATGCCCTCGCTGCGCAAGGTGCGCAGGAGGTCCGGGTGCGGGTTGGCCTTCATGGAATAGTGCACGCGGCCGAGGGACCCCATGGCGCGCAGCGCGCGCGCCGCGGCGCGTACCGTATCGAAGTCGTAAACAAAGGCCGCGTCGCGCGCGGCGAGTTCCGCGAGCAGCCGCTCGCGCTTCACCCGCCACCAGGGACCGGCGCGCATCTCCGCCGCCGGCGGCGGTGCGAACAGCTGCTGCCAGGTGGGACCGAGGATGCGGTCACCGGGCACGGGCCGGATCAGCAGCTCGTGCAGCTGCTCGACCAGCCGCTCGCCTTGGGCTTCGTCCACGACGAAGGTGAAGTTCAGGTCGTTGGCGGCCTGGCTGACGAGGTAGATCTTCTGCTCCTCGAAGAACTCGAAGGCGCCGCCCAGCTGATGCAGGATCGCGCGGATATTGCGCCCGACGAGGCTCACCGATGCGCACGGCCCGATCACCTGCACCCGGCAGAGGCGCGACAGGTCCGCGACCAGCTCGCCCACGCGGGTGTTGTCGAGGGAGTTCGCGGCCGGGTCGAGCGAAACCGTGACGTTGGTTTCGGAAGTGGACACCAGGTCCACCGACATGCCGTGCTGCTTGAACACCCCGAAGGCATCGGCCAGGAACCCGACCTGGTGCCACATGCCGGGACTCTCGAGCGCGACGAGCGTGATGCCGCGCTTGGTGCAGACCGCTTTTACCTGCGCCGGTCCATCCTGCCCTTCGGCACTCAACACCGTCCCTTCAAGCTCCGGCGCCTGGGTGGCGTACACATGCAACGGGATGCGGTACTGGCGGACCGGCAGAATGCAGCGCGGATGCAGCACCTTCGCCCCGCTGGTCGCGATCTCCTGGGCCTCGTCGTAATGCAGGGCGCGCAGCAGGCGCGCCGTCGGCGTCGAATGCGGATTGGCGCTGAACATCCCCGGCACGTCGGTCCAGATCTCGATGCGCTGGGCGCGCAGCTTCGCCGCAAGGTAGGAAGCCGAGGTGTCGGAGCCGCCGCGGCCGAGCAGCACGGTGTTGCCGTCGTCGTCGCTGGCGATGAAGCCCTGGGTGATGACGAGCGAAGACAAGGCCTCGAGCTGTTCCTCGAGCGCCGCGTCGGGGGCGAAACTGCAAACGGCTGACAGCACCTGCGGACGCCCGGATAAGCTGCTGCCTTCCGCGCGCAGCAAAGTGCGCGCGTCGATCCACGCGACGTCCAGCCCCTGCAGGCGCAAAAACCGCGCGCCCAGCTGGGTCGCCATGAGCTCGCCACTGGCCATGACGCGGGCGCGTGTGCGATCGCTGACCTCGCGCACGAGCGCAACACCGGCGGCAATCTCGCGCAGCTCCGCGATGTAACGCTCCACTTCCTCGCCCGGTGTTATGCCGAGTTCAGCAGCGAGCTGCCGATGGCGCTCCTCGATGGCCCGGAGTTCCTCGTCCTGCGCCTGGCCGATGGCGGCATCGAGCAGTCGTTCGAGCCGGTCGGTGATGCCGCCAATGGCCGAATGCACGATCATCACCCGCGCACCCGTAGCACGGCGTGCGGCGGCAATGCGCGCTATGTTTTTCCAGTTGGCGAGCGTCGCGACGCTCGTGCCACCGAACTTGAGCACGATCCAGGACGAGGGCGTGCGGCTCACCGACAAAGGATCTCCTAAGGGCGTGACATGGTTGCACGCGGCTTATCGCCACGCCCACGCTTCGAGGTTTGGACCGTATCGGGGGACGAGCGGTTCTACAGCTCGTCGTCGAAGTCCTTGAGGTCCTTCTCCAGCTTCTTGTCGGCCAGGACTTCCTCGAGCTTGCTCCAGGCCGCCTTGCCGCGCTTGCCCTGATTGCGCACACGCTTATCCACCCGGTCGAGCAGGCGGTCGTAATCGGTGCCGTCCTCCGGGGGACTGGTCAGGAATTCATCTTCGAGATCGAATCTCTGGTTGTCTCTTTCCGACATCTGGAGCAGAAATCCTGAATTAATTCAACGGCTAACGGGCCAATATGGCGCCGGACAAGGCGCGAACTATAGCGGATTCGCGCCGCCGATCAACTTTTGACCATTGGGGCGGCGTTTCGGCCGCTCAAACGGCTCGCAAACGGCCGGTCGGAGGACCTTACCGTGTCCCCTCAGGACTGGTCGGTCCGGCTGCGCACCACGACCGGGGCGCCTCGGCTCAAGCCCAGGCCCTCGGCGGCGCTTTGCTCCGCGCGGGCGATCTCCAGGACGCCAAATGAGTTGATGAGCGCGAGGTACTCCCCGGGGCGCGCATCCCCATAGGTACGCAGCAGGGAAAACGCGTGGTTGCCGGCGTGCACGATCGGCAGGCGAAACCGCTCGAGGAGCGGTGCGTCGATATTGGTAATGAGATTGCCAAAATGATCGATGGTGATGACCATCCCCGTGACGCTGTGAGCGTCGATCGTCGGCTCATCGACCCACGCGGGCACGAACGAATCCGCAGCTTCTCCCAGATCCCCTGGCACGCAACGTCCGGCGGCGAGCTCCGCCGCGACCGGCGCCAGAATGTCCCGCCCATGGAAAGTGGCGCTCGGGCGGGTCACCCCGATGCGGGCAAGCTGAGTGGGCATGAGGCGCACGATGCGAGCCTCAGCGATGCGGCTCACCAGCGGCGCGAGCAGGCCGTTGTCGGGCGCGAGGAAGCAGTGACCGCCCGCCTCCACCGCGATAATGTCCCGGGCGGTTCCGACTCCCGGGTCGACCACGGCGATGTGCACGGTGCCCGGCGGAAAGTACCCGTACGCCCGGCACAGCCAGAAACCCGCTTCCGCCGGCCAGTGCACCACGATCTCGTGCGTCAGGTCGATGATCCGCGCCGCGGGGAAGCGCGTGAGGATGACACCTTTTATGACGCCGACGAAGGGACCCTGGTGGCCGAAGTCGGTGGTGATGGTCACCACACCCGAAGGCTGCACGGCGCTCTCGCTCAACTGCGCGCGCTGCGTCCGCGCGCACCGCCATCCGCCTCCGCGCAGGTGCGGCAACGGTCGGTGCTGGGCACCGCGGCAAGCCGCTCCGGCTCGATATCCCCGCCGCACACCGCGCAATGCGTGTAGCGCCCGGCGGCGAGGCGCCGCAGGGCCGCCTCCACCTGCTGCAGCTCCGCTTTTGCGGAGTGCGAGATTGCGCCGAGAACATCATCGTTCTCACGCTGCGTAACCTGCTCGGCAAAGTCCGCCGAAAGCGGGTCCGCTTCGTGCCGCAGATCCGCACTGGCCTCGGTGGCGCGCTGGCGCAGTTCATCCCGGCGTTTGAGCAGTCGCTCCCGTACGGCGTCGCTGTCCACGTGTGTCCCCCTAACCCCTCAAGCTCAGGTCGCGGCGGGCCCGCGGCGCCGATCTTCGAGCCACTTCTGCAGCTTGTCGAAAGGCTCGATGAATTTCGCCACACCCTCCTGTTCGAGCTGCACCGCGACCGCATCCATGTCGATGTCCAGCCGCTCGAGGCTCTCGCGCGCGTCGGAGCCTTCCGCGATGTGCCGCTCGAGGCGCAGCTCCGGCCGTCCGAGGCGCCGGTAGGCGTTAAGGGTTTCCAGCGGCATGGTATTCACCGTGTCGGGAACGACCAGCTCTTCGACATACTTGATCGGGCTGAAGGTCGGGTCTTTGGTGGAAGTCGATGCCCACAGCAGGCGCTGCGGGCGCGCGCCGCGCGCCGCGAGGGCCTCCCACTTCGGCGTCGCGAGCAGCTCCTCGTAGATTTCGTAGGCACGGCAGGCGCTCGCGATCGCAGCCTTGCCCCGCATGGAGCGCGCCGCGGTCTGGCCACGAGCGGTGAGGCCATCCAGCAGCTTGTCGACCGCCGTGTCGATGCGGCTCAGGAAAAAGCTCGCAACCGAGGCCACGGAGGCGAGCGGCGCGCCGGTGGCGGCACGCGCACTTAGGCCATCCATGTACGCCTGCGCAACTGCGCGGTAGCGCTCCGGGGAGAACAGCAGCGTCACGTTGACGTTGATGCCGGCGGCGATGAGATCGCGGATCACCGGCAAGCCCGCCTCGGTACCCGGGATCTTGATAAGCGCGTTGGGGAGTTTCAGGCGCTGCCACAGGCGCTTCCCCTCCGCCAGACTCCCCGCGCTGTCGTACGCGAGGTGCGGGGAGACTTCCATGCTGATGAAGCCATCCCCGCCAGAGGTTGAGTCATACAACGGGCGCAGCAGCCCCGCCGCGTCATGCAGATCCTCAAGCGCCAGCTCCTCGTAGAGCGCCATGCCCGAGCTCACGCTCGGCAGCAGCTGCGCGATGGGCTGCGCGTACTTCGGGTCCGTCATGATGGAATTGGCGAAAATCGCGGGGTTCGACGTCAGGCCCGCCACGCCGTCGTCGCGAATGAGCCGCGCGAGGCTGCCGTCTTCGAGCATGCCGCGGCTTATGTCGTCCAGCCACGCGCTCTCGCCGAGCTTGCGCAGTTCCAGCAGTGGATTGGGCGCGGGAGTGTTCATGGAGGCAGTACGTCGCTCACCCGAGAGTAGCGCAGGTCGCAGCGTCCGTCTCGCGGTTTCGCGGCGATTATGCGTAAATCCCCGCTATGGAAGCCATCGACAACGTGAGCACCGTCCTCGACACCGCCGTGTCGCGGCTGGGACACGCGGCCCGCGCGCTGCTGTGGCTGGCCGCGGCGCTCGTGTGCGCAATGGTCGCAAGCGCCTTGGGGATGACGGCGCTGCTCGTGTCGCTGTGGGAGAGGCAGCATGTCCTCGCGCTCGTCGCTCCGGGGATCGCTTTCGCATTCCTGGCGACGGTGTTCGGCGTGGTCGCCGCCCGCGCACTGCACGTGCAACGCGCCGCGGCGGCGGTCAGTTCCGGAACGCTTGCCGCCCGGCAGCCACCTGCCGCGCCGGGCGCGCATGACGCGCGCCCGACCCCCGAGTGGCGCCTGCGCCCGCTGGCCTGGCTGGTGGCGCTGCTGAGCCTCTTGCTTCTCGGCGGCTCGCGGGAACTGCTCGCCCTCACGCTGCGATTTCGTGCGGTGCTTGCGCTCGTCGCGCATGCGCTGCACGTGCTACAGCTTTTTTCGCGGCGGCGCGGCGCGCGCGACGGGGGAGCTAGCGCATAAGCGGGCCCGGACTCGCCGCCGAGGCCTGCGGCGCCGGCGCAGCCACGTCGGGATTGTCGGCGGCAATACCCACTACCGTTGGAATGCCGTTGGCGGCCTGCAGCGTGGCGCGGGCCAGATCCCAATGGATAGCGGCGCTGCTGTCTCCGAGGGCATGATCCAGTTTTGCCGACAGCACCTGCAGGTCAGGTTCCACACTCTGTCCTTCCTCGTCCACCGGTGGATGCGCCTCGAGCAGTAACTCCCCGGCGACCCAGGCGACTTTCACCGGCTCGTTGACGAGGCGCACCTTCGTGCCCACCGGAACGATTGCAAACAGCGCCGCGACGTCCTCCGGGTACATGCGAATGCAGCCGTGGGTCACCGACATTCCCACGGCTGTTGGATTGTTGGTGCCGTGGATCATGTACTCACCGTGCCCGGCTCCGAGCCGCAGAGCGAAATTCCCCAGCGGGTTGTCCGGTCCGGCGCCCACGACCTTGGGCAGCGGATCGCCGTTCTCGGCGTGTTCCTTGCGAATGGATTCCGGAGGATACCAGGCGGGGTTGCGGATCTTGGCAATCACCTCGGTGGCGCCCAGAGGGGTACGCCAGTCCATCTTGCCGATACTGACCGGATAGGTAATCACCACCGGCTTTTCGCGCCCGTGCGGTGTCGGGTAATAGTACAGGCGGTGTTCGGGCAGGTTGACCACAATTCCTTCGCGCGGGCCGGGGGGCAGGATGCGCCTGCCGGGCAATATGATTTGCTTGTCGGCACCGGGCAGCCAGACATCCACGTGTGGGTTGGCGCGAATGATCTCGTAGTAACCCAGGCTGTAGCGGTGCGCGATGTCGGTGAGCGTGTCCTCGTAGGCGCTCTTGACGCTCGAATCCGCTCCCACGACCGGGGAGCCATCGGCGGGCAGCTCGTACACGCTCGCCCACACGGCAGGCGTGGCGAGCCCGGCCATGAGAAGTGTTAGGAGCGGCAATCCAGACTGTGTTCGGTACTTCATGTACTTTGCAGGAAACTATCCTAAGCATGCCGATGTCGTAATCTTATTGTAGTGGATCCACTGACGCGCAAACTTCCGCCGTCGTTCTTCGCACGCGGCACGCTCAGCGTGGCCCGCGCACTGATCGGCGTGCAGCTCGTGCACCGGCATCGAGGCACGCTGCGGGTCGGGCGCATCGTGGAAACCGAAGCGTACCTGGGACCGCGGGATCTGGCCGCGCACTCCAGCCGCGGGCGCACCGCGCGCACCGAGGTCATGTTCGGCCCGCCCGGTCGCGCCTACGTGTACCTTATATATGGGATGTGGCATTGCCTGAACGTGGTCACCGCGCCCGCGGGTGCGCCGCAGGCGGTGCTGCTGCGTGCGCTGGAGCCGGTGGCGGGATTGTCCGGGCGCACTTGCGGTCCGGGCCTGTTGTGCAGCGCTATGCGCATCGACCGGCGCTTCAACGCCGTCGCGCTCTCGGGCGATGTATTGTGGCTTTCCCCGCCGGCGGCCGCCGCGCGCCCGGTGCGTATCGGACGCGCAACCCGCATTGGCGTCGATTACGCTGGCGCCTGGGCACAGCGCCGGTGGCGATTCTTTGACCGGAATTCGGATTGCCTTTCACGCCCGGCTACTTAGAGGAGAACTGGATGTTGCTTCGTACCTCTGCGTCACGACTCGCGTGTCTCTCCGTGGTGCTGAGCCTCATGGCTGGCGCGTCCGTCGCGGCGCAGCCCGCAGCGGCCGGGACGGGCCAGCCGTATCGGGAACTCGCCACACCGCAGCCGACGATGAGCCCCGGCAAGATAGAAGTGCTGGAGTTCTTCTCCTACGGCTGCCCGCACTGCAACGAGTTCTACCCGCTCCTGAACGCCTGGCTGGCAAAGCAACCCAAGGACATCGTACTGCGCCGCGAAGCGGTCGGCTTCGGGCGCCCCGCGTGGGTGAACCTGGCGCGCGCCTACTACGCGCTGAAAGCGACCGGGGATCTGCCGCAGCTCGATGGCGCGCTGTTTCACGCGCTGCACGAAGAACAACTGCCGCTCGTCGATGAGCAGAGCCTCGCCGATTGGGTCGGTAAAAAAGGCGGCGACGCCGGGAAATTCACGGCGGCCTACACCTCCTTCGGCGTGAACAACCAGACGGTCCAGAGCGACGCCATGGTCCAGAAGTACACGATCGAGGGAATTCCGGCCCTGATCATCGACGGCCGCTATCTGGTGCTCGGGGACAGCCACGAGGAGATGCTCGCCAACGCCGACAAGGCCATCGCCGTGACGCGTGCGGCGCGCAAGGTGGCGGCGGCCAAAGCGGTCAAGCCGCAGTAGCGCCGGAGGCGCGCCGCGCCGCCCGGCCTGCCGCAGGGGCGGACGGTAGCCCCTCGGCCCACGGTCGCCGGCGACGCGAGCGCGCCTAGACATCATGGCCCGCCGTAGCGAGGCGGGCATTCAAGGTTGAAGAGGAAGAAGGGTCTGCCTCCCGCAGTACCGTGGGTTGCACACTTGGGTGTGCCGAGCCACATGTAGAACG
>Ga0070733_10000265_pt1 | contig 44620 bp, 33 predicted proteins | sample Coa_R1_9_FD_66450 | JGI IMG/M metagenome (GOLD analysis project Ga0070733, IMG submission 66450) | Surface soil microbial communities from Centralia Pennsylvania, which are recovering from an underground coalmine fire - Coalmine... | ecosystem: Environmental > Terrestrial > Soil > Unclassified ... | reverse complement strand
CCGGCCGGCGCGGGAGGGGGCTCGCCGCCGCCGCGGGCTCCTCTACCTGCCAGGAAATCGACCTCTCCAATGGTGAACATCGCCACAGGGGAGTTGCGCCGCGATCCGTCGCCCGCTCCGAATTCCTTGATGTACCATTCCTGGGCGGCCTTGCCGGCCTTCGCATCGGCAACGGCCATGTGGATGTGGTGGAACTGAGTCGGCGCCTTGAGATCCTTGTTGGCCATGATTTCGAGGATGACGTCGTCGGGCATGGTCAGGAACGCCTGGCTGCCTGGAGTGACTTCCTGCCACGGCATATTGGCGGCCATCGCCTTGGCCTTGAAGCCGTCATAGTCCTTCACCTCAAAGCCGATGTGATCCACAACTGAGCCTTTAGTGCCAAGCGCTTTGGCTGGCGGTTCGCCGCCCCGGCCGCCGCGAGTTCCGCCAACGATCACGTAGATCCCCGAAACCTTGAGCGGCGTTAGCGTCCCGGCCTTGGTCGGTACTGCGCCGAACATATCCACCCAGGCCTTGGTCATGACATCCGGATCGGGCACGACAAAGTGGAGGTGCCCCGGCGTCACGCCCATGGCGTTCGGGGCAGGGAGTTGGGCAAACATGAAAGCGGCGAAAGTAGCCAAAATACAGAGCCAGCGCATGGGGCCTACGCTAGCACAGATTCGGGTCCTGGTAAACCTGCCGCAGCACCTTTCCGCGACTGTCTTGTGTGCGATACACTGTATTACCGACATGACAACTTCTCGCTTCGTTCGGGTCCTGATCCTGGTTTTTGTTGTCTCTTCCCTTTACGCGCAAACCTCCGCGACTCTTTCCGGCACCGTGACCGATTCCTCCGGCGCGGTGGTTTCCGCCGCGGATGTCACCATCAAGAACGTCGACACCGGCGCGCTGCGAACCACCGTCACCGACGCGGCCGGACGCTATCAAGCGCCCTCGCTTCCCATCGGGCAATACGAGATTCACGCCGTCAAGACCGGATTCAGCGAGGTCGTCCGGTCCGGCGTGACTCTCGTGGTGGGCGAGTCTGCAACCGTGGATTTGAGCCTGAGTGTGGGTCAATCCAGCCAACAGATCACCGTAACCGGCGATGCTCCGCTGGTCAGCGTCACCACTGCCGATATTTCGGGCCTCGTCGACGGCCAGCAGATCCGCGATCTTCCGCTCAACGGACGAAGCTTCGACGAATTGCTGACGCTGAATCCCGGCGTGGTCAACTTCACCTGGGAGAAATTCGGAGGCGTCGGCGTATCGAACTCCACCAACGGCAATAATTTTGTGGTTTCCGGGAACCGTCCACAGCAGAATTTATTTCTGTTGAACGGCATCGAATTCACCGGCGCGGCCGAGAACAACATGCAGCCCGGCGGGACCAGCCAGCAACTTCTGGGCGTCGATGCGGTGGCGGAATTCAACCTCTTGCGCGATTCCTATGGAGCCGAATACGGCAAACGCCCCGGCGCGCAAGTAGTCATCGTGACTCGCGGAGGGGGCAATGAAGTGCACGGCTCCGTGTATGAGTTCCTGCGCAACAACGCCATGGACGCGCGTAATTTTTTCGATCCGGGTTCCGCGCCGGGATTTGAGCGAAACCAGTATGGAGTCGCGTTGGGCGGGCCCGTCAAGAAAGACAAAACCTTCCTGTTTGGCAACTTCGAGGGGCTCAATCAGCATCTGCACCAGACCGGAGTGGATCTGGTGCCTGATAACAACGCGCGCAACGGTTTCCTGCCTTGCGCCCTGGTCACGCCCGCGCCGAGTAACTGTTCCGCCGGCTTGTCGCTGGTGGGCGTTTCGACTCTCATCAATGCCTGGCCCGCGCCCACTCCCGGAGCTCCCGACTTCGGCGGAATCTCCGAGGCGTTCAACAATCCGCTGCAAACCATCCGCGACGATTTCGGAACAATGCGGCTGGACCACATCGTCAGTAAGAAAGATTGGCTGAGCGCGATCTACACCGTTGACGACAGCGCGGATTTCACGCCCACTAGCTTCAACTCCTACACCGCCGATGTCGCCAGTCTGCGCGAACAGGTCGCCAGCCTCCAGCACACGCACGTGTTTTCACCGTCTGTACTCAACTCGGCAAACTTGGGATACTCACGCGCCGGCTATTTCTTCACCGGCGAGCCGACGCCGGGATCGCCCGCCGCCAGTCTGCCTGGCCTTCTGTCTGGCGACCCGCTTGGCGCACTTGTCGTGGGAGGAAGCGCGGCCTCGAACCCCGGCGCCACGATCGCCCTGGCCGGAGCCAATAACGGGAGTAATCTGCGCGTCGCCCGCAACATCTTCACCTATGAGGATCATGTCGCCGTGACCAAAGGCCGCCACCAGTTGAGCGTGGGCGCGTGGTTCCAGCGCCTGGAATCGAATGAGCTGATCGCGCTGAGCCAGTACGGGCAAGACACCTTCACCAGTCTCCAAACCTTCCTGCAAGGAACCGGGACGCTGCTGTACGATCCCACCCCGACTCCGCTGGGATGGCGCACTCTGATGGGCGCTTTCTACGCCCAAGACGCGATTCGACTGAGTCCGAAGCTCACGCTGACGCTCGGGTTCCGTGACGAGTTCGATACCGGCTGGAATGAGGTTCACGGCCGCGCCTCTACCTACACCTTCACCAATGGCGTCATCAATACGCAGCCCAATATTGGATCCTCGGCTTTCACTGTCAACAACGCGAAGTTCCTTCCGCAACCGCGCCTGGGCATCGCCTGGAGCCCCTTCTCGAACGCGCACAAAACTGTCGTACGTGCGGGATTCGGAATGTATAACGATCTCCAGGACGCCCTGGGCTATCGCACGGATCAGAACGCCCCGTTCAATCCCACCTACAGCCTCGCGAACGAGCCGGTCTCGAAACTCCCGGTCCTGACCAGCGCGGCGGTCCCAGCGGCGGCCAAGTTGGTTCCCGGAGGCGTGCAACCCAATCTTCAGACGCCTACGCTCATCTCCTGGTCGCTGCGAATTCAGCAGGAGATCACCTCCAACACCTCTTTGACGGTGGGCTACGTCGGTTCCCACGGATATCACGAACTCCTCGGCATCGACGCGAATGAGCCGTTCCCGGTGATTTGTCCGGCCTCGCCATGCCCAGCCACGTATCCCGCTAACTTTCCCGTCGGCCTCGCGGGGACGCCCGTACCGGCCGGGTCCTACTACAACCCGACGGCCACTAAACCGAACCCGGCCCTCAACAATACGTGGACCTATTTTTCAGAAGCCAACAGTTCCTATAACGCCCTGCAAATCGATCTGACCCATCGCTTCAGCAACAATTTTTCCGCGCGTGGCGTATACACATGGTCCAAGACCCTTGATGACGGCGATTCGGTCAATGCCACCACCTCCGGCAATGAGCCGGCGCTGGCCTCGAATCCCTTCAACCTCCGCGCCGACTGGGGACTCGGGAATTTCGACGTTCGCAACACCGCGGCCATCAGCGCGATCTACCAGCTTCCGTTCGCGCGCAATCGCCTCGCCGGCGGTTGGAGCCTCAGCTCCGTTCTCACGCTCCAGGGAGGGTTTCCGTTCACGCCCCAGCTCAGCTACAACCCGTCGAATTCCGGCGACACGCGCAATCCTGTTCGCCCTTTCGTGAATCCGGCCTTCAGCGGCCCTGTGATTCTGGGGACTCCGAATCAGTGGTTCAACCCCAATGCATTCCTGGCGCCGCCAAATAACAGCGGATTCTTCGGCAACCTGGGACGGGATACGCTGATCGGGCCCGGTCTGGCCACCTGGGATCTGGCCCTGCACAAGGACACCAGGATTCGCGAGAAGATGAACCTCCAATTCCGCGCCGAATTCTTCAACATCCTGAATCGCGCCAATTTCAATACGCCCAATGCGGTGACCTTCACACCCTCAGGCGTTTCGCCGACGGCCGGGTTGATCACCAGCACGGCAACCTCGTCCCGGCAGGTGCAACTCAGCCTGAAGTTGCTTTTCTAGCGGAGGGCGGCCGGACACGGCAGGATGGTTATCTCAGCGGCAGGAGCCGAGCACGCGGGCGACCCGACCAATCGAGCGTCAACACCGCCCCCGCGTCGAGTTCAACTGAGCACTCGGCGATAGCCTTGATCAGCCCGTCACCGCGCTGCTCCGGACCGAGTGGCTCGCCGCGCAGAAGGATGACGCTGGGTCTCTTGTAACGTGTGGGCAAGGATTCTCGGAAAATCCAGATCATTTGTCCCCAACACGAACTCTCGCTCGCGCGCATACTCGCAAATATTCCAGTCTGACTCGCCGGCCGCCCCGACTGCTGACCAGTGAACCGCCTCATGCCCAGCCGCGGTAAGGGCCGGCGCCCAGCGGGGCGTCAGGTTCATATCGATCAGTAGCCGCACGGATCAACTGGCGAGATGAACTTCGCGGCCTTGGGCCAGACTGGCGGCGAAGGCAAGAGCCTCCCGGATATCCTGCTCCTCAAGGTAGGGGAAATCGGCCAGCAGTTCTTCGGTCTTGCGGCCGGCGGCAATCGATTCCACGATCATGCCGACCGTTACCCGCATCCCTCGAACGCACGGTTTACCGCCCATCACATCCGGATCGATAGTGATGCGGCGAAGGTCCTGCACGGGCTCATGATAGCGCACCACGAGAGGAAACTCGGACGAATGGACGTCCCGTTGACCGACCTACTCCACCTTTAGCGGGGAGGCTGCCAGAGCAGGATATACCCGCCAACATCCGAATCGCGAATCAACGCTGCCCGCCCCTTGTGGTAATCAATAATGCCGCCTTCTGAGACGGTGATCGCGCCGTGCTGCTTGGCTCTGGCATACGCGGATTCAATGTTGCTGACCTGGAAGCCGCAATAGTTGGCGTTGATGTCCTGGAATTTGATCGGCGGAGGAGTCTTGCCGGCATTCACGGCAAAATAGCCCAACTCGACGCGCAGGTTATTGTTGGTCGTCGCCTGAGGGAACCAGCCGTTGAGCATAACCTGCGCTCCACTGGGACGGCCTGCCAGGGGCGCATAGTCGCCACCCAGGACCTTCGCATAAAAATCCTGGGCGTGCTGGGGATCGATAATGTTCGTGGCGTAGTGATTGAAGCCGGCCTGTTTGCCCAGGCGGTCCATGGTCGCGCCTGTGGCTGAGGAATTGGAAACCATGGGCGCCGCGGGCGCATCGCCGGGCTTCGGAATGGGCTTGCTGAAATACTCCAGGGTAAGTCCGTCGGGATCCTGGATAAAGGCAAAGCGGCGGAATCCCTCCTGGCGGCGAGGGTTGGGAAGGCCTTGGACTTCCGGCATCACCAGCATATTCAGTCCTTCGAGCTTGTCCAGTAATACGCTGACATTGCCGTCAACCGTGAGGTCAATATGGCTGGCTAACAGATTCCAGGAAGTGAGCTTGCTCCAGTCCTGACGTTCAATCCCACGGTATTGACGCAGCACCAGCGTAAAGGGGACATCGGACACTGAACTTTGAACCCTCATGGTTGCGGTTCGCGATTCCGCCCCCGGTGTGTTGCCGAGTTTGTTCAGCTCCTTGTCGACGGTCCAGCCGCCCGGCCCCTCGACCACTTTAAAGTCGATGGCCTCGAAGAATTTTATGGACCGTTCCAGGTCGGAAACCTGGTGACCAACCAAGGCCAGCCCCAACACATCGGACGGGCGATCCGATGGTTGCGCGAATAGCGATGGCATTGCCAGGGTAAGGACCAGGGTGAAAGTGAAAACGCCCGGCTTTGTGTGTTCTGTCTTTGTGTATTCCATGATGTCCCTGAAATGAAGTCCCTCAGCCCGTAAGTGCGGTGGCTCGGCGCCGCTGAGCCGGCCGTCCCATCTATTGGCCCAATACATTCTATCCCTAACTGGTCATCGAAAGACGTGAACCAACTCGATCACCAAAATCGCCACCACCATCACTTCCAGCACGAATCCGCGAGCCTGATGAAACTCGTTGACCATGAACTGGTACAGGTCCGCCGCGATGCGCAACTTCTGCTCCACCAGGTTGCGGTAATCCGCCACGCCGACTCTTGACGACGCCATGCGGTACGCTCGCGCATAGTACATGTCGCTGAGGAATTTGATGGCGTTGTCGGTGCGCTCGGTCAGCTCGATGATGTCCAGGCGCATGGCGTTCAACCGCTCGGCCTGGCGCGCCATTCTCCAGTGACGAATCAGCGGAAGACCCTTGTGCTCGAGCATCTCGTACGCGTTCTTGAGCACACGCGTGAGAATCTCGTCATAGTGGCGGTACTCGAGGAGCTGGGAATTGGCGTACTCCAGCAATTGCACGATCGCGCCCGCGCTTTCGGGCGTGTCATACACCAGCGCCGCCACCCACCCCGCGACGAACAGGTCGTTGGGGTAATAGGAAATCCGCGCAGTGAGCGCCTCGTCGCGCTCCGATTCGGAAAGCGCGACGGATTCTCCGCGCACCATGCGCGCCACGTTCTCGCCATGGCCCTGGAGCATCACCGCGGCGGAAAGAGGATCGCCTGCGGCGTCATCCGCGCCCGCGTCCGTGATGTGAATCACGTAGTAGTCTTCGCTGAGCCAGCTCTCGTAAGGCTGAATCAGCGCGCCCTTCACGCGACTCAGTTGCGCTTGCGCCAGTTCCAGCGTGCGGGCCTCGATCTCCGGGGCAGACGTCAATCGGCTGGACAAGCGAGTAAGGTCTTCCCAGCCGGCGGTAAAGGGCAGCTCCAGTTCCACGCACACCACGCCATAATCGAAATACTTAATGCGGCTCTCGAATTGGTCTCCGCCCGACACGGTGATCGAGCCGGTATATTCCACCACGGGCGACGGCTCGAAACGGACGTAATCCGGCGCGCGATGCTTGAAACTCGGCTCGCGGCGAGGAGGCTCGGCCCCGATGATCGCGCGGAGCCGGTCAAGCTGGATCTGCTCCGCCACATCATACAGAATCAGGACGTAGAAGGATCCTTTGAGCGGCGTCATTGAATTTGCGCCTCGAATTCGAGATAGCCTTCACTTCCGCTCACGGAGCCGCGCACCGAGAACCAGGTCCGTCCCTCCAGCGTGCGTTGGATCAACGCATCTGCTCCGGAGCAGCCCGCGATGCCGAGACTCTCGACGTTATGGCATACGCGGCCGCTCGCGTTGGCGGTCGCGACCGGCCGCCCCTCCGGATTGGGAATGCTCGCGCCCCATTCCAAATTCCCCGGCAGGACGACATGAAACGCGCCGGAACCGCTCTCGTCGATTACTGCATGTTCCGGCGTGCACAGATTACGTCCGGGGAGGCACTCGGCCCTCGGAAACATCAGCACCGACGAGATCGACGACATGCTGGCGTCGGCGTTCGGCCGTGAAAACGACCAGTTCAAGATATCGTGATTCTCGTAGCCCGCCCCCGTGGACGCTGTGAAGCCCACCCACACCGCGCCATCCGAGCCGGTTACGGTCGACAAATCCACGGTGGACGCCAGCACGCGCGCGTCATCGAGATAAACGGCAAGCACCGGTGTTTGATAAGAAATCCTTACCGTGTGAATCTTGCGATCCTTCAGATTGACGGCCAGCTTCTTTGTCGAAGCCAGCCGTGCCGGCGGCCAGCGCATCTCCTTGGGCGTCCCGGCGGTGCAGATGGTGACGAAGTTGTTGGAACGATCGCCGATCTCATCGTTCTTGAAGGTATCGAAGAAGATCGCAATGCTTTGCGGGATTCCAATGGTCGTGTCCTCGCGGAGAGCGAATCCGCCTCCCGAACCGTCTGCGCCCAGCGCGGATGGTCCGCTGTTCTGCAGCACGAAGGCGAAGCCATCGGCGCCGCGTCCCAGCCCGCCCTGCTCCGTCAGCCGGAATTGAAAGACGCTTTCGAACCCTCCGCCGGCCGGTTGTTTATCACGGAACCAGGCCGCGCCCGCGACATCGTGCAGCGACGGAGTCAGCCGCAGTATGCGGCCTTCCTGCCGCGCCGATCCCGCCAGAGTGAGTCCAGTCAATGATGCGAAGTCGGGAAAATCGATCGCCGCCGCCTGCACCACGGCGGCCAACGGAAATGCTGACCACAAGCAGAGTCGCGCCGTCCGCATACTACGGCCATGATCGCAAATCCTAGGTGAAGTCGATCTGGAACCGCAGGATGAACACCTTCTCGACGGGCCGGTTGCCCCCCGATGATGCAGCCGCGCCTCCGCCGAAGGCTGTATGACCGTAGTCGCCGGTAATGCGGACCAGCCGGTTCAAATACCAGTTGACGCCTCCGGTCCACTCATGCAGGTGCCGCGGGCTGGTCCCCGGATTCACCAGACCATAGGTGTACACGCCGTTCTCGGCTTCGAAATCGCTCACCCGGACCGCCAGTTCCACCGCGCCCCAGCCGCCCCCGCTCTGTCGATGGAGCGGATCGAAGGGCCGCTTCGGCGTGGGACTCACGAAGCTTTTGGTCTCACCCGTGAGAATGTACGTCACCTGCCCCTGGTAGGCGCGAAACGCGATATTCCTGCGCACCGCGCCTTTCTGAAAGCCTTCCTCGTTGAGACCATACTCAGTTAGCACACCGAAAGGCCCCAAATAGTAATAGCCCTGCGGCGCGAGGCGGGTCCTGTGTCCCGCCGCCGTCACGCCCGAGGCAAACGTGAAAAAGCTTTGCTGGCCGAAGGTCTTGAATGCCGGCAGGGCTTCCCCGTCCGTGTTTCCGCCGGATGCCGCAAATCCTACTCCGAGCCCTTTGAGCCAACTCTCCTCGTTGGGCTGGAAAGGAGTCAGAAACAGACGCGCAGCGTAGTCGCGATGATTGCTGACCGCCGCATCGCTGCCGATCGAGCTGTCGGGCACCCCGTTGAACACGCCCACCTGATATGCGAGCCGGCGGTGGAATAGATTCCCTCCGATTTGATACCCGATGTCGCGCTGCGGAACCAACTGCGTCGGCAACCCGCGCTCGACGAAATTGGTGTCGTCGTCGGATTGCAGGCGCTCCATTCCAACGGGAGGCTTGAACTTCCCCGCCCGGATCTGCGCCCACGAGAAATAGTTGAGCTGGATGTAGGCGTCATAGATGGCTGTCGTTCCCAGCCCGAAATCGGGCCGGAAGAAGAAATCGACGTACTTGTAAACCGTTCCATAAATCGTCGGACGGACGCGGCGCAGCACAATCGTGTCCATCTCCGTCGAGGACCCCGTCCCGAAGAAGGAGCGGTTGTCGACCTGTAAATCGGCGCCGATATGCAGCACAAAATTGCCGTCCCGGGAGCGGATCGTGAAGCCGGTTGTGTCGGCCGTGGAAGAAGCCGCATTCTGGCCGTTATCGGTGATCTGCTCGGCTTTGACGGCCTTTTCCAGCTCGTCGACCTTCTGCTCCAGTTGCTGGATCTTCTGGTCGTTCGTCTGCGGAGTCTGCTCTTGCCCCCATGCAGGGGTTGAGCTCAGGGCCACGCCCAAGGCCGCGCCGAACCACAGTTTTCGATAACTCCAAACATACTCTATCATGTCGATAGAGTTATAGTATATTTGTGGGCGGCAATTGTCAAGTATCTTGATCTAGAATGGTATATTTAATTGTTAGACCTTATTTTCTTATACTTCCGGACCTGGAAAGCGAATACGCAGGACTCGCTCCCGCTTCCGTTCCTCGTCCAGAGCCCGCACGCGGGCATGCAGCAAGTCGTTCAGGGAGATGAGCCCAAGTAGTCTATGCGAATCGGCGGGATCCACCACGGGAAACCTGGTCTTGCCCGTTTCCGCCATGCGGTAGACTACCGCTCGAAGCGGCTCATCCGGATACGCAACCACTGGGTTGCGAGCTACTACCGGAATCACCTGCGCAGCGCTGCCATCCTGATGTGAATCGCCCTGATGTGAATCACCCTGATGTGAATCCAGGAACTCTTTGAGATGGTGCCCCGTAATCACGCCGGTGAGGCGCAGATCCTTGTCCACCACGGGATAGAGAATCTGCCCGCGATGATGCCTCTTCGAAATACGGCGCGCCAGGCCGGCTATCTGAAGATCCTCCGGGACGGCGATCACGTTGGTGCGCATGACCTCGCGCACGAAGAGAATCTCCAGCGGATCCGACGAGTATTCGCGAGTCAGGTGGTATCCGCGCCGGCTGATCTTCTCTGTCAAGATCGACCGGCGCAACACCAGCACCGTGAATGCGTGCGCCACCAAGACAGCCGTCAGCAACGGAAGCATCATGTTCACGTCGTGGGTCAGCTCGATCATGAACACCACGCCCGTGAACGGCGACCGCATGGTGCCGCCCAGAATCGCACCCATCGCCACCAGCGGCCAGAAACCGACACCTTCCGAGGGAAGCACGGGCGCCAGAACCGCGCCAAGCGCACCGCCCATCATCAACAAGGGCGCCAGCACGCCGCCCGAGGTTCCCGATCCCAGCGAGATCGCCCAGATGGCGGACTTCACCAGCAGGATTCCGGCGATCATTCGTACCGGAAGCTGATGCTGAAGCAGGTCACCGATCGTGTCGTAGCCTACGCCAAGCGCCTCGGGAAAAATCAATCCCCCCAACCCGATCGCTACGCCGCCGATCATCGGCCACCACATCCAGTGGATGGGCAGTTTCGCGAATGCGTCTTCGGATGCGTACACCGCTCCGGTCAGCAGCGCCGAAAAGCCTCCCGCGAGCACGCCCACCAGCAGGCAGCCCAGCAATCCTTCCGGTCCGATGTAGAGCGGGTGAGCGGGTACGGGGAATAAGGGACCCACGCCCAGAAGATATCGCCGCGCCGCGCCCGCCGTCACGCTTGCCAGCGCCGTGGGGATGAAGCTTCGCGGCTTCCATTCGAACAGCAGCAGTTCCACCGCAAGCAGCACCGAAGCCAGCGGAGCCGCAAACGTCGCCGCCATCCCCGCCGCCGCGCCCGCCACCAGCAAGGTCTTGCGCTCCGAGCTGGTGAGATGAAATAGCTGCGCCACAATCGAGCCGAACGCGCCGCCGGTCATAATGATCGGCCCTTCCGCGCCAAACGGACCGCCCGAGCCGATCGAGATCGCCGAGGAAAGCGGCTTCAGAATCGCCACTCGCGGTTGCACCCGGCTGCCTTTCATAAGGATGGCTTCGATGGCCTCCGGAATACCGTGCCCGCGAATCCGCTCGGAGCCGTAGCGTGCCATCAGGCCGATGATCAGCGCGCCGCCTACCGGCACAAGCGCGCCCCAGATCCCAAGGTGATGATTGGCCGGAGAAACCAAATCCGTCCGCCAGCGCTGATAGTAAAAAAGATTGGTAAACAGGCCGATCAGCCGCAGCAGTCCCAGAGCTACATAGGAGCTGATTACTCCGATCCCGATCGCCAAAGTGGAAACCCACAGCACCCGAGGCGTCGTGGTGAAATCTCCCAGTTTCTCGTTATGAATCTTGTGCGTGTCGCGTTTTCGTTCCATGAAGAATGAAGGTGAGGCTCTCGATCAGCGCCGGAGCCGCGGACTTCAGCTCTTCGCGATGATGCACGGATAACTTATGCAGAATTCTGCTTCCTTTCGGAGTCAGAGAAATCTGCGCGCTGCGGCGGTCGGCGTCCGACCGGGCCCGGCGGACCAGCCCGCTGCGCTCCAGACGGTCCACCAGCCCAACCGCGCTGTGATGCCGGAGCTGAAGGCGTTCCGCAAGATCGCGAATACTGGCGGGTTCCGGCTCCATCGCCTTGATCGCCAGCATCAGCTGATGCTGCTGCGGTTCCACTCCCGCGCTCCGGGCCGCTTGTTCGCTGAAATGCACAAATTCGCGAATCCGGTGGCGAAATTCGGCCAGGGCGCGAATCTGCTGCTGCGAGACCTCCACCAATAATATATCGTAACACGATATCATTTGCCAGGCCCGGTTTCACGGCCCTCCGCTGGCGAGCATTTACGATAGCCCGCATTTACTATAGAAAGACCCGTGCGCATCGGAATCCATACCTCCATTGCCGGCTCGCTCGAACGCTCCGCGCTCAAGGCCGCTGAGCTCGGCGCGAACACGTTCCAGATTTTTTCTTCGAGCCCGAGGCAATGGAAGGCATCGGTGCCCACGCCATCGGCCATCGCATTATTCCAGCGCGCTCGTGTCAAGCACGACCTCACGCCGCTAGTGATCCACGATAACTACCTCATCAATCTCGCCTCTGTCCACGGCGGCGTGCGAGCCCAGTCCGTCCAGGCCTTCCGCGGAGAGCTCGAACGTGCCATTGCCATCGGAGCCGATTACCTGGTCGCGCATCCCGGCAATTACAAGGGCCAATCCCTCGAGCAGGGAATTCTCAATGTCCTCGAAAACGTGTCCGCGGCCGCGCAGGGCCTTGCTTTCGGCAAGCTCATGCTGTTGCTTGAAAACACCGCGGGCGCAGGCGCGCAGCTCGGCAGCCGCTTTGAGGAGCTTCACGTCCTGCGCGAGTACGCGTCTAAGATGACCGATCTCCCGATCGGCTTCTGTCTCGATACCTGCCATCTTCTGGCCGCCGGCTTCGATGTCTCGAGCGCAGCCGGTCTGCGCCACACCGTCGCGGAAGCGGACCGCTTGCTTGGGCTCGACAACATCCGCGTGATTCACGCTAACGATTCCAAGGCTCCGCTCGGCTCCCATGTCGACCGGCATCAGAACATCGGCGAAGGGTATATTGGTCTTGACGGGTTTCGCCGCATTCTCACCCACCCCGGTCTCCGCAACAAAGCCTTTATTTTAGAAACGCCGGTGGAGAAAGACGGCGACGATAAGCGCGATCTGGATACCCTGAAACTCTTATGGCGGAAACGGTCTACGACCACAAACAAGTCGAGCTGAAATGGTTTGAGCGTTGGAAGAACGATTCCGGCCTGTACAAGGCCGATCCGGAATCGACTCGCCCAAAATACTACGTGCTCGAAATGCTGCCCTATCCCAGCGGCAGCCTGCACATCGGGCACGTGCGCAACTACGCCATCGGCGACGCTCTGGCACGCTTCAAATGGATGCAGGGCTATAACGTCCTGCACCCCATGGGTTGGGATGCCTTCGGCCTGCCTGCGGAAAACGCCGCCATTCAGCGCGGACGCCATCCTCGCGAATGGACCCAATCCAATATCGCCGAGATGAAGCGCCAGCATCTCCGCATGGGTTTCAGCTATGACTGGGATCGCGAGATCACCACCTGCGAGCCGGAATATTACCGCTGGAATCAGTGGTTTTTCCTCAAGATGCTGGAGCGCGGCTTGGCCTACCGCAAGAAGGCGCTGCTCAACTGGTGCCCGCTCTGCGCCACGGTGCTGGCGAATGAGCAGGTGGTCGACGGCTGCTGCTGGCGTCATGAAACCACGCCAGTCGAGCAGCGCGCGCTCACGCAATGGTTCTGGAAAATCACCGCCTACGCGGATGAACTGCTGCGCGACATCACCGAAAAGCTGGAGGGGCACTGGCCCGACCGCGTGCTCTCCATGCAGCGCAACTGGATCGGCCGCTCGGAGGGTTCGGAGATCGACTTCAGGCTGGAGAATGCCAGTGAGAAGATCCGCGTATTCACCACTCGCGTCGATACGATCTACGGCGCCACCTGCGTGATCCTTGCGCCGGAGCATCCCGTCGCGCAGAAATTGCTCGACGAAGCCGGCCGCGCACGAGCCCGTCAGATGGTCGACGCACGGGCGGCAAAGGGCCCCGGCGATATCGAGAAAGACGGCCACTTTACGGGCCACTACGCGATCAACCCATACAGCGGCGAAAAGGTGCCCGTGTGGATCGGCAACTTCGTACTGATGGATTACGGAACTGGTGCGATCATGGCCGTTCCCGCTCACGATGAGCGCGACTTCGATTTCTGCAAGACCTACGGCATCCCGATTCGCCCGGTCATCCGCCCTGTAGACGGCGAACTCGATCAGAATCCGGAAGCCGCTTTCACCAGCGACGGCATCGTCGAAAACTCGGGCGAGTTCAGCGGCCTTCCCAGCGCAGACGCCCGCGTCAAGATGAACCAGCTCGCCGAGCAAAAGGGTTTCGGTAAAGCCGCCATCACCTATCGCATCAAGGACTGGGGCATCTCGCGCCAGCGCTACTGGGGCACGCCCATTCCCGTGATTCATTGCCCCACGTGCGGCATGGTCCCGGTGCCGGAAAGCGATCTCCCCGTGATTCTTCCCACCGATGTGAAGCTCACGGGAACGGGAGCCTCGCCGCTGCTCGAAGTCGAATCGTTCATGAATGTGAAGTGCCCCCGCTGCGGCGAGCCCGCGCGCCGCGAAAGCGACACCATGGACACCTTCGTCGACTCCTCCTGGTATTTCTATCGCTACTGCGATCCGAAAAACTCCACCGCGCCGTTCGACCCCAAGAAGATAGCTTATTGGTTCCCCATCGATCAATACATCGGCGGCGTCGAGCACGCCATTCTACATCTGATCTATTCGCGCTTCTTCACCAAGGTGATGCGCGATCTGGGTCTGATCGCTAACGCCGAGCCGGCTGCGCGCCTGTTCACGCAGGGAATGGTGATCAAGGACGGCGCGAAGATGTCCAAGAACAAGGGCAACGTCGTCAGCGCCGAGGAGATGATTGACCGCTTCGGCGCCGACACCGGCCGCCTGTTCGAGCTCTTCGCTGCGCCTCCTGAAAAGGACATGGATTGGACCGACGCCGGCGCTGAGGGAGCGTACCGTTTCCTCGGCCGCGTCTTCCGCTTCGTCACCCGTAATGCCGATCGCGCCGCGGCGCAGGGAGATCCAGAAGCCGATCGCAAGGCCCTGCGAAAACTCCACCAAACCATCCGCCGCGTCACCGAGGATTTCAATCATCGCTGGCACTTCAACACCTCCATCGCAGGATTAATGGAGCTGATCAACGAGCTCTATGCACAGGAAGACAAGCTCTCGCGCCCCGTGCTCGATCAAATCCTTCCGCCGCTGGTCCTGTTACTCGGCCCTTTCGCGCCCTATGTCGCCGAGGAGCTATGGGAGCAGCTCGGCCGCACCGGCCCGGTGTTCCGCCAGCCTTGGCCCGCTTACGATGAAGAGCTCGCCAAGGAAGACGCCGCCGAAATCGTGCTCCAGGTGAATGGAAAGGTGCGCGGCCGCATCCTCGCGCCTTTTGGATCGCCTAAAGAAGATCTCGAGCGTGCCGCTTTAAACGATCCCAGCACCCAGCCTTTCCTCGCCGGCAAGCAGGTGGTGAAGGTGGTCGTCGTGCAGGATAAACTGGTCAACATCGTCGTAAAGTAGAACATGCGCCAACCGCGATTCCATTGCTGCCTCGCGCTTGCGGGATGGCTCGCCTCAGCCGCGTACGCCGACGTCGTACTCAGCGGCGGAGACTCTTATTCCTTGACGCCCGCGTACACGACTTCGGGGTCGTCCGTCACGAGCTCGACGTCGGGCGGTTTGCAATTCATCTCCAACATCGTCTCCACCGGGACCAACGCATACGCCGTGGTGGGCGCTCTGAACCAGGCGTTCACCTACAATCCCGGCACCCAGGGCACGATTCAATCGATCACTGCTTCCGTCAGCAAGGATCTGACGATCAACCTCGCCGGAGGCCCGGGTTACTCGTTCGGCAATAACTTTTTGCCGATGATTGAACAAGACGGCAACTACTACCTGGCGACAATTCCAGCCCCGAATTTTTCCGGGGGCTCCACAGGATTCCTGTCCTTATCACAGTCCGGGCTTGTGGCGTCGAATTTTGTTCAGTTTGATTTCGCCAGCGGCACCTACTTGAGCGGCAATCCTAACTTCAGCGGGGATCCGATGATGTTCGGGTTGACCTCGTTTTCCTTCAACACCATTAACATCACGTACACGGCCGTGTACCAGAATCTGACTTTCGATATCGCCAATGCTCCCGCGGGTCCGCTGACCGTGACTCCAGGCATCGTGAATTTCGCGGGCGAGGCAACCTCGAACGCGTCCCTGCAACAAAGCATCGCGGTGCAGAATGCCGGCAGCGGCAACGTGCCCTTTACGGCTTCCCTGGTTTCCGGCTCGTCCTGGGTGAGCATCTCGCCGAGTTCCGGAACTGCGGCCGCCGGATCTCCAGTCCTGGTCACGGTAACCGCAAACGCGCAGGCGCTCAGCGCGGGAAATTATCGCGATGTCATTCACTTTTCTTCCTCGTCCTCTCCCAGCACAGCCGATGTCCCCGTAACCCTGTTCGCAACGAACTCGGGTGCGATTCTGGGGGCGGGTCCCGTCGGAGCTGTGTTCAATATGGTGCAAGGCGCCGGGTCCAGCGCCACGGAGACCATCAACATATCGAACGACGGAAGCCAAGCCTCGACGGTGAACTGGACGGCTTCCGCCGCCACTGGCGCGGGAGTGCCGAACGGAAACTTTCTGACGTTTGGAAACCCCGGCGGACAAGTGCAGCCCGGGACCCTGGGCAAACTTACGCTCTCGCTGAACAGCAACGCCGCGAAATTGGCTGCGGGCGTCTATTACGAATTGATCCAGATCAACGGCACGGGCGCGCAGAACTCGCCACAGTACGTCACGGCGATTTTGAACGTCCTGCCCGCTTCGGCAAGCGCTTCGCCGAAAATCACTCCGGCGGGGCTGCTGTTCAGCGGCGCTGTTGGGCAGTCCATCGCATCGCAACAGTTCACGGTGAACTGGAGCTCGACGGCGTATCAGCTGATTCAGGCGGCGGCTACAGTTCCGGCCGGCCAGTCCTGGCTGCAAGCCGTGACTACTTCGACCGCAGCCAACTCCAGCAATCCGGCGGTGCTCACGGTCGCGGTGAATACCACTGGGCTGGCCGCTGGCGTCTATACCGGGACCATCGATCTAACCACGGTGGGCTCCGTGCCGATAGGGTCGGTGAATGTCACGCTGGTCCTGTCGAACGGGTACACGGGCATGTCTCAACCTGACGAGCAAACCGGCCCCCACGCCAAGGCGCACTCGCAAGCTGTGTCCGGCTGCGCTCCCTCTGCCCTAGCGCTGACCGAGACGGGCATTCCCAACAATTTTTCGGTTCCAGCGGGTTGGCCCGCAAATCTTATAGCTACGATGACGGACGATTGCGGAAATGCCGTCGAGGGCGGCGCGGTCATGGCCAGCTTCTCCAACGGCGACCCTCCCTTGTCGCTGGACGATCAAGGCGCGGGCGGACTCTACGTGGCTACCTGGCAACCCTCGAATCGATCCAACTCCAACATGACGGTGCTATTGAACGGGACTGCCGGAACATTGAAGCCCGCATTGGCCCGGCTGGGAGGCTTCGTGACTCCCAACCAGGCTCCGGTCTTGAATGCGAATGGAATCGTGAACGGCTTCACCTTTCTTTCGGGAGCCGCGCTGGCGCCGGGGATGGTGGCGTCGGCTTTCGGGTCCGGCCTCACGACATCCCCGAATCCGGTTTCGCCTGGCACGACGCCGCTGCCCACGCAGTTTCAAAATACGCAACTGGTTGTCGGAGGGTTCGTCGCGCCGCTGTACTTCCTCAGCACCTCGCAACTGAATGTTCAGATTCCAGCCGAGCTCGCGGCGCTCCAGCAGGTTCCCGCGGTGGGCGTGGTGAACAATGAGCTGACGTTGCCTGTGCAGATCACTGTTGTTCCGACGGCTCCCGGAGTGGCGGCTTCGACAGATGGAAGTGTGATCGCCCAGGACAGCAACTTCAACTTGATCACTTCAAGCAGCCCTGCACACCCCGGAGAATCCATCGTGATATACGCGGTGGGAATGGGTGCGACCAATCCCGCGGTTCCGTCGAACACGCCGGCGCCAGGGCTCAATCCCGGCGATACGCTGGCGAAAGCGACTGTTCAACCGGTGGTGAAGGTCAACAATCAGACGGCGCAGATTCAGTTTGCCGGCCTCACGCCAGGAGCGATCGGCTTGTACCAGATCAATTTTGTCGTACCCACCAACGCACCCGCGGGAAGCTTAAGCCTCACCGTGAGCCAGGGAATCGTGAACGCGAACCCGACCACGCTGCCGGTAGTGGTACCGTGAAGGCATGGCCGCCCGGACGCTGATCTCCGTGGAAGAATACCTTGCGACGAGCTATCGTCCCGATTGCGATTACGTGGACGGGGAGGTCGTCGAAAGAAACTTGGGCGAATGGGATCACAGCAGTCTGCAGAGCGCGATTCTGGTGTACCTCTGGAACCGATACTACAAGGATGGCATCCGCCCCGTTGCCGAGCAGCGAGTTCAGGTCAAGAAGACACGTTTCCGAATTCCCGACGTCTGCGTAGTGCTCGGCGAGCCCGGTGAAAAGATCCTCACCAAACCTCCCTTCATCTGCATCGAGGTTCTTTCGCCAGAAGATCGGATGAATCGCGTTCAGCAGCGGATCGCCGATTACTTCGAGATGGGCGTTCCCTACGTTTGGATTCTCGACCCCGAAACAAAACAAGCCTACGCCGCTACGCCCGCCGAAGGCCTGCGCGAGGTCAAGTCCGGCGTGCTTCGAACGGAGAATCCCGTGCTCGAAGTTCCTCTAGCTGAACTCTTCACCGCCCGCTAAACAGTCCCGGAATGACGTGCTACCGTGAAGGCATGGCCGCCCGGACGCTGATCTCCGTGGAAGAATACCTTGCGACGAGCTATCGTCCCGATTGCGATTACGTGGACGGGGAAGTCGTCGAAAGAAACTTGGGAACGCGAGACCACGGTTGGCTACAAGCTGCCGTCACAGCATATCTTTTTAACCGGCGCCGTCAGTGGAATATAACCGTCATCACAGAGCTGCGAATCCGCGTCAAGGAAACGCGAGTTCGCATTCCCGATGTTTGCGTGATCCTTGGGGACACCGATGAACAGGTTCCCACCCAGCCTCCTCTTATATGCATCGAAGTTCTTTCTCCTAAGGACCGAATGAAGCGCGTCCAAGAGCGCATCAACGATTACCTGGAAATGGGCGTTCCCTATGTTTGGGTTCTCGATCCTGCGACTCGGCAAGCCTCCGCCGCTACGCCCGCCGAAGGTCTGCGCGAGGTCAAGACCGGCATTCTCAAAACAGAGAATCCCGCGCTTGAAGTTCCACTCACGGAAATCTTCGCCTGACTCGCAGAAATAACTCGTAAATGAGTTCCGGCGACGATTCGTTCATGCTTGAAGCCCTCCAACTGGCTCGTGAAGCCGAGCGGGCCGGAGAAGTTCCGGTCGGCGCTGTGGTCGTGCTGCACGGCGCCATCATCGGCCGCGGACGCAACTCACCCATCGCCCACTCCGATCCCACCGCCCATGCTGAAATGCTGGCGCTGCGGGAAGCCGCCGCGGCCGTACGCAACTACCGGCTGGAGGGCGCGACGCTCTACTGCACTCTTGAGCCCTGCGTCATGTGCTCCGGAGCTTTGGTCGCGGCGCGCGTCGCACGTCTGGTGTTCGGCGCGCGCGACCTTCGCTTTGGAGGAGTGCGAAGTAAGTTCCATCTAGCCGACTCTGTCCTCCTCAACCATCGTGTCGAAATAATTGAGGGTATTGCCGGAGCGGAATGTGCCGAGTTGATGCGAGAGTTCTTCGAATCCAGAAGGGATTAGGCGATTTGCGCCACCGCTGGAAAGCGCAAACGTTCGGGCAGCGCCGCGGGAATCACAGGCTTGGGCTTGGGTTTGACCGACTGGGTTGCCTGCATACGTGAAGGGCCATGGAAATACTCATCCACAGGGAACAGTGAGTACGGCTCCAACTCGCGGAATATGCGGCCGAGTTTTTGTTCGATCCGATAGACAGCATGGAAGAAATTTCCCCGGTCGAGGCCCAACCTGCGGGAGCACAGCCTCCAATCCGCCGCTAGCAGGAAGTGGTAACGGAATAAGCGATACTCGAACTCGTCCAAACTTCTGCGTGAAACCAGGCAGAAGTCGGCCATATATTCTTCGTCTTTTCTACCCCATGTGGAGGGCCGTTGGCGGCCCATTTGCGGCTCCAGCCCGATCCGGCTGAGGGACTTCTCCTGCGTCGCGCAAGCAACGAAGCGTCGATAGCAGACCCGGAAAATCATTCGCAAGACACAGTTGCAGGGTGCTAAAACGTTTTTCCTTCCCAAACGCAATCCCGAACCGTGGCAGTGCGTGCAATGATGCATGGCTAGCGCCAATGTTTCCGATCGTGACCAATCCATCCAAATGTCCTCCCGTCAAGGCCGCCTTCGGACGGAAAAGCGGCCCAATCGGCAACCATCTTAGGAGCACCGGAGCTACCGACACGGTATAGTACTTCTATCTCCGAGGGAAAGTCAAACCTTATTTCCTAATTCGTTGATTATGTCGCAGTAAACCTTCAGCACATCGCGAGCGGTTTCGTCCCAATTGAATCGCTTCGCGTGCAGGGGACCAGCCCAGCACAGCGCTTCCCGACGTTTCGGGTCCAGAAGCAACTCGCGCAAACCCCTGGCGATATCGAAGACATTGTCCGGGGTGACCAGCTCCGCGGCGTCGCCAACAGCCTCCACCAAGGGCGGGAGATTGGAGGCCACAACCGGGGTTCCGCAGGCCATCGCCTCCAGCGGCGCCAGTCCGAATCCCTCATACAGCGATGGGAAGGCGAAGATCGTTGCCGCCCGGTAGAAAACCTTCAGGGTCTCGGTGGGGACAAACCCCAGGAACCGAACGAAGGGCTCGACGCGGGTGGCGTTCACGGCGCGCCGGACCGAAGGGTTCTTGGAAAGCTCGTCGCCGATGATGACCAGGCGCAGATCTTTGTACTCGGGATGATTTTCGAATTCGCCGCGCAGCACGGCAAAGGCCTCCACCAGTCGCGGAACGTTCTTCTGCGGCCGGACCGTGCCGGCGTATAGAATGAACGGCCAGCGAATCGAGTAACGCTCCAGCACCTGCTGCTCGTGCACCGGATCGACGTGATTGCTGGTGAAGGCCGGGTCGGGGGCGCTGTAAATCGTGTGGATGCGGTGGGGATGGATCGGCAGCACGGCTTCCAGGTCGCGCCGGGTGGAATTGGAAACCGCAATCACGCGGGTGGCGCGCAAAGCTCCACGGCGATAGCGCTCCTCGTGCAGCGTTCTGCGCATGTCGCTGCGGGTCCGAAACATCACGCTACTCATGTCGTGGATGGTGACCACATACGGCCGCGGCATCCAATACGCCACCGAATTCAGCGGAATATGATAGAGATCCGCGCGGAAACGCCGCAAGAATAGGGGAAACGTGATGTTGTGGGCGAGGTCCGTATCCGGCCGTTCGTAGACCACGGACTGGAAATTCGCGCCCAGTCTGGAAATTTCCGGCCGGTTTTCCGTACGCGCGATCAAGGTATAGCGATTCACTCGGTCCAGCCGGGCCAGCGCGGTCACAAGGTTTCGAATGTAGGTGCCGATGCCGAAATCGCCCCAGCGACGGACGTCTATGACGGCATGAAACGGCATCGGCCTCTCCCGAATGTTAACGCGTGGCCGCGCCGGCCATCTTCCAGGCGTACAGAGGAAACCGCGCGGTCAGAACCGCGACCCGCGTTCGTACTTCTTCGAGAATCTCTTCCTGCGTGATATTTTCGAGCACTCGCACGATCAGATCGCCCACCTCGCGCATCTCCGACTCTCGGAAACCGCGCGTGGTCACCGCCGGGCTGCCAAAGCGCATACCGCTGGGGTTCAGGGGCGGATTGACATCGAACGGGATGGCATTCTTGTTGGCAGTGATGTAGGCCCGGTCCAGCGCGGTTTCGGCTTCCTTTCCTCGCACACCCTTGGCGAAGACGTCGACCAGCAGCACGTGCGTATCGGTGCCGCCCGAGATCACGCGGCAGCCGGCTTCGGCCAGACGCGCCGCCAAAGTGGCCGCGTTGGCGAGGACCTGCCGCTGATACGCGACGAATTCCGGCGTCATTGCGGCCCGGAAACAGACCGCTTTCGCGGCGATAATGTGCATCAGCGGACCGCCCTGCGTTCCCGGAAACACGCTGCGGTCGATGGCCGCGGCGAATTTTTCCTTCGCCAGGATGATTCCGCTGCGTGGGCCGCGCAGGGTCTTGTGCGTTGTGGATGTGACGATGTCTGCGTGCAGGCACGGATTGGGGTGCAATCCGGCCGCGACCAGACCCGAAAAATGGGCCATATCCACCAGAAATAGCGCGCCTACGCTGTCCGCGATCTGGCGGAAGCGCGGAAAATCGAGGGTGCGGGGATAGGCGCTGCCGCCGGCGATGATCAGCTTGGGCTTGTGCTCTTCCGCAAGCCTGGCCAGCTCGTCATAGTCGATGCGTTCGTCTTCGCGGCGCACCCCATAGGGGATGATTTTGTATGTCTTCCCCGAGAAATTCAGCGGGTGCCCATGGGTCAGGTGGCCGCCATGCGCCAGGTTCATTCCCAGCACGACGTCGCCGGGTTGGAGCACCGCGGCGTAAGCGGCCTGATTCGCCTGCGATCCCGAATGCGGCTGTACGTTGGCGTATTCGGCGTTGAAGAGTTTCTTGGCCCGGTCGCGAGCCAGGTTCTCCACGGCGTCGGCATGTTCGCAGCCGCCGTAGTAGCGCTTGCCCGGGTAGCCCTCGGCGTACTTGTTGGTGAAGACGCTGCCGGCGGCCTCCAGGACTGCCTCGGAGGTGAAGTTCTCGCTGGCGATCAACTCCAGGCGCGAGTTCTGGCGCTCCGTCTCGGCGCCGATCTGCGCAAAGATCTCCGGATCCACTTCGGAAAGCGGCCGAGCCATCCGTTCCTGCTCTGTCATAGATCTTCCATTGCGGCGATCTTTTCCACGCGCCGCTCATGCCTGCCGCCTTCAAACGGCGTCTCGAGAAAAATCCTGGTCAAACTTTCGGCGGCGGGAGCATCGATAAACTTCTCCCCAAAGGTCAGCACATTGGCGTTATTATGCGCGCGCACCAGCCGGACTTCTTCGGGATTCGTACCGAGAGCCGCGCGGATTCCGTGAACCTTGTTGGCCGCGATGGACATGCCGATGCCGGTGCCACACACCAGCACCCCGCGATCCGCCTCGCCCGCGGCCACTTGCCTTGCCACTTTCAGCGCGTAGTCGGGGTAATCGGTGGAAGCAGTGGAGTCCGCTCCGAGATCGGCTACTTCATAGCCGGCGGCGCGCAACGCGTCGCGCAAATCGTTCTTGAGAGTAAATCCGGCATGGTCGGCCGCAATCGCGATTCTCATGGCTTGGACTTAATTTTAGCATCCGTTAAGGCATTCCCCTCGTATGCGGCGCGTGGAATTCGGTTTAGAATTAGCTCAGGAGGGCTTTCTAGTGGCCCGATCTTTGCTCCTTCTTGGATTTGGATTCTGCTCGCTGGCCCTGGTACAAACGGCTGTCGCCCAGACGACGGCTCCTCCGCCGGCGGACTGGCGCTTCGCTCACCCCGGCGCGGATATGAAAATTGGCCTGAACCTTCAGGCGATCTTGAACTCGCCATCGGTGGTGAAAGCCATCGAACAGGGCAAGGAGAAGGCCAAGGACAGCGCCATGCAAGTGCAGCTGGTGCTGGCGATGCTGAAGACGATCGATCGCATTTCAGTATCCGTAAATCAAAAGACGTCTCCGACTACCAAACCCGCGCCAGATAAAACCGCAGCAGATGCCGCCAGCGATATGGACGTCCTGGTGCAGGTCACCGGCAGCTTTGATTCACAGCTTATCGCCGGCTTCTTTCCTAGCACCGGCACCGCCAAGGTGAAGGTAGTGGGTCCCCACACCATCCTGATCGGAGAGGGAGATTCGTTTGCGAAAGCGGCGGAGCGGATGGCCTCCGGCGCCCCGGTCCATGGCGACGAGTTGGAACAAAACGATATCTGGATCTCGGCAAGCTCGGGTTTTATCGCCAAACAGGCAGGAGCTTCCGCGCCGCTGCTGCAGGGGGGCCCCGCGCAAGCGAACCCGCTCGAGGGTTTGCTCGCGTTCTCCCTGGGACTCAATTTGGGCGAGGCTCCGGAGATCAATTTGCTGGTGACGGCCAAGGATACAGCTGCCGCGGGAGACATGCTCAAAGCGTTCCAGAATGGGGTGGGACAAGCAGGGCAGATCAACCCCCTGGCCGGCGACGCAGCCAAGGCGCTGAACATGAAGCAGGACGGCTCCAGAATCCGGGTGCATTACGTGGTGCCACCGGAACTGCTGGCAATGGCGCAACAGCTCGCGCAGGAACAAGCGAGCTCTGGAGCACTGCCTCAGCAAATGGCGCCGCTGCTGGGGATGCTCGGAATGGGGGGTGCGGCTTCCTCGGCGAAACCGGCCGCGAGTGCGAACACCCCTGCACCGCCCCCGCAGAACGACGGCAAGGTTAAGATCTACGGGCTTGATGACGGCCCAAGAGAAGTCCCGGCTAGGTAGCTCCCGCAGGTTCAACTACACGTCGTAGGTCGGGGGCACCACGCCCTTATTGCGAAGGAACATCTCCGCGTATCCTCGCGTGTGCGCCGTGTGGATCATCGCCTGATACAGCAGGTCCAGGCCGGTCATGGAAGGGCCCTTGCCGCCGCCGAAGCTCTTGGTCAGATCCGCCGGCGTGAGCTGTCCCACCACCCCGATGCCCCAATCGAACGTCTCGGCGAGGAGCTTCACTATCGCCGTTTTGCTGGTATCTCCAGCAGGAGCCGCCGGCGCGCGGCTCTTTCCCAGCTGCCCGAGATAGTAGCCTTCCGCCTGCGCCAGGTGCGCCATCTCGCCGCCGAAGCTGCGGGCCTCCGGAAAGGGTTTGTAATCGTAATTCTCAGCCGGCATAACGCCGGCGACTTTCAGCGTGAGATCCTTCGACTTCTTCCAGTGCCCAACCAGAATCTCGATCTCGCCGTCAGCGGCGCTGGCCACACCCACGCTGGCCGCCGCGGCCGCGCCCACTACCATCGATCCGATCACTTTACGTCGATTCATCTGCTGGTTTTTGCTCCTGTCAAAGATTTGATTGATTCTACTTCAAAACGAAAGCGCGAAGTACGGATCATGCCAGCGCCACTCGGCCTATATCCAGAACGCTTCCTCCCCTCGCCAACGGACCAATGCCGTTCAAACTTAGAACGAGTGGAGTGGAGTTTCATCTTCAAGTAACATCGCGCAGCTATTCTCCGGTTATGCAGCTCACGAATCAGACAAAACATCTCGTAACGGCCCTGGGCGTAATGACTCTGTTTACAGCACACGTACAGGCAGGAACGATCACCGCGTCGGTCTTTGCGACCGGCACGCCGATTTCCTCAACCTCCCCGGATTCGATAGTCTGGGGCGACGGCTCATTGTGGGTCTCCTACCAGAACGGCGCGGATTCAACCGGCGCCAGCGGATCGAGCACAGTGGTGCGCTACAGCCCAACCGGCGCGGTGGTCAACACCTGGACCATCGCGGGAAACGTCGATGGCTTGCGCATCGATCCCAGCGGCCAAGTGTGGGCCATGCAGAACAACGATGGCAACTCCGCGTTGACGGTCATCAATCCCGTCACCAACGCAACCACCCCTTACGCCTATGGCAGTAGCTACACGAACGTGGCCAACCGCGGCTTCGATGACGCGGAGTTTCTAGGAGGCCAGGTCTTTCTTAGCGAGACGAATCCAACCAGCGGCACGGATCCCATCATTGACCAGCTCACCTCGGGTCTCTCGTCTCCGTTGCAGGTAACCGGAATTCTGAACTCGACGTTCACGGGAACAAACCTCGCAACCGGCCTGCTGGCTTCGACCACCATCACCGACTCCGATTCGCTGATTCTCGACAATTCCGGCGACCTGGTTCTGACGGGTGAAGCCGACCAGGAGATTGTCTTCGTGCACCACCCCGGAGCCGCGAATCAATCCGAAAGCTTCATTATGTTGCTCGGTGTGGGCGGAACGCCAATTTCCGGGGACCCCGACGATACCGTCTTCCCCACCTCGGCCAACGGCACGTTCTACGTCGCCGACACCGGGGCCAATACCGTGTATGCGCTCGCCGCCACCGGCCTCCCCGCGGGATCCGTCTACGTCGACGTCGGGAACGAATTCGGCTTGCTCAATACCAACACGGGAGTCGTGACCCCGCTGTTTACCGGCGTTAGCCCCCACGGGGTCACATTTGTGGCGAGCACCCCTGAACCAGGGTCGTTCTTCCTGGTGGGAGGCGCACTTCTGATGGGCATGGCACTTGTTTTGAAGCACCGGCGTGGCTCCGGCGCCAAGAGCTGAGAGCCGGCTGCGCGGTGCTGGGCCTGGTGCCGTTTGAGGGCAAGCCGGCGTTGCCATGCGCCGCAATCGTGCTCAGAAGTAGAATTTGGCGCCGATCTGCAAAATGCGCGCGCTGCCCACCCGATTCAGGGATCCGAATCCGAAGCGGCCGCCGGTGCCGCCAAGCTGAGTAGGAAGATTGATCACCTGGCCAGCCGAATTGAACGTGATGGAACTGGCGAAACTGCTCCACTCGGTGTGATTGAAGGCGTTGAACGCCTCCAGGCGAAGCTGGAGTCGCGCTCGCTCCTTGATGGCGACATTCTTGAACAGGCTCATGTCCCAATTCTGGAGTCCTGGCCCGCGTATCCGATCGTAGCCGGAATCCAGGCCGATGCTGCCCTTGGGTGCGGGCGCGAAGCACGAAGTGTTGACGAACTCGTTGATATTCCGTCCGCCCATGGACAGGTTGGGATTGCAGGTCAGAACGACACGGGGCGCGACATCCTCACTGCCGGTGATCTCGCGGTTGAGCAGCGTGGAGCCAATGCCTGAGACGCTGTACGTGACGTTGGTCGGCGCGCCGCTCACGACGCTGGTGACTCCGGAAAGCTGCCAGCCATTCAATACGAGTTTGGCAGCCTCGTTATTCAGGAAACCTCTGCGAGCCAAGCCGGGAAGATCGTAAATATAATTGACTACCAGCGATTGCGTGCGGTCCTGCGGCAGCGGACCGTAGCCGGCCTCGCGCGTGTCGGTAGGATGCCCGACGCCTACTCCGAGAGCCTTCGACCAGGTATAGGCGGTGCCGAGTTGCAGAGGTCCGACGCGCCGGTTAAGCGCGGTTTGCAGCGAGTTGTAGTTGCTATTGGTGCCCCAGGTATAGTCGGTTGCAGCGGTGTAGCCCGCGTAGGGCCGGTACATGTTAACGGGCAGGTTGGTGGTGCCGTCGAATTTCGGTGTGGTTGTCGGATCCTGGGTATAGGGCTGCCAGGCGCTCCCAAACGGCGCCAGATTGAAAGGTTGGGCAAGCCACATATGGTTGGATATATCCCCGACGTAGGAAACCTCGGCGAACAGCTTCAGTGGGAGCTCGCGTTGGATACCCGCGTTATAGTTGTACACCGTGGGAACGTGCCCGTCTGGGGAAAGCTGGTTAATCGGCGTGGGGAAGAAGGTTCCCGGCGAGGTCGCGATATTAGCGACATTCCCGTAATACAGCGTACCTGTGCGCAAGGATGGAGGATTCGTGGTGTAGTTGCTCGTAGTGCCGACGCCGAAGGTGGCCACGCGCTCATACACGATACCCCCGCCCATCCGGAACACGGTCTTGCTATTGAGTTGATACGCGATGCCTATCCTGGGGCCCCAATGCGGCCCGCGATTTTCGATCAGCCCCTGGGGAGTGCCGTCCTGGCCCGAAAGCACCATGCCGTTATTGATATTGCCAACGCCGGGGATCATGGCGCCGATGTAGACGGCGGGAAGGATCTGTCCGGTGAGTGGATTAATCGCCTGACGGTTAGGACCTGAAAATGCCCCGTAGGGCTGGTAGAAAGACACGGTCTGCGCCGGGTCATACTTCGAGTTATTAAAGTTCGCCATCAAACCCAACGTGTCGTGGAAGGGCTCGATGAAGGAGACGCGAAGACCGTAGTTCAGCGTAAGCTTGCTTGTAACCTTCCAGGTATCCTGGCCGTAGAATTCGAAATTCTTGTAGGGGTAGTTAGGCAACGGGTCGGCGTTGATCTGCTGGTAACTCAGGAACGTGCCGAGCAAGGCATTGGAAAACGCCCAGTTCGTATCGCCCGGGTTGTTCGAATCCCGGCCGAAATCGATGGTTGCGTTGTAAGGCTTGAAGGCATTTTCGGTCTTGACCGCGTACTCGTAATAGAATCCGGCTTTGAAGGTGTGCCGGCCGGTTACCTTGGTGACGTTATCGATGTAATTCCACACCGGGTTGCGGTTGGCATACGGCGTACCGGCGAAGCTGGTCATGGCCGTGCCGCTGACGGTCGGCGTGCCGCTGAAATTGAAATTTGGAATCACGCCGGAGATATTGGCGGCAGGATACAACAAAGGAACGTTAATATTCGAGACGGCGCGGTAGTACGGGCTGCCCGCCGGCGGCGCATTTCCGGGAATCCCGTTAACCGTGTAGCCGAACTGAAATTCGTTGGTTAGCGTGGGGCTGATGATGGTCGCGACATTGGTCGTCACGGACCAGCCGTAGGTCGGCGCGAAGAAGGGCGTCAGTCCCAGATTGTTGCTGGTGTCCGCTCTTCCGTAAGGGACATCCTGCGTCTGCTTGCTGTCCAGACCGCGCACGAAGATCCTCCATTTGTCGCTGAGATTGTAATCGACGCGGTAAATCTGATCGTAGGAAGGCTGGCTGCTGGGGACCTGCGACTGGTAGTTATAACTGGGCTGGCCGAACGTATTGGGCAGTGGAAGCCAATCCAGAATCGACGGCCCGTATTGGCTGAAGCGAGTGGGAGAAATCATATTGTTCAAAAACGGCGTGCCCTGCGGATTCGCCGAAGAACGGGTCAGTGGATCATAAATGGTCTGAAGAACTCCACCGGCGTCACGCGTGTTGGAAAAGTCGCCGATCCGCTGCGCCGCGGTGGGAACGGTGATCTGATGCAGGGTGCCGGGGATGATGTTGTGATTCCACTCTTGCGAAATGAAGCCGAACAGCTTGTCCCTGCTGCGATTGAACACACGGGGAATATAGATGGGCCCGCCCAGGGTCCAGCCCGCGTCCATGTAGCGGTAAATCTGGAGCGGGATGCCGCTGATGTTGTTGGTGAAGGTATTGGCGTTCATGAACTCGCCGCGTTTGAACCAATAACCGTCGCCATGGAAATCCTTGGTGCCGCTCTTGGTGATGACCTGGATCTGCGCACCATCGGTGCGTCCGAATTCGGCGGTTTGCGCATTCGTGGACACCTTGAACTCCTGGATAGCATCCATGCTGATGCGATAGGCGAACTGTTCGTTAACTCCGATATCGGTGATATTCTGGCCGTCCAAGGTGAAGTTGTTGGTCATGGTACGGCCACCGTTGACGCTGGCGTCGCCGGCGGCGGAGTCGCCCGGGACGCCCGGAATGGTCTTCAGGAGACTGGTGTAGTTGCGGCCGTTGAGGGCGATATCCACCACCTGCGAGCTGGTGACGACGCCAGAGCGCTCCGCATTCAAGGTCTGGAGCTGGACCGCATCGGCTGTGACGGTAACCGATTCTCCCGTCGCGCCTACCTCAAGAACGATAGGCTGGAGTCCCAGCCGGTCGCTCACGTCCAGCGTGATGCCGGACTGGATGTATTTCTTGAACCCCATCATTTCCACGGCGACGGTGTAACGGCCCGCCAGGACCGGCGAGAAGACGAAGGTGCCTTCCTGGGTGGAGTTCACGACACGGGCTGACGCTTCGCCCTGTTCCTCGTTTGTAAGCGTGACTTTGGCGCCGGGAACTAACGCTCCCTGTGCGTCCTTAACCACGCCGCTGACGGATCCCGCCACATTCTGAGCCTGAAGAGCCGTGGAGGCGAACATGAGTGCCACAGCCCCGATTGTTGCTATTCTTGCGGACATCACCCTTCCCCTTTCTGGTCCCCTGAACTCCCAATCCAAATTGGCCGCAGTATATAACCGATTTTCGGGGGCGGCAAGCGTGGGTAAGGTGGGTAAGGTTCCCCGGATTCTCAGCGATAAACTATACAGCCACGCTCTTCAAGCGTTGCGATCCACGCAGGTAGCACCAGAGTATCCACCCATCGCAAGTCGAGCTTCTCCAGTCGAGGCAGCTCGGCGACCGCCTCCGGAAGGTGCTTGAGAGGGTTACCGCGGAGATCGATCTGCCGCAGTTCCCGCAATCTGCCAATTGATTGCGGCAGTGAGACGAGATGGTTGTTTCTCAGGTGCAGCTCCCGCAAGCGCGAGAGACGCCCAACCGAGTCGGGCAGCGACAGCAGCCGGTTGCCGGAGACTCTGAGCTCGATCAAGCTGGCCATACCGGTAACGCATTCGGGCAGCGCTTCGAAGGCGTTGTCGCTGATGTTCAGGTAGCGCAGCTTCGTCAGCCGCTCGAGACGCGGCGGCAGAGAAGTCAGCCGGTTGTCGTGAAGGTAAAGAAAATCGGTGAGCCCGTCGAGGTCGGCCAAGGCATCCGGCACGGAGGTCAAGTGGTTGTGCCCAAGATCGAGCATGCGCAGCTTCATCAGGCGGCCGATCTGCTCCGACACTTCGGTGAGATCATTGTCGGCCAGGACCAGGGTCTCGAGATCGATTTGATCCCACACCGATTCGGAGATGCGGCCGAGCCGCTGCTTCCACAGGCTGAGTTGCTTACTCAATACAGCATGAACGAAAACATCGCATCGCCCGCGGCCACCAGCAAATACTGGTGCCCGTCGAGCATATAGGTCTCCGGTGCGTTGGACACTTGCCCGATGTGCGAGTGCCACAGGATTTTCCCGTCGGCAGGGTCATAGGCAACGATATTGCCTCCCAGATCGCCGCCGAACAGGAGCTTGCCCGCGGTGGTCAGCAGCCCGCTGGAGCCTCCGCCGCCGGTGCCCGGATACTTGTGCCTCCAGGCGATCTTCCCAGTCTTGTAGTCAATCGCGGTGAGATAGCCGCCGGTCGATCCTAGGCCCTGCTCCTCTTTGCCGCCCAGCCCCATCGCGCCTCGAGGGTCGGTCTCGGTCAGGTAGTACATCGCGTAGCTGTCGTTCTGCGGAACGTAGAACAAGCCGGTGTCGGGACTGTATGCCGGAGGAGGCCAATTGGTGATGCCTCCGTTGGCCGGCGACACCAGGGCGCCTCCGATATCGAAATCTTTCTTGGGATCGCGAACGGGCGCGCCCGTCGGACCGAAGCCCTTGGCCCAATTCGCCGAGTCCGAATACTTCGAGCTCGTGAGGCGCTCGCCCGTCAAACGGTCCAGAGTGAAGTAGTAGCCGTTGCGGCTGGCCGTCAGCACCATCTTGCGGGGCTTGCCGTTGAACTCGCCGTCGACTAATACAGGTGTCTGTGCACTGTCCCAGTCGTGGGTGTCGTGCGGCGAGGTCTGATAATACCAGGCCATCTTGCCGGTATCGACGTTGATCGCGACGATGGAGCAGGTGTACAGATTGTCGCCATCGCCGCGCATCTGGGACGTATACGCCGGAGTCGGATTTCCGGTGCCAATGATGTAGAGATGCGTTTCCGGATCATAAGAGCCGGGCACCCACATCTGCCCGCCGCCGTGTTGCGCCGCATCCAGATTTTTCCAGGTGTTCAAACCCGGGTCGCCGGCCTTCATCGGCGTCGAATAATACTTCCACTGCACCGAGCCGTTTTCGGGATCGAAGGATTGCAGCACGCCCGGCTCGTCGAGATCGTCGCCGGTGCCCACCAGGACGTGATTGCCGATCACAATGGGCGCAGCGGTGGAGAAGTACTGCTGCTCGAAGCTGGCGATGACTTTGTGCCAGCGCTCCTTGCCGGTCCGGGCGTCGAGAGAGACCAGATAGTTGTCCGGCGTCTCCATGAACAGCCAGTTTCCGTACATCCCCAGCCCGCGATTGCCGATATGCGTTCCGCCCCTGGTGCGCCAGAAGTAGTGCCACAGCTCATGGCCGTCGCGAGCGTCCACCGCCCAGGCGTTGTCGGGCGTAGAAACGTACAGAATGCCGTCGACCTGGAGGATCGAAGCCTTGATGCTGGTGCCTCCGCCGGCGGCCAGATCCCCGGTGCCTTCGCCGCCGATGATGGTCTGGCTACCGCCGCGCCCTCCGCCCGCTCCCGCCGCGACGCGGTTGGTCCAAGCCAGCGTAAGGTTCTTCACGTTGGATTGATTGAGTTGCGTCAGGGAGCTGTAGCGCTTGCCGGAATAGTCGCCCGAATACGTCGGCCACGAGTCCCCCAGCGGCTTGGTCAGAAGCGCGGGATCCAGCATCTGCGCCGCTGCAATACTCGTTGTCACGAGGAACGAATGAAGAAGCCTGTTCATTTCAGAGTCACCATGTATGCAGTCACGTCGTGAATATCTTTGTCGGTGTAAATCTTCAACATGTCCTTGTGCGGTTGCAGCGGATCGTGGATCTCCACCTTGGGAGTGTTGCCGTCCCTGCGGATGGTCCGCGAAGTTCCGTCGTCTGCGTTCACAGTCACGGTGAAATCGTCAATGCGGCCGAGCCGGCCCTCGATCTTCTGACCCGACGCCAGCGTTACCGTAACCGTCGTTGGCGCTCCCTGCGGCGCGCCTCCGCGTCCGCCACCGCCCGTCGGCATCAGCCATCGTTGTTGCAGCGTTCGGGCATCCGCGATTCTCGTCGCGATGCCTTTCATGTCGCCTGTTGCCGAATGGCAGGACCCGCACTTGGAGTTGAAATACGTCGCGCCGGCCTTCGCGTCACCCACCACGATACTGGGTGGCCGGTTGCGCGAGACGTCATAACCGCCCGCGCGAAAGCTGTGCAGGAACGTTGCGATATCGGAGATTTGCGCTGACGTGAAATTGAATTTCGGCATGCCTTCCGCCACGCGCCCATTTTGCAGCACGGGGCCGATCAGCTCGGAGTTCTGGTCGTTCATCACGACTTCGCCGCGAATCAGGTTCGGTCCATTGTCGCCGCCGCGAGCATCCTCGCCGTGGCACAGGGCGCAATTGATGTCGTAGATCGCCTTGCCGCGAGCCACCGCTGCGGGATCGCCGGGGGGCCTTGGCGGATACGCGGCGCCGCCTCCGCCACCGCCTCGTGCGGGAGCCGCGGCTTGCTTGTTCGCTCCGCGTCCACCTTGATTCTGGGCTGGAGTTTGGGCCGGTGCTTGCGCGGTGATGCGAGCGCCGGCGATCAACATTCCGGCTGCAATTGCAACAAAGATGTTCGCCTTCATCCGACCAAAATATCCTTTGCGAATTGCAGACACTTGGCTACCTCGATGATCGCGTCGGTTCCCTGATATTCGTACTCGATATTGGCGGGGAAAGTGTATTGCTCCCGCCGCAGCAGCTGCAGCACCTCGCGGATGGGAGTCTCGCCGTCGCCCCAGCGCACATTCGCGCCGCGTCCTCCGCCCTGCGCGTTTCTGAATCTGTCCTTCAAATGAAGATTGGTGATTCGGGCATAGTGACGCCGGATAAACGGGACGGCGTCGTAGCCGGCCGCGGTGAAATGGCCGATGTCCAGATTGATGCCGATGTACGGGCTGAAGCCCATGATCTTCTCGAACGTTTCCGGTTTCGCGAACTGCTCCGGGTCACAGATGTCGTCGTGCCCGTGCCCGGCCCAGATCATCCTGTAACGGTCGGCGAAGTCCGCGACCCTCTTCGCGATGGTCACGGTCGAGCTCGACGAAATGCTCCTCGCGCCCAAGGCGGCAGCCATGCGGAAGGCGTAATCGATCTCCTCGTCGGCGATGTTGCCGTTCATGTTGTAGCACAGGATTCCGAGGTTGATGCCCGCGTCGTCGAACTGTTTGCGCAGGTCCCGATACTTGTTCATGGTCGCTTCCGAAGTGCGCCACTGCGCTTGATCCTGGCGAAATTTGTCCTGCGCCGCCTGCTGCTCCGGTGGGAGTTGCACGGGGCCGCGTCCGCCGCCCCCTCCGCCCGCCTGCGGAGCTGGTCGAGGAGCGCACGCTTCGCCCGAATAATACGCCACCAAAGGAGGCTGCGCCGGCGGTGCACCACCTGCCGCGCCACGTCCCCCGCCACCCGCGCCGCCTCGCCCACCCCCAACCGCGGGGGCAGCGGGCGCCCGCGGAGGAGCCGTAGGAGCCCCCACCAGCGCCTCGGCGTGGTTGGACATCAGCTCGACTTCATTGATCCCCAGCTTGGCGATGGTCGGAATCAAGTCCATGGTCGGGATCGTGTTGAAGCTGTAGCTGATAACTCCGATCTGCACACCCGCAAACCGGGAGTTCGGCTTGGCGATCGGCCGGCCTCGGCCCCCGCCTTGGGCCCACAGGGAGGCCGGCAATGCCGCAGCCAATTTTCCGAAATGCCGTCTTGAATACACCATATCTTCTCCTCCGCGCCAGTCCGCGGCGCCAGTTGTAACAGGAACGGCCAGTTAACATTCTACTGCTCACGGGCTCCTAAAGTTGGCAAGATTCCCCGTCGAAGCGAGTAGGAGTGGTTGTCATCGTCAAAATCAGGTTGAGGATTCCACGGTTCGCGCCGTTGGCAGCCGTGGCCTGCCTGGCTCTGTGCGCGAGCTCAACCGCCGACATGCCGCCGGCGCTGGCCATCCGGGTCGCGATTCCAGAACCCGATCCGCGCATCGCCCGCCTGGAGCGTTTCTTCCACAAGTATCATTGCCCCGCACCTCTTCACGTCTCCGATTATCTGCACGCCGCCGACGACAATCAACTTGACTACCGGCTGCTTCCCGCGATCTCCATTCGCGAAACACGATGCGGCGTCGAGCAAGCAGAAAACAACTGGTGGGGATTCCATAACGGAGACTTCAGCTTTTCCTCGGTTGAAGAAGGCATCGAGTTCATGGCGAACCGGCTCGCCGAGCACCCTTATTACAGGGGCAAGACGCTGCTCGAGAAACTCTTCACCTACAATCCCCTGCCCGCCTACCCGGGAGAAGTTACGCGGATCATGAGCCAGGTCGAGGATTCCGCGTGGGTCGGTCCGCTGGGTGGTGAGTCCAGCGCGCAGGAACCTCGGAATGGACCATCGGCGATTAAGGCAAAATAGTGTTGAGCTCGACAACGACGAAGTGACGCTGAGAGAGGGATTTCGGTAACATAGGGGCGGATCGATCCATTCTTGAGACGGGCGACTGTGGTTCCAGCGCGATCCGCGGAAGGCGTAAGGGGAGGAGTGACTCATATTCCGTGAATATCGGCGTGATTGATTTGTTCTGCGGTGCGGGAGGGCTTACTCGCGGCCTTGAGGCGGAGGGACTGGAAGTGCTTGTAGGCTTCGACCTTGATCCTGCGTGCCGATATCCTTACGAGGCGAATAATTTCAGCAGGTTTAATCTGGCGGACGTCGCTCAACTCACAGGAGCCAGTTTAAAGAAGATCTGGGCTGGGAGCGAAATTAGGGTCTTGGCGGGTTGTGCGCCGTGCCAACCGTTCTCAAGGTACACACAGGCCAGAGCCGGTCGAGACAAACGATGGACCCTTCTGAGATCCTTCTCCCGCCTTATTGCCGAGACCCGACCCGACATCGTCACCATGGAGAACGTGCCGGAACTCACACGTCATGGCGTGTATAGGCGCTTTGTGTCATCTTTGCGCCGCAATGGGTACACCCTAAGCGAGAATATCGTCGAGTGTGTCGACTACGGCATCCCGCAGCAGCGAAAACGCTTGGTGCTTATTGCTTCTCGCCTGGGTCGGATTGATCTAGTGCCGCCTGCCGCCTTTGGTTGTACGCCCTCGACGGTTCGGGACGCCATCTCGGCAATGCCGGAGCTGGCGGCTGGCGACATGGATGAGCTAGACTCGATTCACCGATCCAGCAGCCTTTCGACTTTGAACAAGAGGCGCATCCGATCCTCGCGACCAGGTGGCACCTGGAAAGATTGGGACGGCAAATTGGTTGCTCTCTGCCATCGACGCAAGAAAGGTAAAGGTTATAGGGCCGTCTATGGCCGCATGGAATGGGATCGTCCGGCGCCGACGATTACGACCCAAGCCTATGGATTTGGAAGCGGCCGGTTCGGGCATCCCGAACAGGACCGCGCCCTCTCCCTCCGGGAAGCAGCGATGTTGCAGACCTTTCCACGAGACTATGCTTTTGCGCCGCGGGGCGGATCGGTTGAGATCAAGACAATCGGGCGGCTGATCGGCAATGCCGTGCCGGTTAGGCTTGGGAGGGTCGTTGGACGTAGCATAAAGCTCCACCTCGACTCGGTGCACCTTGCGGAACAAGCCGAGGCCCGCGCCCACACAAGCAGGCGGACTTAGGACGCGTGCCGTTTTTTACGTTCACCGTTGATGCCACCCTCCTCCGGGAGCTTGGCGAACGGCTCGTTGGCCAGCCGCACATTGCCTTAGCTGAGCTGATCAAGAACTCGTACGACGCGGACGCAAAGCATGTCGTGGTCCTCGTCAACGACAACGCGATCGCTGTCATAGACGATGGCGATGGTATGACCCCCGCCGACTTCGAGAACTTTTGGATGAGGGTAGGGTCCCCTCACAAGCAGCAGGTCCTGAGGACCAATCTAGGTCGAATACCGACTGGCAGCAAGGGAATCGGCCGCCTCGCCGTTCAGTTCCTGGGCTCAGTAGTGAGCATCAGGACTACGCCGCGGGGGGCTAACGGTGAGGAGATGCGCGCGGAGGTGGACTGGTCGACAGCGACTAAAGCTGGTGATCTTACCAGGGCAAGGGTCGAGTACCACAAAAGCCGGCGCAAGAAACCTTATGCCGCCGAGGCGCCCCAGGGAACAGAGGTAATCATCCGGAAGCTGAATCAAGAATGGAGTCAGAAGGACCTACTTCAGCTTGCGCAGCAGGTGTGGCAACTACAACCTCCGTTTCGACGAGAAGACGCTTCTGACTTCAGAATTGACCTCATACACCCCGATGAGAGTGTTATAACGGCGTTCGACACGCAACTCAGGCGCAATCTTGATCTCTGGAGCGCTAGACTCAGAGGCCGCCTGCTCCCGGCCCGCTCAAGCGACGAACCGCGTGTCAGGCGGGTACAATTGTTGCTTGAATTTGCGGAGGAAGAGCCGGAACGGCACGAATATGCAGTGCGGGATTGCGACCTTCATGAGGTTGACTACGAAATACGGATATTCAGTTTGTTCCACAAACAGCGTTATGGCATTGCCGTGGAAGCAGCACGGCAGTACTTGCGTGATTATGGCGGGGTTCATATCTACGACGGCGGCTTTCACCTGCCGTATTACGGACCTGACACCGATTGGCTAAAGACAGAGATAGACCACAGCCATCGTTTGACTCGGTCGCAGTTACTCCCCGAGGAACTGCAGGTAGACCTCGGCTTGAACAATCTCCCGACGCTTTCTCGCGTCTATGGGGTGGTAAACGTCGCGACAAGCAAAGAGCGGGCTGCAGCCCGCGCAGAAAAGCGCTTCCGCCTGAATCAGTACCTTCAGATCCAGGCCTCGCGTGACCGCCTCGTTGACAACCCGTCATATCGTGCACTACGGGGCGTGGTCCGATACGCACTGGATTTCTACGCCGTCAGACAGACGATGCGCATGTCGGCCGAGCCGCTGGACCAACGAATTGGCGAGGTCGCATCAAGCAAAGTTCGCAAAGTCGAAGAAGTCCTGGATTCATTTCGAGAGCAGATTCCGCCGCCTATCTATCGGGCGATCTCGAAGGAGGTGCGCGAGGCAGTCCGGGCCAGTGAGACAGAGGCGGAGGCCGCAGTGAAGCAGATGGGCTTGCTGGGCGCGCTTGCAACGGCTGGCATCGCGGCCCTCGCTTATGAGCACGAAGCAAACAAGCAGATATCGGAGCTTGAGGACTTGGCGGCTCGCCTTCGACGCGGAAAACCGAGTGACAGCGAGGAAATCACAAAAGCGCTGGAGCGCTGGGTTCTCCAAGCCCGACAGACGCGGTCCCTATTCGCACCGCTGAACGATCAAGAGAATCGAGAACGGAGAACTCGTTTCCGAGCCGCCGCTCTGCTCCGAGAGGTCTACAATAATATACGGCCTTTGATTGGATCCATCGACTTCGATTCCGATGGCGTCGCTGAGGGTCTGCGTCTTCCCAGTGGAACCTTCGCAGAATGGTCAGCAGTCTTCCAAAATGTTTTCGTCAATGCGGCTAACGCGATGCTTGACGCGGATCGAAAAGCCATAAGCGTTCAGTCAGGGACTGCGCGCGGTCGGACATTGATCGTCGTTGAAGACACTGGGAGCGGCGTCGACCTGGAAGACTCGGAGCCGCTTTTCCAGCCTTTTACTCGACGCCTTGAAATTTCGGCGGAGCGCCGTGAACTGGGCCTCGGCGGTATGGGGTTAGGTCTAGCCATTGTGCGGATGGTCGCGAACAATCTTGGTTGTCGAGTTCGTTTCGCTGAGCCGTCGCGAGGATATTCGACGGCCTTCGAATTATCGTGGCGCGAGGAGTCACATTAACCCATGCGAATACTGATTTGCGACGATACGATCGCGCCGCTCACTGCGATGAAGGAGCCGATAGCACAACTCGCCCCCGGAGGCTCGACCGTTGACATTCTTACCGGCACGGAGGTTTCGGGCGCGGCCCGTAGCCTGGAAGAGCGACGGCGTGCTGCATCGGGCAAGCACTCCGAGTCGCCCCCGGCGTGGGGGTCCCATCCCTTTGATGGCGTGGATCTTCTATTCATCGATTACAATTTCATTGAACTTGAGGATGCTGGCGGCTTGACGGGAAGTCGGCTAGCCTACCTTGCGCGTTGCTATTCGGACTGCAAGTTCATCGTTGTTCTCAATCAGTTCGGACGGAACCGATTCGATCTGACGTTGCGCGACCACCCCGAGACGCCGGCGAACCTGCATCTCGGGTCCGATCAAATTGGCAATCCTGGGCTCTGGGGAAGCAAGGATTGGCCAGAGTTTCGGCCGTGGATATGGCCGATCCTACCTGAGGCCGTCGCGAGGCTGGAGCGTATCACAGCAGAGATCAGCGGCGCCCTTGACGTTAAGATTCTGGAGTTCCTCGACCTTTCGGACCGAGTCAGCGTCCTGCCGCGCACTGTCCGACAGTTTCTTGTTAGGGACGACATGACGTTTGGAAAACTCGTGATCGAAGCAGAAAATGGACTCGACAATCCCGACAGATTTTTCAATGATAGCGTCATCGCTCGCTTTGCAGCTTCGCAGGTGAGCAAGTGGCTCGACCATTTGGTTCTGGCGGCACAAGACCTCCTTATAGACGTGCCGCGTCTGCTTTCGCGATATCCATCTTTGTTGAGGAACCGTACGTTCGAGTCGCTCCATGGACAGCCGCTTACCCCTGATTTCGTAGAGACTTTGGAATTGCCCGTTTACCTTGGAGAGCATCAATTCAAGAAGGCTGACTGGCTTCCGAGGGCCGCGTGGTTTCGGCATTCGCTCTTGTCTGACGAACGCATTCAAGAGAATGCGGAAACCGCCGCTCCGGGCTACGAACTCCGATTCGCCGAAGACGCCTCGCGCTTCATTGCGAAGGAGGAGGCGGCGAGTTTCGTCGCGGATCTGTCCTCGCCCTTCGTTCAGCGATTCGTTCGTAAGAATCGCGGAGAGAGTGTCGAGTACCAGCCGCAACTGAGGTTCGCTTTGTGAGTCAGGAATACGATCGCCTCCGCGGCTTGCTGGTTCAGTTTCCTGAATTTCAGAAGGATTTTCAGGACTATGATAGCTCTGAACAGATTCTCCTTGAAGCGGTCAGCAAATCGCATTTTGTCGCCGATCGTTCCTATCTTGAGCGAAAGTTCCCTAGCACGCCAGGTCGATCTTTCATGAGCGAAGAGCACACTTTTGTGTTTATGACCCCTTTCCCGGAGCACGGTCATGTGTTCTTACCGCTTCTATCGGTGGACCTCGACTTCTCGGCATCTGCGGTCCGTCCAACGGTGGCGATTCACGCGCTGCACTTTGGATTGGCAAAGGATAATCCGACATCGATAAGGTGCTTTGCCTACAGGTACGACACCCCCAACAGGACGGTGGGTGATCACGATTATTTCCATGTTCAGTTTTCCTGGGGGCATGTTAAAGGGCGCGTAGGTCAATATGTCGATAAGTGGATTTCGAAGGAAGATCCTGCAATCCCAGTCGACGCGACCGATCGCGTGGAATTGTTCCTGTCGGCTGTAATGGCCCTCCGGAACCGCAAGACGGGGCGGCGCGAGTACATAGACGAGTGGACACAAGCAGGGCTTCCTCTCAGGCTTCTGCTCGGCCGAATGGCACTCGAACGATGGAAGCCCCAAGGCCCTGCCCAGGGAGGACCAGCATGACAAAAGAGGTCGTCGATCCCGCACGAAGTCGATTAATGTCGGCCGTGAGGCAAGAGGATACGAACCCTGAAATGATCGTTCGGCGTGCCTTGCACGCCTGCGGATTTCGATACCGACTTCACGATCGAAGTCTCCCCGGCACGCCAGATATTGTTTTCCCAAGACAGAATCTCGCCATCTTCGTTCACGGTTGCTTCTGGCACCGCCATCCGGGTTGTCCCGCCGCGAGCACCCCTAAGACGCGAGCGGAGTGGTGGGCCGACAAATTCAGGGCTAACATAAAGCGAGATCGGCGCAAGGTCGCGCAGGTGAGGGCGCTTAAATGGTGTGTCCTGCTGTTATGGGAATGCGAGATAAAACAAGGGAAGTTCCTCGAGCGCCTCAGGTCTTCCCTGATTAACGCGGGCCACCCGCACGCAGCGCGTCTTGGCGTTGCACTTTAATCTTTCGGCCTAACCGGGGTTGGGCGTCAAACTGAACCACCAACGAGCAAGCTCCCGCGGCTCGTGCCTGATGTAGACTGAATCCTTGGAGGCCTCAATGAACAAGCATTCCATCCGGAAATCTATCATTGCCGGAGCGTCTCTTTTGGTTTTCGGTTTCAGCTTCCTGCTCCAGGGAGATGCCAGTAAGATCACTAACCTCATCACCGGCACGAACGCATTCGTCGACGCCCAGAATGTGAAACCCGGAACGTTCCGGAAGATCACCGCGAACGACCTGCCCAAACCGTACGCGACCAAATCCAACCGGAACACGGCTCTCGCCAATCGTCCCAGCGGCGCGATTCCGCAGGCGCCGGCAGGGTTCAAGGTCGAGCTGTATCTGGACAATCTGAAGGGACCGCGCCAGATTCGCATCGCTCCCAATGGCGACTTTTTCGTTACCGAGACCAACGCCGGAGAGATCAAGATCGTCCGCGGAAGGAAGGCGGACGGCACGCCGGAGCAGGTCGCGACCTTTGCCACCGGCCAGCGCGGGGCTTTTGGAATCAACTTTTATCCCGCGGGCGCGAACCCGCAGTGGGTCTACGTCGGCAACACGGCTTCCGTGGTCCGCTTCCCCTATAAGAATGGCGACCTGAAAGCCACTGGACCCGCGGAAACGATCATTCCCGAGCTTCCTTCGGGCGGGCACTCCACGCGCGACGTCGTTTTCTCGAAAGACGGCAAGTCGATGCTGGTGGCGGTTGGCTCCGGCAGCAACGTGGACGATCCCGATACACACCCGTCCGAAACCCATCGCGCGAATATTCTCGAGTACACGCCTGAGGGCAAATTCGTGCGCGTGTATGCCTCCGGAATCCGCAACCCCGTGGGGCTCGGCGTGAATCCCACGACGGGCGAAGTGTGGTGCTCGGTGAATGAACGCGACGAGCTTGGCGACAACCTTGTGCCCGACTACATCACCCACGTGACTCCCGGCGCATCCTATGGATGGCCCTGGTTCTACATCGGCCCGCATCAGGACCCGCGCCACGAGGGCACGCACCCGGAGCTCAAGGACAAGGTGCTGATTCCCGATGTGCTCATGCAGCCGCACAACGCCTCGCTGGGTTTGACGTTCTACGATGGCACGCAATTCCCGCAGGAATATCGCGGCGACCTGTTTGCCGCTGAACACGGCTCCTGGAACCGGGAGCACGCTGGTGGACATGAAGTGGTCCGCGTGCCGCTCGACAAGGGCCACGCCAGCGGAGTCTTCGAAGACTTCATGACCTTCCTGACGCCGGATGGACAGACCTGGGGACGGCCCGTGGGTGTCGCGGTGGGCCGCGACGGGGCGTTGTACGTGACCGACGACGGCTCCAAGACCATCTGGCGGGTCAGCTATACGGGCAAATAAGATTCCCGCTCATTCGCGCCACAGGGCCGCTCACCGCCTGTAAGGGTCCGTTCACAGGAATCCGTTCACCGCGCGCATGACGCCTTCCGATACTGATGATATGAGGCGATTTCTCGCGCTCGCGGCGGTACTTGTGTGTGCTCTTGCCGGGCGCGCATCGGCTCAATCCATCGGCGGCAGCGGCACCATCCAGGGAACGGTTACCGATCCTACCGGCGCAACCGTCCCCCAGGCGACCGTCACGATCACGAATCGCGTAACCAATTACAGCCAGACCGTGACCACCGGCGAGGACGGAGCGTTCCAGCTCACCAACATCCCGCCCAATCCATATCACCTGGAGGTCATGGCCACTGGTTTCGAAGTCCATCACGAGGACACCGAAATTCGCGGAACCGTTCCCGTCAGCCTGAAGATCCAGCTCGCTTTGGGAGGAGGTAAAACCATCGTCACCGTCGAGGCCGGCGAACTGGTGGAAAATGTTCCTTACGCCCATAACGACGTTTCCACCGAGTCGCTCGACAAGCTTCCGCTATCCACGCCCGGAGGCGGGATGAGCGACGCCATCATGCTCTCCAGCGGAGCCGTCACGGCCGATTCGAACGGTTTCTTCCACCCCCTTGGAGATCACGCCCAGACCAGCTTTTCGATCGACGGCCAACCCATCAGCGACCAGCAGAGCAAGAACTTCTCTACCCAGATTCCTCTGGATGCGATTCAGTCTATGGAACTGATCACCGGAGCGCCTCCGGCCGAGTATGGCGACAAGACCAGCCTGGTGGTGAACGCTACGACGAAATCCGGTCTGGGACAGAAGCCCACCGGAAGCTTGCTGGGCGAGTGGGGCTCGTTCGGCACCTATTCGGAGGAAGGCACGCTGGCGCTGGGCGGCGCCAAGTGGGGGAACTTCATCGCGTTCAACGCGCTGCGCTCCGGCCGGTTCCTGGACACGCCGGAATTCATGCCGCTCCACGACATCGGCAACAACGGCACTCTGTTCGATCGGTTCGACTTTCAGCCCACCGGCAAAGACGCCGTCCACCTAAATCTGTTCGGTGCGCGGAACTGGTTCCAGATTCCGGACACCTACGATCAGGACACCTCCAATCAGACTATGCAAGACCAGCGGCAGCGGGTGGTCACGTATAACGTCGCGCCTGGCTATCAGCACACCTTCAGCAGCAACATGGTGCTGACCATCGATCCTTTCGACCGCATGGATCAAGTCAACTACTATCCCAGCGCCAATCCGTTCAACGACACGCCCGCCACCATCAGCCAGGCCCGCACGCTGACCAACTGGGGCGTCAAGAGCGACTTGAGCTACGTGCACGGGCGCCACAATATCAAGGTGGGCACGCAGCTGATGCAGACCCGCCTGCATGAGCAATTCTCGCTCGGCATCACCGATCCCAACTTCCCGGCGCCTCCCGGCCTGGCCCCTTACGACCTGGCGAACGGAGGCTCGCTCTTCAAGTTCAACGGTAGTGCCAACATCAATCAATACGCTTTTTACATCCAGGATTCGATCAAATTCGGTAATCTCAGCGTGAACGCCGGCTTACGCGTCGACCAGTATGACGGCCTGAGCAAGGCCACTGGAGTAGACCCCCGCCTGGGGCTCTCCTATTTGATCAAGCCCACCGGAACGGTGCTGCGCGTCGCATATTCGCACACACTCGAAACGCCGTACAACGAGAATCTGATTCTTTCGAGCAACACAGGCCAGGGAGGTCTGGCGACCAACATCTTTGGAGCCTTCGCCGGCCAGCCGCTCACGGCCGGCACGCGCAACCAATACAACGCCGGTCTGGAACAATCCATCGGACGCTGGATCGTCGTCGACGGCGATTACTTCTGGAAGTACACGCACAACGCCTTCGATTTCGATACGCTGTTCAACACGCCCATCAGCTTCCCCATCGAGTGGCGCAAGTCCAAGCTGGACGGAGTGGGCGCGCGCATCAGCTCCATCGATATCCACGGTTTCCAGTGGTACACCACGCTGGGTCACACGCGGGCGCGCTTCTTCGGGCCGGAATCGGGCGGGCTGATCTTCAACTCTCCCCTGGACACCGGCGTCTTCCGCATCGATCACGACCAGGCCTTCGAGGAGACCACCAACCTGCGCTACCAGTTCAAGAAGAAGGGCCCGTGGGTTTCCTTCACCTGGCGCTACGACAGTGGCATGGTGGCGGGAGCGGTGGGCACTCTCGCCGACGTTCTGGCCCTCACCGCCGACGAACAGGCCGCCATCGGCTTCTTCTGCGGAGGTCAGGTGGCCGCGTTGAACCACCCCATCACTTCATGTACCGGATCAAACTACGGCGCGGCGCGAGTGGTGATTCCCGCGCCGGGCACCGAGAACGACGATCACAATCCGGCCCGCATCGCCCCCCGCAACCTGCTCGACGCCGGCATCGGAGACGACAACCTGTTCCACAAGGAACATTACCGCACTACGCTGAAGTTCACGGTCAGCAATATCACGAATAAAGAGGCGCTTTACAATTTCCTGTCGACCTTCAGCGGCACGCATTTCGTGGAGCCGCGCTCGTATCAGGTCGCGATGGGTTTCGTGTTCTGAGCGCGGCCGTGTTTTACTGGGGCGGGCCCAGCTTGCGCTTGCCGTATCCCGGCCGATACTGTTCGTGGCAGGTGACGCACGCCGCGTAGAGCTGATCGTTGAGGGCCAGAATCGCATCGACGTTCTTGGCCTGCGCGGCCTTGAATGCCGCTGCGCCGACGTCGGCCAGCAACTTCGCGTCCTTCATCCACTGGTCCTGATCGCGAGCCCGGCCCTCCAACATCAGCAGGTTTGCGGACTCGGCCAGCATCAGAGCCTGACCGCGGAAATCGTTCCATTCCTTGTCGTTCTTGGGTGGTTCGCGGCCGATGTAGA
>Ga0070733_10000264_pt1 | contig 44624 bp, 42 predicted proteins | sample Coa_R1_9_FD_66450 | JGI IMG/M metagenome (GOLD analysis project Ga0070733, IMG submission 66450) | Surface soil microbial communities from Centralia Pennsylvania, which are recovering from an underground coalmine fire - Coalmine... | ecosystem: Environmental > Terrestrial > Soil > Unclassified ... | reverse complement strand
ATACATGGCGGGCGTTCGGGGACGCCGCGCGAACCACGCGGAAATCGGCAGCACGCTGCGCGATCCGTTCATCGACTATACGAAGATGGCGGCGGGCTACGGCATGGCTGCCGAGCCTGCGCCCATCACCGATCCCACGAAACTGTCGGCCGCGTTGAAGCGCGGAGTGGCTTCCGTCAAGCGCGGCGAGCCGTATATGATCGACGTGATCACTCAGCCGCGGTAAGGATGCTCGGTATGAAGAAACAATTGTTTGTGGGAGCGGCGCTGGTCGCCCTGACGGTTCCTGTCGTATTTCTGGACGCTCAAGGTGGTGGGGGCGGGCGCGGCGGTGGTAAGAGTAACGCTGCACCTGCGAACGTCCCAGCGCCGACCAGTCCCGTCACCGGGAACGCAACCGCCGGGAAAGGGCTGTTCTACCTCTACGGTTGCTATGCCTGCCACGGTTACAACGGTGAGACCGGGGCGCGGCCCTTCGTCGGGCGCTGGGGTAACCTAGGGACCGAGCAGACCTTCCTTACCTTCCTCCGCGGCCGTGCCAACGTGGCGCCGGTTACTCCATCGACGTCCATGCCGAACTTCAGCGAGAACTCTCTGTCCGACAAGCAGGCCAAAGACATCTACGCCTACATCCGGACCTTCAAGAGCTCTGCTCCGGATTTGAAAGATATTCCGACGCTGAACGCCATTGTCGACGCAGCCAAGCAAGACAAAAGGTAGCGGCCGCTAATACGCGCGATCCCAGCGCGGCACCGTCTTCACCGTGCGCGCCAGGATGTGCCGATCCTGCCAGGGCGACCAGTCGCGATGTAGAACTGCGTGCCGCCTCGCGTTGACACCATCGCCTCCGCGCGGTAACTTGTATGCAAGCTGCATACGCAATCCTTTGGAGGTGTATCCGATGAGAGCAAGATTGACGCTCGCTGGCGTGGCTTTGTTGCTGGCCGCGATCCCCATGGCCGCCCATCATTCTTTCGCCGCGGAGTATGACTCGGCCGCCACCATCACACTCAAAGGCGTGGTCACAAAGGTCGAATGGACTAACCCGCACGCCTATATCTACGTCGACGTCAAGGATGAGACCGGCAAGGTGGTGAACTGGGGCATGGAAGGTTATCCGCCCAACACATTGACCCGTACTGGATTCACCCGGCACATCGTGAAGGAGGGCGACACGATCACAATCACGGGCTACCGCGCGCGTGATAATGCTACCCGCGCGGCGGCTCGCGAAGTCACCACCGCCGACGGCGCGAAATTTAACTTCGGGCCCGCAGCCTAGGGAAAAGGAGCCATCTGTGAAAACCCTCGCCGCGAGTCTTCTCATCGCCACCGTCTCAGCTCTGGGCCAAGCGCCCGCCCAAGCAACCGCCAAGCCGATTCCCCGCACCGCCGACGGCAAGCCCGATTTCACGGGAGCATGGCAGGGCGGCGGCGTCAGCCTGTACGGTGAAAGCGTAGGTAATACTCGAGCGACCGCCGCCGTGCCACAAGCCCCTCGCGGCGGAGGAGCGCCGGCGCCAACGTATGGAGCCGCAGCCGGAGCGCCTGCAGCCGGAACTCCCGCAGGACGCGGCGCGGCGCCTGCCGGCGGAGGACGCGGAGCCCGCCTGGTATATAAGGAAGCCGCCGAGGCCAAGGTACAGGCCGGCCGAGCGACCACCTATAAGGACGACCCCACCGTCAAATGCCTGCTTCCCGGCATCCCGCGCATCTACGGCATGCCCATGCCGTTTGAGATCGTGCAAACACCCAAGCAAATCGCCGTCCTGTTCGAGTCCTTCCACGGCTGGCGGCTGATTCCCTTCGGTGGCTCGCATGGCGATCCCGATCCGTCCTTCCTGGGCGACTCCATCGCCTCCTGGGATGGCGACACGCTGGTTGTGGACGTCGTTGGCTTCAACGGCAAGATCTGGCTGGATGGCGCTGGACACTTCACCGATGAGCAACTGCACATCACCGAGCGTTACACGCTTAACGGCGACACCATCTCCTACGAAGCCACGATGATGGATCCGCCATTGATGGACCAGCCCTATACCCAGCGCATGACTTTCACGCGTCTCAAGGAAGGCGAGAGGCCGCGCGAATATGAGTGCATCGAGAACAACCAGGACCTGGAACACCTGACCGGACCGTCAGTCAAAGCCGCGGCGAAGTGAAGGCATAGCGGATTGCGTTCTCCGCGATCCGCCCGAGCTCGTCTTGCGTAAATCCGAACTCACGGGCGGCGAGCGCGTACTCGCTTTGGAGACTGCATTCGAAGAGCGCCGGATCGTCAGTATTCAAGATGATCGGCACTCCCGCGTCGAACAATTTTCTCACCGGATGTTCTTTGAGCGACGCGACGGCTCCCGTGCGCACATTACTGGTGACGCACACCTCCAGCGGAATGCGGCGGTCCCGCAGATGCTCCACCAGGCGCGGGTCCTCGATCGCCCGAATCCCGTGCCCGATCCGCTCCGCCCCAATGCTCAGAGCGTCCCACACGCTTTCGGGGCCGGTTGTCTCCCCCGCATGGCACGTCAGCCTCAATCCCTGATCGCGCGCTTGCGCGTACAAATCGCGGAACCAGCTCGCGGGGCCTTCGGCCTCGAATCCGCCCAAGCCGATTGCGACCACCCCATCGCTCATTCGCTCCGCCGCGAAATCGAAAACAGGCCGGGCAGCTTCCGCGCCCCATTGTCGCGTGGCGTCGAGAATCCAGCGCACATCGATACGCAACCGCTCTGCTTCGCGTGCCACCGAGTCAAAGACGGCGCCCAGATCCTGCTTCTTCCATAGGACCACTCCCGCGGATAGCGTTACCTCGGCGTAGCGGACGCCTTGAGCTTCCAGGTACTCGAACAGGCGCTTAGCCGCGATCGCGTAATCGCCCGGCGACCGCAGCTTGCGATTCACCCACACGTAGCTTCGGATGAATCCCGCGAAATCCGTGTACGAGGTCTCGTGCGCGATTTCCTCCAAGGTCAACGCGGGATCGATTTCACGCAGTGTCTCCGGCTGAATCGCCCCTTCCAGGTGCAAATGCAGTTCCTGAAGGCTCATTCCTGTAATAATAACGACGATGGTTGATGACAATCCGCCTGATGCCCAAGGGCCCGAAGCACAAGTTGATGCGATCGTTCATGGAAAGCATCGCGATCCGTTTTCGTTCCTCGGTCCGCATGATAACGTGATTCGCGCGTGGCTTCCGCAGGCACGCGAGGCTGCCGTGGTGACCAACAGCGGCGTCACGCCGATGCGGCAATCCCCGACCGGCTTCTTCACAGCCGAGTTCGCCGAACCTGCGCGTGAGTACCGCTTCCGCATCACGCTCTATTCCGGCCAATCTCTCGATTTTGACGATCCCTATCGCTTTCCTCCGCTGCTCACTCCTTTCGAGCTGTACCTGCACGGCGAAGGCTCGAACTACGAAAGCTATCGCACCCTGGGCGCGCACCTGGTCCAGTGCGAGGGTGTGGGAGGCGTCCGCTTCGCGGTGTGGGCGCCCAATGCCGAAGTCGTCACGGTCACGGGAGACTTCAACTCGTGGGACCGCACCCGCCATCCCATGCGTCTTCGCGACGGCGGCATCTGGGAAATCTTCATTCCCGGTCTCACTGCGGGCGCCCAATACAAATATTTCGTGCTCGCACAGGACGGCGGCCAGCAGGACAAGTGCGATCCCTACGGCTTTTTCGCCGAGGTCCCGCCCAAGACCGCGTCCATCGTCTGGCCACTCACCAATTACGCTTGGAACGATGCCGCATGGATGGACGCCCGCGCCCGCCGCAGCATTCTGCGCGAGCCTGTGTCGGTCTATGAAGTGCATCTGGAATCCTGGTTGCGCGGAGCGAACAATGAGCGTCTGTCCTACCGCGATCTAGCGGAAAAACTTCCCGAGTACGCTTCGCGCATGGGCTACACGCACCTGGAGCTGATGCCCGTGATGGAGCATCCCTTCAGCGGATCGTGGGGCTATCAGGTCACCGGTTACTACGCGCCTACATCGCGCTTCGGCTCGCCCGACGATTTTCGCTACTTCATCGACCGCTGCCATCAGGCCGGGCTCGGCGTCATTCTCGATTGGGTGCCCGGCCATTTCCCGCACGATCCTCACGGCCTGGCGCGGTTCGACGGCACGGCTCTATACGAACACGCCGATCCGCGGCAGGGCGAGCATCGCGAGTGGGGCACCGCCGTCTTCAACTTCGGGCGCAACGAGGTGCTCACGTTCTTGCTCTCGAACGCTCTCTATTGGCTGAAGGAGTTTCATCTCGACAGCCTGCGTGTCGACGCAGTGGCCTCCATGCTGTATCTGGATTATTCCCGCCGCGAGGGCGAATGGATTCCCAACCGCTACGGAGGCCGCGAGAATATCGAGGCCATCCAGTTTGTCCGCCGCTTCAACGAACTGGCGCATCAGGTGCCTGGCGCGTTCACGGTTGCGGAGGAGTCCACTTCCTGGTCCGGCGTCTCCCGCCCCGTGTATTCGAACGGCCTCGGCTTCACGATGAAATGGAACATGGGCTGGATGCACGACATGTTCGCTTATTTCTCCACCGATCCCGTGTACCGGAAGTTTCACCAGAACAACATCACGTTCAGCATGCTGTACGCCTTCACGGAGAATTTCCTGCTGCCTGTTTCGCACGACGAGGTGTGTCACGGAAAAGGGCATTTGGTTTCCAAAATGCCCGGTGACGAATGGCAGCGCTTCGCCAACGTGCGCGCGTTTCTCGGTTATATGTTCGGCCACCCGGGCAAGAAGCTGATGTTCATGGGCTGCGAAATCGGTCAGACCTGGGAATGGAATCACGACGACGGCTTGCCCTGGCACCTGCTGAACTACGCGTATCACCAGCGTTTGCAAACTTTCGTTCGCGAGCTTAACGGATTGTACCGCCGCGAACCTTCGCTCTATGAAGTCGACGACTCCTACCTGGGCTTTGAGTGGATCGATTTCCGCGATAGCCAAGCGAGCATCATCTCCTTCATCCGCTTTGCCCGCGACCGCGAGGACTTCATCGTGTTCTGCTGCAACTTCACGCCCGTGCCTCGCAAGAATTACCGCGTGGGTGTGCCCAAGCCGGGCGCGTATCGCGAGGTTTTCAATAGCGATGCGGAGATGTTCGGCGGCTCCAACATGGGCAATGGAGGCTGGGCCGCGGCCACAAATGTTGAATGCCACAGCCGCCCTGCGAGCCTGGTGCTGACGCTGCCACCGCTGAGCGTGGTCGCGTTTAAGTTGTAGAGATGCTGCCGGGAGCGCCGAAGAGTGTGCCTTCTGGTGCGCCCGAGGTCGGTTTTCGCCGCATCTACTTGTATATTTCCGGGTAGGCCTGGCGCTGCTCCTCGGCGATCTCCATGGCGGAGCCGATCTGGATCAGCTCGCCTTTGCCGATGCCGGGACAATAGCGCGCCGTGCGCTTCCATTCGCTGCGGCGCTCGACAAGCTCAGGCCAGAAAGGGAAGGTGCGGCACTGCGTAGGCTTGGCGGGATGAATGGAACAGCCATTCTCCTCCAAAAATGGACACTGCTTCTCCGGCGGCTTGCGGAAACGCATCTGGTGGCGGGTGCGGTAGACGTAACGAGCCTCAAACGCCTTCGCGCTCATGCCGGTGAATTTGGCGGCTCGCTTCAGATCGTCTTCCGTAAGGTAGACGAAGCCCTCCATGTCGCAGCATTTAGTGCATCCGGGCTGGCAGGCGAAGCGCAGGCCGTCCATAAATTACGCCCACACCTTCTCGATCGGAACGCCTTTCCCGCACAGATGGCAAGCGGCGGCGTCGGGGAAGTATTTGGCGTCGAGCTTGGCCAGAGAGTAGAACGGCAGGGGGTCGAAGCGAATCGAATCCGGATACGGCTGGTGAATCACCACGGCCATACCGACCACTTCTCCTCCGTGTGATTCCACCAGCGCCTTCAGTTGGGAGAGCTTCTGCCCGGTGCGGAAAATGTCGTCCACCAAGAGGACTTTTTCGCCGGGTTTTACCTGAAGGAATTGACGGAAGCGCAGGGAATCGGCGGTGTTCTCGCGCTCGGCCCAATACACCTGTCGGGCGCGCAGGGCTTCGCAAACGCCGTAGGCCACGGGCAGGCCGCCGGTAGCGGGCGCGACGATGGACAGCTCCGGGATCATGACGCGAATGTCGGGATGCGCGCGCAGTTGGCGGCTCAGGCCGACGCTCAGGATTTTGGCGGCCTCGAAGTAGCGCATGGTGAGCGCCACTTGCAGGTATTCGCCTGAGTGAAATCCGCTGGGATATTCGAAATGCCCCTGGCGGAGCCCGCCGGTGCGCTCCAGCAAAGTGATGACTTCGTCATGGGTTGGAATCAAATGCATGGATTAATGCGCTCCCTTTCCGCTCAATAACTGTGGAATTGTTTTTAGAATGATTTCCCAGTCGAGCGCCAACGACCAATTATCGATATATTGCATGTCCAGCTTCATCCAGGTTTCGAAATCCACGGTATCGCGCCCGCTGACGGCCCACAGGCAGGTCAGGCCCGGACGCATGCGCAGACGGCGGCGCTGCCATCCCTTGTACTGCTCTACTTCATCCGGCAACGCCGGCCGCGGACCCACCAGGGACATGTCGCCTTTAAGCACGTTCCAAAGCTGCGGCAATTCATCCACGGAAAATTTCCGGAGCCAACGCCCGACACCCGTGAGACGCGGGTCGTTGGGCATCTTGAACGCCAGCTGGCGGGTGCTCAAATGCTCTAGCGAGGCGCGCATCGCCTCGGCGTCCTGGCACATGGAGCGAAATTTGTAGAACACGAAGCGGCGGCCGTTCAGCCCGCAGCGTTCCTGCCGGAAAATGGCCGGGCCGGGCGACGTGAGCCGGATCACCACTGCAATCGCCAGCATGAACGGGAACAGCGGGATCAGCCATGCGGCGGCAAGAACAATATCGGTCAGGCGTTTCACCAGAAGACGAATCTCATCGTGAGGCGTCGCCGAAAACGTCAGCAGCGGCGAGGAGCCGAGGCGGTCCAGGTATACCTGGCTGTTCACGTGCGGAAAGAAGTCGACCGCGACGCGGGTGCGCACTCCTTCTTCGTCGCATGCCAGCATGATGTCCTCGAGGTCAGTCAACCGCCGGCTGTCCACGGCGAAAATGATTTCGTCGATCACGTGATTGCGCAGAAGCTGCGGCAGCGCATCGAGCGGATGCACAGGGTAGCGCGCGGCGAGATCGATCTCGCCGATCTCCGGACGGCCCGGGGTATCGCTCAAGAATCCAAACAGGCGAATGCCGTAGGAGGCGGCTTCCTCCAGCTGCCTGCCCATCCGGCGCGCGGGCTCTCCGGTTCCGACCACCACGACGAAATGCGAAGCTCCGAAGCGGCCGCGCAACGCGCCCAGCAGGCGTCCGGCATTCAGCCGCACCAGACATAAAAGGAACCACGTGAATCCGGCGAAAAGGCCCAGGAAGGGGCGGCTCAAGTCCAGCCGCAGCAGGTATTCGAAGAGCACCACCGCCGCGGACCCCAGCAGACATTGGCGAAAAGCATCGCGCAAAATCACCTTGGGATGGGCGGCGTCGATGCGGTCGTAAATTTCCCACCAGTAGCCCAGGCCGACCCAGACCAGCATCGACCAGCCCAGCAGCAAAGCGCTGTTATGGGGTTCGATGAAGAAAACATTCTTCAGCTCCAGCCGCGCCCGCATCCAGTATGCCAACTGGAATGCCAGCGCCAGCAGGATTACGTCCGATACGGAAAAGAGAATTCTGACCTTGCGGCGATGCCCTCGAAACATCCAAATTTAGAATACAGTCTGCGGGCGGGAGTTTGCAGGCTCTCGTTTCGCAGAGAAGGGCGCGTGCTCGCTGCCATGGAACGAAAAAGGCGATTGGGTGTATACTGGCAGGGACCTCGGTTTCAACCCACATTGGAGGAAGTGTAAGGTTATGCGCAAGCTGATTCTGCTCTCCGCGTTGCTCACGTCCATGGCCTTCGCGCAGGACAAGAAGCGCGTTGCGGTGATGAATTTCGATTACGCAACCGTTTCGACGTACGTTGCCCAGATATTCGGCTCGAACCAGGACGTTGGCAAAGGCATCGCCGACATGCTTGTGGACCGTCTGGTGAACGACGGCAAGTATTCCGTGATTGAACGGAAGGCGCTCGACAAGCTGATCGCGGAGCAGAATTTTTCCAACAGCGATCGCGCCGATCCCTCCAGCGCGGCGAAGATCGGCAAGCTGCTGGGCGTGGACGCCATCATCATCGGGAGCATCACGGAGTTCGGCCGGGACGACAAGAGCAAGAGCATCGGCGGGGTTGGCGCGGCGGCGGGAAAGTTTGGCATCGGCGGAATCGGCACCAAGGAATCCAAAGCGGTGGTGCAGATCACGGCGCGCATGGTGAACGTCGAAACCGGCGAGATTTTAGCTTCGATCCAGGGTAGGGGCGAATCCAAGCGCAGCGGCGCGTCCCTGCTGGGCGGGGGCGCAGGCGGCGGCGGGGGAGCCGGCGCGGGCATGAGCATGGGGAGCTCGAATTTCGGCGCGACCATCATCGGCGAAGCTACGAACGCGGCGGTTACCGAATGCGCCACCGGGCTGGACGCGAAAGCCGCCGGCCTTCCGGGACGCGTGGTGGTGATCGATGGCCTGGTCGCGGATGTCGACGGCGCGCACCTGATTTTGAACGTCGGTTCCAGCACCGGCCTCAAAGTAGGCGACACGCTGAAAGTCGGTAGCCTTGGCCGTGAGATCAAGGATCCGGCGACCGGCAAAGTTTTGCGCCGTACAGAAACGGATCTGGGTACGATCACAATCACCTTGGTCGACGCGACTTCCTCCGAAGGTACCTATAGCGGGCAGCCCGGCGTGAAGGTCGGCGACCACGTAAAGAAGTAGGAAGCGGTTAGAGCCGATTCCGAACCAGGCGATATCGGCGCGGGCGTCGGCGCCAGCGGCGTATCGCGGCGGCGTATCATAGATGGGCAGGGGCTTTAGCACGATTAATTTACGCTATTCCGACGTCACTCCCAAACATGTGTACCTGAACCGGCGACGTTTCCTGAGCGCTGGAGCCGCCGCCATCGGGGCGCTGGCCGTGCCGCGTTCGGCGCGCGCCACAAAGCTCGATGGTGTAAAGAAATCCTCTTATAACGTCGGCAAAGAGACCGTCACGGACGAAAAGATCGTCGCCGGTTATAACAACTTTTACGAATTCGGAACCGGCAAGGATGAGCCCGTCAAAAACGCACCCAGGTGGAAGGTTCCCAGTCCCTGGACGGTGCGGATCGAAGGCGAAGCCGCAAAACCCAAGACGCTCGACTTGGACGCGATCCTCAAACTGGCGCCGCTGGAAGAACGCATCTATAGGCATCGCTGCGTGGAAGGCTGGTCGATTGTGGTTCCCTGGATCGGCTTCCCGCTGAACGCCCTGGTGAAGCAAGTGGAGCCCACCGCGAAAGCCAAGTACATCGCATTCGAGAGCGTCTACGATTCCAAGCAGATGATCTCCGCGCGCGCGGCAGGCATTCGGTTTCCTTACCTCGAGGGGCTGCGCATGGATGAGGCCATGAATCCCCTGGCGCTGCTGACCGTCGGAATGTACGGGGAGACGCTACCCAACCAGAATGGCGCACCGCTGCGGCTGGTGCTCCCCTGGAAATACGGCTTCAAGAGCATCAAGTCCATCGTGAAAATAACGCTGGTGGAGAAGGAGCCGGTAACCACCTGGAGCCGTGAGTGGCCGGAAGCTTATGGCTTCTATTCCAACGTCAATCCCAAGCGTGACCACCCCCGCTTCAGCCAGGCCGAGGAACATCGCCTGGGGGCCCGCCTGGGCGCAGATCTGCAAAAAACCCTGATGTTCAACGGTTACGCGGATCAGGTGGCCGGGATGTACACCGGGATGGACTTGATCAAGAGCTACTGACGACGGATCCGGCTAGGCCAAGTTCCGCAGCTTGTCTTTTTCGGACTCGAACTCCTCCGGCGTAAGGATCCCCAGATCCATCAACTGCTCCAACTCATCTAAGCGCCGGATGAGGTTGGTGGGCCGGACGGGGTTCTGGGGCTGAACCGGAAGCGCGGGTGGAACCTTGTTTGCCGGCCTGCTCATGCGTCCCAACAGAAACGCGGCGGATACTGCGACCAGGCCGCCCAGTCCGATCTCATAGCGAAGCGGATCGACGGCCTTGGTTCCGGTGACTGTGGAGTCGGCAACCGGCGGGACGACTCCGTCAACGAACGTCACCCTCAAGGTTTTATAGACGTAGATTTGCTTCGAGCCCAAATCGGCAATCTTTTCGGGCTCGCCTAGGATGGCGACGACCTGATCTATGGTCATCCCCGGCGAAATCGACGGCAGTGCCGCGGGGAGCGGCTGTTGATCCTCGGCCAGGGCCAAGCCCGCCGTCATCAGCATCGCCAGCAACGCAATGAGCGCCCGCATCGTTTCCTAAAACTTACCGCAGTGGCGGATGATCATTCCACGTCGGACACCTGGTCGTTGTTGAAGGTGATCTTGAGGTCCTGATAGACATAGATCTTTTTCGCGCCCAGGTCCACCATGCTCTTGGGCTGCCCCAGGATCCCCAACACCTGATCCGTGGTTTGGCCCAGCGTGATCGTGGCCGTGGCGGGCGCTGGGGCCGCGGATAAGGTCGCCTGCTCCGCCTGGGTTCCCTGCTGGTACTGCTGGTTGATCTGGCTGGAAACGGTCTGGTCCGGCGGAGGCGCGCCCATGGTGAAGGCGGCCGGTGTCGCCGCAGCCAATGCCGACTGCGGCGGCGTGGGCAGTCCGCCCTGATGCGCTTGCAGATCCGCCAGACCCGCGTCCAGAGTCTCGCGCATGTGATTCTGCATATTCTGCAGATCGGCGAGCGCAACCTGAACAGCGGTGCCTTTGCGGCACTCGATTCCGCCCTTGCTGGCCATAACCACCATCGTCACGGCTGCCGCGTCCGCGGGCGGAGGCTGGGTGAGCTGAAGCACGTCGCCTTCAGTGACCGCGCACGCCTGCCCGCTGGAGTCGACCAAATCCAGAACGTCGCCGACTACGAACGCGTGCTGCTGATTGTCGGACAGCATACGCGCAATCCCGCTTGAGGCTGGATCGGGAACGCCGTTCTGCGCGTTGGTCTGAGCCTCGGCGGTCTCCAGAGCGATTTGCGCGCGCACTTCGTCCGCGATGGCCTGCTTCACGTCCGGCGTCAGGACGACCTGTCCGGCGGGAATGGGCGAGTTCAAGGCGATTCCGGCGGCCTGTTGCTGCTGGTAGGCATCCGCGAGAGATTGTGAAATCAGGTAATCCGTCAGCCAGAATGAGGCGCTGGCGTAGACCGGATAGGGCGTGAAGAAACCGCCATAATACCCATACCAGGGATTGCCGCCCCAACCCCATCCGAACGTGATGGGAGCGGCCCAGGGATTATACGCCCATCCATAGAACCCGACCCCGTAGAAACGCGCTGGAGCGTACACATCCAGGTACGCGCCGCGGAAGGCATAGCCGCGATAGAAGCTTTCGTGAATGCGCCCGCCCACGAAGTAAGTACGGGCGGCAAAATTATTGCCGCGATAGGAGTAGGCGTGTTGCACATACCCGCGGTCGCCCCTCTCTGCGACGACACGCGAATGATCGGGGCCTTCGCGCACCACCGCAGTGTGTCCCGTCAAATTGTGATGGACGTCCATTCCGTTGGGGGTTCGGACCGTGGCCACTCTTCCGCCGGGGCCTCGAGTAACCGAGCCACCGCCGCGAGCGGTCACGGTAGTGTATGGTCCCCGCGCGCCAACGCCGCTGCCTCCCGGGCCCCTGTCAGCGAGGTTGCCGCCGCCACCCGGCCCTCTCCCAACCGAGGTATTCGGAGCGCGGTTCGGTCCTCCTCCGCCGGGAGTGGTCGTCGTTCCTCGGCCGACTGTGCCTCCACCACCGCCGGGATTGGCCGGAGCCTTTGGGGCTGGGTTCCCACCATTTGTAGGCCTCACTGAAGCCGGAGCTGCTGGCGTGGCTGGCCTGGACGGAGATGCAGGCGCGGACCTCGCCGGCTCCGCGGGTCTGGCCGTCTCCGCTGGCCTCTGCGCGGGCGAAGACCTCGCCGGCTCCGCGGGTCGGGCTGTCTCCGCTGGCCTCTGCGCGGGCGAAGACCTGGCCGGCTGGGCCGGCTTTCTTTCTTCAGGTTTCTCCTCGGGCTTATTCTGGGCCCAGACTGCTGGGGCCACCAGCAGCAGCGCTACCATCGCCCCCGCTAACGATGCAGCCACCGGGGATCTTCGAATTTTTGAGGTCGTCATAACCATCTCCCTCTCAATATTAGTCCTGCGACGGATGAATGTTCCTGAAAGTTTCGTAATTCTACGAAGCAGCAACGTGCCGAAAGTCCTTTCAAGCTCGCGATGAATGCGCACCAATGGTAAAATTCCCCTCGTAGAGGTCAGGTTGAACTTCGCTACGAAACTCGCGCTGGCAGTCGCCGGAGCGGCGGCACTCGCGACGCCGGTGGTTGTGGGCGTCATGAACGGTCAGCCTACGGCCGCTCCGAAATGGGACGCGGTCTCCATCCGGCCCTGCGAGGACCCTGGCGGTGGTGGCAAAGGTGCGACCAAGGGCGGGAGCGAAGGCCCGTCGCCTGGAAGGCTGAACCGATGCGGCACGGTGATGAATCTCATCCGAGACGCTTACGTTACCTTCGCGAATGGTCAACGAAATCCGCCGGAGCGCCTTCCGATTTCGGGAGGACCCGCCTGGATCGATTCCGAACGGTATCGGATCAACGCGCGGGCGGAGGGTGCTCCTGGGCCGGAGATGATGCAGGGGCCCATGCTTCAGGCGCTTCTCGAAGACCGGTTTAAGCTGAGGATCCATCGCGAGACCAGAGAGGTCCCGGTGTATGCGGTGACGGTGGCCAAGGCAGGCTCCAAGCTGCACGCGTTTAAGGAAGGAAGTTGCGTCGCCCAGACGGTGCCTCCGACGCCGCCCGAGCCGGGTCAAAGGCTCTGTGGCGGGCCAAAGATTGGAGGCAAGGGAACAACTCCGCCGACCGCGATTTTGGAATACAACGGGGTGAGTCTCGATGAGTTGAAAGCCCTCAGTCAATTCTTGGGCCGTCCGGTCATCAATAAGACCGGGATCGCGGGGCGGTTTGATTTCCATCTGGAATTCGTGCTCGACGAGAGCACGCCTGGCGTCCGCCTGAGCTTCCCCGCCTCCGATGATCCTCCCGGCCCGTCGATCTTCACGGCGATACAGGAACAACTCGGGCTGAAACTCGATTCGGCCAAAGGGCCCGGCGAGTTCCTGATCATCGATCACGTCGAGAAACCCTCCGAAAACTAACGGCGGCGCGCTAACCCCGGAGGGTAATCTCTCGTCTACACCCCCGAATGGAATCGGTGGCCACTTCCCGCGAGATCGCGAGCATGGAAGACCGGGCCGCAGCGATCGCGGATTTCGACAGCGTAGTCCGGTTGTATTGGCCGCGAATCTTTCGCTTCGCCTTGGCCTCGTTGCGGGATCGAGATGCCGCGCAGACGGTGGCTCAGGACTGCTTCCTCAAGGCGTATCGCGGGCGGGATCGGTTTCGGGGCGACGCCAGCCTCCTGACCTGGCTGATGCAGATCACCGTGAATCTGGTGCGGGATAACGCGCGGAGCCGCCGGTTTCAGTTTTGGAAGAGGGCTTCCTCATCCTCTATAGATGGGGAGGCGACGAGAGAATGGATTCCAGACGCGGGGATCGATCCGGAGCGAAGGATTCTGGTGCAGGAGCAGGTGGACGCGGTATGGACGGCGACGGGTCGCCTGCCCGAGAGGCAGCGGACCGTGTTCCTGTTGCGATACGTAGAAGAGATGGAGTTGCTCGAGATCGCCGCCGTGACCGGTTTGAAGGAGGGAGCCGTGAAGGTTCACCTGTATCGGGCGCTGCGGTCGGTGCGGGCACAGGTGGGGAGGTTGCGATGAGCCATTTTCGAGAAGCGCTGGGTAGGTTTAAGGATGCCGTGAATCAGGAGGGCGAGCGGAGCCAGATTCCGAGCCTTGACAGGATTCTCTCGCGCGACCATCGGGCCAAGGTCCCGCGGTTGCGTTGGGCCGCGGCGGCGGCGGTGGTTTTGATGCTGGCCGCGATCCCCACTTACGAGAACGTCCAGCGGCAACGCGAAATCGAGCAGGAGAAGGCGGACACGCTGCTGATGCAACAGGTCAACGCGGGGCTCGCGCGATCGGTTCCGAGGGCGATGGCGCCGTTGGTGGATTGGGCTCCGAGCGAGGCCGGACAATGAAAGCGCTATTGCTGGCCCTCATAGGTTGGGCGCTGGCTTCGGGGCAGGCGGCGCAGCCGCAGAGGTTCGAAGTGGCCTCGGTAAGGGTCGCGGACGGCAATGCCGGCGTGCAGGGCGGATGCCACGGGATCGACTCCAAGTACAGCCCCGTTACGGCGGCCTCAGCTCCGCCGCTGGGGCGGTGCGTAATCTCGAACGGGAGGTTGGGCCACATCATCGACGTCGCGTGGGATTTGCGCCAGATGCAGTTGATCCAGTTGACCAAAGGCGGTCCGGATTGGGCCTTGACCGGCTACGACAGGTACACGATTGAAGCGAAAGCGGACGATCCGGCGAAGACCACCGAGGCTCAGCTTCTCGGAATGCTGCAAACGCTGCTGGTGGAGCGGTTCAAGCTCAAGTTCCACATGGAACCTTCCGAGAAACCTGGGTTCGCGATGGTGGTGGGGAAGAACGGGCCCAAGCTTAAGCTCGCGAAGGGAGAGGAGATTACGACGAGTTTTGGCGCGCAGTTCAAGCCCTTCCCGGGCCAGCCGGTGGATCTCACGGCTCGCAAATATTCGATGGCGATGTTGGCGAATCTGCTGTCGCAGATTGGGCCAGGTCCAGTTGTCGACAAGACGGGACTGACGGGCGAGTATGACTTCACGCTGTCGTGGGATGAGACCAACGGGCCAACGCTTTCAACAGCCGTGCAGGAACAGCTCGGGCTGCGATTCGAAGCGCAGAAGGTGCCGATCTCGATGTTTGTGATCGATTCGGCGGAGAAGCCCAAGGACAGCGAGAATTGAGGCGGAACCATGCGAACTGTAATGAGACTGATGATGTCGGCCCTGGTGTTATCAGGTGTGACGGTTTGGGCGCAGCAGGCAAGCTCTTGTCAGTTGGAAGAGAAGGTCTTGGCGCGGGCTCAAGCGCTCGGCCAAGCGCAGGCGGCGCCGCCGCAGGACCTGGATGCTGCGAAAGAGGCGCTGGCGCAGTGCCAAGCTCGGCAAGCGAAACTCGCACAGGTAAGGGCCCACCAGAGTGCGATCGAGGCTCAGATTGAGGATTTGCGCAAGAAGTATAGCGACTCTTACCCGGACATTGTGGCTAATGGGAAAAAGTTGGCTGAGCTTCGTGCGCAAGAGGAAGCGCTCACGCGGGGGCTCCGGCGTGGACCTGATCCACAGACTTCGTTGAAGCAGGCGACCGGAGGGCTCCAGACCGGTCTGCCGGACCGCTGGTGGAAGAATGCGGCCACGGCGCAGTCTTTAGGGCTGACGGCGGACCAGCAAAAGAAAATGGACGACACCTTTCAGCAGAGCAGGCTGAAGCTGATCGATCTGAATGCGGCTCTCGAAAAGGAAGAGGTCACGCTGGAGCCGCTGGTGGCTGCGGAGCCGCTGGATGAGTCAAAGGTCACCGCGCAGATCGATCGCGTGGCCCAGGCTCGGGCGGAACTGGAAAAAGCCAACGGGAGAATGCTGTTGGGCATTCGCAAGCAGCTTACCCCGGAGCAGTGGACTAAGTTGAGCCAGATATCGAGGTGAGAGTATGAAGACGCTGCTCGTAAGCGTTGGCTTGGTGTTCTTGACCGGGCCGCTCCGGGGACAGCTGGCGCCGAAATTTGAGGTCGCCTCGATCCGGCCCTGCGAGGGGTTGGGCCCAGGCGTCCGGGCCGGGAGCTCAAGCCCGTCCCCCGGAAGGCTGACATCGCGGTGCGCCACCGTAGCGGACCTCATTCGCACTGCCTACGTGATGTTCGCGAACGGCCGTTACAATCCGTATGCCTCGGCTCCGGCTTCGGGAGGCCCTGCGTGGGTCTATTCCGCCCGCTACGACATCAACGCGGAAGCGGGCGATGCGAGTTCGGAAACGATGCAGGGGCCGATGCTGCAAGCGCTGCTCGAAGACCGGTTCAATCTGAAGATCCATCGCGAGACCAGAGAGATCCCCGTCTATGATTTGATCGTGGCCAAGGGAGGTCACAAACTGCGGCCCGTGGAGCCTGGGAGCTGCCCTCCAACCCTGCCTCCGGCGGAGACGGTGGCATTGCTCCAGGCGGGCAAGCCGCTCCCCAAGTTCTGCGGCAGCGTGCGCTTCGGACCAAAGACGGCGGACGTGCACGGGATGACTGTCGATGAGTTTTCCAAGAACATCAGCCGCGTGCTGGATCGCCCGATCGTCGACAAGACCGGGATCGCGGGGCTCTTCGATTTCCATCTGGAGTTCGCGCGGGACGAAGCCACGCCCGGACTGCTCCCCGGCGGCGCCCTGCATTTTACAGACGCTCCCGTGGATGACCCACCCGGCGGACCGTCGATCTTGACCGCGTTTCAGGAGCAGCTGGGACTGAAACTTGAACCGGCCAAGGGGCCCGGCGAATTCTTGGTGATCGATAGCGTGACCCGGCCCTCGGAGAATTGAAGGGCGCTGTCCTGTCAGCACAAGGATGAGGACTGCTGGAAGAAACACGAGGACGACGACCGCGCTGCCTCCAATGTTCCTTGGGCGGCGCAAAACCGATCCGGCGGATCAGGTAGATCTTGCGTTCGATGAATTCGACCGGGACCACTTGAACTTCCCGCGCTGTGCAAATTATGCGCCGACGCCTTCAAGCGTCCTGGCGGTGTAGTGCCCCGCCACGTAGTCGTTCAGAATGTCGATGAACTCGGCCACGATGTGGTCGCCACGCAGGGTGCACTTGAGTTTTCCATCTACATAGACGGGCGCGACCGGCTCCTCGAAGGTCCCGGGGAGAGAGATGCCGAGATTGGAATGCTTGGATTCGCCGGGCCCGTTGACCACGCAGCCCATGACGGCGACCTTCATCTCCTCGACGCCAGTATGGCTTTCCTTCCAGACCGGCATTTGCAGGCGCAGGTAAGTCTGGATCTGGTCCGCCATGTCCTGGAAGAAGGTGCTGGTGGTGCGGCCGCAGCCGGGGCACGCGGTCACCTGAGGCGTGAAGCTGCGCAGCTCCAGCGCCTGCAAAATCTGCTGGCACACGATGACTTCCTCGGTGCGGTCGCCATTGGGCATGGGCGTGAGCGAGGAGCGAATGGTGTCGCCGATGCCTTCCTGTAGCAGCACACCGAGCGCGGCGGTCGTGGCCACGATGCCTTTCGATCCCAATCCTGCCTCGGTCAAGCCCAGGTGCAGGGCGTAGTCGCATTCCGCCGCGAGCATCCGATAAACCTCAATCAGATCCTGGACGCCGCTCACCTTGGCGCTGAGAATGATGTGGTCGCGTCCGAGGCCGTAATGCTCCGCCGCGCGAGCCGATTCAAGCGCGCTCACGACGATCGCCCGCAACGTGACGGTCCGTGCATCTAAGGGCTCATCAAGGCGATTGTTTTCGTCCATCATGCGCGTGAGCAGCGCCTGATCGAGCGAGCCCCAGTTCACGCCGATCCGCACCGGCCGGTCATGTTGGATGGCGGCTTCGATCATGATGCGGAAATTATCGTCGTGCTTCTTGCCGATGTTCACATTGCCGGGATTGATCCGGTACTTGGCCAAGGCTCGCGCCATTTCCGGGTATTTCTTGAGAAGAATGTGGCCGTTATAGTGAAAATCGCCGATGATGGGAACGCGGCAACCGAACTTATCCAGCGTTTCGACGATGCCGGGAACGGCTCGCGCAGCCTCCTCAGTGTTGACCGTCACGCGCACCAGTTCCGACCCAGCTTGCGCCAGCGCCATCACCTGGTTCACGGTCCCGGGAGTGTCGGCGGTGTCAGTATTGGTCATGGATTGGACCACGATGGGATGGCCCCCGCCCACCATCACCAAGTTCACGCCTGAGCCCACACGAACCGCCACCGAGCGGCGGCGCAAAATAGCAGCCATTCCATTTCCTCCCGGAACCCTTATTGTAACAACCCGAGGGAGGATCGCTCGGATTAGAAGGAAGCCGGTATTGTTCCAATCATAGGATTCGGTTAAACTACAATCGCTTGATAGTGATGCGCATACTCGGCGTGTGCCTGCTGCTGGCGGGCGCGGCAGGGGCTCAGAACCCGGCCCAAAACGCGACCCAGAACGCCGTTGGGCCGAGCCCTCTGGCGGCTCTGGAACAGGCGGCGAAGCAAAAGACAGCAGATTGGGACACGCTCGCCCGGAACTTGGACACCTCCATTCTGAAGCTGCTGCCTTGCGACCCCAAGGCGGCCGCAGCCATCACCGAGGTGAGTAGGGCTTCCGACGCGCGGGTGGCCGCAGTGATGGCATATCTGGAGGCGGCAGGCAGGCAAACAGCGCTTCAGACTGGCGCGGCGCGGCGGGTGCTGGCTTCCGTTCAGCCGCTGGGAGCAGATCTTTCCGCTGAAAAATCGGATCTGGCGCAGGAGCAGTCGGGGATCAACGGACAAATCGCCGTCTTGGCCGACAGCGGGCAGCGGCGCCCGGCGTTCAACGGCGCGCAGGATGCCTTGCGGCAGGTCGCGGCGTTGGCGCAACAGAGATCCGACGCGGCGGATTCGGGAATCAGCCACGGCGACGCGGCCGCGGGAGCTGTGCGCGCCCTGCTGGACCAACTGGAAGCGCATGAGGCGGCCCTGAAGGAAGCCCAAGCGGCATTTGAAGTCGAAAGCGCCCATTGGAGCACGTATTACACTACACGTCTCGCGAGAGCTCAAACCGAGTGCACCGTCACTAAGGGTGGCGTCGCGGCTCCGGTTCGTCCGCCAGTCCCGCCCCCAGGAAAGCAGAAATGAGACCGGCGAAAATCCGTCTAGTGGCGCGGGTCGCGCGCTTTACGCTCCTGGGCGGAGCGCTATGTCTGTTGGCTCAATCCGGACCGCGCGACGCCTATCGCGCAGCTTACAAGTCCTGGCGGGAGGCAGATCCGGCCCTGGAGCGGGACGCGGGCACCGCCGGCGAGGCTTTGGCGCCTCGCGCTGCAAAAGCAGCGGACGCGGCGGCGGCCTACGGCGCGGCGCGGATCGCGTTTCTTCGGGACCTGTCGGGTCGCCAGTCGGAAAGTCTGCAATGGCTCCGGGAAGCCGAAGTGCAGCCTCTGCCCGATCTTTCTCCCGCGCCGGATCTGATTCGCTTTACCAATCGCGAAATCAGCGGTGTCAGTACCAGCGTTGCGGTCTTCGCCAAGGATCCAGACCGGGCCATCCAGCAGTTGCGTCAGGCGTTCGAGCGGGAGCAGGCGGCGCTGGAGGCCTTAAGAACCGCGGTGACCGATCGCCAGAAGGCGGAAGACAAGGCCAACAAGGCTGCAATGGCCGCGGAGCAGGCGCGCGGCAAAGCCTTGGAGCAATATCCGTTTGTGGCGTCGGCGCTGGCCCAGTCCGCGACCCTGATGACACAAGAGGCGGCGGCATGGGCGGCGTACTATCCAGCGCTCGCCGAGGCCTCCCGATTAGCATTGACGACGCCAGCTCCACCGGTTCAAAGTGCCCCGGTTGCGGGCGATCTCTCTCGCGCCGTCGAACCGGCCGAACCTCCGAGACCTCCCTCGATCACGCCTCTGCCGCTTAGCCGCTATGTCGGCGTATGGGCCTACCAGGCGGGGAGTAAGTTTTTCGGGCCGGAACCCGAATTTGTCGATGTGGCCGTCCATGAAGAGAATGGCCACGCGAGCGGGACTTTCTATGCCCGTTTCAAGCTGCCCCCGGGAAGCAAGGACGACCCGGTGCTGCGCTTCACCTTCGCGGGCGATTTTACCGCTACCCGTATTCAGACTTTCCCACTCGAGACCGGCGACGACGTGAAGGGCACCATCGACCTGATTCCGGGCGGTCCGTTTAACGTGCTGGAAGTGAATTTCAACACCGAGGTCAAGCCCGGGAAAATTCATCAGGGTGACGTGCTGATGGTGAAGCAGTAGTTTCCACCGCGAGAGCGCCCGCTACCGCGAACAGGAACGCGGCCAGCGCGGGGCGCTGTTCGAAGGGGTAATCGATCCAGGCGTGAATGAAGACCGCCATCAGCCCCAGGCCCCACAGCGAAGCCAGCGCCGGCCGCGCCAGCAGCGCCACCACGCCAAGCATCAGTAACAGGAACGGGATGCCTCCTTCGGCGGCCCACTGCGCCCAGTCATTGTGGGCCTGGTTTACGAAGGTGCCGTCGTCAAAGCGGGCGTAGCCGGGATAGGCGGAGGACCAGGCGCCAAGACCGAAGCCAGCGAGGGGGCGGTCACGGGTCATCGCTAGGCTGGAGCGCAACAGATCGGCGCGGAGCGAGTACGGATTGGGCTCTTGCAACCTCTCCCATGTAGTTTCCCAGCCGGTGACCAGCACCAGGACAGCGCCGCCGGCGATGGCCAAGGTGGCGATGCGCGCAAGCGACGGCACGGAAATCCAGCCGCGCAGGCAAGCTGTGACCGGAAGCGCGACCAGTAGAGCCAGGCAGAGAATCGAGCCGGCCCGCGAGCCGGCAGCGACGACCGACGCGAACATCGTCGCTGCGACCAGAATCCACGCCAGCCTGCGGCGTGCGTCACGAATCGCGTTGGCAATCGCAATGCCGATGACGCTCTCGATGTATGCGGCGAACTGGTTCTTGTAGACGAACGGTCCAAGCGTCGACGCAGTGTAATGAGAGATTACGTACTCGACGCTCACAGCCAGCGCAAACAGAACCTGCGCCGTGAGGAATTTCCGCCGGATCTCGTCGCGGACGCAGACGGCGAGCGTCACGGAGAAGGCCGCGCAGTTGACGGTCCAGCCGAGCGCGGCCTGGAGGGTGCGCTGAGGATCGACGGAAATACCAAGCCAAACCTGGAGCAGCGCCCACAGCGCCGCGCCGCCCAGGAGGATAGCAATTGGATGGGGTCGAATCGCAAGGCGACGCCGCAGGATCACAGCAGCGGCCAGAGCGAAGATCGCCAGCTCGAATGCGGTCAGCAGCCACCGGACGCGCTCGGCCGCACGCAGGCTCAGGATTCCGAACCAGAGAATCGCGGTGAGCAGGACGGCTTCGATCACGGCTGTTCCTCGATGGACACGTGGCGCAGCTCGACCGAGCCTTCGGCGCGCGGCTCGCCGAGAGGACGATTGTAGAGGAGTGTAATAACGCCAGGGCCGGGACTGGCGATGAAGGATAAGCGGCCTTGCGACCAGTCGGCGCTCGCAAGGAGCGGCGCGCTCTCTATGCCGGCGCGCCACGCGATGCCGCTTCCGATGCCGCGCGATTCCCACTGCAGCCGATAGCGTTTGCCTGAGCTGACGCCGACGTATTGCCGCAGGAGCTCGCACGATTCCGGTTGCATTCCGTTGAACACGATCCGATGCCCAGGCGGCGTATCGAGAGAGATGTGAGAGACTCCGGGATTCTGCGCCAGCCACCAATCGAACCCGTGCCCGATGCGGGGCGGGCCGAAGTCGGGATTGAATACGGGCATGGCCGGCGCCGGGTAACCGAGATTGATCCAGACTTCGCGTGCGGCGGCGCGACTTCCGAGCATGAGCGCACCGTCCATCCAATGGAGAAGCGCGGGCGCATCCGCCGGATTGTGCCATTGGGAAAGACGGAGGGCAACCGGCTCAGCCTCCCCAAAGCGATCCCCCAGGTACGCCAAATATGCAGAGATCACTTCATGCCGCTCGGGGATGGCGCGCGCAAGAATCACTTGCGAGTCCGACGAGGCGGCCCAGGCAAGGTCAAAAATCGCAGCGCGATCGCCATAGGAGATTTCGAGCGCGGAGCGAAGCCAGGTCCAGAAATCATTCATGCGCTGGCGGCGGAAATAAAAATTGGCGAGGGTCCAGCGCGGCTCATATTGGCGATCCACCCGAGCAGCGTCGAGCAGCCAGCGTTCCGCGCCCACAAGATTGCCGCGAACCTCTGCGTCGAGGCCCAGGCGGATGCGCGGCGCGGAGGAATCGGGATTGAGCCGGGCGATTTCCTCGAGCAGAGGTCCCGGATCGGCGCCTGCATACTCAAGCTGGAGCGCGTGCATCGACAGATACACAGTGTTACGCGGGGCGAGCTCGGCCGCGCGAGCCACGCCGACGGGAGTGCCTTTGCGAAACTCGGCATCGGCTCGACCCAAGAGAACGGAAACCCACGCGGCCGCAGCCAGGCCGAGCAGCGCCAGGAAGCCAATCAGGGCGCCTACGATTTGTCGAGCGTTATACATTTCGACTACATTCCGTGGTCTTGAAGGCTCAGCCGAGCCGCCCTATACTTGGTCCAGTGAAATCGCTCTACCTTACAGCGTTTTTTGCAACGGCGGCGCTGGCTGCTACGCCCGCCATCGGAATCATCACGGCAACTGGTCATTTTAACGTGGGCGGCTCCGAGGTTTGGGGCAATGCCACTTTGTTTGATGGAACGGTTGTGATGACGACTGCGGCGTCCACGGAGCTGGCGCTGCGCAACGGCGTGAGGCTCCAGCTCGGCGCAGGCTCGAAGGCTCGCGTCTACGCGGATCATATCGCGCTGGATTCAGGCGTCGGACAAGTAGCTCAGGCAGCGCCGTTCGAGATGGATGCGGCGGGGTTGAAGATTCGCGGCTCAGGCTTGCGCGTGGATCTGGGCCAGCCGGGTAAGACCGTGCAGATCGCAGCGTTGACCGGTGGCGCCAAGGTTTTCGGAAGCGGAGAAGTGTTGTTGGCTTCGCTCCCCGCGGGCCGGCACATGAGCCTCGCGTTTCAAGCGGCGCAGAGCGGCGCCTTAACGCGGTCCGGCTGCCTGCTCTTCAAGGACAGCCACTTCATCATTCAGGATGACGACACCCAGGAAGTGGTGGAGCTGGCCGGAAACGCTCAGGACCTTTCGAAGAACCTGGGGAATCGCGTCGAGATCAAGGGCACGGCGTCGGCCGCGAAACCGGCCGTCAGCCCCGCGACCAGCGTGTTGACGGTTGCGTCGGTATCGCCGAAATCGCAGGGCGGATGCCTGGTGGTGGCTTCGGCCTTGAACGCGCAGACAACCATGCCCGCCGCGGGAACCCCGGCGACTGCTGGGGCTTCCAGCGCGCCCGCTTCGGCATCATCGGGCGGCGGACTATCCACGGGAGCCAAGACCGCAATCTTTCTCGGGATCGCGGGAGCTGGCGGGGGCGCGGCCGCAGCCGTCTTGCTGACCGAGAAGAAAAAATCCACCAGCCCGTAGTTGCGTCTCGCACCGAAAACCTCACACACCTATAATGGAAGGTGTCTCCTTCCACCAGTGTTTTCGTTGAAAAGCATCAGGACCGGCTCCTTGAGGAGTTGAAGCAGTTCCTGCGCATCCCCAGCGTCAGCACTCTTCCCGATCACGCCGGCCACGTTCAACATGCCGCCCGGTTTGTGGCATCCAGTTTGACGGCCGCGGGCCTGGACCACGTCGAGATTATTTCCACCGCAGGCCACCCGCTGGTGTATGCGGATTGGCTGCACGCTCCCGGCAAGCCTACGGTGCTGTGCTACGGCCACTATGACGTGCAACCGCCCGATCCTTTGGAGGAATGGATTTCCCCACCCTTCGAGCCGACGGTGCGCGACGGTAATCTCTACGCTCGCGGGGCGGCCGACGATAAGGGCCAGATGTATTCGCACATCAAGGCGGTGGAGGCTTTGCGCGCCGTCAACGGCACGCTTCCCGTGAACCTCAAGTTCCTGATCGAGGGCGAGGAAGAAATGGGCGGCGAGGCCGTCGCCAAGTATGTCGCCGAACATCCTGCCAAGTTAAAGGCCGACGTCGCGCTGGTTTCCGACACCGAGCTTTATGCCGAGGGCATTCCCACGCTTTGCGTCGGCCTGCGCGGTCTGATCTATACGGAGATCGAAGCGCGCGGTCCTTCGCGAGATCTGCACTCCGGTATCTACGGAGGAGCCGCACCCAACGCCGTCTTCGGATTGGTTGAGCTTCTTTCCAAGCTCAAGGACGCGACTGGCCACATCCAGATTCCCGGCATGTACGACGACGTGAAGCCCCCGTCGCCCGCGGAGAAGCACAGCTGGTCGATTCTGCCGTTCGATGAGAAGGAATTTCTGAAGACCGAGGTGGGCTCCTCGCGTCTGACGGGCGAGCCCGGTTACGACGTTTTTGAACGCACCTGGGCCAGGCCGACGCTGGAAGTCCACGGCATCGCCGGAGGATTCACCGGGGCCGGCGCCAAAACCGTGATCCCGGCCAAGGCCACCGCCAAGGTCAGCATGCGCATGGTGCCGGACCAGAATCCGGAGAAGATCGTCGCAGCCTACAAGAAGTTCGTCAAGGACAACACGCCCGCGGGTATCGAGACGGAAGTGCGGGTGCTGAGCGCCAGTCCCGCGATTTCGGTGAATCCGAATCATCACGCCATCGATGTGGCCGCGCGCGCGTTCTCCGATATCCTCGGCCGCGAGACGGTGTTCATCCGCAGCGGGGGCTCCATCCCCATCGTCGGCGATTTCGCAACCCATCTGGGGATCCCCACCATCCTCATGGGTTTCGGCCTTCCTGACGATGGCTTACATTCGCCCAACGAAAAATACAAGATCGCGAATTATTACGCGGGGATCATGACCGTTGCCCATTTCTTTGAAGAATACGGACGCTGACACCGCTGAGGCTGAACCCTCCTCCGGCGGCCAGACTGAGCGGCTGGTGCGCTCGGCCGGTGTAGTCTCGCTGGCGGTGTTCATGAGCCGCATTACCGGGCTTCTGCGCGAGAGCGTGATGGCCCGCCTGTTCGGAGCCGGGCTGACCTACGATGCCTTCATGTTGGGATTCCGCATTCCCAACCTCACGCGGGACCTGTTCGCGGAGGGCGCGCTTTCCAGCGCCTTCGTTCCTACCTTCACCGAATATTTGACCAATCGCGGCAAGGAAGAAGCCGCGCGCCTGGCGAACCTGGTGGGAACAGCATTGTTCCTGATCGTGGGCGCGGTGTGCGCCGTGGGCGTGATTTTTGCTCCGGCCCTGGTGCACCTGCTTGCGCCTGGCTACGCGGCGGTGCCCGGAAAATTCGAGCTCGCCGTGAACATGACGCGCATCATGTTCCCGTTCCTGCTGCTGGTGGCGCTGGCTGCCCAGGCCATGGGCGTGCTCAACGCCTCCAACCGTTTCGGCGTCCCCGCGCTGGCCTCGACCTTCTTCAACATCGGCTCGGTTGCATTCGGAGTTCTGCTCGGCGTGGTCCTGGGTCCCACGCTGCACCTTTCGCGAATCGAAGGCATGGCCGTGGGTGTCGTGTTAGGCGGAGCGCTGCAACTGGGCTGGCAGTTGCCGAGCTTATATCGCCTGGGCTATCGACTGCGGCCGGAGCTACATTGGTCCGACCCCGGCATGGCCAGGATTCTCCGCCTGATGGCGCCGGCGATCCTCGGAAGCGCCGCGGTGCAGATCAACGTGATGGTGAACACGAATTTCGCGTCCACGATTTACGATCCACGCACGGGCTTCGATGGGCCGGTTAGCTGGCTCAGCTACGCCTTCCGTTTCATGCAGCTTCCTCTGGGATTGTTCGGCGTGGCCATGGCCTCGGCGACACTGCCGTCCATCTCTCGCAGCGCGGCCGCCGGACGTTTGGACGAGTTCCGTAAGACGCTTTCGCACTCCCTTGGCATGGTGCTGCTGCTGACCTTGCCGTCCTCGGTGGGACTGGTGGTGCTGGGCAAGTCGATCATTGGCGCCATTTACCAGGGCGGCAGATTCCATCTCTACGATACGGAACAGACGGCTCTGGCGCTCTCCTGCTATTCCATCGGGCTGACCGGCTACGCCGCGCTGAAGGTGTTGACGCCGGCGTTTTACGCATTAGGCGACGCACGCACTCCCATGCTGGTGAGCCTGGCTTCTATCTTGATCAACTATGCCGCCGCCAGCACGATGGTGCGGTATTCGGGATTGGGCCACGCTGGCCTGGCGCTGGCGACCTCCGCCGTCGCGCTATTTGGATTCGTGGTCCTGTTCCTGATCCTGCGGGCGCGGATCGGAGGCATTCACGGGCGCGCGCTAGCAGCGCAGTTAGGAAAGGTGGGCGCGGCTTCGCTGGCGATGGCGGCCGCAGTCTGGCTTTCGAGCCACTTCATGGCGGCGCACGCCGGTATCTCGCAACTCGCAAGGCTGGCCGACCTGGCGGTGTCGATTCCGCTGGGCCTGGCGGTCTTCTATGGAGTCTGCCGTGCGCTGGGTGTCGGCGACATCGACATGGCGCTGCGGGCGTTCGCGGCGCCGATTCGTCGAAGGCTGGCACGGTAGGCAATCTAAGGGATGCCCTTCAATCGGGTTGCTTCCCCGAGCCGCGTATGCCAAGATATGCTGTCAGGGCGACGCCTCGAGGCGAAACCATTGGGAGGAATTCATGCGGAATCATTTCAGTAAAACAGTTACCGGCTGTGCGCTCGCGGTTGTCTCGTTGGCGCAGGCCGCCAGTGCGCAGGCTCCGCCGCCGGGTGGTCAGGCTGCGCCGGCCGCACCGGTGAGCAACGTGGTCGCCAATCCGACCTATATCACCATTCCTCTCGAAATCGACGTGAACCGCCCCGCCGTTGAAGTGTGGAAGCGCGTCGGCAAATACTGCGACATCGCGGAGTGGCTGCGGGTCCAATGCATGATCGTCTCCGGCAAGGACGGTGAAGTCGGCACGGTGCGGTCCATCGGGGGCGAGATTCTCGTTGGGAAAACCGAACTTTCCTATACCTACACCCAGCCTGTGAGGGCCGGCCGGCCGTACAATCTCTATCACGGCACGCTGGAGGCGAGGCCGGTAACGGCGACCACTTCAAAGATCGTTTACACCCTTGTATACGACAACTCGATGCTGGCGGACGATGCCGCCCGCGAAAGAGACAAGGCGCAAAAAACCATGCAGTTCACTCAGGCGATCGAGAACATGAAGATCCTGGCTGAGGGAGGCACCTTGCCGCCCGCCCCGGCTCGCGGCGGCGGTGGCGGCGGAAAGCAACCGGGCGCCGGACCTGGCCGGTAGGTTCAGATCGTCAAAAGGTCGCGCAGGGCCTCGCTGTTCAGTCGCTTGCCGACATAGAACGAGCCGAACAGGGCGTAAATCGCGCTGACTTCATCGAAGCGCATCTCGTAGATCAGGCGCTTGAACACCAAAGGATCTTCGGCGAACAGGTCCACGCCCCATTCCCAGTCGTCGAAGCCGATCGAGCCGCTGATGATCTGCTTCACCGTCCCGGCATAGCGCCGCCCGATCGCCCCGTGGTCCTGCATCATTCGCTGGCGTTCTTCAAACGAGACCTGATACCAGTTCTTCTGCTCGCCACGGCGCCGGTCCATCGGGTAAAAACACAGATACTTCGCCGGCGGGATCTCGGGGAACAGGCGCGGACGCATGGCTTCACGCTGGCGTTGCAGCGTCTCCTCGATCGCCGCCTTCCACTCCTCCGAGTGCGGTTCGATTCCGCGTTCCGCCAGCGCGGCGAACACTTTTCCCGTCGACTCGTATAAGCCCAGCTCGACAACCGACAGGTATGACGTCGTCTGTTCCAGGAAATCCCAGAGGCGCAGACTGGTGAGCTCGCGCTGCACATCCACGAGCTCGTCAAAATCGGCGCGGAAGTGCGCCAGCATGATGTCGCCCTTGTGGCCCAGCAGCTCGTACGCGGCGGACCGATTTTTCTCGAGGCCGTCCAGCACTTCGGCCGCTTCATCGAGGATCTCCGCGCGTTTCGGGGCTTCAAGCGCGCGCCACAGAGGCCAGCGCACTCGAGCCATTTGATGCAGCAACGCCGCACCTTCCAGCGTCAGCGGAACCGGCGGAATTTCTTCAAGTCGTGGCATCCTTCTAAGGATGGCGCGAGCCGCGTGCTAAAATCAAGGTTCAATGCATCCAGATACCCATCTGGTGATTCAGCTCCAATCGCTAGATCAACGCGCCGCGGCCCTGGAGAAGGAAGTTGCCGCGCTGCCCAAGCACATTGCCGCCATCGAGAAGACTCTGGAAGGGCACCTGCGCCGGCTGGAAGCGGACAAAGCCGCGCTGTCCGCCAATCAGAAGGAGCGCAAAAAGATAGAAGGCGACATCCAGATGAATGAGCAGAAGATCTCCAAGCTCAGGGATCAGATGCTCGGCGCCAAGACCAACGAGCAGTATCGGGCCTTTCAGCATGAAATCGACTACGCCGAGAAGGAGACTCGCAAAGCCGAGGATCGCATTCTGGAACTGATGGCGGAATCCGAATCGCTCGACGGCAACGTCAAGACGGCCGAGGCCGCGCTACGGGAAGAGAAGAAGGTAGTGGAATCGGAGAAGACCGGCGCAAGGGAACGCACGGCGGTGGATCAGGCGCAGCTTGAGCAGATTCGCCGCGAGCGTGGCGACCTCGCCGCGAAGCTTCCTCGCACAACTCTTGCTGCCTACGACCGGATTCGAAAGAAGCACCACGGCGTCGTGGTGGCGGAAGCCGTGGGAGGGCGCTGTTCAGCCTGCCAGATCACCATCCGTCCACAGTATTTTCAGGATCTGCGAAAAGGCGACCAGATGATGTTCTGCGAATCCTGCGGCCGGATCGTGTATTACAACCCTCCCGTCCACGCTGAAGACGGGACCCGCGTGGCGATGTAATCGGGGCCTGACGCGTGGTACACTCGATGAGGCACTTGATGCCCCCTTTCCATCGAAGTTCCCCGTCGCGGTTCAAAGATGGGCGCGTAGCTCAACTGGCAGAGCAACTGACTCTTAATCAGTAGGTTGTAGGTTCGATTCCTACCGCGCTCACCACTCACAATAAGAGAGTTGAAGACTTTTGCTGGCAAGGCCGGGCGGTTACTGCACCGCGAATGCGACCACCGCGCCGCCGACGACTCCAGCCACATACTGCTTTCCGGATTTGCCTGTGTAGGTCATCGAGTTTGCGTTCATGTTCGCGTCCAATTTGATGGACCAAAGTTCCTTGCCCGTCTTGGAATCCAGCGCGTGAAAGTAGCTGTCATTGGTTGGGGCGAACAGCAGGCCGCCGGCAGTGACCGTGGGTCCTGCGCCGCCGATTGCGCCGACGTTCTGCTTCTCTTTCGGCAATCGTTCGTTGACGCCGAGAACGACTTTCCAGGCGATGTCGCCAGTGTTGGCGTTGATGGCATACATGCGTCCCCAGGGCGGGCGCTGGCAAGGCATTCCCCCGGCGCTGAAACTGCTGTAGGGGCCCGGGCCGGTATAAGATCCGCGATCCATGGGAAGTGGGGAACCGTCTGTTAGATTGCCGTAGTTGCCGCCGGGGACCTTTTTTTCGATCCAGCCAGTGAGCGCGGAGTCATAAGTGCCAATGTAGACGTAACCGGTGGTCGGGTCGGCGGCCGTACCGCCCCAGTTGGGGCTGCCGACGCCGGGGAATTGCAGGTAACTCTTGGGCGCCGCGCCCGCTTCGTGGAATCCGAAGGGCGTGAACGGGCCCTGGTTGATGAAGCCGCCCGCTTTGTCCCAAAGTTCTTGGCAGGCCTTTACTTGCTCCGGCGTAGTATCCGAAGCGCGGACGAAATCCTCAGCTTTGTTGAAGCTCATGCGCACCAGTGGCGGGGGTTTTACGGGGAATGGCTGAGTGGGCGAATACCATTCGCCCGGGACGTCGCCTTTGGGAACCGCGCGCTCCTCCACGCCATAGATGGGTTCGCCGGTTTCGCGGTTCAGGATGAACATCAGTGCGTTTTTGCTGATTACTGCAAGCGCAGGGATCGTCTTGCCGTCCTTCTTCACATCAAACAGGCTCGGCGCGGCGGGCACGTCGGTGTCCCACAGGTCGTGGTGGACGATTTGGAAGTGCCACACGTATTTCCCCGTGGTGGCATTCACCGCGACGATGGAATTCCCGTAGAGATTGTTGCCGGGGCGATCGCCTCCGTAGTAGTTGCCGGCAGCCGAACCGACGGGCATAAATATGAGATCACGCTCTTCATCGGCACTGAAATACCAGCCCCAGACGTTGAGACCGGCTCGCTGCTGCTTCCACGAATCGTTCAGCCACGATCCCTCAAAGTTCTTGTCACCCGGTTGAACCATGGTTTTGAAGCGCCACAATTCGGAGCCGGTCCGGGCGTCGTAAACTTTGGTGTCACCGGCTGGGCCGTCGCTGCGCTCGCCGTTGTTGTTGCCCATGATGATGAGGTTCTTGTAGACGTAAGGCGCGCCGCCCCAGGTGATTTCGATATTTACGACGCCTTCTTTGCCGAAACCAGGATCGGTGACGCCCGTAGCCGCGTTAAGCGCAAACATATTCGTCCCGATGGTGTAGAGGACTCGCGCTGGGTTTGAGCCCTCGCCCGGCCAGTATCCAATTCCGCGCGTGGCTACGTTGCCGCCGCGCCCTCCATCAAAACTGGTCCGGTGTGTCCAGATTTCCTTGCCCGTGTCGGCATCCAGCGCCACCACTTGATTGCCGGCGGGGACGTACATCACACCATTCACGACGATGGGTGTCGATTCAGCAACGACGGCGGGCGCGGCTGGTCCTCTGCCTTTGCCCTTACCTCCGCCTTTGGCATTGTCCGCAGGAGGCGCAGCAGCTGGCGCGGCAGCTGTTGGCGGCGCGGCTGGGCGATAACTCCACACCTTTCCCATTTTGCCTACGTTCGCTGTGGTGATCTGTTTCAGCGGAGAGTAGCGCGAGCTGGTGAGGTCGCGGCTGTACATCGGCCAGTCACCCGCGGGGATCACCGTGGACTTACCTTTTGCTACCGGGGCCTTCGCGGGAGCTTTGGCCGTTTGCTTAGGCGGGGTCTGCTGAGCGGGTCCAACCTGCGCGAGAAACGCCGCGATCAGGGCAGCTCCAGCCGTCATTGTCATGAGAATCCTGCGCATCCATACCTCCCCAGGAGTGGGTATGATTTCCGATCGAGTATAGCACCGGGCCGCCATAAGGAGTGGACAGAACAAGCCCTACTTCAGCAAACTGGGTCAGTTCTCCATCAGCGTAAGCAGGTCGTGCCGCGGGTAGTGCGCTAAATGTGTCGAACTTGAGTACGCGACATTTCGCGCCGCACTCTTGGAAACACGAGATTTAGGCTCACTGCGCTACAATTGCCCGTGTGCTTGCAAGGCCGCGTGCCGGAGGTTTAAGACTGTTGCATCCACGGCTGGTCGTCGCGTTGGCGATTTTCTCCACGTGTATGTCCGCGCAATGGCTGAATTTCCCCACCCCAGGAATTCCGCGTACGCGTGACGGCAAGCCGAACCTGTCCGCACCTACGCCGCGCACCGCTGACGGAAAGCCGGACCTGTCCGGCGTCTGGATGCATGAGCGCACCTCGGTTGCCGAGATGCGACGCCTCTTCGGTGATGCCCGCGTCGATGAAGTCCTCGCAACACAAGCGCCTGGCATGGAGCTCGGCACTCAAAGCAAGTACGCCTTTAATATCCTCATCGACATCCCGCCCGAAGATTCGCCGCTGCGGCCTGAAGCCGCGGAAATCATGCACCGGCGCAACGCCGAGTACGATCCCGCGGACCCTTGCGCTGAATTCATCTCCTTCCCCCTGGCCGGTCTCCTCTCCGAGCCGATCAAGATCATTCAAGCCGCCCGTGTGACGGCCATCTTGTATGAGGTGGGCAATCTGCATCGCCAGATCTTCACCGACGGCCGCGCGCTGCCCAAGGAATTCAACCTTCCGGCCTACCTGGGCTACTCGGTCGGACATTGGGAGCGCGATGTCTTCGTGGTGGAAACCGCGGGCTTCAATGATAAGGCCCCGCTCGATGACATGGAGCATCCTCGCAGCGAGAACCTGCGAGTCAAGGAACGCTTCCACCGCCGCGACTTCGGACACATGGACGTGGAAATGACCTTCGACGACCCTAAGATGTACACCAAGCCCTTCACGATTAAAGTGCCGCACACCTTGATGGCCGACGCCGACATCTTCGAGATGGTCTGCAACGAAAACGAGAAGGACGGGGTCCACATACAGCGGTAGGATGAGTCTTCGAGCCATTCGGCTCGAAGGCATCGTGTTCCGCTGCCGGGTGACAACGGCACAGGGCCGGAGCGGCCCTCTCAACGGCCAGGAATCGGCGGCGATCCGGCCGCGACAGGCTCAGTTGTGCCGTTTCTGGATGGAGGGAGGTTACACTGAAATGATTCGTTACCTCAGCATTCACTACGGCAGCCTTGGAGGGATCATGCGCCGTCAAAAACGAGCTATGCCGATCTTATTTTGTGCCACCCTCGCGTTTTGGTCGACCCTCGCGCACGCTCAGTGGTTGAACTATCCCACACCAGGGACTCCTCGCACGCGCGATGGCAAACCGAACCTTTCTGCAAAAGCGCCACGCGCCTCCAATGGAAAGCCGGACCTTTCCGGAGTCTGGCAGACCGCCTTGGCACCGGCTGGAGAGGCCGAGCGATTATTCGGCGCCTCAGTGAACGACTTCATCGTGCCAGGAGACGACCCGCGCACTTTTTCAAAGTATTTCTTAAACATCCTGGTGGACTTCAAGGCGGACGAATCGCCCATGCGCCCGGCGACCGCCGAATTGTTTCGGAAGAACGCGGAGAGACGGGGAACAGATAATCCGTCAACCCGGTGCCTGCCGCAGGGCATCCCGCGCGCCGATATCCTCGCTTATGCTCCCTTCAAGATCATCCAAACTCCAGGGTTGATCGCGCTGCTGTACGAGGTGGATAACACCCACCGCCAGGTATACACGGATGGCCGCAAACTTCCGGTTGATCCTCAACCGGCATGGATGGGCTACTCGGTTGGCAAGTGGGAAGGCGACGCGCTCGTGGTAGATTCGGCGGGATTCAATGACAAGAGCTGGCTGGATTCCGCGGGGCATCCCCATAGCGAGGATCTGCGAATTCAGGAGCGCTTCTACCGCCGTGATTTCGGCCACATGGACTTGAATGTGACGATCGAAGACCCCAAGATGTACACGAGACCGTTCACGATAACGGTCACGGAACTCCTGATTCCGGATAGCGACATTCTGGAGTCCATCTGCAACGAGAACGAGAAGGACCGGGTCCACCTGGGAAAGCAGTAACCCATCCGCGGTGTTGAACCCGGCCTTGTTCCCGCTTGGGTTCGATTATGCTTCTGGCGGTTGTCGCGCGTGCGGCCGACGATCCCTACGCCGCGGAGGTGTTTGCGAACTGCGCCTCCTGCCACCAATCCGAAGCCGGGGCGCGGGGACGAATCCCGCAAATCGACGTGCTCAAGAGCATGACCTCGGCGGCAATTCAGAAGACGCTCGATAGCGGCATCATGAAGACGCAAGCCGCGCCGCTCTCGGCCGACGAGCGCCTCATGCCTCGCGACGTTCTTGGGAATCACCGCGGCGCAGGAGAACCGGCGCGACGAAATCGCAAATCCGTGTCCCGATGCGATGGCCTGGAAGGGCCGCTCGGCATTCGGGAACTGGGGCGGCGGCCTCGCCAATACGCGCTTTCAATCCGACGACTCGGCCGGCCTGCGCGTCGAGGATGTGCCGCGGTTGAAGCTCGCGTGGGCGTTTGCGTTTCCCGATACGTCGACTTGCGATCGCAACCGGCCGTGTATCGAGGACGAGTGTTCGCGGGTGGGCAAGACGGGTCGGTATACGCGCTCGACGCCGCGACGGGCTGCGTACATTGGGCGTCGAGCGTGGAATCGCAAGTGCGCTCCGGAATGGCGGTGGGCGAGGTGGGCGGCAATCTGGTGGTGTTCTTCGGCGCTTCCGCGGGCCATCTCTATGCCTTGGACGGAACCACGGGCAAGCAGTTATGGAAGATGCGCCCAGGCGAACATCCCGCGGCGACCCAAACCTCCACGCCCGTGTTTTATAAAGGACGGCCCTACGTGGGCTCCGCATCGCGCGAGGAGTCGCTCTCGATTTCGTCGGGCTATTTGTGCTGCACCTTCCGCGGGAGCGAATCGGCCATCGACGCCGCTACCGGCAGAGTTCTGTGGAAGCGCTACATGATTCCGGAGGTTGCCAAAGACCGTCCGAAGAACCGGCGCGGCTCTAAAGTTTCCGGCCCGTCGGGAGCGGGGATCTGGACCGCGGCGACGCTCGACCCGGAGCACGATGCGGTGTACGTGGTCACCGGCGACAATTATTCCGATCCGCCGACGGCCCTGAGCGACGCGCTTGTGGCGTTGAAGATGTCGACCGGAGAGATCCTGTGGTCGAAGCAATACACGGCGAAGGACGTAAATAACAGCTCCTGCCAGCTTGCCGACAAAGTGAATTGTCCGGATACGGAAGGCCCGGACTACGATTTTGCGTCGCCGGCTATCCTGGTTTCGCTGCCGAATGGACACAGGGCTTTGTTGCTGGGGCAGAAGTCCGCGGTGGTGTTCGCTGTGGACCCCGACCGGCGCGGGCAAGCGCTATGGCAGGCTCGGTTCAAGGTCGCGCGCAAACCGGACAGTAACGACCGCATGTATGAACTGGATCCGGACAAGGGCGGCGGGCTGTTCGCGCTGCGCGCCGATAACGGTGAGCGAAAGTGGCAAACCCCGGCGCCCGGCTGCGGCGGCCGGCCCAATTGCAGTGCCGCGCAATCGGCGGCGATTACGGGGATCGCCCGCACGGTTTGGTCGGGCTCAGAGGACGGGCATTTGCGGGCGTATGCGACGTCGACGGGCAAGATGGTTTGGGATTATGACACGGCGCGCGAGTTTCAAACTGTGAACGGGGCGGTGGGGCACGGGGGAACGATCGATGTCGCTGGGCGGGTGGTCGCCGATGGCATGCTTTTTTCGGTCTCCGGCTATCCGGCGCGAGGCGGGACTTGTAACGTCTTGCTTGCCTTCCATATTGAACCCTGAGGAGTCATGAAAGCGAGTCTCGAGCGATGCCTGACAGTCTCTAATCGTTAGTCCATGGCACCCAGAACGTCTGGGAGTGGAACAGTCGCGAAAGCTGTTGCGTGATCGGCCAAGCCATACGGAATGACTAAGGCACCTTGATGAACGAGCGCGCCACATGTGTAGACAACGTTGGGCACATAGCCCTCGCGTTCATCCTGATTGGGCTGGAGCAGTGGTTCGCGAAGACGGCCAATCACTTTGCTCGGGTCGTCGCGATCCAATAAGAAGGCACCGATCGAGTACTTGCGCATCGGGCCGACGCCATGGCTGAGCACCAGCCAACCAGCCTCGGTTTCAATGGGAGATCCGCAGTTGCCAATCTGCACCAGTTCCCAGGGGAAGGCCGGCTTGAGGATAACCCTTCGTTCATTCCAGAAATGGATGTTATCGGAGAACATCAGGTAAATATTCTCCGCGTCCTGCCGCGAAAGCATGGCGTAGCTTCCGTTGAGCTTCCGCGGGAACAGCGCCATGCCCTTGTTTTGCGCCGCCGGACCGTTCAGCGTGATGAAACGGAAGCGGAGGAAATCGGAAGTCTCCACCAACTCGGGCATGATGACTCTGCCGTCGTAAGCTGTGAAGGTCGCATAGTAGGCGGGAGCTCCGTCCTCGTTCTCGAAGCACACGAACCGGGCGTCCTCAAGGCCGTTGCGTTGCGAGGGCGTGGACGGAAACAGGATGCGGCCTGACAACTGCTGCTCCGGCTGAAACTGCACCTCGTAGTTCCCCCGGGCTAACATCCAGATCCCCTGCGCCTCTTGCTGATCCTTGTGCGGCATTCCTTCCTGGCGCCGGAACCCTTCAGTTTGGAGACTGACCCGAAGCTCCTCCAGCGCGAAGCGGTCTCCAAGCCTGCTCAGGACCCGGTGCGAAAACTCGCGAGTCAATCCGAGCTCAACGAGCTTCCGTGCGAACAGGCCCTTTTCGTAGATGGGATTGGGGATTTGACGAGGCTCGGTAAGGAAATCCGTAGGCGGGCAAACCTCGATCCGATGGTCCGCATGGATGATGCCGGTTCGGAACGTGATCGAGGAAATGTGTCCTTCTCCGGTAGCGCGCAGGCTGAGGATGAATCGCAGGGCCCCTGCGGGAAGGCCGGTTTGATCGGGGTGCGGAACGATCGAGGGATTGAACAGGGCTGCGGATTCCAGCGAATATTCCGCCAAGAAATAGGAGCCGATCAAGAGGCTTCTTTGTTCGGAAACTTCCTCGCCTGCCGGCAGCAAATCGCGGACTTGTTCGAAGCGTTCCAGGAAAACGGCGCGGATGTTCTGATGGCGCTGCGAAAAATCGGCGGAGACTCCGTCCAAGAGCTCGCTGACCCGGTCTTCCGGGATCGCCAGGATCCTGCCGATGATCTTGCCGTTCCTTTGGGAATCGCCCGGATCAAAGGGCCGCAGAAGAACGCGCGATTGGTCGGGCTTGAGGACCGTGGTCGTGCGGGTGACGTGAGGGGACATGGGTTGGCGATTAAGGAACGGAGGCGAGAATCAGGGGTTGTCTCTCGATGGCGACGGGTTCTTTGAAGCTCGTCAACATATTCTGCGCCGAGCGTGTTTCCGCCAGCGAGAGCAGAAATGCCAGCGTGGACTCCGCCCCTTGATTGCCGTTGACTCGGTCGACGTGCAAGCCATCGCGGCAGCCGCCGGTCTCGGCGGAATAAACTTCCAAGCCGAGATCGTTCCACCCGATGAACCAGTCAAAGGCGCGTTGCGCCTGCTCGTACCACCACACATCGGACGTGGCGCGATAGGCTTCAAGACATGCGGATACTGTTGCCTGCGCTTCGATAGGCTGCTGATCGAAGGTGGCGCGCGTACCGCCGCGGCGATAGAATCCGTTGCTGCCAATGGGCCGGAAGTGGCCCTTTTCGGACATTTGCAATTTCGTCAGCCAGCGGAGGGCCTTCAAGCCTCGTTCGAACACGGCCGCGTTTCCCGTGGCGCGTCCGCTGAGGATCAATGCGTGGGCCAGCTTGGCGTTGTCGTACGATAGCTCCTCTTCAAACCACTGCCAATCCGGTTGGGCGTGCCCTTCAAACAGCTTCATGAGCCGGTCGGTGAGTGTTTCGCGGGTCTGGTTCACCAGGCTGTCGCCGCCCAAACGGCGCAAGTATTCGTGAATCCCGATCAGAGCGAAGGCCCAGGCTCGCGGCGATGTGAACTCGGTGACGGCCGGTAATGCCAGCGCGAAGAGTTGTCCGGCCATCATCTGAAAACTGCGGAAGGGCGAACGTCCGACTGCCACACCCAACGCCCAAATTGCCCGGCCGTGGCAATCCTCGGATCCTGGATCGTCGAGCCAGCGTCGCTCAAAACTCATGTGGTTGTGGAAGCGTTTGGTCTTGGGATCGAAGGCGTGATGGAGAAAGGCGGCGCAAGTTGTGGCCAAAGTCCGCAGTTCCTCCGGGTCTTCTCCCAATTCGCCAAGGAGCACTGCAAGAGCGAAGGCGCGCGCGTTATCGTCGGTGCAATAGCCTTCGGAAAAATTGGGGACGCTGAAGACGGCGTGCTGGAAAACCCCGGTGGAATCAGTCATACGGGACAGATGACTCAACTTCAATTCCGGCAGCTGGCGCGGCTTTTGGTCCAGCGTTTTCTTGGCGAGAGACTTGCGAGACAATGGCGCCGCTTCGAGTCTGGATAGTTCGAACGAACGCATATATTGCTGTGCCACATTGCTCCAGATCATGTCGCGTCCGATCCGGTACGCGTTTTTGCGAATCGCGTGGCGGCGTGTGTCGTCGCGCAAGAGGCCAATCACTTCGCGCGCGATGGCCGGGGCGTCCGCGAACGGCACCAGAACCCCGCGGTCCTCGGCCAACAATTCGGCCGCATGCCAGTATGGCGTCGAAATGACTGCCTTGCCGGACCCAAAGGTGTAGGCGAGAGTGCCCGAGGTTATCTGGGCTTCGTTCAGGTACGGCGTGATATAAAGGTCGGCCGCCCCAATGAACTCCTTCAGAATTTCAAGATCGACGAATTGGTTGTAGAAAATGACGTTCTTTTCGATCTTGTTCTTCTTGGCCAGGATTTCGAGGCTCACGCGGTAGGCTTCGCCATGGTTGCGCACTTCGTTCGGATGAGTGGCGCCCAGGCAAATGTAAACGACATCTGGAAACTCGGCCAGGATCTCAGGCAGAGCGTTGAGAACGTACTCGATGCCCTTGTTGGGGGAAAGCAGGCCGAACGTAAGCAAGACCACTCTTCCCTCAACCCCGAACTGGTCTTTGAAATAGGTGGGGTCGACGAAGCCCACGTCCGGAATCCCATGCGCGATCAAATCGATTTTGCCCGGAGGCGCGTCGTAAATGTCCTGCAGCATGCGCCGCCCGCGCTCGGCCATCACCACGACCCGCGTCGAAAGCGAGAGAATCTCCTTCATAACGCGCCGCTGGTCCGGGCGCGGTTCGAGCAGGACGGTATGCAGCGTGGTGACCACCGGCATCCTCAGTTCGCGCAGGAACGCCAGGATGTGACCGCCCGCCTGTCCGCCGAAGATGCCGAACTCATGCTGTAAGCAGACGATATCTACGTTACTGATGTTGAGGAAGTCCGCGGCGCGCAGATAGGACGACAAGTCCTGCTCCTCGATTTCAAAGCGAACTACTTCCGGGTAATCGTAACCGCCTTTGAGATCGTTTACGGAGACGCAGAAGCACTGGCTTTGCGGATGGGCAGTAGCGACGGCCTCCAGAAGGTCGGACGTGAACGTGGCAATGCCGCACTTGCGCGGCAAATGGTCCCCGACAAAGGCGATCTTGCGAACTTTAGAGGTTTGTTGCATCGGTTGGTCCTATGAAGTGCAGGGGGTCCCTGAGGTTTTGCAGCTCCCGGTAATAATACAAAGCCGCAGGGAATTTTCCTTTGAACCTGAGGGCTTTCAGGAATTCGATTTCCGTCTCGGTGACGTCACCGCTGAGGGATTTATCGAGAAGAAATTCTACCAGGCCGGGCTCAATGCCAAGCGGCGGCTGCTGTTCCACAAATTCGAATCGCTTCAAGCTGACGGACGCAAAGCGGGGGTTCGGGACAACTTCCATGGCAAAGGTTTTCAGGTTGATATCCCAGGAGTCGATCATCGGATCGAGGAAGGAGACACAATTTTCAATCGAAACGTCGAAGACGTCGGTGTCCAGGAACTCCAGAATCGCGACGCGCATTTGCTCATAGCTGCGGCCGCCGAGTTGTGCCATCGTGCGCAGCCACTCCTCACTGCGCAATTCCTCTCGGGCGACACCCTGAGCAACGTCGAGAAGCTTCTGCGTGACCAGGCGCTCGAGTTCGCCAAAGGGCTCTTTCTCGAAGATCCGCCGCACCTCCGCCCGCCTCCCCGGCTCGCATTTGCGGAGAACCAAATCGCGACACTCTTTGAAGAGCGGCCTCGGCGGCTCGGCTGCGCGTTTCTTCAATTCCTCCCGGCGCTGGGCTTCGGCAAGTCTCGAGAGCTCCCCGGCGGGGAGCTTCAGAAATTCGCCCATCTTCTCGTAGAGGTCCGTGCGGCCAGGCGCGGGCGGCGCTTTCTTGCGCGAAAGCAGCTGGGAAATGTAGGAATCGGTGACCTGAACGGCGGATGCCAGATCTTTCTGATCGAGCCCAAGTTCATGTAAACGCTGGCGGATTACGAGCGGAACGTCCACTTGGGCTCCTTTGCTGATTAACTAGAATAAGTGAAATCAGGTACCATTATCCCACCAGTCGAGCTTGACAAGCAACGTTTATTAACTGATAATGGTAAATGTCTGAGCGCTTCTGCCCACTCGCGGATCGTCTGAACTAAGTCGAGCGATCCGATTCATTCTCCTTAGGCCATCCCAAACGAGTTAGGAATCTGTATGTTTCGTCTTTGCCTGATCGGGATTCTATGCGGCGGGTCGCTCCTGGCTGAGGGAGATTTCTCCACATATCGCGGGCTCCAGTTCGGCATGACCCTGACCAAGGCAGCGACGGAGACGGGAATCAAACTTGCCGACGCGAGGACTCTGCACCAGCGCCCGGCCGTGATTCAAGAGATGGATTGGCGGCCTCGTCCTGCGGCCGTGGGCGATCCCGTTAAAGTTGACCCCGTCAAAGAGGGACTGCTGAGCTTCTACAACGGAGAGTTGTATCGCATCGTGGTCACCTACGACCGCTACCGCATCGAGGGGATGACCGCCGAGGATATCATCCAGGGGATTTCAGCGACTTACGGAACGCCGACCAAACCCAACGTCGAGATCCCCTATCACTCCAATTACGGAGAGGCGGCCGCGGTCCTGGCGCGATGGGAGGATACCGAGTACTCCTACAATCTTGTTCGAACCGGCGATCGAGGCAGTTATTCCCTTGTGCTCTATTCGAAACATCTGAATACACTGGCGCAAGCGGCAATTTCGGATGCGGTTCGCCTGGAGGCGCAAGAGGCGCCACAGCGGGAAATTGAGCGGCAGAAGAAACTCTTGGACGACGAGAATCTCCTGTTGGAGAAGGCTCGGTCGACAAACAAGCCGAACTTTCAGCCTTAAGCTGTGCTGAATATATACTGTCCGCGTTGCAAATCGATCGAGTTCAGGGGAGTGGGGGCCAGGGGCGTCCTAGAGAAAGCTCTGTATTGGATTCTTTTGCCCTACCGCTGCGACCTGTGCGGATACCACTTTTTCCTGCTGCGGTGGCTGGCCCCGGTTGAGGGAACCACCTAGAAGCCGCAAGAAATTTTTGAAAGAGACCCACTATGCCAAAAGATTCACATATATCCGCTGCATACCACCATGAACGAGCGGCCAAGAGTCACCGCGCCGCCGCGGAACAGAGCAACAAAGGCGCCCACGACGCCTGCGTTGAGCACGCCGTGAGCGCTTGCAGTCATTCCTAGTTTCTGCCATGCAACCCTTTGCCATGCGACAGGGCGCAGATCTTAAGAGTCTGGATGAATTGATCGCCAATCTCGGCGGCGACGACATCGGCATGCGGAGCACGGGCCCATGCGGTCTGCTGATGGAGCACATCCAGGCGGCGCGGCGCGGTCTTCTCGGCTCCATGCGCGCCGAGTACAACTCAAGTTTACAGTTCGCCAAGGAGTCCGTGGCTTGCATTCCCGGCAAGGACGCCCAGGCGGAGACCAAGAAGAGACTGCAAAGTCTGATCGACTCCGCAGCGCATCCAGAAAGAGATCCTGGTGTTTGACTATTGGATGATTCCGGTCGCGATCGTTGTCATCTATTTGCTGTCTTCGATCAAGATCCTGAGCGAATACGAGCGCGGGGTTATCTTTCGCCTCGGCCGCGTTTTATCTCAGCCGAAGGGCCCGGGCGTCGCGCTGGTTTTCGCGCTGTCGTCAAAGTGACTCTGGTGGAGGTCAAGCAAGTGGATCTGCCGGAACAGATGATCCGCGCGATCGCACGGCAGGCCGAAGCCGAACGCGAAAAGCGCGCCAAGATCATTCACGCGCAAGGCGAATTCGAGCTCCCGAAAAACTGGCCATGGCCGCAGAGCAGATTCAGCTGCCCGTTGACATGATGTCGAGTCTGGGCCGGGTGCTGGAACGTTTGGCGGCTCCACCCGCCTAGAATTCCCAGTCAGTTTATAGAAAGAGAGAAATTACGATGACAATTCGACCGCTCTATGACCGCATCGTGGTCAAACGAATCGAAGAGAAGAACCAGATGCAGGGAGGCTTGCACATCCCGGACTCCGCCAAGGAGAAGCCCCAGGAAGCCGAAGTGACGGCAGTGGGAAAGGGCAAGCGCCTGGAAGACGGCACCGTCGCTCCCCTGGATGTAAAAGTCGGGGATCGCGTGCTGCTGGGCAAATACGCCGGCAACGAGATCCGCGTGGATGGCCAAGAGTGCCTGATCATTCGCGAGGATGAAGTGCTCGGAATTCTAGACGCCCCAAAGAAACTCGCGAAAGCGTCGTAGAGAAGGACAACCAGAGGAAATCATGGCAGCCAAACAGATTACATACAGCGATAACTCCCGGCAGGCAATTTTGCGCGGCGTCAACCAATTGGCGGACACGGTGAAAATCACCTTGGGGCCGAAGGGGCGCAACGTGGTTCTGGAGAAGAAATTCGGCGGTCCCACCATCACAAAAGACGGCGTGACCGTGGCCAAAGAGATTGAGTTGAAAGATCCCTTGGAGAACATGGGCGCGCAGATGGTGCGTGAGGTTGCGTCGAAGACCTCGGACGTCGCCGGCGACGGCACCACAACGGCCACGATTCTGGCGCAAGCGATCTTTCGCGAAGGCGTGAAGAGTGTGACCGCGGGCGCGAACCCGATGGCGCTCAAGCGCGGCATTGAAGCAGCGGTCGCGAAGGTCGTGGGCGAAGTGAAAAAGCTCTCGAAGCCCGTGACCGGCGACATGATCGCACAGATCGGCACCATCTCCGCGAACGGCGATGCGACCATCGGCAACATCATCGCGGAGGCGATGAAAAAGGTGGGCAAGGACGGCGTCATCACGGTGGAGGAATCGAAAACCATGGTGACCGAACTTGAAACCGTGGATGGGATGCAATTTGACCGCGGTTACCTTTCGCCTTACTTCGTCAGCGATCCCGACCGGATGGAATGCGTGCTCGAAAATCCTTACATTCTGATCCACGAAAAGAAGATCAGCAACATGAAGGACCTGCTTCCGTTACTCGAGCTGGTGGTGCGCGCCGGGAAGCCGCTCCTGGTGATCGCCGAGGAAGTGGAAGGCGAGGCGCTGGCAACCATGGTGGTGAACAAGCTCCGCGGCACTCTGAATGCCTGCGCGGTGAAGGCTCCGGGCTTTGGCGATCGACGCAAGGCGATGCTGGAGGATATTGGAGTCTTAACCGGCGGCAAGGCGGTGTTTGAAGAGATCGGCATCAAGCTGGAGGGGTTGACGCTGGAAGATCTTGGCCGCGCCAAACGGGTCACGATCAGCAAAGACAACACCACCATCATCGACGGCGGCGGGGGACAGAAAAACATCGAGGGCCGGATCAAACAGCTCCGCGCGCAAATCGAGGAGACGACCTCCGACTACGATCGTGAGAAGCTTCAAGAGCGGTTGGCGAAACTGGCCGGAGGCGTGGCCATCATTAAGGTCGGCGCGGCAACCGAGATGGAGATGAAGGAGAAAAAGGCCCGGGTGGAGGACGCGCTGCATGCGACTCGCGCCGCGGTAGAAGAAGGAATCGTGCCCGGCGGCGGCATCGCGCTGTTACGCGCGGCCGTCACTCTCAAATCGCTCAACCTCGAAGGCGACGAGCAAACCGGCGTGAACATCGTCAAGCGAGCTTGCGAAGAACCCATCCGCCAGATCACGGGCAATGCGGGTTACGAAGGTGCGGTGCTGATGGAGAAAATCCTGCACAACAAAGACCGTAACTACGGCTTCAATGCGGCCACCGGCGAGTATGAGGACCTCGTCAAATCCGGTGTGATCGACCCGACCAAGGTGACTCTTTCGGCTCTCCAAAACGCAGCCTCCATCAGCGCCCTGATGCTGACGACCGAGGCGATGATCTGCGAGATTCCAGACAAGAACGCATCGGGAGCCGGACACGGTGGCGGCGGCCAGATGCCGGGGATGGATTACTAGCGGATCAGCGGTTGTGGCGGGGCGGGTCCTGTGAGGCCCCCCCCGCAGCAGTCAGTCTCTTCAATCCCGGATTCGCCCGGGCAAACGTGTTCGCGAGGGGAACAGGTCGCCGTGGCGGGAGATCATCGGTGTTGTGGAGGACATCCGCAACGACGGCGCGCAATTCAAACCTCCCAGTATCGTCTACTGGCCCGCGATGATGGAAAATTTCTACGGGAATCCTTTGTACGTCCAGCGTCCGGTGGCGTACGCGATCCGCACCGATCGGGCCGGCACTCAGACCTTTTCGCCGGGGCGCGTACGGCCGTCTAGTCGGTCGATTCGAATCTGCCCGTGCTTCTGGTGAGCACGATGGAGGATCTCTATGATCAATCGCTCGCCGCGACGTCGTTTACGCTGGTGATGCTTGCGAGTCGCGGGGACGATGGCACTGCTACTTGGAATCGTCGGCATCTATGGGTCATGTCTTATGCGGTTTCGCAACGCACCCGCGAGATGGGGATACGGCTCGCCCTTGGGGCCGAGCCACGACAATTAAGGCGGATGTTCGTTAGGCAATGCGCTGGTATTGGCGGGAGCCGATGTCGTGATTGGGCTGGCCGCCGCTGCGGGATTGACTCGGCTGATGAAATCGCTCCTCTTCGGAATCAGCACACTTGATCCCGTGATCTACACCGCCATGCCCTTCGTCTTGGCCGCAGCCGCGCTACTGGCGAGAATAGCCGTGTTCAGCCTGGACGCCGGTACAAGGGGTTGGGCTCCGTGCGTCATTAGTCGCCCCCCGGTACCTCGGCCTTCTCCACGAACATAACGTCGACCCGGGATTTGACTGCTTCCAACCGCAGCCCTAGCTGCTGCCGCATGGCGGTAAAAAGGCCAGGGAAGATCTCTTCGGTCGTACCATTCACCCCGGCCACGGCCGGACTCTGAAACTCATCCGGCGTCCAGGCGAGCGTGAAATTGAATCTCGCTGTCAGCCCAGTTTGATCGACCACTGGCCTGTCCAGCACGGCCGATTGTAATTCCCAAGCAAGATCGGCGAGCTTCGCGTTCCGGGCTACCAGTTCGCCCCTACCTCGGAAGCCCATTGACGGCAAGCCATTTGGGTCGCCGTCGCTTGGTTCCAATTTCTGGCCATCACGGTCTACGACGATGGCGTATACCGGTAACTCTCGCT
>Ga0070733_10000263_pt1 | contig 44814 bp, 48 predicted proteins | sample Coa_R1_9_FD_66450 | JGI IMG/M metagenome (GOLD analysis project Ga0070733, IMG submission 66450) | Surface soil microbial communities from Centralia Pennsylvania, which are recovering from an underground coalmine fire - Coalmine... | ecosystem: Environmental > Terrestrial > Soil > Unclassified ... | reverse complement strand
CGCTGTAGCTCAGTTGGTTAGAGCGTCGCCCTGTCACGGCGAAGGTCGTGGGTTCGAGCCCCATCAGCGTCGCCAGCGTCGCGAGCGCATCGCGGTTCACGAATGAAATCGGAGAACACGCGGTGCGCTCGCAAATCGGTGTGCCAAGGTAGCTCAGTCGGTAGAGCACGCGCCTGAAAAGTGCGGTGTCGCGCGTTCGATTCGCGCCCTTGGCACCATCTCTCTACGAACGCAGCGTGCGATCGAAGAACTCGATCGTGCGGCGCCAGGCCGTTTCGGCATGCTCGCGATGATAATGTCCGAGGCCTCCCTTGCCGGGTTCGCCCGAGTTGTAAAAACCGTGCTTCGCGTCGTAGCGGTGAAACTCGTAGGCGACGTTGCCCGCTTCGAGTCGCTTTTCGATTGCTTCCACACCCTCGATCGTGAAGTGACCGTCGTCGAGGGCCCAGTGGCCTTGGAGCGGGATGATGATGTTTCCCGGATCGCCGGCCTCGGGGGGCGGATAGCCGTACCAGGTGCTCGCGGCGTCGAACTCGCGGCCGTGAATCGCGCCGAGCATTGCTAAGGCCCCGCCCATGCAGAATCCCATGACGCCGACGTGCTTGGCACCGTGCTCGCGCAGGAATCGCGCGGCGCCGGCGGCGTCTTGCGTGGCGGCGTCGCTAAAGTCGAGTCCTTGCATCAGATGATTTGCTTCGTCGGGGGTTGCGGCGTGACGACCGCGGTACAGATCCGGCACGACGACGTTGAAGTCGTGCGAGGCCAGCCGATCGGCCGTAGCTTTGATGCGTTCGTCGAGCCCCCACCACTCCTCAAAGAGAACGATTCCCGGCGATTCGCGCGACTTCGATGCGGGCGCAAAGTATGCGGGCGCACTCTTTCCGTCGGGGCGAACGAACTCGATCATCGAGCCCATCAGCGCCGCTCCACCGTGGCAACCTCTTCGGCATCCTGACGATCGAGGTTCTCAACGCGTTCCTTGAGCAGCCAATTGTTGGCTCGTTGTATGTCCTGCGGGGCTACGCGATCGCGCAGCCAGGCGTGGAGCAGGTCGTCGGTCGGATAGCGGACCAAAGCTTCTTCGAACTCCTTGCGCGTAACCTTCCACCGCTCCATGACCCCTTGGTCCATCGGGCATGGATAGATGTAGTCGTGAATGGTTCCGGCGAGATGCGCGCGGGCCTTATCGGAGAGCCGCAGCAGCCAGAGCGCGTCGCCCATCGGCTCTCGGCCGCGGCGCGGAAAGGTCTTTCCATCGCGAAAATCGGTAGGCATGCGCCTTACAATGCTCGCGGGAATCGGCGGGTTGCGCATGCGAGCCGAGCGAACGGTGCGACTCATGCGAGAGCGAAAGGCCACCGAGGTGCGAGCCGAGCCGCGATGGCATGCCTCGCTGGCCGTCCTGGGGGCAGTTGCGCTCTATATCACGCTTCCGCCGCGCTTGACGATCGGCCCGGTCTGGGTGGCTCCTTTGTTGGTCCTGCTGGTGCTCGTACCGCTCTCGATCCTCGCGCCACGCCGGCACGGCGATACTCGCCGCATTCGTTTCGCCAGCATCCTGCTGATCGCTATCGTGAACTTCTTCAATCTCACCTCGGTGCTGCTGCTGGTCTCGTCGCTCTTTCACCCCGAGCGAGGACCGACGCACTCGGCTGCATCGCTGTTGCGTAACGGCCTGCAAATCTGGCTCACCAACATTCTCGTCTTCGCGCTCTGGTACTGGGAGCTCGACGGCGACGGCCCCGGCAAGCGCGCGCAAGCCGATGCGGCGACGGACGTTCAGAACGCGGACTTTCTTTTTCCGCAAATGCAGATGGCCATCTCGGGCAAGGCGACGCCGCCGTGTATCGATCCAAATTGGAAGCCGCAGTTCTACGACTATCTCTACCTCTCGTTCACGGATTCCACGGCCTTTAGCCCGGCCGACGTCATGCCGTTGACCCGCTGGGCCAAAGCACTGATGACGGTGGAGGCGCTGATTTCGCTGATCACCATCGCGATCGTGTTGGCGCGCTCGATCAGCGTCATCTCTTAGGCGGTGGGTGCCGGGTCGTAGGACGCAGTGAGAGGATGCTCGAAGCGGGAGGGTCGCCCGGCACGCGGGTATGATGTAATGGCAGCCTGTGACCTTCCCAAGGTCGATGCGTGGGTTCGATTCCCACTACCCGCTCCATCACACCTCGAGGCGACGTAGCCAAGTGGTAAGGCAGGGCTCTGCAAAAGCCCCATTCGGCAGTTCGAATCTGCCCGTCGCCTTTAGCGATCCCGCGTGACGCGCATCGCGGTCGTGGGAGCCGGCGCCATCGGCGGATTCCTCGCCGCGGCGCTTGCGCGGGCCGGCATCGCGGTGGCAATCGTGGCCCGTGGCGAGCATGCCGCGGCGATTCGCCGCGACGGGTTGAGCGTCCAGAGCGACCTGGGGGCTTTCTGCGTGCCGGTCACGGTGGGCGACGACCTGCGAACGCTGGGGGCATTCGATTTTTTGTTGCTCACCTTTAAGGCGCATCAATGGCCGGCGCTGCTGGAGCAGATCGCGCCGTATGCGGGCACCGATACCCTCTTGGTGACGATGCAGAATGGAGTGCCGTTCTGGTACGTGCGAGAGCCGGCGCTGCGCAGCGTCGATCCGGGCGGAACGATCGGGGACCTCTTCCCAGACACGCAGGTGATCGGCTCGGTGGTGCATGTTTCCGGAGAGATCGTCGCGCCGGGTCGCGTTCGCCAGAGCGGCGGACTGCGCTACGTTTTCGGCGATCCCGGTGGTGGTTGCAGTGGCCGCGCCGCGGAGCTGGTGGATATCCTCAAGCACGCCGGGCTCGCGGCCGAGGCGGATTCCCAGATTCGTCAGACCGTCTGGCTAAAGCTCGCGAACAACGTCGGACTCAACACGGTCAGCGTCTTGCGCAATGTTACGATCAAGCCGATGCTTGAAGATTCGCAGTCACGTGAGGAGGTTCGGCTCCTCATGACGGAGGCGCTGCGAGTCGGGCAGGCCGCGGGCGTCGTGGGCGAGGTGGACGTTGACGCGAGAATCGCGTACGCTGCAAGGCTCGATAACGTGAAGACCTCGATGCTGCAAGACTTCGAGCTCGGCCGGCCGCTCGAGATCGATCCCATCTTGGGAGCGGTTAGCGAGTTGGGCGATCGTTACGGCGTCGAAACTCCGGAAGTGCGAAAGGCTTATGCGGTGTTGGCGCGCCTGAGCGCGACGCGGGCATGATCGCGCAGGACGCGCAACCCATGGATATTTCCGATCTCAGCGGCGTCGGGCCGAAGAGCGCGGCGCTCTTCCATGAACTCGGCGTCGGCACGGCCGAAGCGCTGCTGGATTACCTCCCGTTCCGCTACGACGACTTGCGCTTTCCCACGCCGGCCGCCCGATTGGGTGCGGCGGGGGGCGAGGAGAACGCGGTGGGGCAAGTGGTTGCCGTCAAGGAACGGCGCGTGCGCGGTTTAGAGATCGTGGACCTGCAGTTGCGCGACGACGCCGGCGATCTGTTTACGGCAAAATGGATCGGGCGCAATCGTTACGTCGTCGGACGCTTTCGTGAAGGAATGCGGCTCATGGTCCGCGGGCGCGTCGAGCGGATATTCTCCGGACCGGTCGTGAGCGTCGCGCAGCACGAAGTACTCGGCGAGAACGGAACCTACAAGGGCGAGCTGGTCCCGGTCTATCGCGCGAGCAAGGAGCTTGCCACCCGCAAGATCGCGATGGTCGTGAAGAAGAACCTCGCGCAGCTGCTCGACCTCGCTCCCGCCGACCCGTTGCCGCCGGCCCTGTCAGCGGAACGGGGATACGGCTCCATCCGGGAAGCCTATCGCGCGATGCACGCCCCGCAGACGCCGGAGGAGTCGGACCGTGCGCGCGAGCGCTTCGTCTTCGCGGAGTTTCTCGCATTAGCGACGGGTGCGCAACTGCGGCGCGCCGAGCGCGAGAGCGATCACGACGCACCGGTATTCGAGGTTCCCGCGAACTTGTTGGCGCGCATTGAGGCGACCCTGCCGTTTGCCTTGACCGGCGCGCAGCGGCGGGTGATCCAGGAAATTTGGAACGATTTAGGGCGCGACGTTCCGATGAACCGGTTGCTGCAGGGCGACGTCGGCAGCGGCAAGACGCTTGTCGCCGCAGCCGCCGTTCTGGCGGCGGCCGCAAACGGTTTACAATCGGCCTTGATGGCGCCCACCGAACTGCTGGCTTGGCAGCATGCGAGCAAGCTCGCGCCATTGCTCCAGCCCTTCGGCCTCGGCGTGGAGGCCGTCTTTGGCAGCCAGAGCGCGCGGTCGCGCCGGGGGGCGCTCGAAAAGCTCTCCAGCGGCGAGGCGGCGCTGGCGGTCGGTACGCACGCGCTGCTTACCGAAGGCGTCGACTTTGGGCGGCTCGGACTCGTCATCATTGACGAACAGCACCGATTCGGCGTCGAGCAGCGGGCCCGTTTACGCGGCAAAGGATCGTCACCGCACACCCTTCACATGACGGCGACGCCGATTCCACGAACGCTCGCGCAGTCGGTCTACGCCGACCTCGATATCTCGCTCATCGACGAGCTGCCGCCGGGCCGCACGCCGATCGAAACCTTTGCGGTTCGCACGAGCCGCTTGAGCCGGGTCTACGACTTCATTCGAAAAAACGTCGCCGAGGGGCGTCAGGCGTATATCGTCGCGCCCGCCATCGAGGAGGGGGAGAACGAGCTTACGAGCGCGATCGCCGAAGCCGAGCGGCTGCGCCGCGACGTCTTCACGGACCTGCGATTGGGATTGCTCCACGGGCGACTGCCATCACGCGAGAAGGAGCAGATCATGGCGAGCTTCGTTCGCGGCGAGCTCGACGTGCTGGTTGCGACGACGGTCGTTGAAGTCGGCGTGGACGTCGCGAATGCCACGGTGATGGTGGTTCTCGATGCACATCGCTACGGGCTGGCCCAGCTCCATCAGTTACGCGGACGCGTCGGTCGAGGCGCCGCGAAGTCGTTTTGCATCTTCGTCTATCCCGACGATACGAGCAGCGAGCGGCTCGCGATATTGACGCGCTCTACCGACGGCTTCGAGATTGCCGACGAAGATCTGCGCCTTCGAGGACCGGGGCAGCTTTCGGGGACGATCCAGTCGGGGGCTGCGGACCTGCGCCTGGGCGATTTGGTGCGCGACATTGCGGTTTATCGCTCCGCGAAGGCGGCTGCCGAGGAGATCGTGGCGGGCGATCCGCTGCTGGCGCGTCCGGAACACGCCGGGTTGCGGGCCATGCTTGCGGCCCAGCCGAGCACGCGCGCGTTGCTGGTTTCGTCGTGAGGGTTCACGAGCCGCGGCGCGAATAGCGCCGCCAATGTATAAGCCGGGCATCTTTATCGCGGTCGCGACGGCCGTGCTCTTTTCCTTGCTGGGAGCGGGCGGCCGTGCAGCATCAGCCGATGTGGCGCGCGCGACCCTCTCGAACGGCCTGCGGGTCATCGTCGTCCGCAACACGCTGGCGCCGGTGGTTACGACGGTTCTTGACTACGAAGCCGGCTCCGACGAGCAGTGGATTCCCGGGCTCGCACACGCGACCGAACATATGATGTTCCGCGGAAGCGCCACGCTCTCGTCCTCTCAGCTCATGGATGCGGTTGGAATTACCGGCGGCGACTTCGATGCGGATACGACGACGACCGTGACGCAATATTACTTTACGGTTCCGTCGGCCTATCTCGATATCGCGCTGCGGGCCGAACGGTCGCGCGCCACCGGGCTGCTGATGTCGCAGAAGCTGTGGGCCCAGGAGCGCGGGGCGATCACGCAAGAGGTGCAGCAGGATCAAAGCGACGCCTTCTACCGGCTCTTCGTAAAGATGCAGGACCGGCTCATCGGCGGCACGCCCTACGCCAAGAACACGCTGGGAACGGTCGCCGATTTCGCCAACAAGGTCAATAGCGCGCAGTTGTTGCGCTTCTACCATACCTGGTATCATCCCAACAACGCCGTCTACATTATTACCGGCGACGTCGATCCCGCGCAGACCATTGGCGAAGTGCGCCGGCTCTTCGGCGATATTCCGGCAGTCAAACTTCCCGCGCGCGAGCCGGTGCATCTGCAGCCGCTCAAAGCCGCAATCTTTCACGATAAATCGGATCAGGCGTATACCGCCGTCGCCTTGGGCTATCGCTTCCCCGGCTACGACAGCTCCGATTACGCGACCGGCCAGATATTGGGTGACGTGCTCTCGAGCGCCCGCAGCAATCTGGGCGGCATGGCCTATACGGGAGAAGCCCTGGGCGCGGGTTTTGAGGCCGAAGCCTTCCCCAAAGTAGGCCTTGGCATCGCGTTTGCCGCCGTTCCCGTCAGTGTACCGCCGGAGACCGCGGAGCGCGAACTGCGCGGGATACTCGACGGCTACAAGCGGACCGGAGTCCCACCGGAGCTCGTGGAGGCCGCCAAGCTGCGCGAGATTTCGCAGCTCGAGTTCAACGCGAACTCTATCGAAGGTCAGGCTTTGGAGTGGAGTCAAGCCGTCGCCGTACAAGGCCTTTCGTCGCCCGACGACATGGTCGAGCAGTATCAGCGAGTCAGCGTTGCCGCAGTGGACCGGGTCTTGCGCACCTATGTCGACAACCAGCGGGCCGTCGTCGTCTATGCGGTACCGCAAAACGCCGGCGCGGCGAAGCCCAGCGGGCAGATGGCCAAAGAGAACAACGAGATTCCGCCCAGCTCGCACGAGCCGCTGCCGACCTGGGCGCAGCACGTTCTCGACAACCTGCACGTGCCGCGGCAGACGATATCGCCGAGCGATACGACCCTCGCAAACGGGATTCGTTTGATCGTGCAGCCCGAGCGCATCTCTCACACCGTCGTCGTCGCGGGCGAGATTCAAAACAACGAAGATCTTCAAGTGCCGTCAGGACTGGAAGGCGTTGCCGACGTCACGGCCGGCCTGCTGCCCTACGGAACGACGACCTACGGCCGCATCGCATTCCAAACCGAGCTCGACAAGATCGCGGCGTCGACCGACGCAGGAACCAGTTTTGGGCTCGACGTGCTGTCGTCGCAGTTCGACCGCGGAATGCAGTTGCTCGCCGACGAGGAGCTCCACCCGGCCTTTCGACCCGCGGATTTTGCCGTCGTGCAACAACAGAACGAGGGTGAGCTTGCCGGAGACATGACGACGCCGCAGCATCTGGCAGAGGTCGCTTTGAATAAGGCCCTCTACCCGCCAGGCGATCCCGAGCAGCGCTTCGCGACGCCGAAGAGCGTCGGTTCACTGGGGCTTGCCGACGTCAAGAGCTGGTTCGCGACGGCCTATCGTCCCGACCTCACGACGATCGTGGTGATCGGCGATACGACGCCCGAAGCGGCAAAGGCGATCGTCGAAAAATACTTCGGAGCATGGAGTGCGACGGGGCCGAAGCCCAACGTCGATCTTCCGACCGTTCCCCTCAACGTGGCAAGCCAGATCGACGTACCCGCAACGGGACGCGTGCAATCCTCCGTGCGTCTGATGGAAACCCTCGATCTGGTTCGCAGCGATCCCGCCTGGCCCGTCCTTCAGCTGGCCAACAGCGTCTTGACGGGCGGGTTTTACTCGTCGCTGCTCTTTCACGATCTGCGCGAAGTTCATGGCTACGCGTATTCGATCGAAAGCCGGTTTGCCGCGAACAAAACGCGCGCGACATTCGCTTTGGAATACGGCTGCGACCCGCAAAACGTCGTGCCGGCCGAGTCGCAAATCCGGGCCGTCTTGGAACGGTTGCAGCGCGAGCCGATCGAGCCCGACCGGCTGCTGCGCGCCAAGGCCTTGCTGATGGGCGACGTTCCGATCCGCGAGGCCAGTTACGACGGCGTTACCGGACAGTTGCTGCGCTATGCGTCGCTCGATCTGCCGCTCGATCAGAACGTCGTCGATGCCCGCGCGCAGCTCGACGCGACCCAGGAGAGCGTTCGAGCCGCTTTGGCCAAGTACGTTCGGCCGAGCGCCTTTGTGCGCGTCGTAACGGGGCCGGGGCCGTGAATGCGATCCACGGTATCGGCTTCGATCTGGATCACACGCTGGCGATCGACAATCATCTCGAGCGCGTCTGCTTCCTGCGCCTGCTAAAGAGCACCACATCGCGAGGCGGCCGGAGTCTGGGCACGCTGGCCGACGAAATCGATGCCATCGATCGCCTGTTGCAGCGCCAGCGCAGCGGCGAGCTCACGATTGATGAAGTCGTGCGCCTTTTCGCGGCAGAGCATGGTTTGTCGAGCGGCGACTGGTTTGTCGAGTCGTTCCGGAGGATGGCGGTGGAGAGCGTCGAGGAGTTTCTGGTTCCGCTCCCGGGAGTCGAGCAGACAATGGAAGAGCTGCAAAAACGCGGAATCCAGGTTGCCGTGCTGACCAATGGCTGGGATCCCTTGCAGAAGCGTAAGGCGGAGCTGGCCGGCTTCCGCGGGCCGGTTGTGGTATGCAGCGAGCTGGACGAGCGCAAGCCGTCGACGCGCGCTTTCGAGCGTCTCTTGCACGCCCTGGGCACGCAGCCGCAAGAAACCTGCTACGTCGGAGACGACCCGCGCGACGACGTCGCCGGGGCGCAGAATGCCGGACTGCAGGCGGTGTGGATCGATTGGGAGGGGCGTGAGTACCCCGACGACCTGCGGCCGCCCGCCCATAGAATTCACGCCCTTGTGGAGCTGCTGGCGATCGTTCCGCAGTGCGTGCGCGCGTCGTGATCGGCCGCGGGATTCTCGCCTGCGTCGTCTGCCTCGTCGTTTGCACGGGTATGGCGGCGCCCGCCGACTATCAAGGGAAGCTCGTCGATCTCGAGCGACGCTATACCATGTGGGGCCTCCAAGAGAACCCGTCGGCCGCGACCGATGCCGGGATTCACACCTACGATACGCTGCTGGCAGACTATTCGCCCGAAACGCAAGCCGCGCAGATGACGAAGCTGCGCCGCTATCGCAACGAGCTGGCTGCGCTCCAGCCGCCGCCCGGCGCGACCGCGCACGAGCGAGTCGATTATTTGCTGATTCGCTCGAATATCGAGGCCGACTGGTGGGACCGGACCGTTTTGCGAGGATTGCAGCGCAATCCGAGCTTGTACGAAGGCGAGTGCAGCAACGGGATATTCTCGCTCGTCAAGCGCCAATACGCCGGCGATGAAGTTCGCGTCCGCGCGGCAATCGCGCGGCTGCGCGCGTGTCCCCGCGTGCTGGCTCAAGGGCGGGCGAATCTCACGCAGCCCGTTCGGGAGTTCGCGCAGATTGCGTCGGAGGACATTCGCGACGGCGACTCGCTTTACACGACGACGCTCGATGAAATCGCGCGAGATACGTCGCCCTCGACGCGCGCCGATCTCGCCCAGGCGCAGGAAAGCGCTCTCAAAGCCCTGCACGCCTACCGCAGCTGGCTCGACGCGCACATGAACGGCTTTGCCGCGGGCGGCTTCGCGGTGGGGCGCAAACAGTACGATTGGTTTCTCAAACGCGTCCTGCTGCTGCCGTTCGACTCCACCCAGGTTGCCGAAATCGGGCGACTGGAGCTGGCGCGAGATCGCGCGCTGGAAACCTGGGAAGCGAGCCGCGACGCCCACGAGCCGCCGTCCACTCCGCCGCCGGCATTCGCTTCCAAGGAGGCGTTCTTAGCCTACTACGAGCGCAGCCTGGCGCGGCTGATCTCGTTCATTAACTCCCACGAAATCGTGGACATCCCGTCGTATATCGGTCCGTTCCACATCGTCGAAGTTCCAAAGGCGCTGGCGGCAACCTATCCCGGCGGATTCATGAACCCGCCGCAGATGTTTTCCAGCGACTCGCAAGGCTTCTATTTCGTTCCGGATTTCAGTTCGTCGAATCAGAGCTTTTTCGTGGAGCAGGCACGCCAGTCGGTTTTGCCGTTGCTCGGCCACGAGGGCATTCCGGGGCATTTCATGCAGTTTACCTACGCCTATCACAATCCGGACTTCGTCCGCCACGTGCAAGGCGACGGCGTATTCGCGGAGGGTTGGGCCTTTTACGGTGAAGAGATGCTGATGCGCGAAGGGCTGTACGAAGACGATCCGGGCGCTCGCCGCCAAGTGATTCACCTGATGCGCCACCGCGCGACCCGCATCGGCGTCGACGTCGGCTTGGCGACCGGCGCGATGACGTTGCCGCAAGCGATTGCGTACTTCGAAAAGAACGCCGGCATCGACGCGGAGACGGCACGCGGCGAGGCGACCCGCTTCGCGATGGATCCCGGACAAGCCATCGATTATCTCGTCGGAAAAACGCAGATCGAAACCCTGTTGGGGCTCGTGCGCGACCGCGAGGGCGACGGCTTTTCGCTGCGGCAGTTTCACGACCGGCTGCTCTCGTACGGCACCGTGCCCTATTCGACGATTCGCTACGAATGGTTGGGCGACGATTCGTGGCTCCGCCCATCCTTGCTGCCGCTCGCGCCGCAGGAGTTCTAGGTTAGCATGCCGCGGATTACCGGTGGATCGCTGGGTAGCCGAAAGCTTCGTTCGCCGAAGGGTACGAACGTGCGTCCCACGCCGGGGCGGGTCAAGGAGTCGCTCTTTTCGATCTTGATGAATCGCCTCGACGGCGCCGCGGTTTTGGATCTTTTCGCCGGCACCGGCGCGATCGGTTTTGAAGCGGCGTCACGCGGAGCCGCCCGCGTCGTCGCGGTGGAAGGCCAGCGCGACGTCGCCAATGCGATCGAAGAAGCGGTCAAGCAGCTGGGAATCCAGGATGTGGTCACGGTCTTTCCGGCGCCCGCGGAGCGCGCGCTCTACCGCCTCGAAGGCCCGTTCGACATCGTCTATCTCGACCCGCCCTATGCCGATCCGGTGCCGCTGCAGCTCTTTCACCTCTTGCTAGAGCGCAAATTGCTCGCTCCCGAAGCGATCGTCGTGTACGAGCACGCCGCCAAGCGAATCCTGCCACAGATACCCGGGTATCGTTCGGTGCGCGAAGAAGTCTACGGCGATGTCGGCCTCGCCTTCCTGACGCCGGAATCTTGACGAACGGCAAGCTCGAGCGCGTGACGCGCGCCGTGTACCCGGGATCGTTCGATCCGCCTACGAACGGTCACTTGGACGTGATCGAGCGCGCCGCGGGATGTTTCGGCGAGCTCATCGTCGCCATCGTCGTCAACCCCCAGAAGCGCGCGCCGATGTTCTCCTTGGAAGAACGGGAAGATATGCTCAAGGCCAGCGTTGCAGGCATCGGCGGCGTGCGCGTCGAGCATTTTCGCGGCCTGCTCGCCGACTACGTGAAAGCTGCCGAAGCCGACGTTATCGTGAAGGGCCTTCGGGTCGTCTCCGATTTCGAGAGCGAAATGTCGGCCGCGATGATGAACCGCTCGCTTTCCGACGTCGATACGCTCTTTCTGATGGCGGATCACGAGTACTCGTTCGTCAGCTCCAGCCTCGTCAAAGAGGTGTTCTTTCTCGGCGGCGACGTCGCCGCGCTCGTCCCCGAACCCGTTCTTCGCGTGATGGCGGAGAAACGCAACAGCTTGCAACGGAGGTAGTAATGTCGGTTTATCGCGTGCTTGACAAACTCGAGGCTTACGTTCACGAAGGGACGTGGTTGCCGGCCGGTTATCGCATCCTCTCGGAGGAGCGGCTGATCGAGCTGCTCGAGAAGATCAGAGCCTCGTTGCCTGAGGAAGTCGGGCGGGCCAAAGCGATTGCCAGATCTCACGACAGCATGATGCGAGCCGCGCAAGAGAAGGCGCAGGCGATCGTCGACGAAGCGGCGAGCAAGCACGACGAGTTGGTCGAGGACAATGAAATCGTCAAGCGCGCTCGCACGACCGCGGATGTTTTACTTCGCGAGGCCGAGGAAAAGGCACGCAAAGTTCGCGAGGGAGCCGACCGCTATGCCGCTGACGTGCTAGTCGAGATGGAGACGCGCCTGTTCGGTGCGCTCGGCGCAGTCCGTAAAGGGCGCCAAGTGCTCGACGGTCAGCGGCAAAGTGCGGAGCGCCCGCTCGATGAAGCCGCAGCGAAGAGCAAGCGCGCGGCCTTCGACTTACAAACCGCTGCCGACGAGACCGCCGCTTTAGAGACGGTGTAGCCGTCTGAGAGGGCCGGGTTGCGGGCATAAGTCAAAGCATGAAACAGCTTGCAACCATGCTCGCGCTCGCCGGGATGCTGACTGCGCCGGCGCTAAGCGATCAGCTCGGCGGCATCTCCGGCACGGTCGTCGATGCGAAGACCGGCCAGCCGATGGCGCACGCGACGCTCTATTATTATCGAAGCCCGTATCTCGAGAACGGACCGAATCACATCGCCACGCTTACGACGAACAGCCGCGGCTCGTTCAGCGACATTACGTTGAACCCAGGGCGCTACATCGTCATGGCGAGATTCCCCGGTAAGGTCGAAGGGTGTGCGGTCGATGACGTGATGGGCGGCGAGGTTACTCGCATGCGCATCGAAATCGGTCACGACGCCATCATGTGCACGGGACCGCGCGTCCACTCCGCGCTCGTGGATCCAAACGCTACGGCGGACGTCTACCGGATCTAAACTGGGGGCGCCGCGACGTTCGCGGCAAAGGCTTCCAGTTTCGGGCGGTCAATGGCGCGCACGCGTCCGCGGTCGAGTTCGAGGGCGCCCGCGTTCTTGAGACGTAGCAGCGCGCGCGCCGCCATGTCGCGAACGGTGCCGGCCGCGGCCGCGATCTGGGCCTGAGAGAGGTTCTCGACTCCCGGAAGCCCAGGTGCCATCGCGACCGACGCGCGCGCGTATCCCAGCAAGAACTTTGCGACACGCTGCAACACGTGGGCGAAGGCCAGGTCGGCGATCGTGTCGATCGAGCGCCGCCGAGCTTGCGACGACGCGATCAAAAATCCCAGCGCGAGCTCGGCGTCGCTGCGGGCAGCGTGAACCACGGCTTCGCTGGGAAGCGTCACGATCGTCGCGTCCATCAACGCTTCGGCACGCGTCGTGGCGCCGCCGCCGTCGAAGGTTCCGCTCTCGTTAAGCGTGTCGTGCGTCAAGCGTTCGCCGATGGTGTGCGTCTTGCCGTCGGGCGAGAGTAGGGTGTAGATTACCTTGCCGCTCTTGACGATCCCGAGATACGGCCACACCTCGCCTTCGTCGAAGATCGTCTCGCCGGCTTTGTAGGTGCGCTCGCTCATCTGAGCGGCCAACTCCTTGATCGTGCTCGCCTTGGCAGAGGTAAAGGCCGCGACATAGGTTAGGAAGGCTTCGCCGTCAGCGTTTTCATCGATTCGTTCGAGGCGGACGGTCCACCGGCTGGCGCCGAGGTTTCGCGCGTCCCACGAAAACCGCGCCGGGCGCAGCTGCGCCATCTCGTTCCGAAGTGCGCGTGGGTCGGTCTCTTCGGTAATCTCCAAGGCGCTTCCGATCGGAAGCTTGTCGAAGGACTCGAGTATCAGCGCCGTCCTGGTCGCAGGAACGAGCGACCGGGCATCGAGCGTGATCGCGGCGGGTCGGTTCATGGGCATACGCCGCCGGTCTTAGGGACGGTCCGCGACGGCGCCTGCCGGGACGCGGGCAACCGTTGCGGAATAGTCGCGGTCGATATGAGCAATTCGATGCAGGACAGCGATATCGTCATTCTTGCCGGAGCCCGCACGCCGTTCGGCAACCTCGGCGGCGAACTGGCGAGCCTGACGGCCACCGACCTCGCCGTCGCGGCCGCCGAAGCGGCGATCGGGCGCAGCGGCGTCCCTAAGGAAGCCATCGACGAGGTGGTCTTCGGCAACGTCATTCAGAGCAGCGCCGATGCGATCTATCTCGCGCGACACGTAGGGCTGCGGGCGGGGCTGCCGGTCGGCGTGCCGGCCCTTACGCTCAACCGGCTGTGCGGCTCGGGGCTGCAAGCGATTCTATCGGCCGCGCAGTCGCTGGCGTTGGGCACCGCCGGCTACGCGCTGGCTGGCGGGACCGAAAATATGAGTCAGGCACCGCACGTAGTTCGGGGGGCGCGCCAAGGCTTTCGTTTGGGGCAGGACGTGGCGTTCGAAGATTCGCTCTGGACCGCGCTGATCGATTCGTACGGCAATACGCCGATGGCGATTACCGCCGAAAATCTGGCCAAGAAGTACGGCATATCGCGCGCGGAGTGCGACGAGTTTGCGCTGGCCAGTCAGGAGCGCGCACTGGTCGCGCAGAGCAGCGGCTACTTTGCCGACGAGATCGTCGCGGTTGAGGTTCCGGGGCCGAAGGGCTCGACCGTACGCGTTGAAAAAGACGAAGGCCCGCGTGCGGGCTTGACGATGGAGAAACTCGGCAAACTGCCCGCGCGCTTCGTGAAAGACGGCGTCGTGACGCCCGGAAACGCCAGCGGAATTACCGACGGTGCCGCGGCCGTGGTCCTGACGACGGTAAAACGCGCGCGCGAAGACGGCCTGCAGTGGATGGGGCGCCTCGTCTCCGCCGGCGTCGTCGGCGTGGACCCGTCGATCATGGGAATCGGTCCCGCGTTTGCGATTCCGAAAGCACTGGAGCGCGGCGGCGTCGCTGCTGGCGACATAGCCGTCATGGAAATCAACGAGGCCTTTGCCCCGCAGGTCATCGCCTGTCTGCGCGAGATGGGAGCTTCGACAGACTCAGCACGGGCTGAGACGTTGAACCCCCACGGCGGCGCGATTGCCCTCGGCCATCCGCTGGGCGCCTCGGGTGCGCGGCTCGCGCTCACGGCGCTTCACGAACTGCGCCGGCGCGGCGGCGGTTACGCGATCGCGTCGGCATGCATCGGAGGCGGCCAGGGCATCGCAGCCCTTTTCCGTGCGGAGTAGCGCTTCGACGCGCAAGCTCTTTACCGCCGGTCGATTCTGGGACGCGCTTGCGGCGCTCGTAATCGGCTTTGCGATCTGGAAAATCTTCGTCGCCCCGCGCTCGTTTGAAAGGCCCGGCGCGCATCCCGCGCCTGCGGCGATTTACCAACGGCTAAACGGCGGCGCTTTTCGGATTGCCGACGAGCGCGGCCAGGTGCTGTTCCTCGATTTTTTCGCGAGCTGGTGCGAGCCGTGCAAACTGGAGCTGCCGCTCGTCGAAACATGGTCGCGAGAGCATCCCGCCGCGACCGTCGTGCCGGTCGACATCGGCGAAGATCGACCGATTGCCGTTGCATTTGCGCGACGATACCATTTGCAAAACGTCGCACTCGATCCGGAGAGTAACGCGCGAGCACTGTTTGCAGTGCAAGGCCTTCCGACGGTCGTGGTGATCGATCGGAGCGGATTCGTCCGAGCAAAATGGGAGGGGCTCAACCCCGCGATCGCATTAGCAATGAGCAACGCGCTCTCAACCTTCGAGCGTTAACGGCCTTTCCAGGCGGGCTTGCGTTTTTCCAAGAAGGCGCTCGTGCCTTCTTGGATGTCTTCGGTATCGACGAGCGTGCCGAACTCGAGCGCCTCGAGTTCTAGTCCGTCGTCGATCGAAAGATGAGCGCCGTTGTTGATGACGCGCTTGCAGGCGGCGATGGCTAAGGGAGCCTTGGACGCGATGAGCGTCGCAATCCGTCTTGCCTCGTTCAAGAGTTCGGCGGCGGGTACGACGCGAGTGACGAGGCCGATCCGCAGCGCCTCCGGCGCGTCGATGATTTCGCCCGTCAGGCAGAGATGGGTCGCCACGCCTTTGCCGGCGAGCCTCGTCAAACGTTGCGATCCCCCGTAACCCGGGATCAGTCCGAGGTTGACCTCTGGCTGACCGAACTTCGCGTTCTCGCTCGCAACGCGGATGTCGCCGGCCATGGCGATCTCGCAGCCGCCGCCAAGCGCGAATCCGTTGATCGCCATCACGACGGGCTTGCTGAGGCGCTCGATCTGACGGGTGAGAGCCTGACCCGTGCGAGCTTTGTCGGCACCGGAGCCGGCCGACGCCAACGCGTTGAGCTCGGAGATGTCGGCGCCCGCGGCGAAGGCTTTCTCTCCCGCGCCGGTAACGACGATCGCGCGGACTTTATCGTTGTGCTCCATTTCGCGCAGCGCGGTTGAAAGCTCGTCCAAAAGCTGCGAACGCAACGCGTTGAGAACGGTCGGACGGTTGAGCGTAATGATGCCGAGCGGCTCTTCGATCGCGACCAGGATGTCTTCAAATGCCATGTTCAACCTTATGATTTGATAAAGGATGCAGGTTCCTTCGTTGGATTGCGCGGAAGTGCCCCCTGCTATACTAGCGGCATACGTTCATGGGAGGTGAGGGTGGCGGTGCGCACGGCGTATCATGAGGCATTGGAAGGAACCAGGCTCGATGTCGTTCGCCTCGGCGCGTTGGTGAGCGATGCGATTCGCGTTGCGGTCGATGCACTCGACAATCGCGATGCCGCCGCGGGAGCCCGCGTCGTCGCCGGGGACGATACGATCGACGATCTTCGCCGGCGCATCGAGGCGCACTGCATCGAGCTTATCTGGAGGCAGCAGCCGGTGGCGGGCGAGCTGCGCGAGATTGCGGCGATGTTGGAAATCGCCACCGATCTCGAGCGAGTCGGCGACTATGCCGTCGACATTTCGAAGAACGCCATCAAGCTCTCCGATCAGCCGATGCGGCCACAAAAGGTCGAAATCGATCGCATCGCCAGCGTCGCGCACGGACTCTTGCTCGATGCGATGCGCGCCTATACGGAGCGAGATCCAAACCTCGCGAGCACCGTGATCGATCGCGACGACGAGGTGGATAAACTCTACAAGCGCAGCATCAAACTGCTGCAGGCCGAGATGCGCGCCGACCCGGAGATCATACGCCCCGGAACGCGGTATCTCTTCGTTCTGGCATCGTTGGAACGCGTGGGCGATCGTGCGGGCAATATCGCTTGGCACACAAAGGACATGATCGGCGCGGAGTGAGCACGCCGCTTAGCCGCAGCGAGTTTGGAGTTACCCGGCAGTACGTCTATTTGAATCACGCCGCCGCGGGTGTGCTCCCCGCTTCGACGGTTGCGGCGATTGAGGAGTTCGTCCGCGCGCACGCCGATGGCGGCGTTCTCGGCACGTTTCCGTACGATCTCAAGATGGCCGAATATCGCGCGAAGATCGGCGGTTTCATCGGAGCCGGTGGAGCGGAGATTGCGACGCTGGCCAATACCGGCGCCGGCGCGAACACCGTGGCGCTCGGAATCGATTGGAAACCGGGCGACGAGGTCGTGCTCTGCGACAACGAGTTCCCCGCCAATGTGATTCCATGGCTTGGCCTGCGCCGTCGTGGGGTCGACGTGCGGTTGATCCCGACGCGAGAAGAGCGACTGACACCGGAGCGCTTGCAGCGGGAGCTTTCGCCGCGAACGCGCGTCGTGACGGTCTCCTGGGTTTCGTATGCCGACGGCTACCGCCACGACCTCGCCGGCTTGGCCGCCGTGGCCCACGAAGCGGGCGCGCTGCTCTGTGTGGACGCGATCCAAGGGTTGGGCGTTTTCCCGCTCGACGTGCGCGCCCTCGGTATTGATGCTTTATACGCCGGCGCGGGAAAGTGGATGCTCGGCTTGCACGGCGCCGCATTTCTTTACGTGAGCCCCGGCCTGGGCGAGCGCTTGGCGGTTGCGATGCCCGGATGGCGATCGCTGGCGGATATGTGGGACTTTCACAACTACGAGCAGCCCTTCTCACCGGAAGCGTCGCGCTTTGAGAGCGGGACGCCGAATTTGCTCGGAGCCCTCTCGCTCGTCTGCGCCATCGATCTCTTCGAGCGTACCGGACCGCAGGCCATCGCGGAGCACGTTCTGGCTTTGACCGACCGGCTGTGTGAAGGACTTGCGGCTCTGGATGCGGAGTTCTCCACCTTGCGAGGACGGAGTTGCTCTTCCGGCATCGTAACCTTTAACATCCCCGGCATCGACAGCATGGCGCTCGGACGAGCGCTGGAGAACCAAAAAATCGTGACGACCTATCGCACCGGCGGCATTCGAGTCTCGCCGCATGGCTATAATACGGCGCAAGAGATTGACGTTATGCTAAACGCGGTCGCGCATCATGCGCGAACAAAGGTAACGGTTTAAACGTTGATACCGGCATTCGTGCTCGCGGCCGTTGCGACGACCGTTACTTTTCCCGCAGCCGGCGCGTACAACTATACTGCGTCGATGAGCGGACAACCGATCGGGCAGTGGAACGTGACCGTCAAGCGCAGCGATTCCGCCACCGAGATCGACGAAAACTCGTGGGCATCGCTGATGGGGATGACGCTTTCGGCGAAGGCAACGCTCGCGCTAGCGGTGGACCTTTCGCCGACGAGATATACCGGGAACTATCGCGCGGCGGGCCAGAACGTCGGCGTTACGGTCGCGCTAACTCCTGCTTCGGCGACGATCACCGGTACGCAGAGCACCTCCGCCCGTACGGTAGCGCTGGTGGCGGATACGCATCATTTCGTCGTGATCGAACCGGGATTACTTGCCGGTCTCTTCGCGCTTCCGGCGCAACTGGCGTCATGGAACGAGTCGACGGTGACGTGGCTTTCGCCGGTGACCGGTGCGGCGCAACCGCTGATGAAGGGCGCGGAATCTGCTGGAGCGCGACCTTCCGGCATTCCCACCCAAGACGTCGAGCTTGCGCTAACGGGTCAGACTGCGGCCACGATCTGGTACGACCCGGCGAGCCTCGTACCGGATCGGATCGAGGTTCCCTCGCAGAACGCGGTCCTCACCCGCGTGCACTAAGTATCCCAGTTATTGCGAGCCGATGGCCGCGCTCGCTGAACGCCAACATCGCTAGAGAGCAAGTGCGGCGCGGCGAACCTTCTTAGGTGCCAATTTGGCCTAATACGGAGGTCAGCACATGAAGATTTTGGCTGAGTATGCGCTGGCCATCGTCGCTTCAGCGGCATTGCTGGTCGGATGCGGGGCATCGCAAGCGACGAACGGCACGCCGGGTTCTTTGCCGCTTTCCAATTACCACGCGCAAAAGAGGTCGCAAGGCGCAAGCCGCCTTACCTCCATCGTTCACTACGTCTACGTGACCAACGGTCGCTCCGGCAAAGTTTCTGCCTTCGTCATGAACGCGAAGAGTGGTGCCCTGAAGCCGGTGCGGGGATCGCCCTTTGCCGCGGGCACCAATCCGATCGGCGTAGCGATCGATCCGGCGGGAACGTTCGTCTACGTCACCAATCACGGTTCCAACAACGTTTCCGCTTATGCCGTGAACACGAGCAGTGGTGCCTTGATGCAGGTGCAAGGATCGCCCTTTGCAACGGGTCGTCCTCGCACAAACGCAGTGGCGATCGATCCGACGGGCGAGTTCGCCTACGTGGCAAATACTGGCAGTCATCGGGGACGTGTTTCTGCCTTCGCCATCAACGCAAGCAGCGGTGCCTTGACCCCGGTGAACGGGTCGCCATTCAGGGCTGGCGACAGACCGATGGACGTGGTGGCCTTGAGCGGAATCCTCGAGTCGTAGGCTGGCGAGCCACTTGCGATCTCGGACCGACGGCTTGCGAGCACCTGGGCGGTGGATTGATCCCGAGCCGCAGGAAAGACTTCGGGCGCGCCCGACAGACGAATCCTAGGTAACGATTCGAAACTGCGCCGGCTCGAGCGACTTTACCGTTTGGGATCCGAGCGGTAATCCGCGCAGGAGCCTTTCGAGCACGCTGAGCGTGCCGCGATGTCCGACGACGAGCCAGCGCAGCGGCTGACGCAGCTTTGCGACGACGGGCTGCAGCCGGCGTGCCACGTCCGCAAAGCTCTCGCCCTGCGGTGGACGGAAATGCACCGGATCGTGCCGCCGCTGCACGAGGCCGGACGGATCGTTGGCCTGCGCCCATTCCAGCGTCTGGCCCTCCCACGTACCAAAATCGACTTCGCGAAGCGCGGATTCGATTTCGAACGGAAGCTGCGGCGCGGCGATCTCGCGCGTCTCTAGGCAGCGCCGCATGGGACTGACCAAGCACCGGTCAAACTGAAAGGCTTGCAACTCGGTTTGAAGTTGCCGGCATTGCTCGCGTCCCAGGGGGCTCAACGGCACGTCGGTTCTGGAGAGAAAGTGACCGGCGAGATTGCTTTCCGTCACGCCGTGCCGGCAGAGAACGATCGCGCGCAAGCGCGTCTTATGAGGCGGTGCGCAAAATCGACGAGGTCATGACGGCGTCGGTCATGCCGTGGATCAGCTTCTTGTCCGCGGGCGCAATCGTCGCTAGAACGCCTCCGAGCACCACGCTCTCCTCACCGGTTACGAAGTAGTAGGGGCACAGGCGCACCCGGCCTTCGTACTCACGTATCTCATCGCGTTCCCGATCGAAATAGTTCTGTCGAATCAGTTTACCCTTATGAAATCGCTGGAGAATGTAGGGCGTCCGCTCGTACGAGGTCAGCGCGATCTCAATCGCCGAGTTCCATTCCTCGCGCGTCAGATCGTCACCGATCTTTACGCCGCGCGAGCCCCAGGCCAGCTGCGAGAAGCCCGACGGTTTAATGACGTAGGCGCGCTCGCTCTTCGGCAGCGTGCTCAACTGCCGGAAGTCCGAGACCGGCGCGCCGCCGGCCTCCAATCCCGCGACGACGCCTTGCGGCGGCATCTGGCGCGGATCGATCACCCAGGTCTTCGGAAAGAGGCGCAGGAGCCGCTCGAAGACGTCCTTGCCAAGCTCGTTGTGCCACAACGTCGCGAGTGCGTGGTGGTGAAGCAGCGCGAATGCCAGTTTTTCCTCGAGCGAGGCCTTCGGCGCCGGCACGATGCGGACGCGATTGTGGCGCGCGGCGTAAAGCATCAGCTCTTGTTTAGGCACGTTGAATAAGTCGAAGAGTTCGAAGTTGCGATAGATGGCGTCGAGCCGAGCCTCGCGGCCGTCTTCGTGGCGAATGAAGAGGCCGTCTTCGCTGAACGTAATCTCCTGCGGAGCGCGCACCCACGCATCGGCAAGGCCGAAGCGGCGCAACGCATCGGCAAGCCAGGACATCTCGTTGCGGTAGTCGGCAGACTCCTCCGATACCACGATCGCGACGGTCGGATGCTCGACCCCGGTTACGTGGCGCAGCATCGCGGCAAAGCCGGCCGGAATCCCGTGGTCGCCGCCGGCGCTCTCGTGACCGAGCTGGCAATACGCCTCCGTCATGGCGCCGAGGAATCCCATTCCGCCGGGAATGCTGTCGAGTTCGGTCGCGGCAAAACCGTCGGCGGTGATGATCAGATCGGGGCGGATGACGCCGGGGACGTCTTGCTTGAAACGGTTTTGGCGCCCTAACTTGACGACTTGCTCGGGCTTCCCTTGATCGAGATACTCCGCGATGAAGCCGGGCGCGGTCCCGCGTACGCTGCGATTATAGAGATTGTTGAGCGACCGATAGAAGCGAAGGAGATCGGTACCGAGGCCCTCGATGGTGTCGAGCTGCTGCTGGGACAATGCAAACGGCTCGGGGCTGACGCGCCACGCGATACGGTCGGCTTCGTCTTGAACTCGGAAGAGGCCGGGCGGTATCGCTTCGTAGAGGTAGTGCGCTTGCTCTCGAGCCGTGAGATTGGGAATGGTTGCCGTACAAGGCATAGGGAAAATGAACTCTCCTCTAACGACAGCCGTCGGGGATCTTGGAGCTGCTGAAGGCAATGTAGCGGCGGCGCATACCTTGCTCTAGAGCGGGGGGAGCGCCCTCGCGGTTGCAGTTGGGTGCGCCCGACCCCAGGCGAGGCTCACTTAATCGTGATCGCGCCCGGCGTGAGCAGCGCCCCCTCGACGTGCACCAGGCCTTGGACGTAGGCCAGCGTGAGATGCAGCGTGCCGCTGAGGCCAAGCTTTGAAAGGTCGAGGCTCTCCAAGACTCGAGAGACGCCTTCGCCGGCAAGAAAGTGCAGGTCGTTCGCGCGACGCAGCGAGCGGCCCGACGCCGAATAGGTGGCGACAACCGGAACGATCATCTCCGCAGTCCCCGTGGAACGCGGCGCGGCTGTAACGCAGTAGGAGACGGTTACCGGGGTTCCTTGCACGGTTAGAACCTCCACCGTGCACTGGGCGGCATTTGCGCTGCCGGCGGTCAGAGCCGCCAGGGCAATCAAGAGCGCCAACACTCGGGCGATCGTCGGGTTTCTCATCATTTATAAAAGTCCGGTACGGGTCGACCGTATTCCCGTCGAAGAAGGTATTTATGCAAATTCGCCTGCTTGCCTTTGCAAGCCTGCGCGAGATCCTTGAGGCGCCCGAACGGAGCCTCAGCCTGTCTGAGGGCGCCACCGTCGGCGATGCTCAAAAACTTCTAGAGGAGCAGTTTCCGGCTCTGGTACCACATCGCTCGTCCATGCGAATCGCGTGTAACGGGCGGCTCGTCGACTCCGACGGCATGCTGCGCGACGGCGACGAGATCGCGCTGTTCCCCCCGGTGGGCGGTGGATAGCGAGCGCTTTAGCATCGTGCGCGGGCCCGTCGACCCGCGCCGTTTCGAAAGTGTCGCGGGCGCCGGCGAGGGTGCGCTCGTGACCTTTTCGGGCATCGTGCGCGGCACCGCGCACGACGGACGCGCCGTCGTCGGCCTCTCGTACGAAGCTTACGAGACGATGGCTCGCATTGAGTTCGAAGCGATCGATGCACAAGCGCGCGAGCGTTTCGGCGACGTGCGCCTTTGGATCGCCCACGCGGTCGGCGACCTCGCCGTCGGCGACGTCGCAGTCGTTGTGACGGCTGCCGCCCGACATCGCGCCGCGGCATTCGAGGCATGCCGCTTTGCGATCGATCGGCTAAAAGCGCGCGCGCCGATTTGGAAGAAGGAACGGTACGCCGACGGGGCCGCGCAATGGAGAGCTAACGAAACCGATGAGTAAGGTCGAGCTCCTCCACCTTGACGCGCAACGCAATCCGCTCGCCGTCCTGGCATACGAACCGCGGCGGCCGCGCCGCGTCTGCGTGGTCGCCGGTCATGGCTACTCTTCGAGCAAACAGAACCTCGATTTTCTCTGCTCGTTTCTCGCAAGCCACGGTTTGGGAGTCTATAGCCTCGATTTTCCCGGACATAAACTCGGTGCGAGCGGCGGCGAACTTCGCGGCGTCGACGATTGCATCGAAGCGATGTTTCGCGTCATCGCGTTTGCCCGCGAACGCTCCGACGACGTCGTCTACACGCTGGGGCACAGCATGGGAGGGATGACGGCGATTTTCACCGCCGCGCTCGACACGAACGTTCGGGGCACCGTCGCCATCGCTACCGGCTACGGCCGGCCCACGTCGTTGGAGGCCTTGCGAAAGGTGGGCGTAACGGACTTTCGCTCGTCGTACGTCGTCGGCGTAACGCTGCCGGAGTTGGTGGCCGGTGTAGAAGCCCGGTATGACGAGCTCTTGCCGCGGCTTGCCGGCAGGCCGGCGCTCTATGTCGCGGCAAGTCGGGATGCGATGGTGAGCCCGCGAAGCGTTCGCGAGTTGTACGGTCGCGCCCCGGAGCCCAAGACGCTGGCAACGATCGACAGCGATCATACCTATGCGGCGGAGCATTCGCGCGCCGCGGTTTTGGAATGGTTCGACCAGCGGCATCCCGCGCTCCAACGCTCGGAGAGCGCTTCGGAGTGAACGGCGCGAAGCGGCGGCGCTACAGCCGCCATTTGCTGATCCCCGAAGTAGGGCTACGCGGTCAAGAGCGGCTCGCCGCTGCACGCGTGCTGGTGGTGGGCGCCGGGGGACTGGGCTCGCCGGCGTTGCAGTATTTGGCCGCCGCCGGAATCGGGCGTATCGGCGTCGTCGACGACGACGCCGTCGACGAGACCAACCTGCAGCGGCAGACCATCTTTACCACGGCCGACGTCGGCGTCAACAAGGCAGTCGTGGCGGCAGCGCGGTTGCACGCGCTCAATCCGCACGTCCTCGTCGATGCTTTCCCGTTTCGCCTCGATGAGGAGAACGCCCGGCAGCTCGTGCGCGAGAACGACGTCGTGCTCGATTGCACGGATCGTTTCCCAACGCGTTACTTGATCAACGATGCGTGTTACTTGGAGAAAAAGATCGATGTCTACGCCTCGATCTTTCGATTCGACGGACAGCTCAGCGTGCTCTGCGCGCCGGGCGGTCCGTGCTACCGGTGTCTCTATCCACAAGCACCGCCGGCGGAGCTGACACCGACGTGCGCCGACGGCGGCGTCCTCGGCGCGCTCGCCGGACTCATGGGGGCATGGCAAGCCGGGGAGGCGCTCAAGGTTGTTCTCGGGATCGGAGAGCCGCTGGTCGGGCGGCTGCTGCTCGTCGACAGCCTTCAGGCCCGCGTGCGGGAGCTGCGCTTCGAGCGCGAGGCCGAGTGCGAGCTTTGCGGCGCGCGTCCGACGCGTACCGCCATCGACGAGCGCGCGTACGAGCCGGCTGCAGTGGAAAGCGACGTCGCGGAGATCGAGGCGGACGGGCTCGACGAAGCGTTGCGCGATGCAACGTTGCTCGACGTTCGCGAGCCGCACGAAGCCGTGCTCGGCTCGATCGCAGGCGCGGTGCAAATCCCCGCATCGCAGCTCGAGGAGCGGATGTCCGAGCTCGATAGCGCCGTTCGTTACGTCGTCGCCTGCCGGGTCGGCATGAAGTCGCTCTGGGCCGTGCGCCGTTTGCGAGAGGCCGGATTCGAACGTTTGCTGCATTTGCGCGGAGGCTTGCTCGCGTACGCGGCGAGCCGGGAAGAGTTCGAGTTTTTCTAGATGTTGATGAAGCATAAGCCTTTTGGGACGACCGGGGTGGATCTTCCGGTGATCGGACAGGGCACATGGAATATGCCGGAGAGCGGTTCCGCGCGCAGAGAAGCGCAACGCGCGATCGTTCGTGGAATCGAGTTGGGAATGACCCATCTCGATACGGCGGAGATGTACGGCGCCGGCGCCGTCGAGCGCTTTTTGGGGGAGACTATCCACGAGATTCCGCGCGCGAAGCTCTTTATCACTACGAAAGTACTACCAAGCAACGCGAGCTACCAGGGAACGTTGGAGGCGGCGCAGCGCAGCCTGGAGCGGCTACGCTGCGGCTACTTGGACCTGTACTTGCTGCATTGGCCCGGTTCGTATCCGCTGCAAGAGACGATGCAAGCTCTTGAAGCGCTAGTCGAACGGGGAACGACGCGTTTCGTCGGCGTCAGCAACTTCGAGACCGGCGCTATGCTCGAGGCGGCATCCTACCTGCGCGCCGTTCCGCTGGCGTGTAATCAGGTGCTGTACCATCTGGGCGAACGGGGCATCGAACACGAGCTGATTCCGGCCGCGCGTCAACGCGGAATCGCGATCGTGGCGTACACACCCTTTGGCCGGGGAGGATTCTTGCGCATGGCAAACGGGCGCGGCGTCCTCGAAAACGTCGCGCGCAAGCACGGCGCGACGCCGCGGCAGGTCGTGCTTGCCTTTCTCACCCGGGAGCCGAACGTCTTTGCGATTCCGAAGGCTGCGCAGCCGGCGCACGTCCAGGAGAATGCCGCAGCGGGATCGCTCACGCTCGACGCCGGCGACATCGCCGCGATCGACGAAGCATTTCCGCGAGGAAGACCGGGCCCACTGGCGACGTTGTGAGCGAAGCGATAAAGCAACTGGCAGTCCGCACCGCGCTCGAGCTGGGCGCCGGCGCGGTTCGCGTTACCAGCGCACGCGCGGATGAAGAGTCTCGCCGCAGAATGCAAGCGGCCTTCGCTCGCCGGGACTTTCTTTGCTGGAGCTTCGACGACGAGTACGCCCGCCGCGCGACCGACCCCGGCGAGCTATGCGCCGGAGCGCGCAGCGTTCTCTGTATCGCGCTTCCATATAACACTCCCGCGCCACGAACCGCACCGCTGCGCGGCCGCGTTTCGAACTACGCATGGTCGGCCGATTACCATCGGCGATTGCGCGCGCTGCTCGATGCGGTGGCGCACGCGATCGACGAGGCCGTCGGCAGGCGGGTCACGACGGTTGCCTGCGACACACGGCCGTTAGCCGAACGGGCGCTCGCGGCGCGCGCCGGCTTGGGATGGATCGGCAAGCACACGAACCTGATCTCGCCGGGATTGGGCTCGTTCGTCTTTCTTGGCGAAGTCGTTACGACGCTGGAACTACCGCCGGACGAACCAATTGCCAAGAGCTGCGGCAGCTGCGCGCGCTGCGTTGAAGCCTGTCCAACACAGGCGTTGCGCGGCGACTATACGATTGACGCGAACCGCTGCATCTCCGATCTAACGCAGCGCACCAGCGCGATTCCGGCGGCGATGCGGCCGCTGATCGGCGACTGGGTTTGGGGCTGCGATATTTGCCAGATCGTCTGCCCGCCGACGCGCGACGCCGGTCCCCTCGGCGCCGCTCGATGGGGCCCCGTCGATCTCGAAGCGGGCCGCCCGGCGCTGGTCGATCTGCTGCGGCTGCGGAGCAGCGGGTTCAAGAGGACCTTCAGGCCTACGGCGATGGGGTGGCGCGGCGCAGCAGTATTGCGGCGCAACGCCGCAGTGGCGCTGGGAAACGCTCTCGACCGCTCGACGGTCGCCCCCTTGGTCGAGAGCCTCTGCCGCGACCCGCACCCGATGGTGCGCGGTCATGCGGCCTGGGCGCTGGGCCGAATCGGCTCGCCTGCTGCGCTGGCGGCACTGCGCCGCCAGGCGAACGAGGAACCAAGCGATGAGGTCCGCGCCGAGATTTCAATGGCGCTTCAACCCTTTCAAAGCAACGCTGGTGTATGCTCGACGGGATGAACCGGTTCACCATGCCAGCCGCGTGCCTCTTGGCTGCCCTCTTGTGTGGGGCGACGCCGAGTCCACCAGCCTCCTCCGGCGGACTGCTCGACCGCATGGCCTCGCTCAACCCCAACCTTCGTGCGTTCACGGCGACGCTGCGCGCCCACGTGGCGATGAAGTCGTTTCCGTTCCTGTCGGCGGATCTCACCGGGACGTATTACTACAAGCAGCCGGATAAGTACAAAGTCGTTTTCACCAGCGGCGTTCCCGTGGTCGCCCAGCAGTTCGACAAGCTGTACGCTCATATCGAGCCGCCGTCGAGGTGGCGCGATCTCTATACCGTCACGATCGTCGCCGATGACGGCGTCACGACGAAATTCCGGCTCGTTCCGCGCAAGCGTGGAAACGTCGAGCATGTCGACGCAACGGCGGACGATCGCACGGCAACCGTTACAACGCTGCGGTGGAACTACTACAACGGCGGTTACGCGGAGATGACCAATCACTACGGCCACGAGGGCGGCAACCTCGTCGTTGCCTCGCAAACGGGCCACGTCACCGAGCCGGGCTACGTCGCCGACATCAGCTCGACGATCGACGGCTATAAGCTGAATCCCGACTTATCTGATGACATCTTCGCAGGCGACTAGGCCGACGATTTCGCTGGTTGACGGCTTCAGCCGGCCGATCACGTATCTGCGCGTGTCCGTCACGGATAAGTGCAACTTGCGCTGCGTCTATTGCATGCCGGAAGCGGGGCTGCCGTGGCTTCGTCGCGACGAGATTCTGAGCTATGAGGAGATCGCCGAGATCGTCCGCGCCGCGGCGGCGGTAGGCGTGCGAAGCATTCGCTTAACCGGCGGAGAGCCGCTGGTTAGGCGAGGTTTGAGCGAACTGGTCGCCGCGCTGGCGGAGATCCCCGGAATCGAGGACATCGCCCTCTCTACCAACGGACTGCTCTTGGACGAGCAGATTGGTGAGCTGGCGGCGGCGGGGTTGCGGCGCGTCAATCTTTCGCTCGACACGTTGCGGGCCGACCGGTTTGAAACGATCGCCCGACGCCCCGGCTTGGATTCCGTATTGCGAGGCCTCGACGCGGCAATCCGTGCCGGTCTGGCACCGGTGAAGTTGAACTGCGTCATCATGCGCGGGCAGAACGACGACGAGGTCGTCGAGTTCGCGATGCTAACGAAGCACCGCCCGGTCTTCGTGCGCTTCATCGAAGTGATGCCGGTGCACGAGAATCTCGAACTGCAGCGCGATGCCTACGTTTCGTCCGACGAAATCTTGGAACGCATCGCGGCCGTTGCGCAACTGCATGCGGTACCGGGGCCGCGCGGCAATGGCCCGGCGCGATATTTTGCCTTTCCCGGCGCGATGGGCGCGGTCGGGGTTATTAGTCCGCTCTCGCACGACTATTGCGATAGCTGCAACCGCGTGCGCTTGACGGCCGACGGCCGCCTGCGGCTCTGTCTTTTCGGCGATCACGCACTCGATCTGCGAAGCCCGCTGCGGGCGGGCGCGAGTACCGACGAGCTTGCCGGGCTGCTGCGTTCGGCCATGCTGATCAAGCCCGCGCGCCATCATCTACGCCTTGGCGAGACCGCTTCGCGAATGCGGGCCTTCTCGGAGGTCGGCGGTTGAGATGGCTAAGGACTACAGTCACAAGGGGCGTGCTCCCGCCGTTCTCCAGGGTAGAGGAGGCCTGGCGAGCTCCGGAATGAGAAGCACTTTAGAGACCTGTGTTGCGATGGATCGAACCGCGATCGCGCAAAGGCGAACGGAAGTCTTAGTGACCGAGCACCAAACCAAGCTCGCGCGCTACCTTCGCCGTATGGTTGGTGACGCGGAGGTCGCCCTCGACCTTACGCAGGACGTTTTTCTTTCGGCGTATCGCACGTTGCAGGCCGATCCAGCGCGGGAACTGCGGGTGGGCTGGCTCTACCGTGCGGCGACCAACGCCGCGATCTCGTTCATGCGTCGCCGAAAGATACTGCACGTGCTTCCGCTCGATCGCGACCTGGATCGCAGTGCGTGGCGGGTCGACGAGCACAGCGCCGAGTCGGTCGACTTGCAGGCAGCGCTGGCGCGTTTGCCGGCAGAACAGACGGCGGCGCTCCTCATGACGAGCTATGCCGGGTACTCGTCGTCGGAGGCCGCGCAGATACTCGGCACCAGCGCCGATGCCGTTCGGCAGCGAGTCTGCCGCGCGATGAAAACGTTACGACACGTAATGAATGAGGATTCGAACTCGTGAAAGCTGCTTCAAACTGCGCCGCCGCCGAGATTCTGGCCGGCGCGATCGCTCTGGGAGAGGCGGGCGACGAGCAACGCCATGCCTATAGAGAACACCTCTCCACCTGCCGTCCCTGCCTTACGGCAATCGGCGGCGAGCGCGAGATCGAGCGAGTGATGAACGTTGTCGCACAAGCTCGCGATCAGGAGCGGTGGCAGCCCGACGTGCGCAGAGCCCTCGCGCACGCTCCCGGTCGGCGGCAAGCTTGGAAATGGGGCGCGGGCCTGGCCGTGGCGGCCGCTTTCGCCGTGACAATCCTCGTGACGCAGCGGCATGCTCCCGTCGTCGTCCATAGCGTGGCGGTGCAAAATCTGGGAGATGTCGCGGCGCTGGGCACGCAGACGATGCCGCAACGCGAGCACCGCGCGGAATCGATCGCGTTCACCAGCCCGCAAGCGGCTCGGGCAACGATCACCTTCGAGGTACGCCTCGACGGACGGGGCAAGCCGGCGCAATGCACGGTCATCAAGCACTCCGGCCGGGCGGCGCTCGATGCAGCCCTCTGCCACGCGGTACTGCGAGCGCGCTAGGAGCCTAGATTACGGCGTGAGGTGAAAGACTCGGCAGCGTTCCGGGGGAAGCCGACGGCGCGACCGAAGTCGGGCTCATGGCGGAAAGGCCGTTCATCTATCGCTTTTCAACAGACCTGCGCCTGGAAGATCATGCCGGCTTAGCCGCGGCGGCCTCGCGCGGCGGGGTGCTTCCTATCATCGTGATCGACGATGCGCTCGCGTCGCGCTTAAGCGCCTCGCCGCGCCGGGCCGCGTTCTTTTGCTCCGCCGTTTGCGCGCTGGCCGCCGAGTTGCAAGAGATGGGAAGCCGGCTCGTGGTTCGGCGCGGACCGCCGGGAAAGATCGTCGCCGAAATCGCTCGAGCGACCGGCGCGGACGGGGCGGCGTGGATGGCCTCGTATCACGCGCAGGGTATTGCGGACGATCGCCGGCTGCAGTCGGAGCTGGAGGAGGCCGGCCTGGCTGCGCTGGTCGTGCACGACGCGCCGGTCATTCCGCCCGAGGAGAGTGCCGCGGCACGCGGTGCCGATGGCGCTGGCTACCGTGCCTTCGCGCCATACTTCGAGCGTTGGTGGAAGCTCGGTATCGCTTCATTCGAGAACCCGCTCTTGCTGCGCTTCACGTCGAGCGAGGCGGACGGCGAGGCGTTGCCGCAACCGAGCGAGTTTGGCTCCGGCGACGAGTGCCCGGTGGCGGGTGCGCCGGTTGCACGCGTGCTCCTGGAGCGTTTTTTGGAGGATCGCGCGGCGCAGTACGGGGCCGCCGGTGCGATTCCGTCGGAGAACGGAACGTCGCAACTCTCGGCGCACATATCGTTTGGAACGATTTCGGCGCGAACGATTGCACGCAGAGTTCGCGAGCGGCTCGGCGATCCGTTTTCGTTGGGCGAGGAGCGCGTTTCGTTGAGACTTTTCCTGCGTGCGCTAGCGCGCCGGGATTTCTTCTTGCAGCTTTCGTGGTTTTACCCTGACGCAATCGAGGCGCTGCAAGAGAAGATGCAGGGATTTGCGCTGGAGCAGGATCATCCGGCGCTCGACGCGTGGCGCGCCGGCAAGACCGGCTACCCGCTCGTCGATGCCGGAATTCGCCAGCTGCATCAAACGGGGTGGATGCACCCGCACGTACGAGCGGTGGCGGCGTCGCTCTTGTGTTTCGATCTATCGGTAGACTGGCGCGTGGGCCGCGAGGAATGGAATCGCTGGCTCGTCGAGGACGATCCGGCAGTCGCTACGGGCAACTGGCAGTGGATCGCGGGCGTCGGCGCCGACATGGCGCAGTTTCCAAGAATTTATAATCCGGAACGGCAGCGGCGACGCTACGATCCCGACGGCACGTACGTGCGACGCTGGATTCCCGAGCTGCGCCACATTCCGCGCGAAGCCTGGCACGGCCGCGCGGACGACTCACCGCAGCTTTCGCTATCGCTCTTCGAGCGGGAGGCCTATCCGCAACCGGTCGTCGACCACGCCGTTGCCGCGCGCGCGTTTCTAACGCGCTATCGCGCGTTCGTATCGCCCTGAGGCATCCGTTCGTCGAGCCAACTGGTAACGATCGGAATGCGGACGTCGTCGCCGTTCCACGTCTTGATGCCGTAATAGACGCTCGCAATCAGAAAGGCCGGAACCAGCAGCGCTAACAGAACGCCGGCAGATATTCCGAGGAAGGGAACCTGTGCCACGACGCTGAGCAGGGCAGCGAAACCAAAGAAGCCGACGTTAAATCCTAGTGCCTGAAATGCTTGGCGGCGCAGACTTCGGGACTGCTTGCGATCCAGGAGCGAAATGAGCGCCAGCGGCCAGAGCGGGTAACCGAGCGCGACCAAGGCACGCGATTCCGCGGGGTCCGAGACGGCGAGGATGGTAGCCGTACCGCGCACGGTCGGAGGCGCCGGGCGCGGCGGAACCTGCCCGGGGATCTGTTGGCGAGTCGCGGTAGCCGCCTCGACTTTCGCGGCGAGCCGACAACTGGGGCAGCCGCCGCGTTCGTCGCGGCAGGTCGCGCAGATCGACTTCCCGCACTCGATGCACGGCGCAACCGACGGGACGTTGGAGTGGAAGTAGCAGTCCATGTAAGCCATGCAATCCTCCTAGGTCATGCACACCCACGTACCGTCTCGCACGGCGGGAGGTTTCACTGCGCGGCGACGGCAAGCCCCTACTGCGGATGAATTCCCGCTCGATTCTCTACCGACTCGCTCGCGAGGCCCGCCCGTACTACGGACGCCTTTCCGTTGCGATGGGCATGGGAGTATTGGCGGGCGTTCTCTCGATCGTTCCTCCGCTCTCCTTTCGCATCATCATCAACGACGTGCTGGTTCCCGCGCGCGGCCATGCCCCAGACTTAGGAGCGCTCTACCTGGCCTTGGGTCTGACGTCGGTCGCGCTGGTGCTGGCGAATGCCGCGATCTACGGCCAAACGTATATGACGGCCTGGAGCGGCCAGAACTTGGTGGCCCGCCTGCGCGTCCGCCTGTTCGCGCGCTTGCTGAACTTACCGCTCGGCGAGTTTGCAAAGTGGCGTCCCGGAGAACTCATCGCACGCTTCTCCACCGATCTTCAGATGATGATCGACGCGGTGAGCGTCTCGGTTCCGCAACTCGTCGTCGCGCTGGCGACCTTCATCTCGTCGTTCGCGACGATGATCTATCTCGATTGGCTCTTGACGCTCTCGCTCGTGCTCGTCGCTCCGATCGTCTCGTTTGCGGTCTCCAACTTTCAGCGGCTGATCTCGGCGAGCACCCACCTGGCGCAGCGGCGGATCGCGGATCTCACGGCAAACCTCTCCGAGGTTCTGCAAGGCCAGCGCGTCGTCAAATCGTTCGGGCGCGAGGAGTTCGAAGTCGACCGCTTTCGCAGGCGAAATGACGATTTCTTCGGCGCGTACATGAAGCTGACGCAGTTCATTCAGACGCAGCCTTTGGTCGTTTCGACGATTATGGTCGCGGCGGTCGTAGCGATCATGTGGCTCTCCGTCCGCGAGGTCTTGGTCGGCCGGCTCGATACCGGCCGGGTCTTCATGTTTTGGGGGCTGCTCGTCAACCTAATGAATCCGATGAATCGCGTCGCGGCCTTCTTCGGAGATATCAGCAAGGCGATCGTCGGCGCGGGGCGCGTCTTCGAGCTGCTCGACCTTCCCGTCGAGGTGCGCGATCCTCCAAATGCGATCGCCATGCCCAGCGTTCGAGGGCAACTCGACTACGTTGACGTGACCTTCCGCTACGGCGCGGACGATTCGCCGGCGCTCAATCACGTCAACGCCTCGATCGCGGCGGGCGAGATCGTTGCGTTGGTCGGTCCTTCGGGCGCGGGCAAGACCACGATCGTAAACCTGGTTCCGCGCTTTTACCAGCCGCAAGAGGGCAGCGTCCGGCTCGACGGCGTCGACATCGCGGACGTGCGGCTGTCCGACCTGCGCCGCGCAATCGCAATCGTGCCGCAAGACGTGCAGCTCTTCCGCGGCTCGATTCTGGAAAACATTCGTTATGGACGTCTCGAGGCAAGCAATGAAGAGGTCTACGCCGCGGCTCGCGACGCGAACGTCGAAGAGTACGTGCGTGCATTTCCCGACGGCTATGCAACCGAGGTCGGCGAGCGGGGCATGCGGCTCTCCGGAGGCGAGCGCCAGCGGATCGCCATTGCACGCGCCGTGCTGCGCAATCCGCGGATACTTATCCTCGACGAGGCCACGAGCTCGCTCGACACTCACTCCGAGGCACTGATCGAGGAGGCCCTCGATCGCTTACTGCCGGGACGCACGACGTTGATGATCGCTCACCGGCTCTCGACGGTCCGGCGAGCGCACAAGGTCCTCTACATCGAAGGCGGCCGCGTCGTTGAAGTCGGAACGCACGACGAACTGCTCGCGAAGGGTGGGGCCTACGCTCGGCTGCATGCCGCGCAGTTCTCGCTTCGAGCCCCCTAGACGAAGGTTCCGAGCCCGAGGACCCCAAACTATGGATTCGAAAAAAGCAACTGAGGTTAATATAGTTAACCTCCCACGAAAGGAACTCCAGTTGAACCAGGGATTCACCGTATGGCTCACCGGGCTCTCCGGCGCCGGTAAGAGCACTATTGCCGAACGCCTCGGGCCCGAGCTGACGGCTCGCGGCCGTAACGTCGAAGTGCTCGACGGCGACGAAGTTCGAACTCATCTTTCCAAAGGGCTCGGATTTAGCCGAGAAGACCGCGATATCAACATCGGGCGAATCTCGTTCGTGGCCTCGCTGCTCGTCAAGCACGGCGCCGCCGTAATCACCGCGGCTATTTCGCCGTATGCGCGCGCAAGGGCCGAGGCGCGTCAGCGCATCGGCAGCGACCAGTTCGTTGAAGTGTACGTGCGCTGTTCTTTGAACGAGCTCACACGCCGCGACGTCAAGGGGCTCTATGCCAAGGCGATCGCCGGCGAACTGCAGCACTTCACCGGCGTCTCCGATCCGTACGAGGCTCCCGAGAATCCCGACGTGGTGGTCGACAGCGAGGTCGAAGCGGTCGAAGAGAGCGTCTCGAAAATCCTGGCGGAACTCGAGCGACGCGGCTACGTAGCCGCCGCCGCAAAGGTGGCGTCATGATCGCTCCTCATGGCGGCAAGCTCGTCAATCGAACCGTCGATTCTCCCGAGTCCGAGCGCGCGTTGCGCGAGGAAAGCAAAGGATTACGCAGCCTTACGCTCACGGGTCGAGAGGTCAACGATCTGAACCTGATCGCCAACGGCGCGCTCAGTCCGCTGGAAGGCTTCATGTCTCGCAAGGACTACGAGGGCGTCGTCGAGCGCATGCGATTGGCAAACGGATTACCCTGGACCATCCCGGTCGTTTTAGGAGTCACGCGCGAAGAGGCGCCCAGCCCCGGCACGCGGGCGGCACTCTATGACGGCGAAGGCGTTTTGCTCGGCGTCATCGATGTCGAAGAAGTCTTCGACCATGACAAGCGCCGCGAAGCGCGCAACGTCTACTTGACCGAAGAGGAGAAGCATCCAGGCGTCGCCGCGCTCTACCAGCGCAAAGACGTGCTGGTCGCCGGGCCGGTCACGGTGTTGCCTCGCGAGCGCGATCCCGAGAACCTCTCTCCCAGCGAGTGCCGAGCCGAGTTTGAGCGTCGCGGGTGGAAGACCATCGTCGGCTTCCAGACGCGCAACCCGGTGCACCGCGCTCATGAGTACATTCAAAAATGCGCGCTGGAGATCGTCGACGGATTGCTGCTCCACCCGCTCGTCGGCGAGACCAAGAGCGACGATATTCCGGCAGACGTCCGCATGCGGTGTTATCGCACGCTGCTCGAGAACTACTATCCGCCCGCCCGCATCCAGCTAAGCACGCTGGAGGCGGCGATGCGTTATGCGGGGCCGCGCGAGGTGATCTTTCATGCGATTATGCGTAAGAACCACGGTTGCACTCACTTCATCGTGGGCCGGGATCACGCCGGCGTCGGAAGTTATTACGGAACGTACGACGCGCAGAAGATGTTCGACAACTTTGCCCCGGAAGAGTTAGGCATCACGCCCCTCAAGTTCGAAAACAGTTTCTACTGCCGGCGCTGCGAAGGCATGGCTTCGCAGAAGACGTGCGGCCACGACCCCGCGCACCACGTCATACTCAGCGGTACGCAAGTTCGCGAGATGCTGCGCGCCGGGCAGCTTCCCCCGCCGGAGTTTTCGCGGCCGGAGGTTGCGCAGATCCTGATCGAAGCCTCCCGCGAAACCGCTAGGGCTTAGCGTTAAGCCGTATTCTGAGGCGCGGGTGCACGGCGCTGGTGAAGCGCAAAACGATTACCTTCGGGATCGCTCGCAAAGCACGTCACGCATGCGGGAAACTCGTGCACCTCGCTCACCTCGACGCCGCTGTCTTTGAGACGTTCGCGCATGACAGCCACGTCGTCGACTTCGAACGCCGCGCCCGTCGAAGCGCCCGGTTTAAATCCAAGACCTTCGCCGTTGCCGATTCCGAAGGTCGTGTTCCCGACGTTGAACTCGATCCAATGGTCGCCGAAGGAGTCGCCGGGTTGCAGTCCGAGTACGTCACGATAAAAATCGCGCGCCCGCGGCACGTCCTTTACGGAATAGGCAAAGAACGCAATGTCTTTGATCATGTGGGCCCTCCCGAAGTGCTACCGAATTCCGTATGCCCCATGCGGCTACCTTTTGGCGCAGGCACGGGAAACGCGCCGCGCGAAGCACGGCGCGAAGCCAAGGAGGGCAGCGATGCTGGTTCTCAGCCGTAAAACCAATCAATCGATTATGATCGGCGACGCGATTCGCGTAATCGTCGTTGGGTTTGACGGCGACCAAGTGAAGCTCGGCATCGAGGCGCCGCGCGACGTTCCGGTGCACCGTTTTGAGATTTTCCAGGAGATCCACCACACCGGTTCTTCCGAGAGCGCGCCGAGCGGCTCGGGGGACGGGGACAGGCTCCGGAGCTCGTAGAATGTTAACCCAGGTCTCTGGTAAAGGCCTTACTTACGGGAGTTTTGCTTGAACTTTAGCTACGTCGTCGTTGGGTTCGTCGTCGGCGCCTGTACGGCGTACAGCGGCGTCGGCGCCGGCGCAATCACGACGCCGCTCCTGATCTTCCTCGGTGTCACGACCTCGAAGGCGATCGGATCCGACCTGCTCTTCGCTTTAGGCACCAGGCTCGTTGCAATGATCGCGCACGTTCAGAAACGGACGGTGCAGGTCTCGGTGCTCTGGCGTCTCTCCCTTGGCGGATTCCCGGCGGCAATCATCGGCGTGATCCTCAGCGCGCAGCTGCACAAAATGCTCGACATCCGTCAGCTCGAAAGCATTCTGCGGTTGGCGGTCGCCGCAGCCTTGGTGGTCTCTGCCGCGGGCATCATCTTTAATCGGCGGCTCGCGCGCGATCAGTCCGAACAGGAGGCCAACGGACTGCCGACCTGGCGCCTTGCCGCGATCGGGTTTTTCGTGGGACTCACGGTCAGCATCACCTCGATTGGTGCCGGCTCGCTGACGCTTCCGCTGCTGCTGCTGGTTGCGCCGGTCGTGGCGTTGCGGCGTTTGGTCGGAACCGACCTCGCGTTTGCGGTCGTCGTGCTCGTGCCGTCGTTGCTTGGCCACTGGCAGCTCGGCGACGTCAATCCCGCAATTGCCGGGTCGCTGCTATTGGGATCGATTCCCGGCGTTTTCGTCGGATCGCACTTCGTCACTCGGTTGCCGGAACGCTGGTTCCGCGGCGCCCTAGCCAGCGTGCTGGTCGTCGTCGCGTTGGCCTTATCTATCCCTATTCATCACGCCTAGGAGCCTCTAGCTTCCCCGCAATCGGCGCTCCCGTGCAACGAGCTGGTTGGCGCGGAAGAGGCTTTCGAACGTGCCCGCGTCGCTCCACCAGCCTTTCATAATGTCGTAGCGGAGCTCGCCGTCTTGCAGATAGCGGTTGTTGACGTCGGTGATCTCGAACTCGCCGCGCGCCGAGGGCGACAGCAAGCGAATGTAATCGAAGACGCGGGCGTCGTACATATAGACGCCGGTCACCGCATAAGAGCTCTTCGGTTGCGCTGGTTTTTCTTCGATCGCGATGATGCGCTCGCCCTCGAAGGCCGGTACGCCGAAGCGGCACGCATCGTCGACTTCTTTGAGGAGGATGCGAGCGCCGTCGCCTTGCTCGCGAAACTTGGCAACGTAGGGCGCGATGTTCTCTTGGACGATATTGTCACCCAGCACGACGACGACCGGGCCGCCTTCGGCAAAATGTTCGCAAAGGCGCAGCGCGTCGGCGATGCCGCCTTCGCCTTCCTGATAGGTATAGTAAATATCGCGCAGCCCAAACTCCGCACCGTTGCCGAGAAGCCGGAGAAACTCGCCCGCCGAGTTTCCACCGGTAACGATCATGATCTCCACGATGCCGGCCGAGCAGAGCGTCTCGAGCGGATAGTAGATCATCGGCTTGTCGTAAACCGGCAGCAAATGTTTGTTGGTCACCTTCGTTAGCGGCCGTAACCGCGTGCCGAGCCCGCCGGCCAAGATGATCCCCTTGGGTGCGTCAGGCCGGCGCATGCGCGCCTTTCAATGGGCGCCACCACGCTTCGTTGGCGCGGTACCACGCAATCGTGCCGGTAAGACCGTCCTGGAAGCGCACTCGCGGTTTCCAGCCGAGCGAATGCAGCCGCGAGCTATCCAGTGCGTACCGGCGGTCGTGCCCGAGCCGGTCGGTGACGTGTTCGACGTGGCGCTCCATCGAACGCCCGCACGCGCCGACCAGCATTCGCGTCAGCTCGAGGTTGGTCAGCGACGATCCACCGCCGGCGTTGTAGACGGTGCCCGGCGCGCCGTGTTCGAGGACGTGGAGAACCGCGCGCGCGTGATCCTCGACGTAGAGCCAGTTGCGAATTTGTAACCCGTCGCCGTAAACCGGGACCGGCCGGTCGTCGAGCAAGTTCGTAATGAAGAGCGGGACGATCTTTTCGGGATACTGATTTGGGCCGTAGGTGTTGCTGCCGCGAGTGATCACTACCGGCACTCCGTAGGTCGCATGATAGGCAAGCGCCAGCAAGTCCGCTGCGGCCTTGCTGGCGGCGTACGGGCTTCGCGGCCGCAGGGGGTCGTTCTCGGCGGACTCGCCCTGGGCGACCTCGCCGTAGACTTCGTCGGTCGAGACCTGCACGAGGCGCGACACCCCGCCCCGGCGGACCGCTTCGAGGAGGACCTGCGTGCCCAAGGCATCGGTGCGCAGGAAGACCTCGGGATTGTCGATCGAGCGGTCGACGTGGGTCTCGGCCGCAAAGTTGACGACGGCGTCGGCCCCCTCACCAATCGCGTCGCGCACGGCTGCCGGATCGCAGATGTCGCCCTTCAGAAAGCGGTAACGGGACCCTTGCTCGAGGTCGGAGAGGTTCGCCGGGTTGCCGGCGTAGGTCATCGCATCGAGGTTGACAACCTCGAGGCTGGGGCGCTCTTGCAGCGCGAGGCGAATGAAGTGCGAGCCGATAAAGCCCAGACCCCCCGTAACCACCCAGCGCATCCCGCGCGGCTTTCGGTATCCTGCCGAAAAGTCTTATTGCGACGCGGAATCAGGGACGAGCGCGGCAAGCTGGCGGCGCGAGGTGAAATCGAAGCGATCGAAGATGGCAGCAATGTGAGTCTCTACCGTGCGTTCGCTGATAAAGAGTGCGGTCGCGATTTCGCGATTGGTCATTCCATCGGCGGCCAGCCGGACCACCTCTATCTCGCGCTGCGTCAAGCGGCCGGAGCCCGCCCGATGGCGCGCCCGGCGGCGCTTCACTTCGAGCTCTTTCTGCTGGCGAGTATAGCCATGACGTTCGTAGATCGCGGCGGCCTCGGCATAGCGGCCGGCGACCTCCAGTGCAGCGGCGCGTTCCCAAGGCCAGCCGATTGCCTCGAAACGCGTTGCGGCCTCCAGGGCTAGGCGCTTTGCCGTCTCGGTTTTGCGTTCGCGCCGCGCGATGCGAGCATCGAAGAGAACGAGATGAGCGCCTGCGGCGAGATAGTCCGCGTCGGCGGCCGCTTCGGCCAACAGCGTACGCGCTCTGCGACGCTCGCCGATATCGTCGCTCGACGCGATCTGATCGAGCAACCAAAGCGAGAGATCGACGGAGGTTAGCGTGGCCAACGCTCGCGAGCGAAGCGCGGTTGCATCATTTTGTCGCCCGGCGGCATCGTATTGCGCCGCTAGGCAGCCGGCGAGCAGGCCAATCTCTTGCGTCTCACCGGAGCTGAAGGCCGTTGCGAGGGCCGCGGCGCTTCCCGGAGGATCCGGCACGAGCGGCTCGCCTTCGAGATAGGCTAAGCGCAGCCCGGTTACGAGCGCGCCGATCTGCGCGTGCGCAGTTGACGATGTAGATTGGCGTCCGCGCTCGTGTGCGGTGCGGGCTTCGCCGAGATCCCCAGCGAGCAGGTACGAGTATGCTAAACCCTGGGCCGCTATCGCGCCGACCTTGCCGAACTCGGTGGGGGGAGCCTTTTCGACGGCTTCGCGGTAGGCGTCAAGCGCGCGCGCCGTGTATCCTGCGGCAATCGCCCGGCTGCCGTAGTTACTCAATGCCCAGGCTACTTGTTCGGGGTCGGCGAGCTCGCGAGAGATGGCGATGGCGTGCTCGTAATCCTCGAATGCTGCGCGCAGCTGACCCGATGCCGCCCGCGTGACGGCGCGAACGACATAAAAGTTGCGGCGTTCGTTTTCTGGATGGTCCCCTGCAACCAGTTCGGCCGAAGCGAGCTGCTCGGCGGATTCGCCGAACTTCCCCTGAAGCGCGGCGAAGTGGGCAAGCGTAACGCGTGTGTCGTAGGCGATCGCGCCCTGCTCTTCGCAGAGGCGCAGCGCGAGATGCGCGGCGTCGTTTGCATCGGCCGGACGGCCCGCTTCGAAGTAACGGCGGGCGAGGCGTATCGAAAGCGCGGCCGCTCGTTGCGGATCACCCGCAGCAGCGTATCCATCGACGGCCCGCTGGGCCATCGCGCACGCCTCGGTCAGGTTGCCGCTAATGGAGAGCGCGCGGTGGAGCTTCTCGCATAACTCCGGATAGGTCGCGTCGGTCTCGGCGCGCGCGGCTGCGGCGCCGCGGTAGGCCGCCTCCGCGTCGGCATGCGCGTGACGCGCGAACGCGCGATCGCCGACGAGCTCGAGGGCTTGCGTCGCCCGAGAGCGATCGCCCGCCGCACTCCAATGGTGCGCCACGTCGGCGGCATCCGTTGGGAACTCGCCGCTTTCGAGCAGACCGGCTAGCTCGCGGTGAATTGCGCGGGCTGAAAACGCCGGCAGCTCGCGGTAAAGAATCTCGCGCGTGATCGCGTGGCGGAACGAGAACGCGCCCGCTCCGCCGACTTCGCGCACCAGGTGCAGCTCGCGCGCCCGCACCAGCGCTACCATTACGCCCTCGTTAGAGGCATTCGCCAGGCGTTGAAGCAGCAGGGGATCGAAGTTTCGGCCGATGACCGACGCGCGCAGCAGAATGGCGCGAGCCTCCGTGGAAAGCTGCTCGAATCGCGCGAGCACGCCCGCGCGGATGCTCAGAGGCACCGCTTCGAATGGCGGCGCGTCGGCGGCCACGACCGCGCTGTTCACGAGCTCTTCCGCGAAATAGGGTTTGCCTTCGGCGAGGGCACAGACGCGCTCGATCGCCGAGCGTGACGGGGCATCGCCCGGCCAAAGCGTCGATACGAGCAAACGCATCGCGTCATCGCCCAGAGGCCGTACGTCTAACCGTCGCGCGCCGTGCTGGTGGATCTTGTCGAGGGCTTCGAGCCGCACGTGATCGACCTCGAGGTGCTCGGAACGAACGCCGGCGAGAACCACAACGCGCGCGTCCTGGAGCCGGTGGGCAAGAAATGCCAGAAACTCGAGCGTAGCAAAATCGGCCCACTGCAAGTCGTCGATGCCGAGTATCGTCGGCACCTCTGACGCTGCCAGTGCCCCGGCCGCCGCGAGAAAATCCCGATATCGCTTGACCTGGGCTTCGCTTGGCGAAACTCGGCCAGTTCCCGTCTCGAACGGCGTGGGCAGCGAGAGCTCCGCGAAGGCCTCGCGCAAGGGTGCAAATGGCGGGCAGAGGTCTTGGAAGCAGGCCGCCGACCCGGCCCGCGCGCCGGCCGCGGTCGCTAAGGCGCGAAACTCGTCGAGCAAACGCGTCTTTCCGACACCCGCCTCACCCCAAAGGAGAGCGATGGTGCCGGCTCCGGCGCAGGCGTGGTCGTAGAATCCGCGCAGTTCGGCGATCGTCCCCTCACGTCCGATGAGCGGGCTGCGGAGCCGTTGGGCGGTTCCTCCGTACAGTTCCCGATGCACGACCCCCCTGTTTTCAGTATGCTCGTCCGGAAATGCTCTCTCAAAGGAGGACCACCAGTGACTACGACGACCCCATCTTTGGATAGCGACAAACTCCATGCGGCGATCGGCCTCTTTCTGCGGGACGTCGGCAGCGTGATAACGGCGGCCTCGGTTATCACCGGCGACAAGCTGGGACTCTACAAGGCTTTGGCCGGCGGCGGCGCGCAGACTTCGCAAGAGCTTGCCGCGGCGACTACGACGCACGAGCGGTACGTCCGCGAATGGCTTGCAAATCAGGCGGCAGCGGGCTACGTTCTCTACGACGCGGACTCGCGGCGTTTCTCTCTGCCCGCCGAACACGTACCCTTGCTTGCCGACGATGCCAGCGAAGTGAACATGTGCGGTCTCTTTGGAATGGGTCAGCCGCTCTTCGCCGACGAACCGAAGGTAACGGAAGCGTTTAAGACCGGGCGCGGTGTCGGTTGGCACGAGCACGACGCGCGTCTTTACGGCGCGACCGATCGTATCTTCCGCAACGGTTATGCAACGCATCTGGTGGCGGATTGGCTTCCCGCGCTCGATGGCGTCGATGCGAAACTCCGCACCGGAGCCAAGGTTGCCGACGTTGGCTGCGGCTACGGCAGCTCGACGATTCTGATGGCTAAAGCCTATCCGATGTCGCAGTTCGCCGGCTACGACTACCACGAGGCGTCGATCGCCGCGGCACGCGAGGCTGCACGCCAGGCCGGCCTAACCGACCGCGTCAAGTTCGAGGTCGTCTACGGCGACGCCGTGCCCGCCGGCGACTTCGACCTGGTCTGCTGCTTCGATTGCGTTCACGACATGGGCGATCCGGTCGGCGTGCTCTCGCGGCTGCGCGGCGCTTTGAAACCCAACGGAACGCTGATGATCGTCGAGCCCTTTGCGGGCGACGCGCTCGAGGAGAACCTCACCCTGGTGGGACGGATCTTTTACGGTGCCTCGACGATGCTCTGCACTCCCGCCTCGCTCTCCCAAGAGGGCGGTCTGGCGCTCGGTGCCCAGGCAGGCGAGGCTCGGATCCGCGAGGTGGCGATGCAGGCCGGCTTCTCGGAGTTCCGGCGGGCGGCCGAGACGCCGTTCAACCTGGTCTACGAAGCACGGCCGTAGGGGCTGCCCGGCGACGGGCCGGGTCTTGAGGTAGGAGGCTAGACGGCCGCGTGATATAATCGCGCGGCTGTCCCTTACTTCACCTCGCAGGGAGGCGGGGTGTTCATGGCCCCATCGAGGTCCGCCAGCGCAGGATGTGCGGCGGGCGGGAGCCAGAAAGGCTAACCTATGACCGTCGTTACCATGCGCGAGCTCTTGGAGGCAGGCGTCCACTTCGGCCACCAAACCCGTCGCTGGAATCCGAAGATGAAGCCGTTCATTTTTCAAGAGCGCAACGGCATCTACATCATCGACCTCGCGCTCACCGTACAGAAGCTTCGAGAGACCTACGAAGCCGTCAGGCAAATGTCTCGGGCGGGGCGCGTGATCCTCTTCGTTGGAACCAAGAAGCAGGCCGCCGACGTCGTGCGCGAAGAGGCCGAGCGCGCCGGAACGTTCTTCGTCAACCAGCGCTGGCTCGGCGGTACGCTGACCAACTTTGCGACGATCCAGAAACGGATCGCGCGGCTGCGCGAGCTCGAGAACATGAAGCTTCAGGGCGACTTCGAGCGGTTGCCGAAAAAAGAAGTTGCCACTCTCCAAGACGAGATGAACCGGCTCGAGCGCTTTCTCGGCGGCATCAAGGATATGCACCGGCTTCCCGACGCACTCTTCATCGTCGACCCGAAGAAGGAACGGATCGCCGTTTTGGAAGCGCGCAAGCTGAAGATTCCGATTATCGCGGTGATCGATACCAACTGTGATCCCGACGAGATCGATTATCCAATCCCCGGCAACGACGACGCCATCCGCGCCGTGAAGCTGATGGTAGGCAAGATCGCCGATGCGATCATCGAGGGGAAGACCGAGAGCGAGAGCGCGTACGATCAAGTCGAGTACGAGGCGTCGCCCGAGGCGTACGCCGACGAGGCTCCCGTAACGATGGCGGAGGCGGGGCTTTGATTTCCTATCAACCCAAAGCCGAAGAGATCAAGGCGCTGCGGGAAGCGACCAGCGCGCCGATGATGGACTGCCGCAAAGCGCTGCTCGACGCCGGCGGCGACCCGGACCGGGCCAAAGCTCTACTGCTCGAGCGCGGCGCGGCGCAGGCCGCCAAGAAGGCCGAACGGGTGGCCGACGAAGGCCTCGTCACGAGCTACGTGCATGCCGGCGGGAAGATCGGCGTCTTAGTCGAGGTCAACAGCGAGACCGATTTCGTGGCTCGCAATCCGCGGTTTTCGGAGCTTTCCCGCGACATCGCCATGCATATTGCCGCGATGTCGCCGGAGTACCTCGATCGCGAGAGCGTCCCGAGCGAGATCGTCGATCGTCTGCGCGACGAGTTCGCGGCCGGCGTGCCGCCGGGAAAGTCCGCCGAGGTCGCCGAGAAGATCGTTGCCGGGAAGCTGAATAAATGGTTCGAAGAGCACTGCCTGCTCGACCAAACATTCGTGAAGGACGATAGCGTGACCGTCGGAGACTTGATCCATCGTTCGATCGGAGCGCTCGGCGAGCGAATTCGGGTCCGGCGTTTCGCCAGATACGCCCTCGGTGATTGAACGCGACCGGCCGCGATACTCTCGCGTGCTGCTGAAGATTTCAGGTGAAGCATTCGCCGGCGGCTCCAACAGCGTGGACGTCAACACGACGCACGTTATGGCCGCGCAGATCGCCGACGTAAGCCGCGACGGCGTTTCGGTGGCGATCGTCGTCGGCGGCGGCAATATCTGGCGTGGAAAGGTGCACGAAGAGGCGGGCATGGATCGGCCGACCGCCGACTACATGGGCATGCTGGCGACCGTGATCAACGCGCTGGCGTTGCAAGACGCGCTCGAGCGCATGGGGGTCGCGTCGCGCGTGCAAACCGCGATCGCCATGCACCAAATCGCCGAGCCGTATATTCGGCGGCGCGCGATTCGGCATCTGGAGAAGGGGCGCGTGGTAATTTTCGCCGGCGGAACCGGCAACCCGTACTTCACCACCGATACCACGGCCGCGCTGCGGGCGGTGGAAGTCGATGCCGAAGCGATCCTGAAGGCGACGAAGGTCGACGGCATCTACTCGGCCGATCCGAAGAAAGACCCGCTCGCCACGCGCTTCGAACGCCTCGACTACATGGACGTGTTACAACTCGGATTGGAAGTGATGGATTCGACCTCCATGGCCCTTTGCATGGACAACTCACTTCCCGTCATCGTCTTCGACATGGCGGTTCCGGGGAACATTCGCCGCGTCATCTGGGGCGATGCGATCGGAACCTACGTGGGGCGGCAGACCGCGCCGGTAGGCGCAAGGAGTGTGTGAGTAATGGTGAGCGCCGATTTTAAAGAGATCGAATCGAAGATGCACAAGTGCGTGGAGGCAACCCGCGGCGAGTTCGCGGCGATTCGCACCGGCCGCGCGTCGCCGGCGCTGCTCGATCGCATCGTCGTCGAGGCGTACGGTCAGCCCGCGCCGCTCAAACAGGTCGCCGGAGTCTCGGTCCCGGATTCGCGCACGCTGATGATCACCGCGTGGGACAAGGGCGTCGTTGCGGAGATTCGCAAAGCGATCGAGAAAAGCGACCTTGGCCTGACGCCCAACATCGACGGCACCGCGATTCGGCTGGTGATCCCTCCGTTGAACGAAGAGCGGCGTCGCGACCTGGCGAAGCTGGTCAAGAAGAAGGGCGAGGACGGCCGAAT